>Ga0163154_10004217_pt1 | contig 19064 bp, 19 predicted proteins | sample OliLakLV19MP9P1_FD_148649 | JGI IMG/M metagenome (GOLD analysis project Ga0163154, IMG submission 148649) | Freshwater microbial mat bacterial communities from Lake Vanda, McMurdo Dry Valleys, Antarctica - Oligotrophic Lake LV.19.MP9.P1 | ecosystem: Environmental > Aquatic > Freshwater > Lake >...
GCCACAGGATTTGAATCCGCCCGTCCTTTCTGTTTCCCCCTTGCGCCTTGCCGCGACTTCCCGCGCGGAACGCCAGCGGCACGAACCCCATCGCCTCCCAGAAATAATTCGCCTCCAAATCCTGCGCGCACCAGCAGCAAAAGAGTTTCACACCCCACGGACACGAGTTGCTTTCGTCGCTCCCCCCCACAGAGACGGGGTTCGCGGTTCGCCGTTGAGCACAATGCACAACGAATCACGATGCCGCCCCCCGTGAGGGGCGACGAACGATGAACAGCGCATTACGAATCGGCCGCATGGGAGGCCGACTGAAGCGGCCTCCACGAAAACACGCGAAAATCTTCGCGTAAGTCTGCGACTGAGCGGCTAAGTCTGCGAGTTAGCGGCTAACTCTGCGACTGAGAGGCTAAGTCTGCGACTTAGAGCCTAACTCTGCGACTTAGAGGCTAAGTCTGCGACTTAGAGGCTAAGTCTGCGACTTAGAGCCTAACTCTGCGACTTAGAGGCTAAGTCTGCGACTTAGAGCCTAACTCTGCGACTTAGAGGCTAACTCTGCGACTTAGAGGCTAACTCTGCGACTTAGAGGCTAACTCTGCGACTTAGAGGCTAAGTCTGCGACTCAGGGCGCAAGTCTGCGACTTTCGGCGCGAGCGTGCGACTTTGGACCGGAGCACACTTCCGGCGCAGCCACTCAACCGGCGGATCGTTCTGGCCGATCCCTATGCCATGCGCGCCCTCTCCATCCGCCAACCGTATGCCGAACTGATCCTGCGCGGCGAGAAGACGATCGAGTACCGCTCGCGATCGACGAAGATCATCGGCGAGCGGTTCTACATCTACGCCTCACGCAAATGGGCGGGTGTGAACGTGGGAGAAGGCATCAAGGCATCGGGGCATCAAGGCATCGAGGACAGCCAACACTTGATGCCTGGATGCCTTGGTCCCTCAATGCCTCCCCTCCCCACCGGCGTCATCGTCGGCACGGCCGTGGTGTCGCATGTCACCAATGGAGGGACGGGAGCGACGGCCTACGAATGGCACCTCACCGATGTGCAGCGCCTGCCCAAGCCCCGAAAGCCCAAGCGCCAGCCGCAACCGGTGTGGTTCCGGCCGTTTTGACTTACTCGCTTGTCTGCTTTGCGTAAACTTAATCGACCCTGTTCGATCTCGAGAAGAAATGCGCAATACCAAGCGTCTCAAGAGCGTCATCCACAGCATCGCGCATCATGCGGTAAGCGGTCTTTGTCTTGTGCATCCGCATCTCGGACGTGCAAGGAAGGCGCTCGGGGTACTACACATGTCCGTTGATCTACTGCATCCAAAAGTCGAACCAGCCCCAGATCCGTTGCCTCCCGAGATCGAACGAGGGGCCGACGCGCTCAGACAGACGTTCGCCGACATCCTCGCCAGCGAGTCCCTCAGCATTGGCGACTTGACCTCTGCGGTCGCCACATTTGTCTACAAGGGCCAATGCACTTGGCCTGAGGCGTGCGCCATTCAGGTCGAAACCATTACGGGCCATAAGATTCAAGATGCAGTTGGGGATGACGGCAAGAGAGCCGAGATCATCCTCAACAAAATGGAATAGGCATCATGGGGCACCTTTCGGACGTGAAGCGAATCGAACGGCCGCTCAAGCCGAAGCGCCAGCCGCAACCGGCGTGGTTCCGGCCGTTTTGAGGACCCGCCGCGTAGGGTATCACTCTGCGTCGCTCAACACACCGTACGGACTAACCGTCAAGAGGTTGTTCTGACGGTACTCGATCCGCGCGGCACGCCAGAACGGAAAGAACAGCAGTCCGGTTGTGCTTTCCTCGTCCCATGTGCCATCGACCAGCGATTCGAGCGTCCACTTATAGGCGAGCTTTCCTCGAAGCGTGACCTTCAGGCGACACTGATCCGAAAATCCAAATGCAAAGCAATCCAACGCTTTGTCTTCGGCGTCGAATTGTTCATGCCACCCGTCATATCCGACCACCAGGCCTTCGTTGATCGACACCTCGAAGCCGCCCGGCATTGGAGCATGGACGACGATTGACCCGTTCGACTCGGTGTACCGAAGTGTCGGGTGCTTCGTCTTGAGACGATCCCGGATTGTGTCGAGGACACTCATGGCAAATGACAAAGGCCAAGAATCGGATTTCTCATGCCGCCTTGATCTGCACCTGCGCATCGAAGCCCAGGTCGTGCAGGATGTCGCGGCAATCCTCCCACGTCAGGCCGAACGCGCGGACATCCGCCACGCCAAGGCGGGCAACGGCATTGCGCACCGCGTCGGACTCGAACTCGCCGTCCATCATCTGCTGCTCGGCCCAATCGACCAACGACTCAAGCGACAACTCCTGACGGCCCCCCAGGTACGCACCCAGTTGATCAGCGACGATTCGGCGGGTGATCGGCATGGCTGATTATACCTTGCGATGGCCTTCATCAACCGGAAACTTGTGGTGAACTTCCACCAGCGCGCCGGCTTCATCGTAAATCTCCTGCCAGAAACGCAGCGTGACCTCGGCGGCGTCAACTTCCTTGAGATACCGCGCCCGCCAGCCGTGGTGGCCGTGGACATCGAGCCAGTAGCAGCGTCCGCCGGCAGGAAGGTCACTCCACTGGCCGAACTTCCGCTCATTTTGCTCGCGTGTGGCCATGGTTTTTGCGGTTCATCGCCGGGCTTTGGTCTTCTTCTTCTTCTGGGGGATGGGCTTCTTGGCTATCTTCTTTGATGCGGCCTTCTTGCCAACCTTCTTCGCCGGCTTGCTCGACTTCGACACCTTCCCGTTCGGCGTGCCCGCACCTGGGGCTGACGCCGCCGCCTTCGGCTTGGGCACCTTCACCGGCGAGGACTGGGCCGCGTAGCGGGCGACGGCTTCGCCGACTTCGAGGGTGGAGTTCTTCAGGCCCACATCGTACGTGCCGACCTTTCGCTCGGCGGTGACGCGCTGCACGGCCGCCTCGAGCCGCGCGGCCATGTTCTTTTCGCCCAGCCACTCGAACATGAGTTTGGCGGTGAGGATCATGGCCATGGGGTTGACCTTGTACTGACCGGCGTACTTGGGGGCCGAGCCGTGGGTCGGCTCGAAGACGGCGTACTTGTCGCCGAGGTTGGCCGAGGCGGCGTAGCCCAGCCCGCCGGTGAGTCCGGCCGCAAGGTCGCTGATGATGTCGCCGAACATGTTCTCGGCGACGAGCACATCGTAGTCCTGCGGCTTCTTGAGCAGCCACATGCAGATGGCGTCGATGTTGGCCTCCCACGCGGGGATGTCGGGATAGTCCTTGGCGACATCGCGGAAGACGCGCGTCATCAGGCCGCCGGTCTCGCGGAGGACGTTGGGCTTTTCGACGAGGGTGACGCTCTTGCGCTTGTTCTTCTTGGCGTACTCGAACGCGCCGCGGCAGATCGACTCGCAGCCCTGCTTGCTCATGATGCGCGTGGAGAGGGCGAGATTGGTCAGGCCCTTCTCGCCGAGCTTCTTCATGTTGGGGTTGAGGCAGAGGGCGTCGTAGACGGATTGCGGGATGCCGCCCCCACCGGTGGCCGAGGGGCCGAACTCGACGCCGCTGTAGGAGCCTTCGGTGTTCTCGCGGAAGACGACGAGATCGACATCCTCGCCGCGGTAGTTGAGTCCGCTGCCGGCGTAGGCCTTGCAGGGGCGGAGGTTGGTGTGGAGGTTGAACATCTGCCGCAGGCGGACGATGGGGCTGCGATAGACGAGGCCCTTGCCTTGCAGGCGCGGCGTGAGTTCGTCCTGCGCTTCATCGTTGGGTTTGCTGGTGATGGCGCCGAAGAGGCCGCAGGTGGTCTTCTTGAGGATGTCGACAGTGCGCTGGGGCAGGGCTTCGCCTTCCTGGCACCAGAACTCCCAGCCGATGTCGGCGTGGACGTACTCGGCATCGAACTTCATGGCGTCGAGGACGATGCGGGTGGCTTCCATGACATCGTTGCCGACGCCGTCACCGGGCATCCAGGCGATTTTGTATTTGGACATTGGAATCCTTGCGGGAGAGGAATGAACCACAGAGGGCACAGAGAGCACAGAGGGAGAGATTGGGGAGGCGGGATTGATGCGTAGCGGGCGGCGACCTCGCCGCCGTGTTTCATCGGGTGGAGAGTATAACGGCCGGTGAACGATTGACGGCTGGCATTCAACGAATGTCGGCGCCGGTGCATCGTGACGGCGGGATTCCGGTATCTCTATGCATTATGCCTTCCCACCTCGGCTCGTCGTGAGATTCACCATGTCCCATCATCTGACTCGTCGCCAATTCGCCATCGCATCCTCGACGACCGTGATCACCGGCCTTTCGGCGTCCACGGCGTTCGCCCGACAGGGTCAACCCGCCGTCGTCACGGCGAAACCGGCGGCATTCAGCATGGGCCCGCCGATTGACGTGGACTTGGGCCGGCAGGCCGTGGGCGAATCGCATCGCAACCTGGAGAGGGTGATCGAACTGGTGACGGCTGATCAAGAATTGGTGAACGCGGTGTGGGACTGGGGCGGCGGCGACTTCGAGACGCCGCTGGGCGCGGCGGCCCACACCGGGCAGCGCGAGATCGCGGAGTTCCTGCTGAAGAACGGCGCGCGGATGGACGTGTTCGCGGCGGCGATGCTGGGAAAGATCGATGTGGTGAAGGCGGCGATCGCGGCCGACCCGATGGTGCAGTTCACGCTGGGGCCGCACGGCATCACGCTGATGCGCCACGCCGAGGCGGGCGAAGATGAGGCGGCGGAGGTGATGAAGTACCTGCAAGAGTTGGAGGCGAGTGACCATGAGGTGCGTGATCTGCCGCTGTCAAAGCGGGCGGTCAAACGGTATGTGGGCACGTTCAAGGAAGACAATGATGGTTCAGCGACGCACGAATTCATTGCGATTGCGGAGAAACTGCAATGGGTTCGTAGCGGGAAGCCGACGGTGCTGGCTCATCGCGGGAATCACGAGTTTGCACCAAATGGCTCGTCAACCACGCCGCGACTGCGCTTCGGGATCCGAAACAATCAGGCCGTGGTTGTGGAGTTCACGGAGGGCGGATCGACGGTGAAGGCGAATCGGATCGAGTGAGGCGCCGGCTGGCCGTAGAATCGCGTTCATGAAGTCATTCAAGTTTTTCTGGAACGCGCACAAATGGACGGGCCTGTCGCTGGGCCTGATCTTCGCCTGCACCGCGGTGACAGGGTTTCTGCTGCTGGTGAAAAAGCAGGTGGCATGGATTCAGCCACCGACGATGGAAGGCGCGGAGGGCGAGCCGAGTGAATTCATCACGATGCCGAAGTTGTTCGATTCCGTTCTGGCGCAGCAGCACGCGGATTTCACGAGCGTCGCCGACATCGACCGCATCGACTTCCGGACTCGCGACCGCGTGTTCAAGGTGGTGTCGCGGCATCACTATGCCGAGTTGCAGGTCTGCGCCGTCACCGGCAACGTGCTGCACACCGACTGGCGGCCGTCGGACCTGCTGGAGGACATCCACGACGGCTCGTTCGTCGGAGGCTGGTTCCACACATGGGTGATGCCAGTGGTGGCGTGCGGTCTGCTGTTCCTGACGTTCAGCGGCGCGTGGCTGTGGATAGAGCCCATTGTCAGAAGACGGCGGCGAACACTGCAATCAGGTTGAAGTCGCCAGTCGTTTCCTGATGACGTTCTCCGCGCCGCCGGCGACCACCAATTCCTGCGCGGTCGGACTTAACGGCGAAAAGGGGAACTCGCGTCCGTCGAACCGGATCATTGACCGTTGATAATCAATTTCGATCTCGCCGCAAACAACAGTCGCCGCTCGCGGCGTAGCACTGCCCGCTCCGTCCAGCACGCCAACTCCCTCATTCAGCCAAGTCACCAGCCCCGGACACTCAAACACCACGAAACCGTTGTTGAACGCGTTGCGCTTGTACGTTTCGCTGAAGGAGTACGCGATCACACAGGGCAGCCCGAACAATTGAAGACAAGTGGCGGCCTGCTCGCGCGAGGAGCCGGTGCCGAAGTTGCGGCCGCTGACGACAATGTCGCCTCGCTTCGCCACCTTGACAAAGTTCGGGTCGTAGTTGTTGAAACTCGCGGCGGCCATCTCGGTGGGCGGCACATCATCGCGATACGTGAGTTTGCCGGAGTAGATGCCGTCGGTGTTGAGGTTATCGATGGGGAGCCAGATGAGGCGGCCGGCGACGGTGGAAGGGAAGCCGTTGATAATCTCGACGGACTTCGATCCCCCGCTTGCGGGTTCGCGAGGAGCATCGTTCACTTTCACACTGAACACCGCCTTCTTCGCGGCAAACACCTGCGGCGCGCAGATGTAGCCCTTCACCGCGCTGGCGGCCACCACGGCCGGCGATCCCAGATACGCCTTGGCATCGCGGTCGCCCATGCGGCCCTTGAAGTTGCGGTTGGTCGCGCTGATACCGACCTCGCCGGCTTTCAATGTGCCAGCACCCAAGCCAATGCACGGTCCGCAACCGCTGGGCAGCGGGATCGCGCCTGCTCCCAAGAGGGTCTGCCATGTACCGTCGGCCTCGGCCTGTCTCTGCACCTCCGCACTCGCGGCGGCGACGTAAAACTCCACGCCCGGAGCGACCTTCGAGCCGTTCACGACGTGAGCGGCCTCGCGCAAATCCTCCAGCCGCGCGTTCACGCATGAAAGCAGATACGCCTTGTTGACCTTGACGCGCTTCGATTCGATCTCCGGCAGCGCGGTCATCGTCTTCACATCGTCCGGCCCGGAGACGTGCGGGATGACCGTGGCGAGGTCGAGTTCGAGTTCGACCGCGTAGTGCGCGCCAGTGTCGGGCGTGAGTTCGCCTCGCCCCCCGGAAGCCCACCACTGATCGACCATCGCGCGGGTGATGCGTGCTTCCCGGCTCGGAGAACCGCAGTTTTGACGCGCACCGGAGCGTGCGAGATAATCGGCGCGGCCGTATAGGTAATCTCGCAACACCTCATCGAAAGGGAACAGGCCCACCAGCGCCCCCCACTCCGTCGTCATGTTGCTGATGCTCAGACGCTGGTCCATGCTGAGCGCGGCCACACCATCACCCGTGAACTCCACGGCCATGTTCAGCACTTCATCGTTGTTGAACAAGCCGCAGAGAGCGATGATGACGTCTTTGCCGACCACGCCTCGCTGGAGTTTGCCTTTCAGCACGCATCGCGCCACCGGCGGCACCTGCCACCACGTCACACCCGTCGCCCAGATGCTCGCGGCGTCGGTGCGCACCACCGGCGTGCCGAGACAGCAAACCGCGCCGTAGAGATTGCTGTGCGAATCGCTGCCCACCACCATGCTGCCGGGCGTGACGTAGCCTTCCTGCACCATCACCTGATGGCTGATACCGGTGCCGGCAGGATAGAAATCAACGCCGTGCTCGCGCGCAAACGCCTCGATTTTGGCGTACTTGCCGAGGTTCTCCGGCGTGGTGTTCTGGATGTCGTGGTCGATCGCGAAGACGGGCTGGCGCGAGTCGTGGATGCGAGGCTTGACGTCCGCGCCGGGGACGCCCACGGATTGCAATCCGTGGGCGTCAGGTGGTCTCGCCGCATTGCTCCCCTTGAAAACCTCCTTGAACTTGCCCATCACGGCCGACGTGTTGTCGTGCGTCATGATGTGCTTGGGCCGGATGGTGATGATGTCGCCGGAGCGTGCGGGCTGGTTCGACTTCGATCCGACCGCGTGCTTGGTGGCAAGTTTTTCAATCAGAGTCAGCGGGTGAGGCATGACGTGATTGTACGGGCCGCTTGCGGCTTAGCCTGCCCAATCCTTTCAACCGTCCGGCGTATCAAGAAGTAATTGCAACCGATCGGCAAGGATGGGAGGGAGTTTCGATGTCCACGACTGGTCGATGAGCGCGACTCCGATCAAATCTCGCAGATGTGTTCGGTCTTTGTCTCGGAACGCCGTCAACTTGATCCGCACCAACGCATCAAGTTTCAACACGCGGAAGTCACCTCCGTCGTCGGTCTCCCGAACATCGGGGTTTGGCAGCGGCTCGCGGGGGCGCACCAGTTCCCCGGCAAAGATCAAATGAACCGCATCGCGAGGGCTTGCCTTGGCGTGATCCAGGAATAAATCGATGCCGGCCGCCTTCCGGTAGACAAACCCTGCTGACTCCAATGCCTGCTTGACCGTGACGAAGTCATCACGTCGAATGAGGATGTCCACATCCTGCGTGTTCCGCACGGCGGCCCGGTCGACCGTCGCCACCCAAGTCGCCACGGCATTGCCGCCGACGACGGCATAATCCACCCTGGCGTTCTCTAACGCGCGGCAGGCCTTCAGTAGTCTCGCTCGAACCGCTTCCACTGCATCCACCATCCGCTGCAAGAGTGTTGCCGAATCGAACCCGTTGATGGCCATGACAGATCGTAGCCTCGTCACTTCTTCTTCGCCGCCATCGCCCCCAGGTACTTGGCGATGTCAAAATCCACGAAGTCGGCGTGGTGGAAGATGATCGACTCGATCGACCGCGTCACCTTCGGCGGATCGCCCTCAAAACTGTGAGTGGCCACGATGTGCATGACCTCGGCCGGTATTCCGTGCTTGTAACACATCGCCACGCCACTGAACGGATGCCGCAGCATGTCGCCGAAGTGACCTTTGATCACCTTTCCGCTGGCGTCCTTGTCGAACTCCAGCGGCTTGCCGCAGTCGGCCAGGAGGCTTCCGGCGATGAGGTGGTCGAGGTTGATTGAAATCTGCGTGCCCTTGCTTCCGCCGTTAAAGCATTCATCCAGCACCTTCGCGATGGCGATGCACTGCTTGCAGCACGAATTCAGGTGGTCGATGAACGTCATGCTGATGTCGCCCGCCAGCAGCGTGAACGGCACGGCCCGCAGTTCATCGATGCTCCAACCCTTGCCGCCGCAACCGGTGGTGAGGGCCTCGTTCCACACCGCGGCAACCTTGTCGCGCAAGGACGAATCCTTGATCTGCATCAGTTCGGGAAACAATTGGGCGATTTCATTGGTCGTGTATTTCATGGGTTCTGCCATCAACGCCCATGCATTCCCATGCATGGGATTCCAAAGTCAATCAAGTTTCCGCGATCCCGGCCCATCATACGAATGCGCCACCGGATCGATCCGCCGCATCGGCGTCATGCGGGTCTTTTCCTCCATTACATGCGCCACCAGCCCCGGCACGCGGGCGATCATAAACAGGCCGTTCATCACACCGTTGTCGGCCGGGAATCCAAGCTGCGAGAGAATCGCGCCTAGGGCTCCGTCCACGTTCATCGGCAGTCGCTTGCCGCTTACCGCGAAGCGCCGCTCAATCGCGTGGGCGGCGTCAAGGTAAAGGCCTTCCACACCCGCTTCCTTCGCCAGTGCGAAGAGACGAGCTGTGCGCGGATCGTTCGAGTGATAGCGGTGGCCAAAGCCAGGCACGCGGCGGCCCGCAGTCTTTTCTTCATCCAACACCTCTTGCGCGGACACATCCAGCGTGCATCGCCCAACCTCCGCCCGGTCAATCACGCGCTTCATGATGATCGCGGCATCGGCGATCGCGCCGCCGTGATGCTGGTTGATGCTCATGATGCCGGCCGCGACTGAGGCGGAAAGCGTCGCGCCCGTTGAAGCGACCGTGCGCGCGGCTAACGCCGAGGGCGGCGTCGCGCCGTGATCAATGCTGGCCACCAGCATCGCGTCCATTAGCCGACCGACTTCCGCCGTCGGCAGTTCACCGCGCAGGATCAGGTACACCGCCTGGCCGAAACTCACCTTGCCCATCAGGTCGGCGATGTCGTAGCCGCGCACTCGCACTTCGTTGGGCTTGATCTGCGTGACGGCGGTGGTCCAGACGTTGGGGTTCGGCGCCGCAACCGTTGACCCGGCCTCGCTCATCAATGGAATGTTGTTCGTCATCAGCACATCCAACGTCGCCTGGGGCAACTCGCCGAAACTGGTGACGACAGTCGCGCCGGCCTCGCGTAACGCCTTCACCTTGCCGGCATGCGTGCCGCGATTCCCCTCGATGATCGCGCCGGCGTGGCTGAAACGCGTGCCCTCCTTCGCCGCCGCCCCGCCGATGTAGGCGATCACCGGCTTGGTGACTTTCTTCTGTTGGATCAGTTCGGCGAGCTGTTCTTCCTGCGAGCCGCCGATCTCGCCGAAGATCACGATGGCTTTCGTGTCGGGATCGCTCTCGAACATCAACGCGACCTCGGGAATGCGAAGCCCAAGCGCGGAGTCGCCGCCAACATGGACGAGTGTGGACAGGCCAATACTCTTCTGGCCGAGGTAGTAGCCGCACGATGAAGTCATGCCTCCGGAGCGCGAGATGATGCCGACGTGGCCGGGCTTGAACCACTGTCGGGCCGACTCGGCGCGGCCGCCGATCATCCCCAGCACGCCACCATTCAATCCCGGACTCAGGACGCCGAGCGTGTTGGGGCCGACAAACTTCGCGCCGGCCACCTGCGCTGCGGCGTAGATTTCCATCGCATCCCACACCGGCACGCGGTCGGGCACCAGCACCAGGAACTTCACGCCGGCGCTGATGGCCTCCAGCGCGGCTGCCTTCACCTGCGCCGCCGGAATGAAGACGACCGATATATCAATGCCATCGACCGACTTGACTGCCTCGTCAACCGTGTTGAACACCGGCACGCCTTCCACCGATTCGCCGCCCTTGCCGGGCGTGCAACCGGCGACGACGTTGGTGCCGAAGTTGCGCATCAGTTTCGCGCGAGCGCGGCCTTCGCGGCCGGTGATGCCTTGAATCAGGACGCGCTTGGATGAATCGATGATGATCGACATGGAAAAGTAGGCACGGGACATCAGACACGGGACATCAGACACTGGGCACGAGGACGACGACGAAACCAAAATAGCCGGGCGGCTACGCCGCCCCGGGGGATCAACTTCAACACCTTGATTGCGACATCAACATCAATCGATTCCTTCGATCGGCAGATCAACGAACACCCATGGCTTATGCGCACGCCGACACTCCAACTCCAACATGATCATTTCGCTGTCCTTGTTTGAGACCTCCGCTTCGGTCACCGCGAGCACCGGCTTGCCGCTCGCATCGGCTTTCAACAGCCACGAACTGTTCTGTACGATGAAATCCGTCACCGCGGTGTCGCACGAAACGTGATCGATCCAAACTCGCCCTTGGCCGCTTTGGATTGGAAACGAGTACGACGTGCCCACGAAGCCGGGCAGCGAACGTGGCCGCAGCTGCCAAGCCTTTCCCCTTGCTTTCGACACCAACTCCGCGAATCTCTCCGCGCATCTTGCTGGCGGATCATCTTTCTTGTACCCCTCTATCGGAGCGGGCAAGTCTTTACATACAGAATGCAGGATGTCCACCGCGCGATCTTCGCTGTTGCCGCCAAGGCGGATCACTGCGGGTACATCAAGGTTTAACTCGATAAACGCCTTGGCCAACCCGTACGCAGACCAGAATTGCTCCTGACTGGCGACGCCGCTGCCGGAACCGAAATAACCCACGATCCCCGGTTGCGAGAGAATGATCCTCGCCGCGCGATAGACCTTCGCGGCCGAGGGATTGCCCGAGGTGTCGCAGAAATTCGCCAGCGTGAACCCGGCGTTGGTGACCGCATCCATCGACATCATCGAACCGCCGCCGCCCGCGCCATGGAAGCCAATCACGCCTTTGCCCGGCTTGGCCGCATCGACCGGCAACTGGGCAAAATAGAACGTGCCGCGATGATCCGCATCCTCCACGCGGTACGCGATCCGTTCCAGCTCCGTGGGTGGGTGATCCATCTCGCGCGCGATCTCGACACCCAATTCCGGATGGCGGAACACCGCATAATCATCAATCGTCATGCGACAGTCCGCAGCCACCACTCGACCATCCGTCGTCGTCACCAGCGGATTGATCTCCACCGATCGCGCCTCGTATTGCCGGGCGATCGCGCAGATTTCCATGATCGCCCCGTGAACGCCGCTCCGCAGTTTCGGTTCGATGGCCGATCCATCGAGAATCGACCGCACGCGCTCGCCATCCAATCCTTTCTGGAAATCGATCGGAATACGATGCACGGTCGCGGAGCGATCCTCGATGCCCGACCCGCCCGCCACATCGAGCAGCAGCACCGGCGCGCGGCTCGCATCGTCGATGCTCAATGAGACGAACAACTCATCCTTGATCGGGATCAATTCCTCGATCAACACCTCGGTCACGGGGAAGTTGCCAAACCGCAGCGAAAGGAGTTTGGCCGCATGCGTGGCGGCATCATCAGGCGAATCGGCAAAGACTACGCCGCCCTTGTCCTTCCGGCCGGTGATCCACGCCTGCACCTTCAAAATCGTCCTGCCACCCAATCGTTTCGCGGCTTCGCGAGCCTCGTCGGCCGATCGCGCCACCTCGCCGCGCGGCACATTGATGCCGTGCTTTTTCAGCAGCGCTTTGCCTAGATACTCGTGCAATCTGGCCACGTCGGAAGTGTAGCGAGTGGCGTTCGCCGCGCCCGCTCGCTCAAGCCTTCACCAAAACATCGGATGCCACGGACTCTTCATCGTGCTGCAGAAACGACTTCGCCCAGCCCAATCCCATCGACACACCCATCAGCGAACCGGCTGCGTAATCCAGCGGCATCGGCAGGCTGAAGTGACTCAACTGGCCGCGGGCGAAGGCGATGTCCAGCGGCTGCTTCAGCAACATCGCACCAATGAGATGCCCGACCGCGCCGAAAAACACTGGCGACGCAAACAAAATCATCGGCTGCACATGCGGCGAGAGCAACCGACCGCCCAGCCCCGCCAACATCGCGCCCACAAATGTCGCGCCGATCATTTGGCCCTTCAGCGGAGACTGCGCGATGATCCACACCACCGGCAGGACTAGCACACCCATCGCTGCGCATTTCATCGCCGCACCACTCCAGAATGGATGCGGCATTTCTTGATGCTCGTCCGGTTCAATGTCCCGCAAGCGCCCGGCAAATCCAAACACCGCCATCGTTCCACCCAGCACCAGCACCGCCCACACGAAGGTTTCGATTGCCACCGCGATCAGAGTCCCCTTGCCCGTTCCCGACGAACTCATCGCCAGTTCGCCGACCGACTCCATCCGGCCTGACAGCACAAACACCCCCGCCCCCAGCACGAACAGCCCGACCGCTGCGTTCAGGATTCGCCCGACGTAACATGCGGCCAAGGTGGCGACCGCGAAAAACAGCAGGGTCATGGTCGCAGCCAGCACTGGCGCATCGGCATGGGCGATGGTCGGCCCCAACGCCCCGCGGACGGAGCGCAGGTACGGAGACGCCTGCGCGCAGATCACGCCAGCCACGATCATTCCGCCGAACAACGCCACGTTTCGCTGAATCGCTCGCTTCATGAGTCCTCAGTGGTAACTTAAACCCGCCATTCAAGCAACCAATTCGACAGAAATGATTCATCGACTCAGTCGGGTGGAGCAAGTTTTTCCATGATTGATGTCGCCCGGTATTCTGCTGATCATGACTCCCTTGATTCTTGATGGCCAGCCGCTCACCATTGACGAAGTCGCCCAAGTTGCTCGCGCCGGCCAACCCGTCGAGATCGGTCCCAAGGCGACCGCCCAGCTCCGGGCCGCCCGCGCGGTGATCGAATTGCATCTCAACGACGGCCAACCACACTACGGCATCAACACCGGTTTCGGCTCGCTCTCGCGCGTTCGCATTCCGTCTGGGCAACTCCGAGAGGTGCAACGCAATCTGATCCGATCGCATGCGGCCGGGGTTGGCGAACCACTTCCCGATGAAGTGGTGCGGGCGATGATGCTGATCCTCGCGGCGAGTCTTTGCCGGGGACATTCGGGGGTTCGCGTCGAGCTGGTACGGGCGATCTGCGGTTTGCTCAATCACGGCATCACGCCGATCGTTCCTTCACGCGGCTCGGTCGGAGCGTCGGGCGATCTCGCGCCGCTCGCGCACGCCGCCTTGGTTTTGATTGGGGAGGGCGCAGCCCGCTTCAGCGAGCGGGAGATGCCTGGCCGAGACGCCCTGAATTCAGCGAAACTCATACCCGTCACCCTCGAAGCAAAGGAAGGCCTGGCCATCATCAATGGCACGCACCTCATGTGCGCCATCGGTTCGCTGGCTCTCGCCGACATCCACCAGCTCGAAAAGAGCGCCATTGCCTCCGCCGCCATGGCCATCGACGCCTGCCGCGCCACCGATGCGTTCCTCGATGATCGCCTGCATGTCGCCCGCAACCAGCCGGGCCAGCGTCGTGTCGCCACGCAGTTGCGCGAGTTGCTCAAAGGCTCGACGATCCTCGCCGCCCATCGCGAGAACGACCCGCGCGTGCAGGACCCCTATTGCCTCCGCGCCACGCCGCAGGTCCTTGGCGCTGTAGTGGATGCCATCGCTTTTGCACGCCAAATGATTGAGAACGAACTCGGCGCCGTCACCGACAATCCGCTCGTCTTCACAGAAAGTTCCGAGTTCCGAGTTCCGAGTTCCGAGACTTTGACAGCGCCCGGAACACGGCACTCGGAACTCAGAACTCGGAACTCGGAACTCATCGTGTCCGGCGGCAACTTCCACGGCCTGCCCCTCGCCATCGCGATCGACACCCTTAAGATCGCACTCTGCCACATCGCGGGCATCGCCGAGCGGCGCATCAACTGGCTGCTCACCGCCTCCGACAGCGAGAACCCGGTCAACGTCTATCTCTCACCGCAACCCGGCCTGCACAGCGGAATGATGATCGTGCAGTACACCGCCGCCGCGTGCTGCAACGAACTTCAGACCCTCGCCCACCCGGCCAGCGTGCACAACATTCCCACCTCAGCCGGCATCGAGGATTACAACTCAATGGGCGCGACTTCCGCCCACCAGCTTCGCGCCGCGGTCGATCTTTGCACCAACGTCATCGCCTGCGAACTGCTCGTGATGGCCGAGGCCATGGAATACCAGCGGCCCCTGCGCAGTGGACGTGGCGTCGAGGCCGCCTACGACGCGATTCGATCCAAGGTGACCCGTCTCACCGCTGATCGGCCGCCTTCGCCGGATATCGCGGCGATTGCCGCGCTGATTCGCGCCGGCCGTTTCGCAGAGGTTTGCGGATTCACCTGAATCGGTGGCACGGGCATTCTGCCCGTGCAGGCTTGCGACCGGAGTGCGGGCAGGATGCCCGCACCACCATTGCTCATCCCTATCATGCACGCATGAGCACGCTCTCACGTCCCCCTTCTCCCAGCACTTCATCCCATCGCCTCATCCGCGCCCCGCGCGGCAACACGCTCACCTGCAAAACCTGGCAGGCCGAGGCCGCCATGCGCATGCTCATGAACAACCTCGATCCCGAGGTCGCCGAGCGTCCCGATGACCTCATCGTGTACGGCGGCCGCGGCCAGGCCGCCCGCTCGTGGGAAGCCTACGACGCGATCATCGACTCGCTGAAGAAACTCGAAGCCGATGAAACGCTCCTCGTGCAATCCGGCAAACCCGTCGGCATCATCCGCACGACGGTCGATTCGCCGCGCGTCATCATCGCCAACAGCAACCTCGTGCCGCACTGGGCCACGCAGGAGCACTTTGATGACCTCGCCCGCAAGGGCCTGATCATGTACGGCCAGATGACCGCCGGCTCGTGGATCTACATCGGTACGCAAGGCATCCTGCAGGGCACCTACGAAACCTACGCCGAGTGCGCGCGGCAACACTTCAAAGGAACGCTGAAAGGCACGTTGAACGTAACAGCGGGATGCGGGGGGATGGGCGGCGCGCAGCCGCTGGCCATCACGATGAACGAAGGCACCTGCCTCATGGCCGAGATGTGCATCGAGCGGCTGGAGAAGCGCGTCAAAGATCGTTACCTCGATGAGACGTTTGCGGGGGGCGAACGCGACCTCGACAAAGCCATCGATCGCGCGCTCGAACTCAAGGATGCCGGCCAGCCGACTTCAGTCGGCTGGCTCGGCAACGCCGTCGATCTTTTGGCGCGACTCATCGAGCGCAACATCACCCCCGATACGCTCACCGACCAGACCTCCGCGCACGATCCCCTCAACGGCTACTACCCGAATGGCATGACGCGAGAGGAGGCCGACCAACTCCGCATCAAAGACCCCGCCGAGTACACGCGCCGTTCGATGGAATCAATGGAAAAGCACGTCGGCCTCATGGTCGAACTCCAAAACCGCGGCGCGAAAGTCTTCGACTACGGCAACAACATCCGCCAGCGGGCCTTCGAGAACGGCCTGCCGCGTGAGGACGCCTTCGCGTTCCCCGGCTTCGTGCCCGCGTACATCCGCCCGCAGTTCTGCGTCGGCCGCGGCCCGTTCCGTTGGGCCGCGCTCTCGGGCGATCCAAACGACATCAAGGTGACGGATGAGGCGATCCTCGAACTGTTTCCAGAAGTTCCGAGTACCGAGTGCCGGGTTCCGAGTGAGATCGGCAACCACGAACTCGGAACTCGGAACTCGGAACTCGGAACTTATCGCGCTGGCCTCCACCGCTGGATCAAGCTCGCCCAGCAGCGCGTCGCCTTCCAGGGCCTGCCCGCGCGCATCTGCTGGCTGGGTCTCGGCGAGCGCGACAAGGCCGGCCTCAAGTTCAACGAGTTGGTCCGTGAAGGCAAAGTCCGGGGGCCCATTGTCATCGGCCGCGATCATCTCGACTGCGGCTCGGTGGCTTCGCCCAATCGCGAAACCGAAGCGATGAAGGACGGCTCCGACGCCATCAGCGACTGGGCCCTGCTCAATTTCGCAGTCAACATCGCCTCGGGCGCATCGTGGGTGAGTTTCCACCACGGCGGCGGCGTCGGCATCGGCTACTCGCAGCACGCCGGTCAGGTGATCGTGTGCGATGGAACGCCCGAAGCCGATGAGCGCATCAAGCGCGTGCTGACGAATGATCCGATGATGGGCATCTTCCGCCACGCCGATGCAGGCTACGACCTCGCGCGGCAGTGTGCGGATGAGCAGGGTGTGAAGATTCCGATGGTATAGTGCAGTCAATGACAACGCGCCGAACCATACCGCCGATACTCCTCATCGTCCCCTCCTCTCGTTGGGCAGTTGTCAAACCCTAGGCGATGCTCGTGCAGCAAAGGGCAGCGGGACAACGCGGGTCTTTAATACGACGGACGATCGACTTTGGAACGTTCTGCCCAAGGCGATGAACGAAGTGGATTTGTCAATCGCTGGTACGTATCGAGAAGACGGCTACATCCTCGGTGAGCGTGGGGCGACGATGTTCAGTTGGGGTGAAAAGGTCGCCGTGTACGTGAAGTCGCTCGATTCCACCCGTACTGAAGTTGAAGTCGTGTCGATGCGAGCGGTCCCGGTGAACATTACGGCCAGCGAGTTTGGAAAGAAGCTCCTCAACATGATCGATAGGATGCTTGAGGGCCAATAGTGGGCCGCTATAATTTCCAGTTCAACGACACATGGCAGGGCCGTCGATACTCAATCAAGCAGGTTGCTCCGGTCGTGGCCGATGAGCCTAAAGAGATCGTGGTCGTCACCGTGTATACGTTCTATTTCTAAGGCAGCACCGATGCGAATCTCTTACGACAGCGAAGTTGACGCCGTGTACATTCGGCTGATTGAAGGCCCGCAGCAGTGCCGCACGGTTCGATTGACGGATGAGATCGCGCTCAACATCGGACCCGGCGAGCAACTCGTCGGCATCGAAGTGCTCGATGCCAAGGAGGTCTTGGGCAAGGGCAGCCTGCCGCAACTCATCGTGGACAACATCACCGTGAAGGCGGCGTGAGATTCTGATACGCGCTCACGCCGATCAATGGCCGGCTCGGACTGTCGGTGTCCTACCATCACCACGCCGATGATGCTGATGCCCGAGGATGCGACATGAATGAACAACCCACTGCCCATGAGTCGAGTGACGAAGTGCGTTCGCTCTGGAATGATCCGGTGGTCGAGGAGGTTCGTGCCATTCGTCGCCGGCTGTGGGACGCCGCCGGCCGCGATGTTCACCGCTTCATCGAGCAGACCCGCCTGGCGGCGGCTCGCCGCGAAAGCCAGCCATCGCCCCAGCGCGGTGCTTCGTGATTGGAACCACCCCATGATGGACACCCCCCCAATCTTCCGCCACGCCGATGCGGGCTACGACCTCGCGCGACGTTGCGCCAACGAACAGTGTGTGAAACCCCATTCACCGCCGTCACCGTCAGCGCAGGCGTGACGCCCGGAAGTCCGCCTTCATGAAGGGCGGAGCATCGGTGTCACCCGGAACTTCGCCTTTGTAAAGGCCGGATCGCGCCTGACGCCCGCAGCTTCGCCTTCATAAAGGCGACGCTCGGCGCGTCACCCGCAGACCTGCCTTTCTAAAGGCACCGCCGAATTTGTCACCCGCAGCCCTGCCTTCATAAAGGCAGGCTTGGATTTGACGCCTTTCGCGCAGATTCGGCACGGCCGGCTCGCGGGTGTGCCCCCGAATCTGCGGAAAACACCGGATTCGATGAAATGACACCCATGACCCGCCGATGATAATTCTGTCCAACCACCATCAGTCGCACTCCTCCCTTCGCGCCGACGGAATACGCAGATGAACCTTAGCTCAGCCCCCGCCAACACCGGCACGCATCACCGTTGCGCTCTGCCGTACATCGGCGACAGCGATGATGAGGTGCTGCGGTTCATCACGCACCTCGCCCAGCAGTTGCAGGAGAATCCCGGCGGGCCGGGCGCGTATGGACTCACCACCAAGGACCTGACGGACCTCATCGCGGCGCGGGATCGGTACGCGGCCACGCTCTCCATCGCGGTCAACCCCGCCACCAACTCGAGCGGCGCGGTCATGGCCAAGAGGACGGCCCGCGATGAGGCGGACCGCATCGGCCGCATGTATGCGCAGGTCATCAAGCACCTCCCGCACGTCCCGCTCGTCCTCAAGGTGATGGCGGGCGTGCCGGTGCCGAAATTGACCGGGCGCGAGCGCGTGCGCAAGCGGCCGCCGGGGACGTTCCCCCATCTGGGGGTGAGGTATGACGGCGCGCCCGGCCTCGGCACGAACCTGCGGCTGCGCTTCAATGATTCCGCGCGGGGCGGCGACCTGGCCTCCCGCATCCCGCGCGAGGATGGCGTGACGCACCTGATCCTCCACGCAGGCATCGTGCCCGAATGGTTTGCGGAGGACGCGGGCGGCGGCCCGGGCGGT
>Ga0163154_10004220_pt1 | contig 19053 bp, 13 predicted proteins | sample OliLakLV19MP9P1_FD_148649 | JGI IMG/M metagenome (GOLD analysis project Ga0163154, IMG submission 148649) | Freshwater microbial mat bacterial communities from Lake Vanda, McMurdo Dry Valleys, Antarctica - Oligotrophic Lake LV.19.MP9.P1 | ecosystem: Environmental > Aquatic > Freshwater > Lake >...
GAAAACGGCACAAGCATTTTGAAAATCCCCCCTCAGCCATGCAATGGGGAGGGGGCTAGGGGGTGGGGATTGAGGCAAAACAAGAGAATAAACCCTTAACTTGACGCCCAAGACCACATTGGGTTGCCCCTACAAACCATGCCATTGTAGGGACGCGCAACGGCGCGTCCGCTACACTTTTGCAACAGACTAGCGTGTAAAAACATTCCCACGCACGTAGTCCGCCTCGTCCGAGATCATGAAGCCGATCACCCGTGCCACGCCCATCGGGGTGCCATAATTTTGGTGGGCAGTCGCCAGCGCCTCATCCACCGACGCGCCACTGCGTTCGGCGTTGGCGATTTCGACATTCAATTTCATTTCCGTGACGATATTGCCGGGGCACAGCACATTCACCCGCACCCCGCGTCCGCTGAGGTGAGCGCCCAAGGTCATGCCCAAACCGTTGGCACCGCCTTTGCTGGAGCCATATCCCAGCGACGAACTGGCACCGATCACCCCCGCCCCCGATGCGACGATGATGATCACCCCGCGCTTGCTATCGACCAACAGCGGGGTGGCGTATTTGGCGCACAGAAAGGGACCGATCACGTTCACATCCAAGGAGAAGGCAAACTCCTCTAAGGGGAAGTCTTCGGGTTGCACATACGGCAAGCGCAGCACCCCCGCCGCGCAAATGAGCGTGTCTAGCCGTCCATGCCGCTGTTGTGTGAAATCGATCAGCGCGCTGACCTGAACCGGATCGCGCACGTCGGTGCGAAAAAAATCAGCGGTACCGCCGTTCTCGCGGATTTGCGCAGCGGCACGCTCGCCCACATCTTGCTTCACATCCGCGATCACCACCTGCGCTCCACGCGCGGCGCACAGCTGGGCAGTTGCTTCCCCGATCCCTTGCGCGCCACCGGTGATCAGCACCACGCGGTTGGATAAATCAAGGGGATTGGCTTCATTGGTCATCGATCGTCTATCCTTTGGGTGGCGGCATTCCCGCGTTAACGGATGGAGATGCCAAGCTGTTTGAGTTTCTGATTCACGAATGCTGCTGCCTGCGCGATTTGGCTTTCGGGCAGATGTTCAATAAACGCATAGCCATCGGGCAAGAGGGCTTCGAAGCGGGTGAAAAAAGTGTCAAAGTCTAGCAGACCATCGCCCGGGATGGTTTCGCTAATGTGGACGACGTGCCGGTTTTCGACATACACATCTTTGATATGCGCCGCCACGATATACGGACCCAAAAGTTCAAAACACTCGTTGAGCAGTGTCCGCGTATGGTATGCCGACCACAAGCTATCGACGAAATTGACGGGATCCATCGTCACTTTGACCCACGGCGATCCGGTGTTTTCAATGATCCGGCGGACGGCGTGGGCGCTGCTCAGTGTCGTCGTCACATGGCATTCGAGGGCGATGGGAATGCCGTGAACCTCGCACGCTACCGCGATTTCGCGCAGGCTGCGCACGAGCCGTTCCTCGGTGGCGGGGGTGTAGTTGTCGGGATGGGGCCACCACACGCCCAGCGGGTTCATGCTGGTGGGGCGAATCCCGACCATCGCCGCGCCCAACGGTGCCGCCAGGGCGAGGATCGCCTGTGCTTGGCGAACGCCCGTTTGCCGAATGCTTTCATCTGGCGACACCAACGAAGAATAAAAGCCCCAAAACTGGATGATTTGGAGTCCTTGCCCTGCCAGCACAGCGCGCACTTGCTGGCACAGGGCGGGTGTGACGGCGGCAGGATCGCCTGCCAGATGCGCCCCCACCCCCGTAAACCCTAATTCGGCAATACGCCGTGCCAGCTGTTCATCGATCTCGTTGAAATCACCGGGGATCATGCCTGTTACACCAAAACGCATACTTCGCTCCTTATACAGGATACAGGGTAAGGTTCAACTCAACATCGCTCCGGCATCCGCCACGACGATGCTGCCGGTGACGGCGCTTGCCTCATCGCTGACCAGATATAGCGACACCGCCGCAATTTGTTCGGGCGTGGTTAAATAACCTTGCGCGTGCAGCCGATCCCATTCGGCGGTCCCGTTGGGGGTACTGTCAATCGCGCGGTGCAGGGCGGGGGTATCGACCGCGCCGGGACAAATACAGTTGACGCGAATGCGGTGGGGATGAAGCTCTTGCGCCAAAAGTTTGGTCATCGTGATCAGCCCCGCCTTAGACGTGATATAGGGCAGATTGGGCGAAAACACGCGCAAGGCAGCGGTGGAGCCGATGTTAAGGATGGTGCCGCGCGTGGCTTTCAAAGCAGGTAGCGCCGCTTGGGCGACCAAGAAGGGCGCGCGCAAGTTGACCGCCATCAAGAAATCCCACTCCGCGACCGTAATTTGTTCGACCGGTTTCCCCAAAAATGTCGCCGCATTGTTGACCACGATATCTAGTTTGCCGCACAGCGCCAACGCCGACTCGATGGCGCGGGTGATGTCCGCCGGTTCTGCCAGATTCGCCTGAATAAAATGTGCGCTTTTGCCTTGACTTTGCAACCTCGCGGCGGCGCTCGTGCCGATGTTGTCATCCCAATCCACCAGTAAGACGACCGCCCCCGCCTCGGCGAAGCGTTCCGCAATGCCCAAGCCGATTCCGGCAGCCGCCCCTGTGATGAATGCGACTTTGTCGATGAGTTGCACCCGACTACTCCTTGATCCCGCCAGTGAGCGCGCCACTAATCACGTAACGTTGCGAAAGGATAAAAACGATGGCGACGGGCAAGACCATCAGCAGCCCCGTGAGCGCTGCCTCCGGTCGTTTAATTGGCAGGTCGGTGGCAAAGGTTGGGTTAATCGCCGAGGTACCCGCGATTAATGTCTTTAACCCCAACGGCAAGGTGAAAAGATCGCCGTTGTTTAGCATCACGAAGGGCAAGAAGTAATTATTCCAGTTTGCCGTAAAGCTCAAAAATGCCAGCAAGCCGAGGAGCGTGCGTGCCAACGGCAGGGCGATATACCGAAACAACTGCCATTCCGTACAGCCATCCACTCGCCCCGCCGCCAGCAAATCAGGAGGGATGAGATTGGCAAAATAGATGAACGATAGATATACACCGAAGGGGAAGAACGAGGCTGGCAAAATCACTGCCCACGGGGTATTGACCAACCGAAAGGCGTTCATCTCTAAGAACAACGGCAACACCAACGCCGAAGCGGGCAGAATCATTGTGATCAACGTCGCCCACAAGATCACGCGCCGCCCCGCAAACTTCGAGAGCGCCAAAGCATAGCCCGCCGGCACTGAAATCGCCACGCTGATCAGCAACGAACTCATGGTGTAGAACAGGGAATTGAAGCCCCAACGCACTAGCGCGCCTTCATCAAAGACATTGAGGTTGTTCCATGCCTGAATGTAATTGTTAAAATCCCCGAACGCCAGCGGCGGCAGACTGAGCAATTCATTATCGAGCTTGCTGGGGGCAATCAGCAACCACAGCAACGGCAGACCAAAGAACAACCCAAAAACAATCAAGACGATCAGCCAGAACAGGAACCCCGTGAAACTCATGTTGCCCACGATGCTTCGATACAGGCGCGCGCCGGCGGAGTTGCCGCGCGCAGCCGAGTGACGAGTTTGGGCGGTCATATGCGCATGCTCCTGATTTTTTAGTCCACAACAAATTCTTATTCGCCACTGACTTCGGTACGGAACAAATTCGTGACTCGGATGATAATAAAGGCTCCGACCACGCCGATCACCAACAGCAGCATCGATAACGCGGCGGCGGCGCCAAAGTTGCCCAATTCAAAGGCAAAGGCGTAGCCCAGTTGGTTCGGCGACCAGTACGGGCTGAGGGTACTGCCCGGCGCGCGCCCGATGAGTTGTGGCTCGGCAAAGAGTTGGACATTGCCCGCAAAAGTGAGGATCAACATATAGGCAATATAGGGGCGAATGAGCGGCACCTTGATGCGCACTGCCAGTTGTAGATTATCGCAGCCGTCGATGATCGCCGCCTCGATGATCTCGCGGGAAATGCCATTCAAAGCGCCGTAAAAAATCGCGATCCAGCCGCCCGCCCCCGCAAAAAAAGTAATGATGGTGAACAACAGCGGGAAATTTCTTTCGCGCACAAGGTCACGCACTTGATCGAAGCCGAAAACGCCATGCAGCAAACCGCCAAACGGGCTGACATTGGGGTCAAACATGAAGATGGCGATCAGCACCAACGCCGGACCGGCGACTGCCCCCGGCACAAAATAAATGGTACGCATGATCGCGCTGAACCGCCCTTCCCGCTGATGGAGCAACAATGCCAGCAGCACCACACCCACAATCCCGACCGGAACCGAGATCAGCAAAAACTGGATCATGTGTTCGATGGCGGAGCCAAAACGAAAATCCGAGAAGGCGGTGGCATAATTGCTCAACCCCGCTTGAAAGAGTTGGGGACGCCCGCCCACCGTTTTACTAAAACTGATGAGGAAGGCATAAATGCCGGGCCCCACCCCAAACGCCAGCAAAAACAAGACGTAGGGTAAAATAAAAAAGTGCCCAGCCCGCAGTGGACTACGCCGCGTCGGGGCGGTTCGCACAGTGGTTTGCGTCGCCGCTGCGCGTGCGGTTTCTTGTGCTGTCATGGTAACACTCCTGCGGATGTCTAATCATAGTGACCGGGGACGAGAACCGCCCCGGTCACAAAACAAACGAACAGCCGTATCACCCTAGCGCGAGGTGACCACTGTATAGCCGATGGACTGTGCCAGATTCACCAATTGTTCTTGGAATACTGGCATCGCTTCCACCACCGTTTGACCATCTTGCAACGCGGGGATCACCACCGTGTTGAAGGCGCTGGCGCGGCTAAAACGAACATTGCCCCACAGCGGATCGATCAACGTCGCCGACGATTGCAGCACGGGGAACGGATCGAACGCATAGACGCCATTGCTGGCAAGGGTTTGTGCCCAAACCGTCGCCGCTGGTTCATAAGCGGGGAGGGTGGGGGCAGTGCCTTGATAAGCGTCGGCGGTGGTCACGAATACGACAAATTCTGCCGCGAGGGTCGGGTTGGTGCTGTGTTTAGAGACCGCCCATGAGGAGCCACCTTGTGCGCCCGTCCATGCGGTGTCTTCACCACTCCAGCGGAGCGGTGCCGCCACGCCCAAACGCCCATCCGCAGCTTGATAATACAGGCTATCTTCCTTGCCGCCGAAGACATACTCGCCATACCACGACGCGGCGGGCAGCATCAACAGTTTGCCATCGGTCACCAATTGCACAAAAGCGGGGTCAAACGGGCTGAGGGCGACCATACTGCCATTGGCGAGCAGATTGTCCACCATGGTGGCGGCGCGGGTGCAAGTGGGATCCGCAGTGTTGATGTAGACGGTGGTGGCGTCGACGAGTTGGGCCACGGGGCAGCGGCTGCCCCACAGATAGGTGTGCATCCCTTGATCATCGCCAAAGGCACCGATGATGGTGCCGGGGTGTTCGGCGGCGACTTGGTTGCCCAATGCCTCGTATTCTTCCCAAGTGGTGGGCACGTCGTAACCATACTCCGCCATCAACGGGGCATCGTACCACAGCACCATTTGCGCCAAATCGTTGCGCAAGCACAAGAGTTGACCATCAGGCGTCGTACAGGGGGCATTCGCGCCGTCGGCAAAGTTGTCCAAGATGTCAGCAGAGACATAAGGCGTCAAATCGAGCGGATAATCGTGCTGCTCACCAGCGACGGTGGCGATGATCTCCGGCTCGGCAAACACGACATCGGGCCAACCGGAGCCGACGTTGTTAAACAATAGCACCTTTTGCGAGAACTCGGCACGATCCACGATTTCGACTTGGATCAGGCTGGCGTTTTCGGGGTGAGCTGCGAGATAGGCATCCACCGCTGCCTGTCGGGTGGTGTCGATCCAGACGAGGATGGGGGTGCCTTCTTGCGCCAGCGCTGGGACGCTGAGGCTGATGAGTAGCACGAACACTGTCAATGAATAGAGGAACTGTTTCTTCATACTATTTCTTCCTTCGAAAAGTTGATAAAAGGTCATTTATAGATGTTCCCGAACGAACCGCTCGTTGGCGCATCTTTCTGTGTATCGAGACCGTGAGCGATCCACCGTGATGCTAAACGCAATCTTCACGCCGTGTCGGGTTCGAGCAGTGCCGTAGAAAAGAGCCTCGCCCCGTCTACATCGACACAACCCATTATAGATTATAATTTATAAAAAACGCAACTGTTTGGATTGTTGGGGGTGCATTTCACTTTAATGCAAAACTCGTAATGACACAGGAGGGAGATGTGCGGTTCAAACGGGCGGACATGCGGCGCGGGAACATAGGGGGTTGGCAAGGTCTCGACAATCGCCTAGTCCCCACCCTACGACGATGCACGTTGTGGGCATCGATCAAAGACGGGGATCACGATTGTTGTTAGGGGTCGCCGACCTCCATGGTTTCCCATCGCGAATCGTAGGGTGCGGACTAGGCGCGCGCGGATTGTTTCCTGACTCTACCAATTGTGCGCCGTATGTCCGCCCGTTTGAATCCGACGAGTCAGAGGCTTAAAGCTGGTGTTTTGTTTTCACCAAAGTGAAATGTACCCTACATTGACTCGGCATCGCGCGCCAAGACCTACTCCCCAATTACAAGGCGCTGATCGATTGGGCAAGGTCCAAGGAAATTATTAATGCGAAGCAATTCAATACGCTTGTCCAGCTTGAAAGTGAGGCACCATGTTCAACAGATGAAGTATTTGAGCGAGCGCTCGGTTCGCGTGAGAGTCTCTACTGGATTTTTCTTGCTGTGGCAAATCGGCTGCCTTTCGATGAGATAGACATCGACTATCTACATGCGCTCTATATGGAAGGTAACTATTGCGCCGATGCTGTTGGCGAATTGATTTTATCTAGGGTCGGCGTGTCTTTTTTGTGGAGGCGCAGGGCATTGCGCGCCTACGGATCATCTCCTATTTTGATTCGCCAACAGCATCTACGCCAATGTCATATTAGATTCACGTTCTAAAAAGCCCGTCCATTGTAGGGACGCGCAATGGCGCGTCCGCTGTGTTATCCCCCAAACCGGATACCCCGTTGGGTGTCCCTACGGGGCGAATCATCGAACGGATTTTTAATGTGACATTGGCGTACTACACAGCCCTCACCCTAAATCCTTCTCTCACTCATCTCCTTTCCGCCTCAAAAGATGTGCGTAATGTATAGCCATTGCATGGAGAGGGAGAGAAAACGGCTCACAACAGTTCTTAAAAGTTCCCTCTTTACGAAGTGGGAGGGGATATAGGGGTGGCGACGTACTTTCGTGATTCACTGAAACTAATTTCTTGATAGACCCCTAGAAGGAAACACATTAATTGATCTAAAGTCTGATGCTACAAAAAAGCTTAAGCTTTATACTGTCTATTGAATTATGGCTGATCCTAGCCTGAGCGGACTTTGCCCTAAACCCTGTTCTTGATGGCTTCCTAGGCTTTGATAAAAATATTTTTTAATAATATATAGGAAATATTTTCTCTTCAGAAGTTGCCGCTATTTTTTGCTGTGGTAGTGACGCCAACAAATTTCAAAATTATTATTAGTAGAAATTTTATTGCAGCGTAATTCTCCCTGCAACCTATGTCAAATTGACCACTCGACACAGTACCCACCGAATACAAGGCATTATCATAAGAACATAGTGGTCATTTCTTCCGTGAAGCACAGAACACCTTGGTGACAATATCATGAACGAACAGGTTATCCAAAATCGTTATATTCTAAAACAATCATTGGGTGCTGGCGCAATGGGTGCGGTTTATGTCGCTTTTGACCGCTTATCAGGGGAGGAAGTTGCGCTTAAGCGATTACTTGAGGCGCGTAAAAACACATCATTACTTACCACCTATGCCAAGCTTGCGCTCACTAACGAGTTTCAAGTTTTGGCATCCCTGCGACATCCCAATATCGTCAACGTGATGGATTATGGTATCGACCAAGAAGGCCAACCGTATTTTACGATGCGCTATTTGCAGGGGGCACGCAATCTGCGCGATGCCTCTGTTTCGCTATCGCTGCGCGAAAAAATACATCTCATCATTCAAGTCTTTGAAGCGCTTAAATATTTAGACCGACGGGGCATTATCCATGGTGACTTGAAGCCGGACAATATTCTAGTGACTCCTGATAATGTCGTCAAAGTCCTTGATTTCGGTCTAGCCACTCCCAATCACGACCCCAATGAGTGGGAAATGGCGGGAACACTAGCCTATATGGCACCGGAATTATTTAGCGGAGAAAGCTCGTCCTTCGCCTCAGATATATACGCTGTGGGCGTTATGGCTTACGAAGTCTTGACCGGGCAACGGATGATTAAGCTCAATAGTCATATCGCGATGATAGCGCAGATTCTCGACCAACCTTTCGATGGCGTATCTTTGGTCGCACATATCATCAGCGAACATGAGACCATGGTAAGCATGACCGATGCTCCATTCGGAAGTGCTGATCCTCTTGGTGTGCAAATAACTCTCAATGGAGACGAAACCATCCTCGTCGATATCAATGAGGACGAAACCCACCTCACCCATCCAAATGATGACCAAACGCCGCTTGTCAAGCACAATGAAGAAGAAACGCTCCTGATCCATACCAATCCGCCTTTGACAAAGGCATCCAATCCGCACTTTTCAACGGTCTTTGATTCACCCCATCCCTTGGTCAATATTATCAGCGGTCTTGTCAATAAAATACCAAAAGAACGTTCCCTTAATCCGAGTCAGATCATCACGGATTTATATCGTGCCATTGACGAAGAAGCACCACGACAATCCTACGACAACCGGGAAAGCTTCCTACAAGCGGCAAAATTTGTAGGGCGGGAACACGAGTTTAATGCGCTCTCAAATGCGTTGGATGCCATGCTAGACGGGCACGGCGAGATGTGGTTGATCGGTGGTGAAAGCGGTGTTGGCAAATCGCGCCTTGTCAATGAAATTCGTCATCTCGCGCTGATCAAAGGCGCTCTCACACTGATCGGGGAAGCGGTTGATGAAGGCGCACAACCGTTCCAGTTATGGCGCAACGTTGTCAAACGGATGCTGTTGTGCGTAAACATCAAGGACGCTGATGCTGTGGCGCTCCAGTTTCTGGTGCCCGATATCGCGCGAATTTTGGATCGTCCCCTTACGGCTGTTGAACCAAGTACGATACCCGATGCCATTGCGGCGCTGTTTGCTGCTTGTAACGAGCCAATTTTACTGATCCTCGAAGATTTGCAATGGGCGCGGACAGAAAATTTAGAGATGCTGCAACGATTAAGTGTGCAGGCGGGGCACTCTCAACTTCTTATAATCGCCGATTATCGTTATGATGAATCGCCATTGTTAGCGGAACAATTCCCAGATAGTCATCATATCTTGTTAGAACGCTTAGACGGGGCTTCTATTGCCGAATTGACCGCCTCTATGATCGGTGCCGCCGGGAGTGAGCCGAAACTGGTCAAGATGCTGCAAAAAGAGACGGAAGGCAATATCTTTTTCTTGATCGAAATTGTCCGAGCATTGGCAGAAGAAGCCGGAACGCTGGAAAAAATCGACGATACAACACTTCGTCGGCGCGGATGGAAAGGTGAATTTCATAAAATCCTCCAGCGGCGCGTGGATAAAGTCCCATCGGCAGATCGCGCGTTATTGTATCTCGCCGCCGTTGCCGGACGGGATTTGGATGCCAAACTGCTGCGTGCATTCAACGAGCATGGTGATTTTGAAACTTGGCTGACTACGACGATCAATGCCGCTGTCATTGAATACCGTGACGAACGTTGGCGGTTTGCGCACGACAAACTGCGCGAATATGTGATTGATACCTTGCCACCCGAAGTACAGCGCGATCTGCATCGTCGGGTGGCAGAGACGATGGAAACGCTAGACCTGCCCGAACAAAATGCGGTTATGCTGATTTCTCATTGGCGTGGGGCGGAACAGCCACTCAAAGAAATACACTATATCCGTATCGCTGGCGAAAAAGCCACGCAAATCGGTGTCTATAATGATGCCAGAACACTCTATGAACGCGCCTTGGAAATAGCCACCTCCACACCCCAACACATCGAGTTCAACAGCGCGCTGGGGGGCTTATATGAATATATGAGTCAGTATGTCGATGCTGAGCGCCATCTGACTCACGCCCTTCATCTGGCAACTCAAGCGGATCATATCGAATTCATGCCCGGAATTTTAGATAAGCTCGCATGGATTCATATTCGTCATGGGGATATGGATGCCGCGATGGAGAAAGCGGCGGACGTGTTACGGTTAGCACGCGCCGCAGGGGATGAACAGGCAGTCATGCAGGGGCTTTTGTTGATGGGTGTCGTTCATAATATTCGCGGCGAGATGCAAGCATCCTACGATGTGTTGATCGAAGCACAACCCTTTGTTGAACGCGGGGGCGAATCGTATGTGCAAGCCACTTACCTAAATTCATTAGGTGCCGCTGAAGAAGGTTTAGGACGAAGCGAGGAAGCCATCCACACGTTGACGCGCGCCAGCGAGCTGGCTGGTGAACTCGGTAATCCGGCATTGATGGGCAATATCGAAGGTAATCTAGGGCGGATGCTCTATGACGAAAGGCAATATGAGGCTGCGCATGAACATTTTATAACCGCCCAAATTGCCTTTCAACATGTCAAAAGTGCCTATGGCGAAGCGCTTGCCAGCTATTATCTCGGCTATATTGCCACTCATAAAAGCGAATTCAAGACCGCCCGAGATTATCTTTGCCACTCGCTTGAATTGAGTTTAACTATGGGCGCAGAAGCAATACTGCTAGGTGCCTTAGTGGGTGTGGCAGAATATCATCGTAAACACACCAATGACCAGCGTGCGGCGGAGTTAATCGGCTTAATTCGGTCGCATCCAGCTGCGCAAAGAGATGCTGCCATCTTGCGCGAAGCTGATACCATCTTCGAAAAACTTCGCCTGCGCGATTTTGATGCTGCCTTCGAAAGCGGCGCACGACTTAATCTGAATGAAAGCGCGTACCTTGAACAAACCACGCTTCAAGCCCTCATTTAGCGTCCAGTGCCTCGCGCCCGATCTGGTTTTTTTGCTATCAGAGCGCGAACGCCATACCTTGACAGGGAATTTGTATTTTTCGCTCGCCCCCTTGCTGGATGGACACCATGACATTGCCACGATTACAGAGCGTTTAAGCGCTATCGCCAGCCCAATGCAAATCAGTTATGCGCTCCATCGCCTTCAAAACAAAGGTTATGTCAGCGACTTTGATACGCCCTCGGCAGTACAGTCTGGTCTCATACGGTTACATGTTGTCGGAAATGTCGACGTGCGGCCGCTGTTCACTGCGTTGACGGCGCTCAATCTGTTGGCGGATGACGATGCCGACGCCGATCTCGATCTCGTTGTAATCGATGATGAACTACACAACGATTTGGACAGCTTCAATCGGTCTGCTAAGCGCGCATGGATGCTGGTAAAGCCGATGAATTCCATTTTATGGATCGGACCTGTTTTCGTACCGGGCGAAACCGCCTGTTGGTCTTGTTTGGCACGACGTACCCGCGATAATCACCCCATTGAAACATTTTTAGAAACACAAATCGGAAAACATCTTGTCATTCCACACGACGCCCCCATATCTGTCGCCGCTCTTGGCATGAGCTTGGCAGCACATGAAGCCATCCGATGGCTGTCTGGGGAACGTCATTTGCGCTCACAATTATATGCCTTCGATACTATCACCTTGAAGGGCGCTTTTCATAATGTCGTCCGTTATCCCACATGTTCAGTCTGTGGCACGGGACAAAAACGCGCTGCCACTGCTATCCAACTACAATCCCGTCCCCAAGCGGGGGCAACGGATGCGGGGTCGCGCAGCGCGACGGCAGCGACGACATTGGCACGCTATGACCACCATATCAGCCCCATAACCGGGATAGTCACGCATCTAACGCGCGTGGCGACGCCAGAACACATTCACCTTTATGCGTCTGGGCATAATAAAGCCCGTCCTCTCCATCAATGGGGCAAATTCAAGCGTCATTTGCGCGCTCAAAGTGCTGGCAAAGGAACTGATCCGATACAGGCACGCGCCAGCGCCCTTTGCGAAGCGATTGAAAGGTACAGCGGCATGGTTCACGGTGATGAACCGACCGTCACCGCACGCCAGCGCGATCTAGAGGGGGCAATCCATCCCCATGATCTGCTCTTGTTCAGCGAGGCTCAGTACGCGACCCGCGATACTTGGAATACCTATAGCCCGCCGCATTTGTTTGTCCCTCAGCCTTTCGAAGACGAGCGCCCCATTGAATGGTCGCCGGTGTGGTCGTTGCGCGACCATAATTGGAAATATGTGCCTACTGCCTATGGCTATTACGATGCACCGCAAGCTTCTGATCACCTTTTTTGCAGTGCCGACTCCAATGGCTGTGCGGCGGGCAGTTCGCCCGAAGACGCTATTTTGCAAGCGCTGTTAGAAGTAATCGAGCGCGATGCTATTGCCATCTGGTGGGATAATGAGTTGTGCCGTCCGGCGTTCGACCTCGATACGCTCAATCATCCCTATATCGAGCGCACACGCACTTATTTCGCGCAGACGGGGCGTGATTTTTGGCTTTTGGACATCACAACGGATCTCAACGTCCCAGTATTTGTCGCGCTTTCAAGACGAATCGATGCTCCTACCGAGGACATTGTTTTAGGTTTTGGTGCCCATTTGGATAGTCGTATTGCGGCACTTCGTGCCTTGACGGAAATGAACCAATCCCTGCCTGCCGCGCTTCGAGATGCCAATGGCGACTATCAATCGGACTCAGAGTGGGAACTTCATTGGTGGCGAACAGCAACAATTCAGAATCAGCCTTATCTTGCACCCGACCCCACACTGTCCATGCGCACCCCGTTCGATTATCCCTTCATCGCCAATATTGATCTGCGTGATGATATTCTTTATTTGGTCGATCTCGCCCGGGTGCGAGGAATTGATACCCTCATACTTGACCAAACGCGGGCTGATGCAGGCTTACCCGTTGTCCGCGCCATCATGCCGGGGATGCGCCATTTTTGGGGACGCCATGCCGCCGGTCGTTTGTACGATATACCGGTACAAATGGGTTGGCTAGCGCTGGCGCGTCATGAATCCGAATTGAATGCTACGCCGATGTTCATGTGATGAACGAAAAACGGCGTTTTGAGCGCATCGAAAACGGTTGGCGCTTGACTCTGGATTCTTTGTCAGTTGATCTGCCGATGACTGATTCCAGCGACAATCCGCCTTATGACGCATGGTCAACGCCCGATCTCATTGCTCATTTTGGAGAACCGACGGAAATACCCATACGCTACTCAGTAGCGCCTTTGGTGCCGCCCAAATCCACAACTATGATTCCGTTGCCATCACCCACATCGCCTGAACCGATCTCTTTCTTCGCTGTCTTGGATCAACGCCGCACCCTCTATCAGTATGGTGTTCCCGTTCGCATTGATGAGATCGGGATGTTTTTGTATCATGCGGCGCGTGTGAAAGAGATGCTACACGGTGCCTTATACGACTCGTCGCGTCGTCCTTATCCATCAGCAGGGGCGGCATATGAACTTGAAATCTATATATTGGCAGCCGCATGTGATGGCTTACCCGTGGGGTTTTATCATTATGGACCGCGCGAACATGTTTTTGAACTGCTGCTTTTACCGGACGCCCAGCGCCAGATGATGATTGATGATGCCATCCGACAAACAGCGAACCAGATTAATATGGTACAAATCGCGCTCTACATCACCGCACGGATGCGCCGCATCAACTGGAAAAATCGACCTTTAACATTGGCACATCAAGATGCGGGGGTACTGCTTCAAACCTTCTACTTGACCGCTACGGCGCTCGGTCTCGCTCCCTGTGCGCTCGGTGGCGTCAATGCTGTGCAATTTTCACAATGGACTGGGATTTCGGCAAGCGAAGAACCGTTGATGAGTGGCTTTCTCATCGGTTCTTCAAAATCTTAGCGCTCTTGATCTACTTGATTTGCCGAACCATTGGATAAAAATAATAGGTATTATGACCCATGATAAAATTTCTATAGGGGATTACAGTAAAGTTACTTCTGAAGCTCACTATCTAGCCGAACGATGGGAGTGCTTGATCATGGTCATTCAAGAAGGACTATCAACATGAACGTGCAAAAGTTTTTGGTGAATGCCGCGAACGCGGGTTATGGGTGGGATGTCAACGCTTTGTCGTCTCTAGCGCTACAGAACGGCTATCGTTTTAGCACCGCCGAACTGCAAACCGCCGCTGATGAATTATGGGGCGATCTGTCTGAAGAACAACTGCGTAGTGTCGTTGGTGGTGGTAGCGATAATGGCAAGGACAATAGTGGCAATGGTAAGGGCGGTGCAACACACCAGAACCCGCCACCCGGTCATGGCGATGGCAATACTTGGGCACCTCCGCCTGGTGATGTGTCGGGCAATAGTTGTTTCTTCATCCGGGCGAAATAAACTAAACTGTGCCCTAAGTGTGCATCTTGTTAGATAGATCAGCCCGGCATCATGCCGGGTTTTTGATAGATAGAAAATCATGACACGCCGCCTTCAAACACCGCTGATGCTACAAATGGAAGTCTCAGAATGTGGGGCGGCTGCGCTTGGCATTTTGTTGCGACATTTTGGACGTCATGTTGCCCTTGAGGAGATGCGTCAAGCGTGTAATGTCACTCGCGATGGGACGACCGCGCTTGATATTGTTCGTGCTGCTAAAGCCTATGGTATGGATGCGTCTGGGCTGCGCCGAACCACCCTCCTTGGACTTGAAAAGCTCACGCCGCCCTATATCGTTCATTTGCGGGGTGGTCATTTCGCCGTTGTCGAGGCATTGGATGACCGATTCGTTTATCTTAACGATCCGGCGGTCGGACGACATAAATTGATGTTCGATGAATTCATGGCATTGTACGGCGGGACAGCGATTGTTTGCACACCTAATGCTGGCTTTGTCCGCCAAGTGGCTCCCTCACGATGGCGGAGTGTGCTGCAAGAGTGGCTGACAGGGTACGAAGCCGATGTCACCGCCATTGTTTTTATAAGCTTATTTTTGCTTATCCCCGGATTTTTGCTCCCACGACTACTACAAACCTTTGTTGATGAGGTGTTGACGCGCCAAATCGATGCGCTCCAAACGATCATCATTGGATTGGCGGTGGCACTAGTCATGCGTGCCGGGCTACTCACGCTGCAAGGAGCGTTGCTGCTGTGGTTGGAAACTCGTTTAGCTCTCCGCGCGGTTGAGACATTTCTAGATCGGCTGCTGCGTTTGCCACTGGCATTTTACGCGCATCGCTATAGTGGGGACTTGGCGGCACGGTTGAATATCCACGACCGCATTGCAGGATTATTGACTCGTGATTTCGCCAATGCACTCTTTAATGCCATGTTGATGGGGTTCTATGCGGTCATCATGCTGAGTTATAGCGTTCTACTGACCGTGCTGACGCTGCTATTTGTGGGTGTTAACATAGGATTGCTGCGGTTCATCGCTCAACAGCAGCGGGATTTGAGTGGTCAGCTTGCTTCCCAACAAGCGCAGCACATCGGCGCGACCATCAGCGGTTTATATGCGCTCGAAACCTTGAAAGCCGCAGGATATGAATCTATCCTCGGTCAACAATGGCGTCAGCTTCATGCGGCGGTCATTGATACCAAGTGCCGCTTGAATCGCCTGACGCAGGGTTATTTCGCCCTATTGCCATTCACGTTAGCGGTCAATACCACCCTGATTTTGGTTATTGGCGCGCACCAAGTCATTGACGGCACATTGACGCTGGGGGCATTAGTAGCGTTGCAAAGTTTGGCATTCAATTTTATCCAACCCGTCAACCAACTGGCGGCGCTGGGCGGGATGCTGCAAGTGATGGAAAGTGACCTCGACCGTAGAGACGACATTCTGAACTATCCCCCACGCTGTACGCCGCCCTATGCTGACGTGACCTGGATGCAAAGTCCGAAAATAGGACAAGTTCATGTGCGCGATCTAGTTTTCGGCTACAACCCAAACCAACCGCCACTCATTGACCATATTTCGTTCACGCTGGAGCCGGGCAGTATCACCATGTTGTGTGGGACGTCAGGGCGTGGCAAATCGACCCTAGCACGGCTTATCGCAGGACTGCTTGATGCCCAAAGTGGTGCCATTTATGTGAACGGGCGTCCAGCGCATACGCAAAGTAAGACGATTGGTTACGCTGATCAAACGATCACGTTATTTGCCGGAACGTTTCGAGATAATTTAACGTTATGGGACGATACTATTTCCACAGATGCGCTAATGCGCGCGGCGCGTGATGCCTGCATCCACGATACGATTATGGCGCGCGGCGGTTATGATGCGCTGATTACTGAAAACGGAAATGATCTCAGCGGTGGGCAGCGACAGTGCCTAGAGATAGCACGCGCGCTCGTTCGCGATCCGGTAGTGTTAATTTTAGATGAGACGACCAATGCCCTCGATTTAACCACTGAAGCGCGCGTGATCAACCATTTGGCGCGGCGCGGATACACTATCATGATCGTCGCTCATCGCGCCGATACATTGCGCTATGCCGAACACATCATTGATATGGATACGCTTGAGTCGAATCGTATGCTCATATGACTGACATGTCCTCGGCTCAATCGACCTCTTTTGTAGCACTCCCCGATCATCCGTTAAAGTTGACTGATTTGATACGCTATGGCTGGCGGCTCGTGCGCGCCGATGTGGGGGGGCTGGTGCTGATTGGGTTGGTGACGGGCGCACTCAGCCTTGTGATTCCCTTGGTGAGTGGGGCGGTGTTCGGCTCGATCATCCCCCGGAGTGACCGCGATACCCTCTGGATTGTGTTCATCCTCTTGATAGCAGGGGCAGTGGCGCTCGCAACATTCGATATCGTCCACGGGCGGATCGCATTGCGACTAGGAACAAAACTAGATGCCGGCTTAAGTGCCGCCTTGTGGGATCGTATTTTGCGGTTACGCGCCTCGACATTACGACAATTTGCGGTCGGTGATTTGGCAGAACGCGCGCTTGGGTTAAGCGAAATCCAACCGCTATTCACATCGGTGTTGGTAAGCAGCACATTGGCAGTGGTATTCACCGCCTTTAATCTAGCATTGATGTTCCAACTTATACCGGCATTGGCAGGAACAGCGCTGATCTTAACGGCTTTGGCGGTCTTCGTTAATTTAGCATTGGGGGCGGCACAACAACATGTCTATGGCACTGCTACTGCGATGGGCGGCGCGCTGACAAGTTTGGTAATCGCGCTCCTCATGGGCACAGCGAAACTGCAAGCCGCCAATGCCATTCCCCGTGCGCTAAGGCATTGGCGTGGTGCGTTTATGAACCAGCGGCAGCAGATTATGCGCGGACGGACGCTGCGTTATTGGCATGTAGCATTCAATGGCGGGTATTCAATTCTGGCGTCCATCGTTCTCTTCACCCGCGCCTATGATCAACCCGATTTGAATACAGCGGTATTTCTGACATTCAATGTTGCGTTTGCGCAAATTATGACCACCTTACTCAGTTGGAGTGGTATCTTGATCGCGGCGATGAGTACCTTCCCTGCCTACGAACGCCTCAGACCGCTATTAAAGAGTACCCCCGAACCAAGAGGGAAAATTGCACCAGCACTGAGCGGACAAGTCAATCTCCATGATATTTCTTTTCGCTTTGATACGGACGGAGAGTGGATACTCCGCCACCTGACTCTGAACATAATTCCCAATGAAATCGTTGCGGTCGTTGGTGCGGTTGGAAGCGGAAAATCGACCTTGCTTCGGCTGCTGATCGGCTTTGAAACGCCGGAGTCGGGCACGATTCAGTACGATGGATATCCCTTAGAAACGCTCGATCTGTCAGCTTTACGCCGTCAATTGGGGGTCGTCCTGCAAAATGGGGTGCTGACAGCGGGAACTATCCGAGACGCAATCACGAATGGGACTAGTATTGATGATTCGGTGTTGTGGCAGGCGGCGGAAAGCGCCTGTATTGCCGACGATATTCGCGCGATGCCGATGGCGCTGGACACGCATATCAGCGACGGCGCGACAAATATTTCAGGGGGGCAAGGGCAGCGCCTGCTGTTGGCTCGCGCCTTTGCCCACCAGCCACGCCTGTTGCTCCTTGATGAAGCGACGAGCGCCTTAGATAATGAAACACAAGCCCAACTTATGACGAATATTCGCGCCTCCGGCATCACTACATTGATGATCGCGCACCGGATGGAAACTGTGATTTATGCAGATCGTGTCTATCGCTTTGAGGGAGGGCAACTAATTTTGACAAAATATGAATAAATACAATATATTTATTTCACATTAGATGGGCACTCTTAGCTTGTGTGGATGCGAGACATTGACCAAAAACCGGATCAACCGATGATGTTACTGGTGACGCCCCGGTATGATGATCAAGCGGCTCATCGGACGCGCGATCATCCCGTCGAACGCATCGCGGCTGACGAACGAGCCGATCCCCGGACGATAGTGCCGCGCCCGCAGATACACCAGCCCCGCTGCCGAGTCGAACGGTTCGCCCGTAAGCGAAGCGACACCGTCTCCTAGCATCCATTCCCAGTTCCCCGCCGAGTCTTTGTGTGCGTGCAAGCCACCGAGTGCGTGAACGTGGCGGGTGACGTTCGCGCTCGTGGTTGTGGTCAGCACTTGTGGCAACCCCGCTTGCAGGTCGAGCAGGGTACGGGTGGTTGTGCCGCTTGCGGTCACACTGCAACGGCAGTTGCCCAGTCGCTGCGCACATTGACGGTGTAGGTGAATTCCGTTTGGGCTAGTATTGCGCGCTGGATAGATCATCAGGACATGTCGACCGACTCGATTGATGTCGTTGTGCGCCCTATTTTGCTCCAGAGTTATCATGTAGCTCTATTTTAAATTCCTCGATAGTGACTACTCAGGTCGACTTTGCACATCTTAATTTTATATCTTCCCGTCGGGGAAAACCGCTAAGTCGATTTATCAAATATTGTTGTGATAGGGTGATATTTGAAAACGCTGACAGTTTTTGACAGTTTTCCCTGAGTGAAAATAATAAGCTAACCGTTGTCATGTGCAAAGTC
>Ga0163154_10004223_pt1 | contig 19045 bp, 17 predicted proteins | sample OliLakLV19MP9P1_FD_148649 | JGI IMG/M metagenome (GOLD analysis project Ga0163154, IMG submission 148649) | Freshwater microbial mat bacterial communities from Lake Vanda, McMurdo Dry Valleys, Antarctica - Oligotrophic Lake LV.19.MP9.P1 | ecosystem: Environmental > Aquatic > Freshwater > Lake >...
GAATGCACGACCACGCCAATTGGTTGTAGCACAAATCGTATCGAATGCCCCCCCATCGCTGCGCCGTGTATCACCAACCAGGATCAACCGTTTGATCTCTGCACCAGGGGCAGTATGCTTGCGCGCCGCTCGTAGAATTTCCGCAACAACCAGCGCATAGGCTGGCTCACCCTTGCGTGGCAGCCGGCCAGGCCGAATGTCGGATAACCCTGGCAATCGTGGATCAGCTGGACGTAAACTACGATAGACAACCATATCATCTAACAGATCCGACATGGCTCCGCGGCCGTATATGCGCATCTCAATCCTCAAATCTGCTGTGCTTCAATGTTCATGCATTTTAGAACATAGCCTTCGCTCGCGTTTTTGGCTATCAGTCTATCGGCTATACGTTAGATCAGGCTCGCTAAGCGCCGCACACCCTCATCGATCTGTTGCGGAGTGACAGCACAGAATGGCAGCCGCACAAAGCGCTCGCCATCAGGGGCCTCACCAAGATCAGGCTCGGCAAAGAACGGCTGCCCTGGCGTCAGAATCAGGCCAATCTGCTTGGCTCGTTCAATCAGTCCATTGATGTTCGCATCTTTTGGCAGAGTGACACTCACAAAGAACCCACCATCTGGTTCGGAGGATTCAACCCCCTTGAGATGGGTACGAACTGCCGTGAGCATGGCCTCCCATCGCGGACGATACAGTGCTTTGAGCTGATCGATATTTGGTTGAAGCCAGCCACGCTTGATATATTCGGCAACCGCCGCCTGGGTTGGCAGCACTGGTGAAAGATAGGTGTACTCGCCCTGTTTTGTGATTGCCGCAACCAGCGCACTTGGGCCAACCAGATAGCCAACCCGCATGCCGGGGCTCAGTAGCTTGCTGAACGATGTCAGGGTTAACACTCGGGTTGGGCTGATCTCGCGCAGCATTGGCACATCATCGCCACGATAGCGCAGCTTACGATATGGCACATCTTCGAGCACCCAGAAGCCATACTGCTCGGCCAATTCAACAACCCGGCGGCGCTTCGCCAATGATGTCGTCACACCAGCGGGATTCTGAAAATCGGGGATGATATACAGAAAGGCGGGGACGTTTCGTTTCACTGCTGCCTCAAGCCGCTCGATATCGATCCCATCGGGTTGAAGTGGAATGCCAATGACTTTAGCCCCACGGCGTTGGAATACAGTAATTGCCCGATCATAACTCGGCTGTTCGGTCAATACTGTTGCGCCAGGCCGCACAAGCTCGGCGGCAATCAGATCCTGCAACTGCAACGAGCCATTGGCAACCAGCACCTCGCTATCACTGATGCCATATTCAGCTGCAAGCAGCCTGCGTAATGGCGGGTAGCCGGGTTGCTGCCCATACTGCAACACAATCGCTGGATCTGCGGCGAGCGCATCGGCGAAACACTCGGCCAATTGCTCGGTTGGAAAGGCCTCGGGTGGGGGTACACCGCGGGTGAAAATAATCGATTCCGTAGACATGCTGGGTTCCTTTTCTTTAGCTCTCAGCTTTCAGCTTTTAGCCATCAGGAGCGCAAACGACGCATACCCTTGAATCCGCAGGCTTTAGCCTGCGGGGCATGGTGTGAGCAAACTTCAGACAAGCGTTTACCCTTCATATACAATCCTGCCATCGCAGATCGTCATATGCACACGCGCCTGCGATAGTTCGCTGGCGGGATGTGCCATCATATCTCGATCAAGCAGCGCCAGATCGGCGAGCATACCGATGCGGAGCATGCCCTTGTGCTGTTCCTGAAATTCGGCGTAGGCTGCGTTGCGCGTATAGGCAACCAGGGTTTCTTCCAGCGAAATGGATTGTGCAGGAGCTTCTGCGGCCCAGGCGCTGCGGGTGATGGCTGCGTGGATACCAATCCATGGGTTCTGCGTGACAACCGGCCAATCGCTGCCGAACGCTAATATCGCACCAGCATCGCGGATCTGCCGCCAGGCGAAGCTGCGCTGCCAGCGCTGCCGCCCAACCCGTTCGCACCATACAGTACCATAATCTGGTGGAATTGGCGCATGGTAGGGCTGCATGGAGGCGATCACGCCAAGTTCGGCAAAGCGTGCCAGATCGGCAGGATGGATGAGTTCAATATGTTCAACACGGTGGCGGCTATCACGGGTTCCATTGGCAGCCCGCGCTGCCGCATAGCCATCCAGGGTGCGCCGCACCGCCAGATCGCCAATTGCGTGAACAAAGATCTGCATGCCAAGCCGATCGGCTTCGGTTGCCAGCCGATTGAACTGCTCCGGGGTGAAATTCGCATCGCCATAACATTCTGGCCGATCCGCATATGGTTCGAGTAGCAACCCGGTGTAGCCCTCGATCACCCCATCCATAAAGAATTTGACTGCACCGGCGCGCACGAGTGGGCCATTACACGCATCCCGCATCGCAACTGCCTCAGCGATCTGGGTGAGTTCAGTTGCAGGCGTGATATCATAGGGAACATACACGCGCAGCGTCAGCTCACCAGCCTGTTCAGCTGCCTGGTAGATCGCCAGCTTGTGTATATCGCCATCCATGTTATGAACACTGGTGATGCCAAGCCGCGCTGCCTGGGCCAGCCCAAGCCGCAGGAGTTCGCGTTTTCGGGCCGCATCTGGTTTGGGAACCAGCGCACGCAATGGCCCAAACGCACCTGGTTCACGCAATTCGCCCAGTGCGAGGCCATCCGCACCGATCACGATCTCACTATTCGGGCCACAATCGTAGCCATGCAGTGCGCCGCTCAGTTCAAGCGCAGGCGTGTTCGCCCAGGCCGTGTGTCCATCAAACGCAGTCAGCAGCACTGGTTGTATTGGCTCAATCGCATCGAGATCATGGCGGGTCAGCTCGCGCCCAGCAGGCCCGGTTCCATAGCGTAACCCATAGCCAGCCAGCCAGGAATCGTTTGGATGCAGTGCAGCGTATTCATGAATCGCTGCGGCCAATTGCTGAATATTGGCAACATCGCCAAGCTGAATGCCATCCAAGCGCAATGATCCAAGCATCAGGTGGTAATGGCTGTCGATCAATCCTGGCAGCGTTGTTGCGCCAGCAGCATCGATCACACGAGTGTGCGAGCCACGCAGGGTGGCTGCATCCCGATCTGTACCAACAAACAGAATATGCTTTCCAGCGATTGCCACGGCTTCTGCTGTTGGCATAGCGGGGTTCATGGTCAGAACATTAGCATGAGTAATAATAAAATCGGCAGCGTTGGGCATGTTATCCTCTCAGGTGATCAAGGCAATTGCACAATCATCGCCTCGATCATTCCAGACGAGGAATAGGGCGTATTGGGATCATCGCAGCTTGTTGCGAGCCACGTTTCCAATCGCTGCGCTGCCTGTGCATGAACAGAATCGGGCAGACTCCAACAACTACTGAAGATGCGGTCGCGGTAGCTAGCCACGACCTCGCTGGCTGTTGTCGGTTGCTGCTGGTATTCAACAAGTGTCACCAGCTCGATTGTTGCACCGATGCCACGCAGATACTCAGCAAAACGCGCATCCAGCCCACGTACTGCCTGGCTGCGGCGCTGCTCCGCTGGCACACCAAGCTCATCCAGGATAGTCGCCCACATCGGCCAGACCTGATCGGGCGGTGTTGGCGAATCGTTGGCGCGGTTTCTGTCATTCGCTAACGCAATCTGCGCACCTGGCTTGAGCACCCGCCGAGCTTCATCAAGCACGATCTTCCAATCATCGACAAGATGCAGAATATGCACCATAATCGCTGCATCGAATATATGTGTTGCTAACGGCAGATGCATAATATCGCCCTGGCAGAGCTGTAAGCGTACTGGGCCACTGCTGCCGATTGCAGAGAGCTTGCGGCGCAGTGCCTGCATCATGCCAAGCGAGAGATCGACGCCAGTATACCGATAGCCAGCCCGCACGAATGGTAGCGCAATTCGCCCAGTGCCGATGCCTGGTTCGATGATCGATGCCTGTGGCGCAAGATGCAATTGTTTGATCAATGCATCACGCAATTGTTCATCCACTCCAGGCGGGTACCCCCGCGTTGCATCATAATACTCGGCGGCGCGATCAAAGTTCACACCTGGCATAATCACGCTCCTTCTACAAGTGCTCGTGGGTTACGCTTGGGTAAGCAAAACGGCACTTCATTCGCAGTAACAGATCAAAGGTGCCTCAAATCTGCGTCATCTGCGTCATCTGCGGATACATCCGGGGCATACTACTCACTCAGTTGCTACGAAACAATTCCCTCTGCAACAAGCAACTCTGCGTTTAAGAGTGCGCCACCAGCGGCTCCACGGATCGTATTATGCGCGAGTACCACCATTCGCAGATCGAGCAGCGGGCATGGCCGTATTCGCCCAACCGATGCACTCATGCCGCGTCCAGCATCACGATCCCGGCGTGGCTGTGGCCGATCCCATTCGGATCGAACAATTACGGGGAACTCTGGCGCGCTTGGCAGATTGCGGACAATCTCAGGGGCACGGAATGCTACCAGCGCATCAATTGCATCGATTGGATCTGGGCGACGGGCAAACTTAATCGACAGCAGCGCCGTGTGCCCATCCACAACCGGAACACGTGTGACCTGCGCCGAGATGATTGCTGAAGCTGGGATCATCCGCCCATCGCTGAGGCTACCAAGCAATTTGAGCGGTTCACTCTCGATCTTGGCTTCTTCGCTGCCATCGCCAATATTCGGGATAATATTATCGACAATATCGAGCGATGCGACGCCGGGGTAGCCTGCGCCAGAAATGGCCTGAAGCGTGGCCACATGCATCTTCTCGATACCAAAGGCATCGTGCAATGGCCGCAATGCCATCACAATCCCGATTGATGCACAGTTTGGGTTGGTGACGAGGCAGCCTTTCCAGCCGCGCTCGCTGCGCTGTCGCTCAATCATGCCAATATGATCCGGGTTAACCTCAGGGACGATCAGCGGTATATCGCTTGCCATACGGTAGGTCGAGGCATTCGAGCAGACGGCCACCTGTTCTGCCCAAAGCGGCTCAACGGTACGAGCCACATCGGTTGGGAGCGCTGATAGCGCGATTCCAACATCAAGCGGGCTATCACTCGGCTGGACGATCATTCTGGCGATAGCTGGCGGCGGTGCATCATTGAGCTTCCAATTCACCAGCTCGCCATATGGCCGACCGACCGTCCGATCCGAGCCGGTGAGTGCTGCAATCTCGAACCAGGGATGATTGGCCAACAGTTCGATCATCCGCTGCCCGACCGTGCCTGTTGCACCAAGAATAGCAACTGGTATTTTGCGTGATGGGGCCATGATTGTGCTCCTGTTATGAAAACTATGAATGACTAATTACTCTGTAAACTAAGTTTCTCGGTATTCTCCCTCACCCAACCCTCTCCCAATGAGAGAGGAAGTCAGATCCGCATCTCCCTCTCCCGTTCTGGGAGCGGGGCCGGGGGTGAGGGCGGAAAGCGCATTATTCAGATCGTGAGTGCATGAATGGCCCGCACTGCCGCATCACAATCACGGGCACTCACAACAATACTGATCGCACATTCCGAAGAACCCTGGGCAATCGCAACCACATTGATGCCCTGTTCGGAAAGTACCCGGAAGACCATTGCGGCCACACCTGGCGTTTCGCGCATCCCCGCGCCAACGGCTGTCACAATCACAACATCCTCACGCGCAATAATCCGATCAATATCGCGGCGGGCAATCGCTGATCCAAGGCCATCTTCCAGTGCCTGCACAACTGTTGGCGCTGTGCTGGTTTGCACAACAAAGCAGATGCTCTGTTCGGAAGATGCCTGCGAGATCATGAGCACGTTTGCGCCAACACTGGCAACGGCTCCAAATGTGCGCGCCGCCACACCCGGCACACCAATCATGCCACGCCCTTCGACGGTGATCAGGCTCATCGATTTGATCGACGTGACCGCCTTGACTGGCCGCCCACCTGATGTACTCTCACGAACAATCAGCGTTCCTTCGTGATCGGCGTTGAATGTGTTGCGAATGCGGATGGCAATCTCACGCTCAACGACAGGCCGGATCGTTCGTGGATGCAGAACCTTCGCCCCAAAATAGGCCAGCTCGCTCATCTCGGCATACGAAAGCGATGGTAGGATCCGCGCCTCACGAACCTGGCGTGGGTCGGTTGTCATCACACCATCGACATCGGTATAGATCGCGACCTCATCGGCATCAAGAGCCGCGCCAACAATTGCGCCGCTATAGTCGCTGCCACCACGCCCGAGTGTCGTCAGCGCGCCAGTTTCAGTCGCCCCAACGAAGCCCGTCACCACCGGTACAACGCCGTGATGGAGTAAGGGCAACAGTCGTTCGCGAATACGCTCACGAGTTTCCGGGTAGATCGGCACGGCATTGCCGAATTCAGCAGTTGTCACCACGATATCGCTTGCATCAATCGCTTCGGCAGCCATACCCTGTGACTGTATTGTTGCTGCGACCAGTGGCGCACTCATGCGCTCACCAAGGCCACTGATCGCATCAAGCGCCCGTGGCGAAAGTTCGCCAAGAACGCCAACACTATGGCACAATAACTCGAACTCACTGATCAATGGCTCGATAATGCTGCGAACTGCCGCCGCTTCGGCTTCATCGCCAAGCAACTCGCGGATGGCGACCTCGTGTTTCTCACGAATCTGAAGCGCGGCTGGCCGATAACCACCTCGTTCGTGCAGGGCTGCCTGTGCGCCACGGATGAGCAGATCGGTGACGCCACTCATTGCCGAAACGACAATAGCAACCTGCCCCCAACGCACCTGCTGATCGCGGGTGATTGCTGCGACCCGACTGATCGCATCAGCACTCCCCACCGATGTGCCGCCAAATTTCATAAGCAGAAGGGCCATATCTTCCTCATAATCCTAGCCAACGCACAATCGCACCTATTTCGGCAGGAACCGACTCAGGTGCAGCGAATTGCTCAACTGCCAACCCAGGATCTTTCAGGCCATGGCCAGTCAGCACTGCAACATAACAGGCATCGCGCTCGGCGCGGTTCTGTTCGAGCAGCATGCGCAACCCAGCTACGCCCGCCGCCGAGGCTGGTTCACAGAACACACCCTCAATCCGGGCCAAATCGCGCCAGGCTGCAATAATCTGTTCATCGGTGACAGCTTCAATCAAACCGCCCGATTCGTCGCGGGCACCAAGCGCATACTTCCAGCTGGCTGGGTTGCCGATGCGAATCGCGGTTGCAACTGTCTCGGGATGCTCAATCGCCACGCCATGCACAATCGGAGCCGAGCCAGCAGCCTGAAATCCAAGCATTTTCGGGCGGTTCGTTATCATGCCAGCCTCACAGTAGCGCGAGAACCCGCGCCAGTAGGCCGTAATGTTTCCGGCGTTACCAACCGGCAGGCATAGCCCATCGGGCGCATGGCCGAGTGCATCACAAATCTCATAGGCAGCAGTCGTCTGGCCCTCAATCCGGTCCTGGTTGACTGAGTTGACCAGCGTGATTGGGAAGCGATCAGACAATTCAAACACAATTCTTAGCGCCTGATCAAAATTCCCATCGATCACCAGCAAACGTGCCCCATACATCAGCGCCTGCGCTAGTTTGCCAAGCGCAATTTTGCCGGATGGAACCACAACAATCGCTTCGATTCCGGCATGAGCCGCATAGGCAGCCGCACTTGCCGAGGTGTTGCCAGTCGAGGCGCAGATGATTGATGTTGCCCCTGCCTCTATCGCTTTTGCAACCGCCATCACCATGCCACGATCTTTGAACGAACCAGTTGGGTTCATGCCCTCATATTTGAGATGGAGTTCGCGTACACCCAATGCTGCTGCCAGGCGTGGCGCAGCCACCAGTGGCGTATTGCCCTCGCCAAGCGTCAACCGTGGTGTTTGGTCGGTCATCGGGAGAAAGTTGCGATAGCGTTCTAGCAGCATCATGGTCTGCACTTTCTTGTACATAATCCCATACCAAAACAAAAACCCCCGTCCTTTTCAGGAGGGGGCGTCCATTGCACATCGGCCATCAGCGGCCCGGGTCCCTCCCCAACACAAATACCCCGATGGTAATCGCCATCGAGGTCGTCATAGTTGAGGTAGTGTTATGAACCACGTATTGCATTCGTTCTGCCCATTTGTGAAACGCGAAACTACTATAACGGGCGATGACAAGAATGTCAAGTGGCTATAGATGTGGAGGGTGTGACGGGATGTTCTGCACCACGATCCATGTCGGTCATCACGTAGTGGGCAGACCGATGTGTCTGCCCACGATGATGGCGTTGTGATGCTCCATGTGGGCGAACCTCGTGTTCGCCCCTACGCGATGGTTGGGCATGGTAGTTCATCGCAGAAGAATCCGTCGCACCCAGATGTGGAGATGTGGCGCGCCCGCATCGCTGAAACATTGGTTCCCAGTTCGCATCATAACCACATCTGCAACATCCCCACATGCATTCTAGCCGTATCTATGCGTGGTTCTGGGTTATCGGTTCGGTTCCGCAGTTCCGTAGTTCCGCAGTTTTTGGTTCGGTATTCTGACTCCTGACTGCGACTCCTGAATACTTGGTTCAGTTGTGTAGTTCTTGGTTCTACAAAAAGGTTTCTTTGTGTACGATGTGATTGTGATTGGGGCTGGAATCGGCGGCTTAACAACGGCTGCGCTGCTGGCTCGCCATGGCTATAAAGTTCTGGTATTGGAAGGCCATATTGAGCCAGGCGGCTGTGCTTCTTCCTACGAACGCAAACGCCCAGATGGCACACGCTATGTCTTCGATGTTGGTGCAACTCTGTTTGCTGGGTTTCGGCCTGGTGGCGCACATCACTGGGTCGGCCAGAAACTTGGATTGACCTGGCCCGTCCGCCCACTCAACCCGGCCATGCAGGTCTGGTTGCCAGATGCCCGTGTGACACGCTGGGGCGATGAACGCTGGATCACTGAACGTCAGCGTGTTTTTGGTTCCAGCCATTCAACTGAATCGTTCTGGCGAACCCAGGAGCGTACTGCCGATATTGCATGGCGGTTTGCCGCCCGCCTGCCACACCTGCCAATCGAAACACCCGCCGATTTGCTACAGCTCATTCCTACCATCCGTCCTGAGCTTGCTTTGTTGCTACCAGGGCTGTTCAGCACGGTTGGGCGCGAATTGCGGGTGCGTGGCGTGTTGGATCGGCGGATGCGCGCCTATGTTGATGGCCAGTTGCTGATCAGCGCACAGACAACAGCTGCACAATGTGCATGGCTCTATGGTGCGGTTGCGCTCGATTTCGCCCGTATTGGCGCACACTATGCCGAGGGCGGAGCTTGGTCGTTAGCGCGTACTCTGGTCGATTCACTCACGCGTGATGGTGGCGAGATCCGATGTCGCCAGTGGGTCGCTCGCATTCTGACGAGCGATGGGCAGGCTGTTGGCGTTGAAACAGAGCATGGCGAACGATTCGAAGCTCGCCATGTTGTGGCCAACACAACCCATTGGGATGTTGCTCGCATGCTCGGCGAAGCCACACCAAAGGCACTCAATACGGCGATTGCTGCGGCACCAACAGGCTGGGGCGCGTGTATGCTCTATCTGGGTGTCGATGAAGCTGCCATTCCGCCTGGCCTTGCCGAACACCACCAGATTATTGTTGATTATAATCAGCCACTTGGCGAGGCCAATAGTGTGTTCATCTCCATTCATCCACCCGATGACGCCCGCCGCGCACCAGCAGGCCAACGCGCCATCACGATATCGACACATACCGATGTGAGCCGTTGGTGGCGCTGGCGCAAGGAAGATCCAGCACACTATCGGGCCGAGAAGAATGCCATGGCCGAACGCATGCTCCAAGCCGCAATAATTGCACTGCCGAACCTCTCACAACATATCCGTTACCGCCAGGTCGGTACTCCTGTCACCTTTCAGCGCTATACGCACCGCCATCTTGGCATGGTTGGTGGCCTACCCCAGACGCCACGTACCTATGGGTTGTTCAGCCTGGGCCTACGTGCAGCCCATATTCGCAACCTGCTGATCGTTGGCGATAGTACCTTCCCAGGCCAGAGTACAGCTGCAGTATCACAAAGCGGAATTCGAGCGTATCTGGCAATCTGTTCGATATGATAACTGTTCGGTATCGGCAGTACTAGCTGGCTTTCAGGACTATGGCCGGATGGTTGTGCTTTAACCATTATGTTACATTTGTTATACACAGCACCTGCTGTTGCGGCTACCAGGATAATAGGTGGGCGCTCCCTCTTATTCGATCCGGTATATGCCAATGACATCGCAACACCCACGCCAGAGTTATAGGCCCTCAATCAACCCGCGCACCATTGAGCGCGAAGTGGGCGATGATCCCCTGCGTGCTGAACGGATCTTCTGGCTCAGTCGCCTGGCCGCCAGCGTCGCACACGAACTTGGCAACCCACTCCAATCAATTCGGAGTTGCCTTGATCTCACAAGCGAGGACCATACCCTGAGCGCCGAAACAGCTGAGTATATCAGTTTGGCCCGCGAAGAACTGGATCGAATTGCCGATCTCCTCGCTCGGCTGCGCCTGCTCTACCGTTCCTCGTATCAGGAATGTGCCGATATCGATCTTGATCGGTTGATTGCTGAGGCTGATCTCGCACGCGATACATCTGAATAATGTTGGCTACATATCTGCCGTGACATTCCGCTGCCCAGACGCTCCACCGGAGCGTCTCTACCCGACTCCTGATCCTGACTCTGCACTATAATGCTCCCTATGTGCATTCCTATTGTGGGGAGTTATTGTTGTGAGATTTCACCGCCTTCTCTTGCTGACCCTGCTATCTGTTCTTGCTGCCTGTAGTACTGCTGCTCCGCCAACGGCTGCTCCAACATCTGCACTTGCCGCCCCTAGCCCTGTGGTTGCTCCTTCACCAACATCGCTCTCATCCGAAGATGCACTGATGGCGACAATCGCTGCTGGCACGACTCCGACTGCCACAGCAAGTATCGTTGCGCCAACCGCAATCCCAACGATCACCCTAGGCCCAACGGCGGTTGCAAAACCTCTGGCCGAAGGCTGGTGGGATTCTGCTGTCTGCTATGAGGTCTTCATTCGCTCGTTTTCAGATAGCGATGGCAACGGAATTGGCGATATCAATGGCCTCATCCAGAGGCTCGATTATATTAACGATGGTGATTCTGCAACCAAGAAGGATCTTGGTGCGCCATGTATCTGGCTGATGCCCGTCGCACAGGCCGCAAGCTATCATGGCTATGATACGACAGACTACAACACGGTATCGAAGGATTATGGCACCAATGAGGATTTCAAGCGGCTGATAGCAGAAGCGCACAAGCGTGGAATCAGCGTGATCATCGATCTTGTGTTGAACCATGTCTCGATTCAGCATCCCTGGTTCCAGGATGCGCTCAACAATCCGAACTCACCATACCACGATTGGTTCATCTGGTCGCCAATCGATCCGGGCTACCGTGGGCCATGGGGCCAACAGGTGTGGTATCGTGCGCCAGGGCGGAACGAATATTACTATGCAATCTTCTGGGAAGGCATGCCCGATCTGAACTACCGTAACCCGGCAGTCACCGCCGAGGCCGAGAAGATCAGTGCCTTCTGGTTGAACGAAATGGGCGTCGCTGGGTTTCGCCTTGATGCAATTAAACATGTTGTCGAGAATGGCAATGAGCAAGAGAATACCCGCGAGACCCACGCCTGGATTCGGGAGTATGCCAGCTTTCTGCATACAACAAAATCAGATGTTTTTACGGTCGGTGAGATTTTTGGCGGTCGGCCAGGGGTACTCGATGATTATTACCCAGATCAGCTTGATACCTATTTCGAGTTTGCGATTGGCGAGGGTATATTGAATGCTGCTCGATCTGGCGATGCCCGTGATTTTCTGCGGCCTGCTGCTGCGGCCTATGATCGGTTGCCATATCAGCGCTATGCACCATTCCTGACCAATCATGATCAGGAGCGTGCGATGACGACGCTTGGTGGTGAGGCAGGGCGCGCTCGCATTGCGGCAGTTGCCCTCTTAACAATACCAGGGTTGCCATTCATCTATTATGGCGAAGAGATCGGCATGACAGGAACACAACCAGATGAACGGCTACGCACGCCAATGCAATGGAGTAACGAAAAGGGTGGCGGGTTCACTACTGGCCAAGCATGGGAAGGCTTTCAGAGCGATCTTGCAGCCGTTAATGTTGCTCTGCAAGATGATGACCCGAATTCGTTGCTCAACCTCTACCGCACCTTGATTCAGCTGCATACCAGTATTCCTGCACTGGCCCATGGCAGCTTCACAACGATTGAAACCATGGGAGCTCCATCGGTTGCCGCATTCATACGACGTTCTGGCGATAGTATGGTAGTGGTCGTACTCAACTTCGGAACTCAACCTGTTGATGGTGCAACCATTTCCGCTGTGGCAAGCGACCTTGAACCAGGCACGTACCGGCTCACCGCACTCCTTGGCGATGCACAGAGCGCAGATCTTGTTGTTGGGCCTGGTGGCGCAATCGCAAATAGTGCCCCACTTCTGCGTCTTGCGCCGCAGACTGGCTACATCTTTCGGCTGAATTCGTGAAACCGCGAGCAATTGCTGCATCCATGTGGATTGGGCGAGCGTATGATATAGTAGATAGAGATATAGCGATAATATACATTGTCGCTCAACCTCCTCCTTCACGGCTACCTTCGGGTGGCCGTTTCCTATTGAGACATATAGTACTTTCGGTTGCAACCAGGGTAGTACTGAAAACGCATCAGATAAGGACTGACGACCCATTGAGGAAAAGGTAGAAAAATCGTAAACTTCATTCGTGGAAACAAATTGAACAACAACTTACTCCTAAGTTCCACACGTCGGTTCATATCAGTTCGCCATCGTCAAAGGTATCGTCAGTCACACATCACAACAAACATTCTTGCCAACATCGCAGCCGACATCACAACAGACATTTTGCTAACATTCTTGCCGACATCGCAGCCAACATCACAACAAACATTCTTGCCAACACCGCAGCCGACATCACAACAGACATTTTGCTAACATTCTTGCCGACATCGCAGCCGATACCTAAAGCGCCAACTCGCTTCAGAGAACCAGTACGTTGTTACGAGACAGTCGACTGGTATGAACCGAACGACAGACTTCTTCTCAACATCATCAATGGCCCCGGCCTCAAGCCGGGGCCACTGTCGTTCTCGGGCTTCGCAAAAGCCCTATGTATTAACGACTTTACACACTCAGGGGGATATGCTACACTACCGCATATAAGGCCCGGTAGCTCAATGGATAGAGCATCAGTCTTCGGAACTGAGTGTTGGCGGTTCGAGTCCGTCCCGGGTCACCAATTGAGTAGTGCGGTTCTTTGCTTCGGCGAAGAGCCGCATTTTATATTGCAGCAGGAACAGTCTAAAATCGTGGAATTGAGTGCCGGTTCGTAGGATTCGCCGAGGATATGCGCGTAATGCAGCGGTGATCGGGTATTATGGCGGGGAGGGCGGGATTTGAACCCGCGACAGCTTGCGCTGTACGGCATTTCCAGTGCCGCGCACTAGGCCACTATGCGACCTCCCCGTAGCGCTGCTGACGATGGATTATACCAGAGACCCATCGCCTTCGCAATCCAGGAACTGAGTGATTGCTGATTCAGGAGCTACCATGCCACGCGAGACAACCCGTGTCGCTGAACTTGCCCAGCTTCCACCAGGTCATATGGCATATGTCCATGTCGATGGGCTGCCGATTGCGCTGGCAAATGTTGGTGGGATCGTCTATGCCATTGGTGATTCCTGCCGACACGAGGGTGGCCCACTCTCCGCAGGCGTCCTGATTGATGATACAGTGACATGCCCCTGGCACGGCTGGACCTATAGTGTTCGTACTGGTAAGGCGCTTGTGCCTCCAATTGGCATTCGCGTGCCAACCTATCCTGTCACCATCCAGAATGGCCAGATCTATGTCACAATTGATTGGCCAGATTCCTGATATTCGACAAACCTATATATACTCCTTGTGGTTGCGGGTTGGATCATGACACGTATGCATCCGCAGATTGCGCAGATTGATCGGAAGCACTACTCGTATATCGATGCGATTGAATCAGGGGTTTCGCATGCCCAGGCCGCACTCGTGTTGTGTTATGCTTTCTCTGAACATTTTTAGTGGAGTAGGAGCATTTCGATGATCGATTTCACAAGTGCATATGGGATGCGCGTAGCACAGCGGTTGAATGATGAGATCATTATTTGGTTGACCACCGTTCGTGATGATGGTGCCCCGTTACCCAGCCCAGTCTGGTTTTTGTGGGATGGCGAGGCGGTGTTGATCTATAGCAAGCCCAATACACCTAAACTTCGCAATATTGCCCGCAGCCAATTGGTTACATTGAACTTTGATGGCGATGGACAGGGTGGCAATATTATTGTTTTGAATGGTACTGCACAGATCGATCCAGCCGTTCCTCCGGCCAACCGGGATGCGGCATATCTTGCGAAGTACGAAGTCGGCATTGCAGGTATTGGAATGACTCCCGAAAGCTTTGCTGCTGGCTATTCGGTGGCGATTCGGGTGACGCCAACTAGTGTGCGGGGACACTAAATACCGGCAATCACCCACGCGCTCTGGGTTCGTGCCCATTATGATTTTTCATGCAACTTCCGCGATTGGATCAACACACGGCACATTTGAGTAACCAGATCGGAACGCTCGCACATGGTCATACTGTGGTTCAAAGGCATGCCGCACAATACAACCAGTATCATTGGCTAACAGGTGAATCGAAATCGATGCTTCGGCAGAGGTCGTCCTGACCGAATGGATATCACCATCCGGGGGCAGCAACTTGTAGACATCGCCTGGTTGTAAATGATTGATCTCGGCGACTTCCAGAACGGCATGCCCTTCCTGGCTACCATCATCGGTGCGCCGATAGATCGTTTCGTCCTGGGTGCCACGATGAAGTCCGACAAAGCCCCAGGCCAGATGATCATGGATCGGCGTTTCCGACCCTGGAGGAACAACCAGGCTAAAGAGCGAAAGCGAGCGATCCGCTGCACGAAACAGCAGCCATGTGCCAATGCCGCCACCCATACCACTGTGTGGGTTTGGCGCGGCGAACGCATCGGTGAGCCAGGATTGATCGGCTAATAACGCGGCAAAGCGTTGCCGTAGCGCATCAAGTCCAGCCGAGACATCCTGGTGCTGTGCTAGCGTATGGCGAACCTCCGCAATAAAGACATGAATCTCAGGCACGTTCAGGAAAAATTCGTCCCGTTCGTTGTTGAGCATTGGTTCAGCGATACTCATGTGTTTCCTCTCGTGCTCTTCCAATTCAATTGTTTATAATTTGCATTACATTACTTGACTTTGTATACTTACAGAACCATGCTACTATGCATAAGTATACCATCGGAGTTTGGCAACTATCGTTTAGCTAGAAGGAACGCGACCAATGACGATCCCTGCACAGTATCTTGATCTGTTGGAAAGCACGGCGCTTGCCAGTGTTGCGACAATCGGGCCGAATGGTGGCCCACAAGTTAATCCCGTCTGGTTTGGTTGGGATGGCACATACCTGCGGTTCAGCCAGACCAAGACACGCCAGAAGTTTCAGAATGTTCAGCGAGATCCGCGGATAGCTGTCTCGATTGTCGATCCAGCCAATCCATATCGTTACCTCGAGATTCGCGGTCGGGTTGTAAAGATCGAGGAAGATCCTACGCTGGATTTTATCAACAGTATGGCCAAGAAGTATATGGGGCAGGATGTCTATCCCTGGCACCAGCCTGGCGATGAGCGCGTTGTGGTTGTTATAGAACCGGAGCGCACAACCCAGATGGGATGATATTTCTATGCTGGTGGGTGCGGCTTTGCCGCACCCACCAGCATGAATCATTTGGGGGCCTATGGCCCCCCAAACCCCTGGAGATCCTCCCAAGCATGCTAGCGCTGGATGAGTGGCAGACCAACGCTGAACGGCCGGATAATCGTATCGGGGAGATTGTTCAGCTTCACACGAGCCAGGAAGAAATCGCTCCCTCCACTTATGCTAGCCTGGCGTGCGCCTGGTGCCACCGGGTAGCTCCGCGATTCGGTTGAGCCAACCACGTACACACTTCCATCAGTTCCAAGCGCTACATCCTCTGGTGCCTCATCGTTCTCGCCGCCCAGATAGGTGCTGAAGATTAGCAGGCCAGTTGGCGATAATGTTGTGATAAAGGTATCGTAGCAGAACCGCGTAAAGCTCGAAAGAAGGCATGGTGTCGCTACAAGGCTGCTCTGGATTGGATTTTGGACTGGGAAGAGTTGGCCGGAGGTTCTTCCAACTATGGTTGCATTTCCACTGGCATCAACGGCAACCCGGGATATGAAATCCATGCTCTCCGCGTCGTTCGAGTTCAGGTATGTGCTATAGATAATCTGGCCATCGGCACCCAACCGCGTAACGAAGGTATCGTAGTAGCAACCATTTTCTGGGCTGCTGGCCTTGCAGGCAGGCAGCAGCGCCCCATTGGTGATCGGGAAATCCGCCGAGAATGTTGTTCCGGCAATCACCACGCCACCCTGTCCATCGACGGCAATATCGACACCCTTATCGCCGCCATTGCCACCCAAATAGCTGGCATAGCGGGTTGTACCATCGGGGTTGAGCATCACCACAAAGGCATCATCATCACAGGCACGATCATCGCCGAGGGCGAGTTTGCGGCCACAGCTCTTCTGTTGTGCATCGGGAGTGATCGCAAAGTCGTTGCCATCACCACTGATCACGCCAGTTATGTAGGCTGAACCATCCGGCTGCACATCGATTGCATAGCCATATTCAGAACTACGGTCGCCATCCCAGATCCGTTCAAACAGTAACTGCTGGCCATTGGGGCTATATTTCTGAATAATCAGGTCGCGGGCGACGGTGCTAGCAACATAGCGATCACCAGTGACATAGATATTGCCCTGTGCGTCGAGCGCAATATTTTGGCCACCCTGGTTGGACATATCGATCAGGGTGTAGGTGCTAAACACTTCCTCAAGGGCAGCATTGAACTTGATCAGCACACCCTCATTCCCGCGGGTTGGCTCAGGATGCAGCGCATTGGATGTCGGCCATTTGGCACCTGGCCTAATAGTGAGGATCGGTTCGCCAGCCGGAGTAACAATCATATCGAGTGCTTCATCATCGGATGTACTGCCTGCTGAAGCGCCGGCCAGTATTTCTTTGCCATCCGGGCTGAGCTTGAGTACCAGCACATCGCGGCCACCATATTTGGGAATATCGAAGCCACTAAAGGTGGACGAGAACAGATCGCCAGCAATGTAGATATAGCCCTGTGCGTCGATTGCCACTGCGCGCCCATAATCGGAGCGTGGACCGCCAAGATAGGTGCCGATCAGATAGCGCGGATCACTTGTTTGGCCATGGGCTGGGAATGCAGGTAATCCGCCAAGAGCGAGGATGCTGATCAGCGCCAGTGCGGTATTGATGAATGATCGGATCGTGCGGTTCATGTCTATTGGTCCTCTGTCTACAAGCGGATTGACCATGGGGACGCATCATGTTGCGTCGTTACCTGTCACTATTTGAGTCCAAGCAACGCAGGTAATGAGGGTATTCTAGGGTGTACAACGCTGGATCAGAAGTCACCGAAGTATCACAAAAACTACTACAACGAGCAGCGTGCTATAATGGTTTTCGGAACCCCGCCAACAACGTGCCACCGCAGAACGAGACCCCAGTTATGGATCATCTTTCATTGAGCGACTGGATGCGCCGCCAGCGCTCGCTCCGCGATCTCACCCAGGAAGCCCTTGCCGAACAGGTTGGCTGTGCGGTACAAACCATTCGTGCGTTTGAGAATGGTTGGCGACGACCATCCCGCCATCTGGCCGAACGGCTGGCCATGATATTGGCTATCCCTGAGCATGAGTGCGCAGCATTTATGCAGGCCGCTCGCACGCCAGTTGTTCGTGCAACGACGACACCTGAGCTAGTACCTATCAGCATAGATTTCTTTAGCTATCTGACACAGCTCGCCGCTGTGGCCCACGACCGACTGTATGGCCCAGATCAGCAGATCTGGCTTGATCGGCTTGATGCCGAATTTGATACTCTGCAGGCAGCATTGGCATGGGCACTCGATGAACGTGGCCTACAGCTGGCAACGCGGGTTGAATTGGCACTACGAACAGCCAGCGTGATCGAGCGCTTCTGGCATGGGCGTGGGCACCAGATCGAAGGCCAGCAGTGGCTTGAACAGGGCATAAACTTGGTGGATCGCCATGGGCTAGCGGTGCCACCGGCGGTTCTTGCTGCTGCGCTTGGTTCAGCCGGTTGGCTGGCGAAGATCCGCGGTGATCGACAACATGCGATAGCACTGTTGCAGCGTTGTGTGGTGTTGTATCGCATGCTTGGCGATCCATTGGGCACAGCGGATGCGCTGGACACACTTGGCGATCTGGCTATCTTTGAGGGGGATGCCATGGCTGCGACATGGTTTCATGAGGAGAGCCTGGCATTGCGCCGCCGCATTGGCCGCCCTGATCTAGTGGCACTCTCGCTGCATGGGCTTGGGCATGCCGAAATCGTGCGTGGCTACTATGAGCGTGCAGCTGAACGCTTCCTGGAGAGTATGCAGATCCTACGCGATCTCCAGGACCAGCGAAGCACGGCGCTGGCGCTGCATGGCCTTGGCCTGGCTCGCCTGCGCCAGGGTAGCCTTGAGCAGGCCGCACCGAACCTTAGCGCGGCCCTGGGCTTGTTCCACACCCTCGATAACACACTGGATGTTGCGCTCTGCCTGGAACTCATGGCCGAACTGCTGGCTCTGCGTGTGCTGGTTGGTGGCGCTGATGATGCCTTGATTCTGGGGGCGGCGCGATTGTGGGGAGCTACGGAGCGATTACTTGAGGCATCTGGTATCGGCCTCAGCCTGCCCGAACGAGCCAGACGCGATGCATTGATCACACCAGCGCGCATGCGTGTAGGCTCAGAGCGCTTCCAGCTGTGTTGGAATGAGGGCAGGGCACTCACACAGGGCGAGGCGGTTGCAGCGGCCAGGAGTCAGGAGTCAGCATTCAGGATTCAGAATTGATGGAGAACGAAGAACCAAGAAT
>Ga0163154_10004230_pt1 | contig 19038 bp, 14 predicted proteins | sample OliLakLV19MP9P1_FD_148649 | JGI IMG/M metagenome (GOLD analysis project Ga0163154, IMG submission 148649) | Freshwater microbial mat bacterial communities from Lake Vanda, McMurdo Dry Valleys, Antarctica - Oligotrophic Lake LV.19.MP9.P1 | ecosystem: Environmental > Aquatic > Freshwater > Lake >...
TGCAAGGCGCGGCGCGCAGCCAATGGCTCTTCCGTTGGGGTCGCAGCGCAGACGCCGTTGCGACGCGCAGCCCGCCGGACGGCCTTTTGGCATAGCGCAGACTCGAAAGTAGAGCCCTAGCCTTCAAAATTAATTCGAAAATGGGAAACGATCGCCAAAAGGACTTCCGGCGCACTCGCGAGGAAAGTCCGACAGGCTGCTAGCCCGGATACTTCTTGAATTCGCGCGATGATCGCGCGGACCAGAGACTAGCGAGGGCGCGTGCAATTTGTGAAATACGCGGGCTGGCATCAACTTACCGTTGCTGCTAGGCTGTTATCTGGTGTGGGGCGGTAGCTCAGCTGGGAGAGCGTCGCGTTCGCAATGCGAAGGTCGTGGGTTCGATCCCCATTCGCTCCACCATTATCAGATTGATCTGCAGGACTTTTTCAGCGCCCCGCCGGTCGGGGCGTTGATGTTTTTGATGTCGCGTCAGGCAGGCATCTGGACCAGCTCGCTTGCCTACGGGCTTGCTGTCTCGGAGGCCATCGGGGTTTCGTCGAAGTCGGTGACGCCGCCGGCGATGGATCGTCGACCAGCGTTGCCGGCGCTCTTCTTGTTGAGACCCGGTCGCTCCTGTCGGCGCGCTTATTCGCGCATCAAACTAAGGGCTCGTTAGGCTTTGCGCTCCACTTTTGTACAAGCACGGCGAATAGCAACCGCAGAAGCGTTCGGACAAGTCCGAACACCAGAGCAGCGGCGCCCGATGACGCCGGCATATCCAGCGCGACAAGCTGCTAGCGCAAAAAGCGCTGGAGAGTGAATACGCCGGCAATCTCAATAGTTGGAGGCGTAAATGTTCGGCTGTTTGCTTACGCGGCCGCCAGCCAGCGCGTGGCCGGTAATTCCGCCAATACTTCGACTTGGCCGGTCCAGCGCAGCAATGATAATTGGCCGCCGGCGTCTTCGCTGATGGCGGTTAGGCTTTCTACCCAGTCGCCGTCGTTGGCGTAAATAATGCCGCCGCGTGTTTCTAGCGCGGCGCGGTGGATGTGGCCGCAGATTATTCCATCTAAGCCGCGACTCGCTGCGGCGGCTACTGCGGCATCGACGTAACGTTCAATGTATTTTTCTGCCAGGGTGCTTTGGCGTTTAATGAATTCGGCCAGTGACCAATAGCGTAAGCCCAGGCGTTGGCGCAGGCGTTGATTAATGCGATTACCGGCGAGTAAATAATCATAGAGCTGGTCGCCTAACCATTCTTGCCAGCCGCCGGCTTGTACATCGGCGTCAAAATCATCGCCGTGGGTGACCAGATAGCGCCGTCCGTCGGCGGCCCGGTGAATCGCGTCGCGTCGCACGGTCATGCGCGGCAGCACCAGCCCGCATAACTCGCGCAGAGGGCGGTCGTGGTTGCCAGGGATATAGACCAATTCGGTGCCACGTCGCGCTAAATCATGCAGAGTTTCTAGAACCGCGGATTGATGACGGTCAAAACGTGCGCGACGTTGGCTAATCCACCAGAGATCGATGACGTCACCGACCAGATAAATGCGCTGGGCGCGCAAATTCGACAAAAAGTCGACCAAGGGCTCGGCGTGGCAATTAGGAGATCCTAAATGCAGATCGGAAAGAAATACGGTGCGAGCTTCAATGCACAGTTTTTTTTTCATGCCGCTGCGGCCTGTGCGATCACCACCTGCGGCTTTACTCGCGCCTCCAGGTAGCGCGCCCGTTTGCGCGCGGTAATTTTATCCAACTCGACCAAGATCAAGCCATCGACTGAATTATTGAACTGCGCGTCGACGCCGAAGGCTAAAAACTGCGCGCCACCCGGCTCGCAGAGTTCCGTGTATTGCTTGTACAAGGTGGGTACGCGCGCGCCGACTTGGGCCAAATTGCGTTTCAGCACCGCGAACGCTTGCTCGGCGTCTAAATCGGCGGGAAATTTTGCCGCTGGCTGTGGATAAGGGTGCCTAGCGTGTGCCAGTGCGGCCTGCGCTCCATAATAATGCTGGTAATAACCTACCAAGGCATCACGCGCTATTTTCGGCAGCTCGGCGCTGATAGAAACTGTACCAAACAAGAAACGCAATTCTGGGTGACGGCGTAAATACGCACCAATGCCAAACCACAGGTAATCCAGGCTGCGCGTGCCCCAGTAATCGGGAACCACAAAGCTACGGCCTAATTCGAGCCCCGCATCTAACATCGGCGCGAAGTGCGGTTGGTAATCGAATAGGCTGGCGCTGTACAGACCTGCCCAATCGCGTGCTTGCAGAATTTGTCGACTACGGCCCAAACGATAGCCGCCGACAATCCGACGCGCGGGTGCGTCCCACAGCAGCAACTGGTCGTACCAAGCATCAAAACGATCCCAATCCAGCGGCTGACCGGTGCCCTCGCCAACGGCACGGAAGGTCAGCTCACGCAAACGCGCCAGTTCGCGCAGCACTAAACTGGATTCGCCCGGACGCAATAGCAGGATGCACTTGCCGTCGGGTGTTTCTCCAAGCACCTCCAATCTGGCGATGGCCGCATGCAGAGCATCGGCGTGCGCGCTATGAGCGACGGCCTCAGCTCGCGCCGGCAGCAGATCGCGCCCTGTGCGCAGCGCGACCACTGAGCGCTGCACGCGCGCACTCAGCCTGTGTAAGCTCGCGCCATCGGTCAGCGTTGCGTCGGGCAGGTACGGCAGAGCGATGCGCACTTCGATGCGGCGCTGCCGCCCGGTAAAAATCTGCTTGGGCAACAAAGCGCTACCCAACGGCCCAGCCAGCGCCGCGCCAGCGTAGAACCCCAGACTGTTGCGCGCGCTCAAATGCACCGGAATGACCGGTGCCTTGTGGCGTGCGGCATAACGCAGAAAGCCGCTGCGCCACTGCCGATCGCGTAATCCGCGCAAACCCCAGCGGGACACTTCGCCAGCCGGGAACACAATCACCGCGGCCCCTTCGGACAACGCGGCATCAATGCGATTGAGCTGCTCAGCTGAGTTTGATCCGCCAAACACCCGCACCGGCAATAACAGCTCGGAGAGTGGTTCCACTAGGTGCAACCAGTCATTGGCAACGATGCGCACGTCGCGACGCAGGTCACCGACCAACTTCAGCATCAACAAGGCGTCGATAGCCCCGAGTGGGTGATTAGCGACGATCAAACAGGCACCACTGGCGGGGATGCGCTGGCGTTCTAGATCGTCAACCCGATAGCGGGCGTCCAAATGACGCAATACGGCTTCTACAAATTCCAGCCCAGACACCTGCGGCAGCGCCGCCACCAGTTGTTCGGCGCGATCCAGCCGAGTGTACTGATGCACCTTTTTCAACAAGGGACGCGTGATCTGGCCCAGCGTGCCAGCAAACCAATGTGGCCAGCGATCGACGATGTGCTGCTGAATGCTCTGCATCGGCGTGTCCTGTGCATGGATGGCGCGCACTTTGCGAGCCTTGCGCAACAAACCGATGACGCTGACGCGACTAACTGATGACGGCTGCGTAATTGCAGCCGTTCGCGGTACATATGGCCGTAGACTATCTACTGATAGATTGTTTATTATCCGGTGATGCACAAAGCGTCCGTCGACAACCGAACCCGTGTTTTGAACGCCGCACGCGAGCTCTTGCAGACGCGCGGCATCAACGCATTCAGTCATCGCGACTTGGCCGAGCGCGTCGGCATCAAGTCGTCCAGTGTTCATTACTATTTCCCGACCAAAGAGGACTTGGGCGTAGCGCTTATTCGATCGTACCAGCATGAGCTGACGGAGTTTTTTGAAGCCACGGCTACCTTGCCAACGGTCATTGAACGCCTGACGCGATTTTGCGGATTGTTTGAGGGGACGGCGAAAGCGGGTGGACGCCTATGCCTAGCTGGCATGTTGGCTAGCGATTTTGCGACCCTGGGCCCAAGTTTGCAGTCCGAGGTCAGGGCTTTCTTCCAGTTGGTGGAGGCATGGCTCGCCGCACAGGCTGCACTTAGCAAGCCGGAGCGCTCGCCAGCGGCCAACGCGGATTTGAGTCAACTGGCATTTTCCTTACTCGAAGGCGTTTTGCTGTCGGCGCGGGTGTTTGACGATCCTGATCGCACACGGCGCGCGGCCCGACATATTCAACAATTGTTTGGATCACCGTCTGTTCAGACGAACACCGTGGGCATTGAAGTTGCCCATGTTTTTTTATTAGGGCACCTATCTATGGATAGGTTTATATGGAGTTGAGAATGAAGATCGCAGTTTTTGGTGCAGGCAGCGTTGGCGCGCGGCTGGCCGCTTTGTTCACCGAAGCAGGGCAGGAGGTCCTGATCTGCACGCGCCACGGAGGTGCCGACGCACATACTTTTGTTGCTGGCGCCAGCGCAGCCGATGTCATCGTGCTGGCGCTTCCATACACCGCCCTCGCCGGCGTGCTGCCCCCATTGTTGCCGATCCTGGTTGGCAAACCCGTCGTTGACTGCAGCAATCCACTGAACGCGGATTGGTCGCCCATGCTGCTCGGACAAGAGAATTCGGCCGCAGAAGAACTAGCGCGCCTGCTGCCCGGCGCCGCTGTCATCAAGGCGTTTAACACCATCTTTGCCGATGTCATGCCGCGTGCGCGACATGACCGGGGCGGGCAATTGATCACCGCATTCATTGCCGGTGATGTCGCTGCCGCCAAACAAGAAGTGATGAGGCTCGCTGGCCTTGCAGGGTTTGCGCCAGTCGATGCAGGCCCGCTGCGCATGGCGCGTTATCTGGAAGCGATGGCCCACCTCAACATCCAGATCGCTATGGGTCGAGGCGGCGGGACCAGCGCGGCCTTTCTGTATCATCAAGTCAAAGCCTGATAGGCCTGGGACCCTTTAGTGCGAAGAAACTGGCACCGTCTGGCGATAGCGGCGAAATGCATCGCGCACGTGCTCGCGAAGTTGGTTGTCGTCCCAAGGTTTGGTTAGAAACTTAAACGCGGCGCCGCGATTCACGGCGTCGGTGACGATGTTCAAATCGGTGAAACCGGACAGGATCATGCGCACGATGTTGGGGTACAACTCCGCAGCCGTACCCAAGAATTCGGTGCCGGTCATGCCGGGCATGCGCTGGTCGCAAATAATCACTTGAACCTGATTGACTGCCAGCATATCCAGTGCTGCCTGACCACCGCTGGCGTGCAGGATTCGGTAGCCATCCGGCCTTAACATGCGGGTCAGCGCTGCCCGGATACCCGGTTCATCATCGACTATCAGCAAGGTACGCTCGTCTGCAGATGTGGGCTCAGGGATATTCAGACGTCGACGGCTGCGCAACTGCGCCTCAAATTCTTCGCTAGGCACCGCAGCGCCGAACAGAAATCCCTGCATTTCATCGCAGCCCAAGGTGCGCAGGAAATTGAACTGGCCTTGGGTTTCGATGCCCTCAGCCACCACTTTCAGCTTTAAGCCATGCGCCATGGCGATGATGGCGCCGGCGATCGCGGCGTCATTGGGGTTGCGGGTCACATCGGTGACAAAACTGCGATCAATCTTGACCGAATCGAAGGGGAATCGCTTCAAATGTGCCAGTGACGAATAACCGGTACCAAAATCGTCTAGCGCCAAGCCCACGCCGAGCTTGCGCAAGGTTTGCAGTGTGACGGCGGCGCGATCTGAATCGTTCATCACGGCACTTTCGGTCAGCTCTAGCACTAGCCATTTGGATGCCAAGCCGTGTGCAGCGAGGGCCTTGCCCACCGTTTGCACCAAATCTCCGGTTTCAAATTGCACGGAAGACAGATTGACAGCAATCGGTACGATGCCGATCCCCGCCGCCAGCCAGCGCGCTTGTTGGGCGCACGCTTGCTCCAGCACCCAAGCACCCAGCGGAACGATCAGGCCGGTTTCTTCAGTGAGCGCGATAAAATCGGACGGCCCCACCAAACTACGCTGCGGATGTTGCCAACGAATCAGAGCTTCGGCGCCGACCAGCTCACCGCTGATCATGTCGACTCTGGGCTGGTAGTGCAGCACGAACTGTTGCTCGGCGACTGCTGTTCTTAACTGCAATTCCAACGCGTAACGCTGCGCAATCTGGGCGTTCAACTCATGCGAAAAATAGGTGGATCGGGCTCCGGAGTTGCGCGCCAGCTTCAGCGCCGCCTCGCCATTTCTGTACAACGCTTCTGCGCTATCGCCGTCTGCCGGATACAAGGCGATGCCGATACGTGCTGCTACTTTGATCTCACGCGCAGCGATGCTGAGCGGTAACTCCAGCGCTTGGTGAATGGAGTCACGCAGCGAGGTGGGTATAGAGGCATGGTCGCTCGGGATTGCCGCCGCGTAGGTATCCGCGCTGATCCGGCCCAATGCAACCGGTTCTACCAAAACCTGCCGAAAGCGCTCGGCGACCGCGCGCAGAACTTCGTCACCGACACTGCGGCCATAATTGTCATTGATCTGCGCGAAATGCTCTAGGTCAATCACACACAAACACACGCCACTATCATCCTGTCTGGCCGCTGAAACATACTTGCCTAGGCGATTCTTGAACAGCTCAGCATTAGGCAGGCCGGTAAGCACATCGTAGTAAGCTAAATAATGGAGCTGCTGGCTCCGGTCTAGGTGTTCAATCGCAAACGCGACATCACCCGATAATTCCATCAGTAGTTTAATCTCCTCTTCTTTAAAGAAATCAATCTCGCTAGCGTAGAGCGCAAAAAAACCTACCCCCACACCCGCCACTATCAATGGGAAAACAGCCAAAGAGCGCACGCCTGCTTCAGTGTAGTGAGGTGCCAACAATACACGCGGGTCATTGCAGGAGTCATTGGAAATGACTGGGATTTTATTTTGCAGAGCGGTTATGGCCATGGAGTTTTCGCGACGGTCACCACTCAGTATTAAGGCAATTTCACTCATTAGCCGATCGTCTATGCCGACCGCAGCCGCGACTTTAATATTGTTGGCGCGCGCATCAACGATACCAATCATCGCCATTCTAAAACCACCCGCTTCTACCGAAACGCGACAGGCTTCGAAAAACAACTCGGCTTTGTCCCGCACTCGTACAATCAGGGTATTGATGCCACTGAGCATCGCATAAACGCGATTTAAATATAGAATTCGGGCTGCCGACTCTTTGCGTTCGCTGATATCCCGAAACGCTACCACCGCGCCAATAAGTTCATTCGCATTATTGCGAATAGGCGCCGTGCTGTATTCTACAAAGAATTTTGAGCCATCTGCGCGCCATAGAACTTCATCCTCGATACGGCGCGCGATCCCATCGATCATCGTGAGTTGCACTGGACAAGCTGTGATTGAATACTCGGTATGATCCGCCCGAGAGTGGTGGATTGTTGAATGCTCGGGCTTACCCGCAAGCCCATTCGCCGGGTAGCCGAGCAAGTGTTCGGCGGCGGGGTTTGCCAGTATGATGTTTCCTTCAATATCAATGCTGTAAATCCCATCTCCAACTGCTGCTAGAATCACATCATTGTGCCGGCGCAGTTCTACAAGGGCTTGTTCAGCGTGGTGATGCTCGGTGATGTCTTCGCCAATACTGGCCGTACCATTCACCCCACCATCCGCGGAGCGCAGCACAGAGTTGCTCCAACGGATCAATCGCAGTTCGCCCGTACGCGTGCAGATTTTGTTTTCGTGATGCCAAGTATCAGGCGCATTCAGCAGCAACTGCTTGAATGAGTCCTTAATTGCATCATGTGGTTGCGGCACAAAAAGATCAAACCAGCTGCGACCCAGGACTTCATCCATCCGCCACCCCGTCAATTGCAGCAGATAGTCGTTGCAAAAGTTAATACGGCCATCCAGTTCAAGCATCACAGAAAGCAATTGCACATTGCCGAGTAAATCGCTAAAGCGTCGCTCAGACTCCGATAGCTCAGCTTCGGCGCGTTTGCGTTCAGTGATATCGCGGGCAACACCAGCAATGCGGACTAAGGCGCCAGATTCATTGTGGACCGGAAATCCAACTGAGCTTATCCAGCGCAGCGCGCCATCGGGGCGAACGATGCGATATTCGATCGAAAAATCACCGGTTCTATTGCCCTGCGCAAGCTTTTCCGCCGTTTGCTCTCGATCATCAATGTGAATAGAACTAATGATTAATTTCGGATCGGCGTACAACTTTGCACGGCTGAGGCCCCAGATTTCTTCAAAAGCGGGACTAGCATAGAGAATTTGATTGTTTCCAGTGTCGCGTAGATAAAATACGTCTGGAATATTGTCGGCTAATTGCCTAAAGCGCAATTCGCTTTCTGATAACGCTTGCTCGACAAGTTTATGTTCGGTGCTATTCAAATGCATGATCACCGCGCCGCTGGGTGGATTCCCAGCAACCGGCGTAACTAGCATCTGAAACCAACGTCCGGTACCTGGAGAATCGCACGGATACTCCAGGCTAAACCTGCAGCTTGCGCCAGATAAAACCGCTCGAATACCCTCGGCAACGTGTGTGGCGGTCGGCGCTTCGACGCCGGAAACTTCATCGCAAGTGGTCAAATAATTAACCCCAACGCCAATGCTCGAATAATCACCTGCATTGGCTTGCGCAAATTGTCGCCAAGCTTCATTAACTGATTGAATCATGCCGCTTGCATCAATCAACGCAATATTAGCCGGCAGTGCATCTAGAATTGCCGCCTGTCTCGCGGATTCGTCTATGCGCGCTTCGTCCTGGGCCCGACGGAGCATCCAACTGCGACCATCATGGTCAATGATCGAATCGATTTGGCCTCCAGTTAGCTCCTGCAGTCTGCGCTCACTGACATGCAGGCTTTCAATCAAGTCGGCAAGCTCGTCAGCTAACAAAGTCTGAGCAGGCGTGTTCATGGCTGTGTGGGCTCTAGCCCCAAGGCATCTAGCACAATATCAACTTGACTTAGCGTGCCAACGATCCTGCATATGGGTGCGGGGGCCAGTTTAATTAGAGTGGGCGTCATTAAAATGCCTTCGGTCAATGCGCGGATCGGCTGTTTAAAAACGTCGATCATCTCGATTTCATGACGGCCTGCCAAGTGGGTTGTGCACAGCGCGTGTAGGTTCTTAATCGCCTGCGCTGAATTGGGCCCGGTGTCGGCGACGTATAATTGAAAATAATAGCGATCAGTTATGCTCATGAACTGTTCACTCGGCATCGACCGCTGCAACATCGGCACCGCGCATTTCGCGCATTTGGGTTTTCCCATGCACTAACTTAATTTCGCGACTGCGGGTGGTTCGGGCGAGTAACTTTTTCTCCACCTGTTTGGCAATGAGCTCGGTCTGTAGCGATTTTGCGCGGACTTCAAGCACCGCTTCTTCTGCATCTAAACTGACGCGCTTGAGTTCATCAGCGACTTCGGCGGTTTCGTTTTCGGCGCGCGTTGCCTCTTCTTTTTCCCAGCGCAAGGTACCCATTAATACTTCGCCGCCAGCAGTATAAATATCGGCCAGGGTAACGCCTGAGCTACTTAGAATAAGCTCGCGAACTTGGTTGGAGTGCGCGGTGCCGCGTGATTTAATGATCGCCATACCGCGGTTGCGTTCGCCCGCTTGAACTAGGTAATTCAGATGGATCCAAGTGTCCGCCATCGTGGATATATGCAGGGGCGTGCCCTGCTCGTGGCTATCAATTTCGTCCACCAAACTGGTGCACAGCAGGGTGATGCCATCCGCTTTTGCCCAGTCAATCAAACGCTCAGCCACGCTGTGGGCAGTTAATTCGTTACCGGCTTTGGACAGCATCGAGATTGGATCAATGACCAGACAGCGGGTTTGGTGAGCGCTGGCGAAGGCTTTGATGCGGACCAAAAGGGTCTCGGCACTACCGGACATGGTGCGCGCCGAAACCATGCGCAGCAGCCCACTCTTGATATGCGGGGCAAGCGCAATACCCACGGACGTGAGATTACGCGTGACCTCAGATCCGTCTGAGTCAAAACTGACAAACATCGTGCGCTCCCCACGTTGACAGGCGGCCTCCGCAAAGAGCCCGCTGAGCGTGGTTTTTGCGGTGCCCGGAAAACCGGTGACCAGCACGCTGGCCGCGCGGAAATAGCCACCGCCGAGCATGGTGTCCAGGCGTTCGACGCCACTACTGACGCGCTCATTACTTACTTCAGCATCGACAGTATCCGGACTGCGCGGGCTTGCCACGTCAAAGCCTTGTTCGCCAATAACAAACGGCGACTCGTCTTCGATAAAGCTGGATCCGCGGTACTTTTGCACCCGCAAGTTACGTTGAGAGATGCCAATTTCCACCCGGTGGTTGAGAATGACCGTGCAGTCCACCATGAACTGCATATAGCTCAAGGAATCTGCTGATGGTGAGCCTGAGCTTTCGGTCGCGCCTTTTGCAGTGATCAAAGCGGTAAGGCCGTGCGCCAATAACCATAAATGCAGTCGATGCAGCTCACGCCTTTTTGTCGCGTAATCTGGAAGCAACTCCAGCAAAATATCCAGCGCATCGAAAACGATGCGTTTGGCGCCCATTTGCTGCGTGAGTGCGGCCAGAGACGCCAGCATTCCACCAAGATCAAAAGCGCCCGACTGAATAAAATCGGGTGATTGCTGAGCATCAATGAAGTAAAGATTGTCGGCAGCAAGCTCATTCAGATTCCAGCCGAAACTCTGAAAATTGCTCATGATGCGTGCCGGCGTTTCCTCAAATGCGACAAAAATTCCAGGCTCACCCAGATTTTGCAAACCGTGGACTAGAAATTGCAGCGCAAAAATGGTCTTTCCAGACCCGGGGCCGCCTTGCAAAAGGGTAGTGCGGCCACGCGGAAGACCGCCGCGTGTAATGAGGTCAAAACCAACAATTCCGGTGGGCGCTTTGCTTTTAAGATCAATGGGGGCCGCTACAGCGTGCGAAGGTGGCTGTCGGGGCGCTGGAGCACATTTCATAAGAATTATCTTCTTTTGGTCGAACTTAGCCAAAACTGACCAACGGACTTCAAGGCGCACTTATATGGGGTCGCATTTGAGTCTGCACCTTACTCCTTAAATGCAACGCGTGCGTCACAATTTGGCGAATTAGGCGCGCCGGGGGTTACTCTGCCGCTGAACGGCGTGGCGAACTCAGACGGTGGTGAAAATAGGGCTGGGGTTAGGCGAAGGCAGGTCTGTCTTGCATCTTTACTATGGCGAATAGCCACGGTTGCCGTGCTAGCTTTAGCTATCCAACTAAGTTGGCTGCAGCACGCCGACCATCCGAATAATTGGTAATTAAATCAGAAGGTTAAGCGATATGCTGCTGATGATCGATAACTATGACAGCTTCACTTACAACTTGGTGCAGTACTTATCGGAGTTGGGTGAGGACGTGCGCGTTTATCGAAATGACGCACTCAGCGTTGCCGACATCGCCAAGCTGGCGCCGCAGCGCATTGTCATCTCGCCGGGTCCGTGCACACCAAATGAGGCGGGCGTGTCGCTGCAGGTGATTCACGCGTTTGCCGGTCAAATTCCCATTCTGGGCGTTTGTCTGGGCCACCAGAGCATCGGTCAGGCTTTTGGCGGCGAAGTGGTGCGCGCGCGGCGTGTTATGCATGGCAAAACCTCAATGATTCAGCATGCGGGCGTCGGTGTTTTTGCCGGGCTACCCAATCCATTTGAGGCGACCCGCTACCATTCGCTGATCGTCCGCAAAGAGAGTTTGCCGGACGATCTGGAAATGACCGCTTGGACTGCCCACGCCGATGGTAGCGTCGACGAGATCATGGGTTTGCGACACCGCAAATTGGCCATTGAAGGGGTGCAGTTTCATCCCGAGTCGATCTTGACGCGGGTGGGCAAGGATCTGCTGGCTAACTTTGTCGGCGTCGACAGGCGTTTGGCGGCCTAAGCGCCCGCAACGGGGGCGAGTCAAACTGAGCTGGCTGCCAAGCGACGTCATCGCGAGGCCTGCGCCGCCGTTGAATCCAGTCAGACGACAATCTGCAGCGCGTGCCGCGGCACTCCAGTGACTTTCGGGATGCCAAAGGCGCAGTCGCTGGTTTGCCGCAGTCGCTTAACGCTCACTCTTCACTCTCACCAAACATACCGCAAGCAAATGATTTTAATGCATTTCTTTCAGCGTTGATGCGTAGGTCACGTTGGCCGCAGGGCTACGTGACATCGGAGCACTGTCACGTAGCCCTGCGGGCGACGTGAGCTACGACTTTTTTACTCCCGATCGGAGCGAAAGTCCCACTCAGTTTGATGCGCGAATAAGCGCGCCGGGGCGACCGGGACTCTCCATGAACCCATCACCTAACTCACTGATTCGTCGTTGCGAAGTCTTCGATGCGACAGCGGCGACGGCAAGCTAGGGACGTTGGCGGCTGGGGGTGAAAGCCGGCAAGCTTGCGCGGCATGCCGCGCGCCGGCTGGAACGGCGGGCGGCTACGGCGCCAGACCGGGGGAATGGTAGTTCCATTCCAACGCGTTGCAACGCAGCCATGCGTGGCCAGAACCGCGCAATTTGCCCCGTAGCGCACGCACCCAAATGGTGAACCAGTCAATCTGCTGAAATGTCACAAGAATCATCGAGCTACGCCACTCGAAAGCGATCAACTGAGGTTCAATGACGTACGATATCGGTTCATGGAGAAGAGCAGCCTGTCGGAGCCCTGACCCACGTTTGGATCACTACATCACTTTGACTCGCACCCGTATGGGTGAGCCATCATTAATGCCATTCACGCCGCGCGGGAGGGGAGAGTATGAAAAGCTGGTCCAAGTATCCGGTGATCTACGAAATCAACACCTGGGTTTGGCTGGGTGATTTGAGCCGCAAATACCAACGGCAACTCGATCTGAGCAGCGTGCCTGAACAAGAGTGGGTGGCGATTGCTGAACAAGGATTTGATGCGATCTGGTTCATGGGCGTGTGGGAGCGCAGCCCGGCGGGAATCGCCATTTCGATGCGTAATCCCGGCTTGTTGAAGGACTTTCAGCGCGCACTGGCGGATTTTTCCGCGGCCGACAATGTCGGTTCGCCGTATTGCGTGCGGCGTTATCGCGTCGCTGAACAACTCGGTGGGAGGCAAGGTTTAGCCGTGGCGCGTGCGCAACTGGCGGCCAGCGGCATTCGTCTCATTTTGGATTTTGTGCCCAATCATGTGGCGCCGGACCATCCGTGGGTGACAGAGCATCCGGAGTACATGGTGACTGGCCATGCCGATGAAGCACAGCGCGATCCTGCTGCCTTTATTGAGGCCGACGGCCAGATATTTGCGTGTGGTCGTGATCCGTATTTTCCGGCGTGGCCGGATGTTTTGCAGGTCAACGCATTCAGTGCGGGCTTGCGCCAAGCCGCGATAGAAACGGTAGCCGACATCGCCGACCAATGTGATGGGATTCGCTGTGATATGGCGATGTTGATGCTGAATGAGGTTTTCGAGCGCACCTGGGGTGCGCGGGTTGGAGCTAAACCCAGCGAAGATTATTGGCGGATCCTGATTCCGGCGATTAAATCGCAACGACCAGAGTTTAAGTTCATCGCTGAAGCCTATTGGGATTTGGAATGGCAATTGCAGCAGCAAGGCTTTGATTTCTGTTACGACAAAAAACTCTATGACCGCATGGAACATGGTGCTGCCGAAACCGTGCGCCAACATTTGCTGGCCGATACGGCCTATCAGCAGCGCATGGTCCGATTTATCGAAAACCATGATGAGCCGCGCGCCACGCAAGCCTTTCCGTCTTTGCAAGGCCGCGCCGCCGCGCTGGCGGTGCTGACGCTGCCCGGCGCACGTTTGCTGCATGAAGGTCAATTTCAGGGCATGCGAGTGCGCTTGCCGGTATTTTTGAGTCGGCGACCGGTAGAGCCGGTCAATTTGGATTTGCTCGCATTTTATTCGCGTTTGCTGAAACAAACCCACCGGGAGGTTTTCCGCAGCGGCGAATGGCGTTTATGCGAAAGGCGCGGCTGGCCAGATAACCAAAGTTGCCAGCAGATTCTGACGTGGAGCTGGAGTAAAGGCGATGAACGCTATCTGGTGGTGATTAATTACGCCGATCGCGCCGCACAAGCGGGCATCCACGGGCCTTGGTACGAGTTACACGGCGATCATTGTCGTTTGGACGATGTATTATCCGGGGAAAGCTATGAGCGCAATGCCGATGAATTATTTCAGCAAGGGCTGTATGTGGACTTAAAACCGTGGCAATTCCACCTTTTTCATCTGCAATGTAAATAAATAGTCATAGCAATCTATCAGACTTGGAAAATCGAGGGTGGACTTGCGCGACCACTGGGCGAGATGCGTTGTGAGGCCTAAGCGGATGGCTGCAAAGCGCGGCGCGCAGGCAATGGCTCTTCCATTGCTTAAGCGTCGCAACTCAGCAGATGCCATCCAGACGCACAACCCGAAGGGCCAGACGGCCTTTTGGCATAGCGCAGACTCGAAAGTAGAGCACAAGCCTTCAAAATCAATCCGAGAATGGTTAGAGAACGATCGCCAAAAAGGACTTCCGGCGCACTCGCGAGGAAAGCCCGACAGGCTGCTAAGTTGCACTAGCACCGGGCAGTCCTCGTGTGCCTGCGGTTTACGGAGGCTTCGCAGGCTCGGGCTACGGTTCAGCACATCGCCGCCGAAACGGCAGTTCAAGTCACGCCACATCAATTTGATTCGCACCCGATGACTGGCGCTGTCGTAGCGACAGCCGTCGCAATAGATTTAGACCGTTTCTTGGCCACTTTGTTGAACGAACACTGATATTTGGCGGCTTGCCTCTGTCATTCAGGTCGTTGCCAGCGGTAGCATTCGCGACCCGCAGAAAAGCGGGTGTTGCCCATCACCGTATCCGCTGAACTTGCAAACCTCAGGCTTCGTGGATAATGGTCGGCTGCCAGTGACGCAAACCCGTCCAGGTTTGGTCCGCTGCGATCGGCATTGTTGGCAACGCGCCTGTCTAGCAATCACAGGCGGGTCGCGCAAGTTGGGATCGTGACCTTTGCCGGTTGCGCAGTATTTTCCGAAGAGACGGCGCCATCTGGGTGCGGCTTTTTCGGGCCGAAAGAACTTTAAATCAAGAGACTAGAACATGGCCAGGCAGAAAGAGCTCGCGCTGTACCGCAACATCGGGATCATTGCGCACATCGACGCGGGAAAAACCACGACCACTGAGCGCGTGCTTTATTACACGGGTCGTAAGCATCAGATCATCGACGTCCACGACACCAAGGACGGCAAGAGCAGCACCACGACGGATTACCTGGAGCAGGAAAAGAAGCGCGGCATCACGATTCAGAGCGCCGCCGTCTCGACCGAGTGGAAGGGTTACCACATCAATCTGATCGATACGCCGGGACATGTCGATTTCACCATCGAGGTGAATCGTTCCTTGCGCGTGCTTGACGGCGCGGTCGTGGTGTTTGACGGGGTGGCGGGCGTCGAGCCGCAGACCGAGACCAATTGGCGTCTGGCTGATCAGTACAACGTGCCGCGTATGTGTTACGTCAACAAGATGGACCGCATCGGTGCGAACTTCGCGCATTGCGTGAAGGGCATCAGAGAGCGTCTTGGCGCTAACGCATTGCTCTGCCAGATTCCGCTGGGCAGTCAGGATGAGTTTGTTGGCATGGTCGATTTGGTCGCAGGCGCCGCGTACGTGTGGCAGTCCAGCGACAAAGACAGCGAATGGGAAGTCGTGCCGCTTGATCAAGTTCGCGCACGCTTCAAATTCACCGTCACCCGCGATGACGAATGGATGGACAGGTTGCCGCAATTGCGCAAGGAGTTGATCGAATCGGCGCTGGCCATGGACGATGATGCCTTCATGCATTACGTTGAAACCGGTGAGTTCGACCAGATGAAGCTAAAAGAGTGCATTCGCATTGGCGCGGTGTCTGGCAAACTGATTCCGGTGCTGTGTGGCAGTTCGTTTAAGAATAAAGGCGTGCAACAGTTGCTCGACGCCGTGGTCGACTACCTGCCGTACCCCGGTGAAAACGGCGGTATTTCGATGGTCGATCTGGACGGCAACATCATCGGCAAGCAGGAAGTGCGCGACGATGCACCGGTGCGCGCGCTGGCTTTCAAAGTGATCAACGATCAGTTTGGCACGCTGACTTTCACGCGCATTTATTCCGGCGTGATCAAGAAGGGCGACACGATGATGAACGTCACGCGTGGCAAAAAAGAGCGCGTCGGTCGTATCGTCGAAGTGCAAGCGAATACCACCAAGGACATCGACGAAGTGCGCGCGGGTGACATTTGCGCGTTCGTGTCGATGAAGGACACCGAGACGGGTGATTCGCTGACCGACCTGCAGCACCCGGTGTTGTTGGAACGTATGCGCTTTCCTGATCCGGTGATCAGCGTGTCGGTGGAAGCCAAGACCCGCGACGATATCGACAAGATGTCGGCCGCGCTCTACAAGATGGCGAAGGCCGATCCTTCCTTGCGTCTGAACGTGGACCCGGAAACCGGCGAGACGGTATTGCGCGGCATGGGTGAGTTGCATCTGGAAATCACCATTGACCGGATGCGCTCGGAACTGGGCGTTGAGGCCAATATGGGCAAGCCCAAGGTCAGCTTCCGCGAAGCCTTTGGCAACCGGGTTGACCACATCTACACCCACAAGAAGCAGACGGGTGGTTCCGGCCAGTACGCCGAAGTGAAGATGGTGTTTGAGCCGGGTGAGCCGGGTACCGGTGTGGTGTTCGTCGATGAAGTGGTCGGTGGCCGCATCCCCCGCGAGTTCATTCCTTCCGTGGAGTTCGCCGTCAAAACGGAGTCGCGCGCCGGTCAGATTGCCGGATATGAAGTGTTGGATTTCAAGGCACGCTTGATCGACGGCAAATACCATGACGTCGACTCGTCCGCGCTGGCCTTCGAAATCGCCGGTCGCCATTGTTTCCGTGAAGCACACAGGATGAGCAAGCCCCGGCTGCTCGAACCGATGATGCGCATCGAAGTGGTGACCGAATCTGAGTTCCTAGGCGACGTGATTGGCGATATGAATCGTCGTCGTGGTCAGGTCACCGATCAGGGCACCAAGGGCATGCAGGCCTTCGTTCACGGCTTCGTGCCGCTGGCGGAAATGTTTGGCTACATCAACTATCTGCGTTCCGCCACACGCGGTCGCGGCACCTTCACGATGGAGTTCAACAACTACTCCGAAGTGCCGGCCGGTTTGGTTGACAAGCTGATGGAAAAAGAAGCGAAGTAGGGCTTTTCGCCGCTACGACGTGGACCCAAAAACGGCCGGGGAAACCCGGCCGTTTTTTGTTGGGGGAATGGCGCCTTGAGGTCTTGACAAGCGTCAAATCAGGTCGGTTGAAATTGCATTGTGCACAGCTTGGTGTTGTTTTTCTGTGGTGTTTCAGGCGTGTGAAACCGGGCCCATCGGATTTTTTTAAGACATTGATATATAAAGATTTATTAAAATCGTGCAGAGTTTGTCCAGTGCGGTCGCGGGCGCGTCAGGACGGGCTTTTTTGAGCCTGTCCACTGGCCCATCCACAGAGTTATCCACAGCTTGTGTGGACAAGCCCAAGAGTGCTTTGCTGGCAGTGACTTAGCCACCCTTGTTGAGCCGCGCAACAACAATGGCGGCTAACTGGCCCAACCGGCCAGCACGATGATTGACAGCAGCACCAGCCAGACAATCAATAGTCGCCACAACAAACGCCGTGCTTCTTCGACGGCTTCATTACGAATCGGTGCGCCATCGGTGGAAATAAATTCTTCGTCATCGATATCGACACAGGCGCGTGCGGTCGCCGATAAAAAACCCAGATCCAAATGCAGAAACCCTTGGCCGTGCGCGCTGTGGTGTTCGCGCCAGGCTTTAAGCACCGCGTCAAAATCGGAGGCCAATGCGAGCGCCAGCGTCATCAGCTGCGCCGGTATCCAGGCCAAGGCCGCGTGCAAACGTTGCGCCGCTTGCACTTGCACGGGCGGTAGTTTGTCTGCCAATTCAGCAGAATCTGCCAATAGCTGACTGAGGCGATAGGTCACGACGCCGGCCGGGCCAAAGGCGACAAACCAGAACAACGGGCTAAACCAGCGCAGCAAACCAGCGATAAATACGCGATCCACCAATTCCCCACTGCTCACCAGTTTGCCGCTTTTGCCACCCAGAACCTGCAGCGCTGCGGCGCGGTCTTCGGCCGATTCGGCGCGCGCTGCACGCTGCGCGTCCTCATCTAGATCGCGCGGTCCCCAGCACAGAAACAACACCAACAAACCAAACACAAACTGCAAAAGTCCGTGTAACTGTCCTGATAAAGTCCAGTCGATCAAGGTGATGAGCGCTACCATCGGCAAAATGATGAACGCGACGCCAAATTCGGTGGCCCACAAACCCAGATCGCCAAGGCGCTGATCCAGCCAGCCCAAGTAGGCGCGCAGCCACAAAAACTGCCGCAGCCGCGCTAGGTCCGGCGCCAGTACGCTCAAGCTCAGAACGATCAATACCGCGAGCAGCGCCAGCGCCATGCGCAAAAACTCCCAACGAGGTTTAGGGGAGGCGTAGGGCCAATCGGGCCGCCGCCGGTTGCCCTATTTGAACAGGGAATTGGGTTGAGCACCATCGGGCATCAGGCTCGCTCAAACAGTTCACCACCGCTACGGCCAGTGCGGGCCTCGTACCAATCTTCCAGCAGGCGTGCCGACAGGGATAGTGCGGGCGGCAGGCGCAGTTCACCACTGCGCACGGCAGCCAACAAGGCATCAGGTGCAAACCAAGCGGCGTGTTCCAGTTCATCGCCGTACTGCAATGCATCTTGTTCGGCGCGCGCGGTAAAACCGAGCATCAAACTGGCCGGAAATGGCCAGGGCTGCGAGGAATGGTAATCGCACTCCACCACATTGACGCCGGCTTCTTCTTGCACTTCTCGGCGCAGGGCGTCTTCCAAACTTTCGCCGGGCTCGACAAATCCTGCCAATACCGAATAGCGTTTGGCCGGCCAACTGGCCTGACGCCCCAATAACACGCGCCCTTGGTGTTCAACCAATACGATGATGGCCGGATCCAAACGTGGGAAGGCGATCTGATCGCAGTTGGCGTTACTGCAGCGCCGCCGATGACCACCCAGTTCAATGCGGGTGCTCGCCCCACAGCGACCACAATAACGATGGCCTTGATGCCAATGCACCAGCGCCCGCGCATAGG
>Ga0163154_10004235_pt1 | contig 19010 bp, 14 predicted proteins | sample OliLakLV19MP9P1_FD_148649 | JGI IMG/M metagenome (GOLD analysis project Ga0163154, IMG submission 148649) | Freshwater microbial mat bacterial communities from Lake Vanda, McMurdo Dry Valleys, Antarctica - Oligotrophic Lake LV.19.MP9.P1 | ecosystem: Environmental > Aquatic > Freshwater > Lake >...
ATGCTTTGCAGTAAGGTCTCTAGTAATTTGTCAGCAGATATTTTTTGCGTCATGATTTATACTCTACCATGCTGTGTCTAGATTGTGAACCTTTTTTTGCTGTTACCCCTATTTATTGAGCGGATACCTATTATCTTTAAAACTGTCTAAATTATCAGGATCGCCATGGATGCTCCAATAAGCAATTTTTCTCAGAGAGCATCCTATTAGTTCAGCCGTTTGAGCTTGTGTATTTCCGCTATTTAGTAATAAAAAAATTAAGGCTCTTTGCCGAATGTCTGGATGCTCATGCTCCTTTAATACTTGTTGAAGAGTTTCCCTTGTCTCGGAACTCAGGAAGTTTTTACTAGGCATTGACTTTTCCTAAATATGGTCATAGTATATTATACAATATGCGTTTTAAATGCACAACAGCTTAATGGTAGTGTCAGAATCCTATCTCTTAAATTTAGTTGGCGATAAAAAGTTTTTTGGGCCGCCATTGCCGGAATTAATAAATCTTCCAGGTGATTCGCTCTTGCTTCATTTTCTACTTGGGGACGATGTTTTTTCTTTGCATGGTCTCGGTTAAGTCGTTTTTTGCTACTCATAACTGGTTCAATCCTGGTTCAACTGCTTGCCAGATAAATGTTTCAGCCTATTTTATCTTTTTTCACGTACCCCTTGACAATTTGCACTTTTTCTTAACTTGTCACAAATGGCAGGGAATTGAAAAAACTCCCGGTGTAGTCGGCGGTAATGCCAGGATTGCCGGGACTAGAATTTCTGTTTGGGGATTGGTAGAGTCTCGTCGATTAGGTGCAACTGATGCTCAACTTTTAGAAGATTATCCGCATCTTAGTGCTAGCGACTTGAAAAATGCCTGGGCTTATGCTGAAGCATTTCCTGACGAGATTGAAGCAATAATTAAGTTGAACGATATAGACTAATATCATGGCAGGTTTGTATGCAGATTAACAATCTTCCTTCTAACTTTTGCCTAACGCTCGATAATTAATCGGTGTATCCTTGTCAAAATCCGTGTCGTGCCTTCTTCCTTCTGCTAGATAATTTCAGTGCAGGCGATCGCACCAGTAACGTAAAATGTATAAAAGCGGTCTTTGTAAAATAAATTTAGCCCCATGAGCGACGAACAGGAAAAAAAACAAATTTTGACTCAGCAACCGGAAACAATTTCTCCTGCCAGCGATGAGTTCGATCGCAGTGAAATTGCCAGGGCCGTTTCAACTTCCGCATCAGCAGAAACTCCCGCAGAAATTGCCGCGCCCGAAGAGATTTCAGCGCCAATCGACGCAGCCGAAACAATTACAGTTGCCGCCGATAGTACGCCGGAAACAACTCAAATTACAAGTTATCCGCCTCCAACAATTCCACCTGCCAACCCCGAACCAAAACCAGCCCGCTCGTGGCAAATTTTAGCAGTTTTTCTCAGCGGAATGTTAGTCGGTTCCGTCCTTAGTCTCGGCAGTTTGCTAGCGTGGAGAATGTATCAGGAAAGAGCGAACCTTCAAATCAAACTACCCGCTGACGTACCCCTCCCCGAAAGCCCTCCAACCGTCGCAACAGCGCCCGCCAACCGCCGGCCCGGACTTCCCCCAGCACCTGGAACTCGACTGCCCGCCACATTCCCTCCGCCGCCCCGTCCCACTCAAATACCCTCTGTGTCTGGCGTTCCCCAACTTGCTTCGCCGTCACCGTCGCCGTTGCTGTTGCCTTCTCCTTCTGCTTCTCCCGCTGCGGTTGAAACCCCTGTAACCGAGCGAGTTTACTTTCAAGCTGGTGCTACGGGAACTACTCTGAGCAATAGTTTGCGAGCCAACATATCCAGGCGCTACTTACTGGAGTGCAATAGCGGCCAAAGCATGACAGTAAAGGTTCAAGAAGGTCAAGTTAGCGCAGCAATTATTGCTCCTAACGGCGAAAATGTAGGTACTGCTGATGGCACAGGTCAGTGGCAAGCTCAACTAGCCAGTAGTGGCGATTATACTATTGAAATTTCAGGCGATCGCCAAGCAAACTACCAAGTGAAAATTGAAGTCAAATAGCAACTATAATTGTATCAGGGGGTAGTTACACAATACATAAACCCGCCCTGGTTGCCAATTACAAATTACCCATTACTAATTACCAATGGTTGCACAAATATCTCCAAGCATCTACGAAGCAAAAACCCAAGAAATTGCCAAAGAAATCCTGAAGGCAACTCAAGACAAAAAGCGATCTTTTTTCGGTCAACTGCAAGACCAAATGCGCTGGGACGACAAACTAATGGATTGGGCGATGGCTAGCCCCGGACTGCGGGTGCAATTGTTTCGATTCATCGACTGTTTGCCGGCACTCCGCAGCAAGCCGGAAATTGCCCGCCACCTGCAAGAATACCTGACGGCCCAAGAGGTAGAATTGCCCGAAGCTTTGAAAAAATTGCTCAATTTTACTAACGCTGATTCGATTCCTGGTCAATTGGCTGCGACGACGGTTGCGCCTGCTGTGGAAACTTTGGCGCACAAGTATATTTCTGGGGAAAATATCAAGCAGGTAATTAAAACCTTAGAACGACTTCGCAAAGATAAAATGGGTTTTACAGTTGACCTTTTGGGGGAAGCTGTCATTACAGAAGCTGAGGCGGAAATTTATCTTAACCGATATTTGGAATTGATGGCAGAACTCGCGAATGCAGCGAAGAATTGGTCGCAGGTAGATGCCATAGATAAAGCTGACGGCGAAACTTTGCCGCGAGTGCAAGTATCCGTAAAGTTAACGGCTTTTTATTCTCAGTTTGACCCGTTGGATGCTAAAGGTAGCGAGGAGAAAGTCAGCGAGAGAATTCGCCTGTTATTGCGCCGCGCGCAGGAGTTGGGAACTGCCGTTCACTTCGACATGGAACAGTACGCCTATAAGAGTTTGACTCTGAGCATTCTCAAAGACTTATTGTTAGAGGAAGAGTTTCGCAATCGCACGGATATTGGAATTACATTGCAAGCATATTTGCGCGACAGCAAACAAGATTTGCAAAACCTGATTTCCTGGGCAAAAAAACGCGGAAATCCGGTAACGGTGCGGCTGGTAAAAGGCGCTTACTGGGATCAGGAAACTATCAAAGCGATGCAAAAAGATTGGCCGCAGCCTGTCTACAATGACAAAGTTGCTACTGATGGAAATTTCGAGCAGATGACGCAGTTGCTGCTAGAAAATCACGAATATTTGTATGCAGCTATTGGCAGTCATAATGTACGATCGCAAGCCAGGGCGATCGCGATTGCCGAAACTCTCAATATACCACGCCGCCGCTTTGAAATGCAGGTACTGTATGGCATGGGGGACAAATTGGCCAAGCTTTTGGTCGATCGGGGTTATCGCGTCCGAGTCTACTGCCCCTACGGCGATTTGCTGCCGGGAATGGCTTATTTGATCCGCCGTTTGCTGGAAAATACCGCCAACAGTTCTTTCATCCGGCAAAGTTCCGAAGAAATGCCGATCGAACAATTGTTAGCCGCACCAGTTGCTAGTGGCAATGACCAGCTAGTTTACAGCAAAGTATTTCCCAACGTTGCCGATACCGACTACGCCAATACCAAATTGCGGCAACAAGCAGAAACAGCGATCAAATCAGTGCGCGCCAACTTAGGTAAAACCTATTTACCGCTAATCGATGGCGAGTATCAAAATACCGAAGCAACAGTTAATTCCCTCAACCCTTCCAATCCCACAGAAGTAGTCGGCAAAATCGGATTGCTTTCCGAAGAACAGGCAAAACAAGCCCTTGAAGCAGCAAAATCTGCCTCTACCAGTTGGCGCAAAACCCCTGTCAGACAGCGCGCAGGTGTTCTCCGAAAAGCAGCAGAATTGATGGAACAAAAGCGGCACGAACTATCAGCTTGGATGGTGTTTGAAGTCGGCAAACCCGTCAGAGAATGCGATGCCGAAGTCTCCGAAGCTATTGATTTTTGCCGCTACTATGCCGACGAAATGGAACGGTTGGAACAAGGGCAAAATTACGACGTAGCGGGAGAAACCAACCGCTACACTTATCAGCCGCGCGGCATTTCTCTGATTATTTCCCCTTGGAATTTTCCCCTCGCAATTCCCGTCGGCATGACAGTTGCATCGCTGGTAGCAGGTAATTGTACTTTGCTCAAACCTGCGGAATTTTCCTCAGTAATTGCCGCAAAAATAACCGAAATTTTGCTAGAAGCGGGGATTCCTAAAGGCGTATTTCAATACGTGCCTTGCAAAGGTTCAACGGTGGGCGCTTACATGGTGAAACATCCTGACGTTCACATGATTACTTTCACCGGTTCTCAGGAAGTTGGCTGTCAGATTTATGCCGATGCTGCGATTTTGCAGCCGGGGCAAAAACACCTGAAACGAGTAATTGCTGAAATGGGCGGCAAGAATGCAATTATTGTTGATGAAAGTGCGGATTTAGACCAAGCAGTTGCAGGCGTAGTTTATTCAGCATTTGGATATAGCGGTCAAAAATGTTCCGCTTGTTCGCGAGTAATTGTAGTAGAATCGGTGTACGATAATTTTGTGGCAAGATTGATAGAAGCGACGCGATCGCTCAATGTCGGCCCAGCAGAAAATCCCGGCACTCAAGTCGGCCCTGTGATCGATGCCAGCGCCCAGTCGCGCATCCGTGAATACATCGAAACAGGCCGCGCCGAAGCTAAAATAGCTTTAGAAATGCCGGCACCGGAAACCGGTTATTTTGTCGGCCCAGTCATTGTTACGGAAGTATCGCCCACAGCAACTATCGCCCAAGAAGAAATTTTCGGCCCGGTTTTGTCGGTGATTCGGGCAAAGAATTTCAACGAAGCGATTACGATTGCTAACGGTACGAGTTTTGCTTTAACCGGCGGATTGTATTCTCGCACGCCTTCACATATCGATCGAGCCGCATCCGATTTTGAAGTCGGAAACCTGTACATCAATCGCGGAATCACCGGCGCTGTGGTATCGCGCCAACCTTTCGGAGGATTCAAACTTTCGGGAGTTGGTTCTAAAGCTGGCGGCCCGGATTATTTGCTGCAATTCCTCGAACCCCGCACAATAACCGAAAATATTCAGCGGCAAGGTTTTGCGCCGATTGAAGGAGTGGATTAGTCAGTTGTCGGTTGACGGTTGACGGTTGACGGTTAACAGTTGTCAGTTGTCAGTTGATGGTTTTCATTAGTCATTAGTCATTAGTCATTGGTTAGCAGTTAATGATTAAACACTTTTGACTAATAGACCTCTCCAATAATTATTGTGGAACAGGCATCTTGCCTGTTCCAAACTTGCTTTTCTGGTGAGGTGTAATGACTAGAGTTAATAAATTGTATAGGTTAATGAGTTGTAAAGTTTTCCGAAATTGGTGGGTTTTTGCGATTGTTATTGTATTAGTCATAGGCATTTTATTTCGATTCGCCAATCTCGATCGCAAATTTTACTGGATCGACGAAACATATACTTCTTTGAGAGTTTCAGGCTACACCGAAGCCGAAATAATCAAACAAATTTCGTACCAGAAAATAACCTCGCCCTCGGATTTACAAAAATATCAGCAGATAAATTCCGAAAAAACTTTAAGCGATACCCTGAATTCTTTAGCAACAGAAGACCCCCAACACCCGCCTCTGTATTACGTACTAGCGCGATATTGGGCGCAATGGTTCGGCAGTTCCGTTGCAGCAATGAGAAGTTTGGCCGCCGTGATTAGCCTGCTAGTATTTCCCGCCATTTATTGGCTGGCTTGGGAGTTATTTGAATCTTCAGCCGTAGCGTGGATGGCGATCGCAATTTTCGCAATTTCTCCCTACCACATCCTATTTGCCCAAGAAGCAAGACAGTACAGTTTGTGGACAGTAACTACTATTCTATCCAGTGCAGCCTTGCTGCGAGCAATGCGCCCTGAGTCAACTCAAAATGCGATCGCCCTTGTTCTTTCCTGGGCGCTTTATGCAGGCACAGCAACACTGGGATTGTACACCCACTTGTTATTTGTCTGCGTCGCTGCCGCCCACGCAATCTACGTCGCAGTTATTGCCAACTGGCGCGATGTGAAAACATTCATTTCCTATTATGTAGCAGCTTTAATCGCTTTGATCTGCTTCATGCCTTCCCTGGTAAATACTGTAGAAAACTTCAATCAAGTTAGAAGCACAACAGCATGGGCAGAACAAACAAATTACTTAAGATTAGTCAGCAGGTGGGTGGGCGCCGTCAGCATAGCATTTTTTGATATTGGCATTGATGGAACTGCCAACGCCACACAACTAGCCTTGCTAATTCCAGTTGGTATCATGATTTTAGCTTTAGTCGGCTATGCTCTTTATTTTCTGTGCCGACAAACACCAAAGCGAGTGTGGTTGATTGTATTGTTATTAATTGCAACAACTGCTTTGTTTTTAGCAGTACCTGATATAATCAAGGGTGGAAGGCGATCGGCAAATCCGCGATATTTAGTTCCTTGTTATGTGGGAATTCAGCTAGCAGTGGCTTACCTGCTGTCTGCAAAAATTAGTAACAATTTGGAGAAGTTAAAACAGCAAAAACTATGGAAAATAGTTATAGTTGCAGTTTTTTCCGCAGGTATTATATCCGGTGGAGTTAGTTCTCAAGCAGATATTTGGTGGAATAAAGGCAGCGGTTGGTTGGGTGCCTTGGAAGTAGCCGCGACTGTTAATCAAGCCAGCAATCCCCTGATAATCAGCGATACCAACATTGCATACATCATGCCTTTAAGTTATTACCTAGAACCAAAAGTCAAACTGCTAATAGAACCCCGCTGTTACACTTCTTGCTACAAAAATCGAGAATTGGCAAAGAAAAAACCCCAACCCCCGCAAATTCCCGGCGGTTTCAGTGAGTTGTTTTTATACAAACCGTCAAAGGCTTTGCGATCGGCAATTCAGCAACAAAACTATCAAATAGAGCCGGCTGACACTAATGTTGAGCTTAATCTGTGGAAAATTACCAAAAAATAATCTCAAACATTAAGGCAAAAAACACGGGTTTGCTGCCCAAAAATAAATGTCTTATTCACTGCGACATACTGGCAATAAAAGGCATTTTGGGAAGTATGTCGCAAGTATAGTTCAATAGGGTTGTTTTTCGCGTTAAGCTAGAAGTTAAGAATCCAAAAATAACATCAAAAATCTAAAATGACAGTCACTGAAACCTCCAACATTCGTAAACTGCTATGTGATCCCGACTTAGGGCTGATTCCTCACCTAGAAAAGTGCCTGAAAGATTTGCACTCATCTGCGATCGCCAGTGGAGAGAAATTCAAGGTAGAACCTTACGATATAGAACTCAAAAACTGCCACACCCAGAAGCATCCCAACGACCAAAAACCCCTCGTCACCCAGTCAGTGTTAATAAAAGTTCCCCTGACTGGGAAAGTTCAAGACAAGATGCACCTATATCTGATTGCAACTGAGTTGCAGAACCAAATCGACTTCAAAATTATCGACTGGAGTGCCTTAGAACGCCGCCAATACGACATTCAGGGCATCCCCTTAAAGCAGCCGATCACCAAAATAGACGGCCAGATGAATTACGAGTTAGTATTCGATCGACCAAGCTACTGCTGCATCACCCTGTGCCGCCAATTTGACTTAACTTACGCCGCCAATTTTTAATTTGGCTTGTAGGGGCGGGTTTCACCAACAATATTTAGGTTGATTAACAATCTATAAAACCCGCCCTATCCCACGGTAAACCCCTTGTACATTTTTCGCATTCAATACAAATCAATGTTGATGTAGATTGTTAGTTGTGTGGGGGCGGGTTTATGTAGATTGTTAGTAGCAATTCGATATTGTTGGTGAAACCCGCCCCTACGAAATCTGGTAACAGTATGTCAAGCCCATCACCAATTCCCAATTCCCAATTACCAATTACCAATTATCAATTAATTCAAACCGATCGATTGGCAGTTTCCGCAAGAATCCTCTTAATATCAGCAGGAGTCAGACTCGGATTAGCTTGTAACATTAAAGCTATCACGCCGGATACTTGTGGCACTGCCATTGAAGTACCCGCAAAATATTGATAGGGAATCCCCGGTTGAGAAAGCGGCACAGTTGAATAAACATCACCAGAATCCGTCGTGCCACCGTCGCCGCCCGCAGCAACAAAATAATTAATTGCCTCCGCACCCGCCCGGTTAGAATAATCCGCAAACAAGCCATTTCGGGTGACAGCACCGACAGCAATTCCTACCTCATTGGCAAACCGAGCCGGATAATCTACTTGTGGGCGAGCATCATTTCCCGCCGCCGAAATCACGATCGCGCCTTGAGCTTCAGCCGCTCGAATCGCATTCAATTCTTGATCATTCAACTGTAGGCCGCCCAAACTCACATTAATCACCTTCGCTCCATTTGCCACCGCATAATTAATCGCATTAATTTCATCCCGAATTTTACCCACCCCTGCCCCATCAAGTATTTTCAAAGGCATAATCTTCGCAGTTGGAGCCGTTCCAGTAATCCCAACCCCATCTTTTTTCGCAGCAACTAAACCCGATATATGAGTGCCGTGATTGTTATCATCCATCGGGTCATTATCGTTGTTGACAAAATCCCATCCCCGGAAATCATCAACAAAGCCATTGTTGTCATCATCAACCCTGTTGCTAGCTTTATTGCGACCGATCGCATCAACACCAGTTTCCCCCACATTGCTCCAAATATTCCCCGTCAAATCCGGGTGATTGTAGTCAACTCCGCTGTCAATAACTGCCACCACAATTCCGTCTCCAGTCAATCCCTGGGCCCAAACCTCTGGAGCTTTAATTAAATCTCTGCCCCACTCGTCGCCGCCCAAGTCGGGAACGTCAGGAAAAGGTGCAGTACCTTGAGCTTTAGCAACTGCCGCCGCTGCATTCACCAAACCGAACCCAAAACGAGAGTCAAAACCCTGCAAGTTGCTCGCATTGTTAGTAAAAACAGTTGCAGGGGTTGCAGACAGATTGAGGGAGAAATTTGTACTGCCTTGGTATTGATAAATTCGGACAAAGTAAGTTCCTGCGGCTAAACCGTTGATGTCGATCGACTCCGGCGATAAATCCGGTTCTTGAGAAGAAGCAATAATATCAGTGAAGTCAATAGAATTGTCGCCGTTAAGATCTTTAATTAATGCCACATCAACATCCGCCGTCAAACCGCTGACAGTTAATTTAAAGTCGCTAGTTGCAGGCAAAGTAAAGCGGTAAAGGCCGTCTGGCCGAGCATTGCTAACCGAGTCTGCGATCGTTTGAGTGCCGCCCAAAACGCCTAAATCGCGAGCTTGATCGAGTTGGTTGCCCAATACGGTAGTTGCAGAGATGAATGTATCGGCGAGGTCTTGTGGAGATGCGTTAGCTACCAAGCCTAAAATAGCATTGGATTGGCGAATTTTAATTAATGTATTGGAAATACCGGGGGCGATCGAGATTTCTTCGAGAATCAAGTCAGCTTCGGTAAGATTGTCAGTCAGTCCGATCGAATCCACAAAACTGTTAAAGTCAGTAATCACGTCAGCAGCAGCAGGATCGGAGACTGCGGAGTCGCTGCGGAGGACAAAGGTATCTGGGCCCAAACCCCCTGTCAGCGTATCTTTGCCGCCATCGCCCACTAAAACGTCGCTGCCGTCGCCGCCGTTGAGGGCGTCATCTCCCTTACCTCCCTGCAAGGTATCGCTGCCCGAATCGCCAAATAGGAAGTCGTTGCCGGCACCACCGTTAAGCAAATCGTTGCCCGCACCACCGAACAGCGTATCGGAATTGCTACCGCCGAGAATGCGATCGTTACCATTATCACCGCTGATGCGATCGGCATCCGACGAACCGACAATAAAATCGTTGCCGCCGAGGGCAAAAAATCCGTTAGGATAAGGAGTCAAAAAGCCCGGAGTCAAGGCGAAACTATTGGGGCTATCATCTAAAAGATAGGAAAGACCGTCAGGGCTCGGGCCGGGCATAGAAATGTACTCCTAGCGAGGTATATGGATCTAAATTTTAGATTTTAAATTTAAGTTTGTGGTTAAAAACGCCCTAAATAGTCTGTAAGGCGGGCATTACGCACAGTCTGTAGAGGTCTGCATAGGTTAGGTTAAACAGATTTATTCCGTCATATCATGTCGTGTAAATCAACCACAATTCCGCCTTAGCCGATCTCAAATATAAAATCTAAAACAGTATAACTTAATCCCAAATTCAAAATCGGGATCAGAAAATGGGAAAACAACACTTGCATCGAATTCAGAATTTTTTAAATCTCGCGAAGTCGCATTTAAAGCCTTATTTGCGCTATTTGATTTTGGGCGGGACGTTTTTATTTATTGCCAAAGCGTTTTTAACTCACTGGCGAGAAGTCGCGAATATCCAAATTCGAGCCGAAAGTTTTCCTTTGCTGGCGATCGCCCTTGGCGTTACTTTATTTTCTCTAATTTTTGTCGGCTGGGTGTGGATGTTGATTTTGCGAGAATTCCGCCAACCTGTAACTGCCGCCTGGGCGATTCAAGTTTTTCTCAAAACTAATATTGCCAAGTATTTACCGGGGAATATTTGGCATTTTTGGGGTCGAATATTGGAAGCCAAAAAGGCAGGTATTTTCCCCAAAGCTGCTACTCTTAGCGTGTTGCTGGAACCGCTGCTGATGGCTTCTGCGGGCGTTTTGATCGGGTTAATTTGTTTTGACAAATTCAATTGGTTTTTGCGGATTGTCGGTTGTGCTGCTATTTTAACGGCGATTCATCCGCGAATTTTAAATCCGATCGTTCTCTTTGTAGAGCGGTTGAAGTTATCCAAGAACAATGGGGAAAATTCCCAGGCTGAGGAGGCTGCGGGCGATCGACAAACTTTGCGTTTAGAGTCTAGCTCCAATCTAGCTAAAAAAACATCGAGTGTCAAGTCCCGTCGCCAAATTAATTTGCCAATTAAACGCTATCCTTTAGTGCCGTTAATCGGACAAATGTGTTTTATGGGATTGCGGGGCTGCGGTTTTTTGCTAACTGTAGCGGCTTTAACTCCGGTGAACTTGAGCAATATTCCTAGCTTGTTGGGTGCTTTTTGTTTTGCCTTTGTTGTGGGTTTAGTTGTGCCTGGTGCACCGGGAGGAATGGGAGTATTTGAAGCAACGGCGATCGCCCTGCTGTCCGATCGCTTTTCTACGGGTATAATTCTGAGTGCGGTGGCTTTGTATCGGATAATTAGTATTCTGGCGGATGTTTCGGGTGCTGCTTTGGCAAAGCTCGATCGCCAGCGCGGGCACAGTTAAAAAAAGAAGACCGGGCGGTTGAAACCGCGTCTATACAGACAAAACCCGCGACTCGACTTCGCTCGCCGAACACCTCCGCGGGTTGAAGATTACGTTGTTTTCTTAAGTCCGCGGAGGCGGACATCGTTTGTGTAGACGCGGTTTCAACCGTACTACCAATTTCATAAAGTAGCGCTAGATATTACCCCCCCCAACCCCCCCTTAGTAAGGGAGGGGCTAAGACTTCATCTATAGCACATCTTTATAAAAATGGTATACGTCCTATCTACAAACCTGTTTATTTGCGGATACGATATCAGATTAAAGCATTTTTTCCAGAAATTGCTTGGCCCGATCGCACTTTGGGTTGCTAAAAAACTCCTGCGGCGGTACATCTTCCGCCACCTTTCCGCCATCCAAAAACAAAATCCGGTGGGCGACTTCCCGCGCAAAACCCATTTCGTGAGTTACAATTGCCATTGTAATTCCCGTTTTCGTCAAAGCTTTCATCACATCTAACACTTCTTTAACCATTTCTGGATCGAGTGCAGAAGTCGGTTCGTCCATCAACAAAATATCCGGTTCCATAGCCAAACAGCGGGCGATCGCCACCCGCTGTTTTTGTCCCCCCGAAAGCTTAGAAGGATAAACCTCCGCCTTATCTGACAAGCCCACTTTTTCCAGCAATTCTAATCCCTTCAGACGCGCCTCCTCCTTAGCAACCTGCTTCACCTTTACAGGGGCATATATCACATTTTGCAGCACAGTCATGTGCGGGAACAAGTGGAAATGCTGAAAAACCATCCCCACTTTCTGGCGGATTTTCATAATATCTGCCTTCGGCAAAGTAATATCCACCCCGTCAATGTATATCTTTCCAGAAGTCGGAATTTCCAGTAAATTCAAACACCGCAAAAAAGTAGACTTGCCGCACCCCGAAGGGCCGATAATGGCAATCACTTCTCCTTTATGAATCTCAGTAGTTATCTCGCGCAAAACCTTAAGATTGCCAAAAGATTTATACAGGCGATCGACCTTAACTGCTACTTTGGAGTCTGCGTTCGAGTACATTGGCCCCCCAAGTTAAACTAAGCACCATCAAATAATAAATTGCGCCGACAAATATCAAAGGTTCAAAGTAAATATACTTTTCTGCTCCCACAATTGTAGCGCGGCGCAGCAAGTCTTCTACCCCAATTACTGAAACTAAAGCTGAATCCTTCAGCAAAGCAATACTTTCATTCACCAATGCAGGCAAGATGTTTTTCAACGCTTGCGGCAAGATAATATCGCCCATCATTAGTTTGTAGGGAACACCAAGGGATTCTGCCGCTTCTTTTTGACCTTTATCTACGGCTTGAATTCCCGCGCGGATTGTTTCGGAAATATAAGCCCCAGAATTCAGAAAAAAAGTAATGACGCCAGCTTGCAGCGCCGATATATTATAGCCCGTAAGCTGCGGCGTTGCAAAATAAACTAAAGTCAACTGCAAAATTAGTGGTGTTCCTCGAAAAATTGAGGTGTAAGCAGTGGCAAACCAGAACAGCGGTTTAATGCTAGAAATCTTAAACAGAGACAGGACGATTCCCCAGAGAAATCCCAGAAATGCCGACAGCAAGGTAAAGGTGAGCGTTACCCAAATCCCGGACAAAATATAAGGCAAACTCGGCAAGATTTTGCCAAAATCTAACCCGAACTTGGATGCTGCAGCAGGCTGAGTTCCTTGAGCGGGTTCTTGCGGAATTGGGCGAGAAAACCACTTATTAGCTAGTTCCTTAATTTGACCGCTGGCTTTCATTTGCTGAAGGACTCGGTTGAATTCTGGAACTAATCTCGAACCTTTCCCAAAGGCGATCGCCGAACCGCTTGCTTCAGTATTCGGAATTGTGTTAAATTCCAAGTCTGGGTTGGCTGCTGCATAACCTGTAGCGACAGTATCCTCGATCACTCCCGCCGCGAGGCGGTTCGATTTAATTTCTTGAATGATATCAGGAATTCTATTCAGAGGAGCCAGTTGCACCCCGGCCATTTTTTTCACAGCTTCCTGCTGAATACTTCCGAGTTGAACGCCTACTTTTTTCCCGGCTAAATCTTCAGCTTTGGTCAAATTGCTGCCTTTATTGGCGACAATTGTATTTTGAGCTTCGTAGTAAAGGTCAGAAAAATTAACATTTTTTTTCCTTTCGGCTGTGGGCGTCATTCCAGCCATCACAAAATCGGCTCTGCCCGCCTGCAAAGCGGGAATTAAGCCGTTAAAATCCATGCCAATTACTTTCAGCTCGTAGCCCAATTTTTTAGTAATATATTTGGCAATATCGATGTCAAAACCGATAATTTCGTTGCCGCTAACAGCCGTATCTTTAAATTCGTATGGCGGGTAGTCTGGGGAAGTCGCGAGTGTTAAAGTCTTGTTGGCTTGGGCGTAGCTGGCGATCGCAATCAAACAAAAGGCGATCGCGATCGCCGCCACCAGCATTGATTTTAATTTTAAACGTTTCATATCGATGTCCTAAAAAATCCCCTCGCCACCAAAACATACCACAAATCGGAATTAAGTCACCCTTGTAAAGGAAGATATACTCCTGGACGCAAGGGTTTCCAGAAACCGGGTTTGATGGACAAACAAACTGCATAATTACCATTTAATAATAGTAAAAAACCCGGTTATAAAGGTATTAATGCGCCCAGGGCGGCAGATAGATAATTGTGCCACCAACTTATATTTAAAAAATCTCCGCAATGCACAATGTTTAACATTTTAGAAAGTAAAGCTTGCCCGAACAACCCCAGAAAATTTATAGTCTAAGAGTCAACTGTGTTGAATATGGTGACTACTCCTCTATTATTAAATTCACCCCGATCGATCGGCGAAAAACGGGTAATTTTCCATAAGTTGAATGGGCAAGCCTATCAGCAAATTGTCCTAGCAATTGGCGAGAGTCGCTCTGCCCATTTTACCTACGATCGCGGCACTTTAGAAATTACAGCGTTATAATAACTGTTGCAAAAATGCTTCCAGTTCTGTCCGTCCTTGTTGAGTAATTGAGTTGTAGAAGACTTCTTTTTGTCCATTGGGAGTGTAGAAACGATAGAAGCGTCGATCGAGATCGATTTGTCGCAGGTATACTAAGGGAACGCCAACAGATGCAAGGAGTCGGGCTTTTTTGCGATCGCGCACCTGCACCTCTGGGCGATCGTGCCAATGAGATTGACATTCTATCACCAGTTTGGCTTTGCGACTAGCACAACAGCCGCGTTCCATCAAGGCGATATCGACTCTGGAACTCACCCAAAATTTCCAAAGTTCAATGGGAAGACGGGTGAAAGTTTCTGGACGGGAACAGATGATTTCTAGGGGAACTTGGGGACAGTAACGGAAGCGATCGCCTAAAATCATCTCTAGAATATCGATAGCGATCGTTTCTAACTCGTTGATAATTTCTCCGCTTTGGAAGTGGGGAAATGAAGACAAAGAATTGTCATAGTCAAAGGCGTATAGCATTAGTTTTATTTCCGATTAGGGTTAGTGGGAATTAAAGGGGTTGTAGATGACTGTCCAAGCGTTTGCACCAATAGCGGTGGCAGTCCAAGCGCCCTTCTGGTAAGGTTTGCCTTCTTTCCGAGCGCGGTAGAGAGTTGTGGTGGATACCTCCAACAGTTGTGCCGCTCTATGGGTTGTGCAGGATTGCTCTATTACAGTTGGTTGGGATTGGAGTTTTACCCTTCTCTTTTTGTTAAGGGAGTCGAGGGGTGTGGGTGGCTCGTCTGGGAAAAGGCTGAGTTGAAAGGCTGTCATAAGCTGAACCTTTGAGTGTTAATGATTCAAGCCTATGGGAGTCAACTGGATTTTTCCAGAGCAAAACGGTTCAGAAAAAAGTGAACTGATCTGAACTGGTCAAGAAACTTGATACTGACTATGCTAGGGATAGTTTTGATTGAGATTTTGCGCCTGTGCTGTTGTCCCGCCGTGGACTCAAGTCCACGGCTAAGAGCTACTGTCCACTTAAGTGGACTGAAGAGCGCTTTTTTGGGTCAGCATTTAGTCCTCTTTTAGAGGACTTTCGCTATGAGCCAGGGGTTTAAACCCCTGGCGGGCTATGCAACTGATGCAAAATTCTCAATTTCATCCACTTTGTTTGTTAGGAATGGGTCAAACTATGGCATCTCGCAGTGTTCGGATTGATGGCGCAGGTTTGGATAAAGTTCGTCAAGGGATGGCTGAATTGGAGAAGCCACTAAATTCAGATAAACGAGGTTGGTCTCAAGAAGACCTTGAAAGGAAAGCGTATGTGAGTATTAGCACAGTGAAACGCTTTTTAAAGGGAAATCCAGTCGATAGGAACTATGCTATTTCAATTCTTGAAGCATTAGGGTTTGAAACCATAAAATTTATTGCCGAACATGACTCCAACTTGCAAAATTCCGATCGAGAGCCACAGCCAAACATTACCATTGATTGGCAGCGAGTTTGCCAAGAAATGCTACACCAGCAGCAAGAGGAGCAACGCTTTAGACGGAGAGCGACAGAAATGGGATTTGAAGTTAATGTTTTTGTACCACTAGGATTAATCGAACGGAAACAGCAGCAGCGTCGCAGTGGTAATGTGCCTATGGAACAGTTGCATCAATTAGAACAGGAAGTTGTTACCCGAATTTACGAGCATGATGAATTCATGACTGACGTTATTGGACAAAACCCTACTGGAAAAAATAAGCATATTGCTATTGTCGGCGAACCAGGAGCAGGAAAGACAACGCTGTTAGATAAAATCGCCACTCACATTCAGGAAAATAATCGAGACTTGCCGATTTGCATTGCGCTGGCAAGCTTGCAAGGAAAGACACTGAAAGACTATATCCTTCAGGAATGGTTACCGGAAGCTATGGCTCTGGTTTATCCTGATATTGATATAGAGAAGTCTCACAAAACATCTCTACAGAAACGGTTACGTCACAGTGGGGTGTGGCTGTTACTTGATGGTGTTGATGAAATGGCTGTAGCGGCGAATAGTTGTTTATCCTTAGAGGAAATCAGAAACCAGCTTACTGATTGGTTGGGTAATGTGCGGGTTGTTTTGACCTGTCGAACCAATGTTTGGGATGCCCGTCTCAACAATCCCCTCATAGGCTTTGATACTTACAAAACTCAGGAGTTTAAACAAGAGCAAGTAGATGATTTTATTCAGCAGTGGTTTGCTGAAGCAAAAAATATTCAACGGGGACAGGAGTTACAGAAAAAGCTGCAAAAACCCCAAAAGGAACGCATCCGCCAACTCGTAAAAAATCCGCTTCGATTATCTCTACTGTGTCAAATATTCAGCAAAAATAAGCAAGTCGAATTACCAGAAACAAAAGCCGAACTATATCAACACTTTGTCCGCTATTTCTATGAGTGGAAACCATCCCAAACGGTTATTGATTGGGCGACTAAACCAGGTTTGCGAGAAGAATTACATCAAGCCCTCGGTCGTTTGTCTATAGCAGGATTGGATAGCGATACTCGATTTCGCTTGCCGCTGAGTTTAATTGAAAAACAAATGGGCGATAGGCTTTTTAAATTAGCCTGGGATCTCGGTTGGCTGAATTTGGTAGATCGAGAAGCTGCAACAGATGAACCTGTTTACGCATTCTTTCATCCTACATTCCAGGAATATTTTGCATCTTTAGTAATTGATAATTATCAATTTTTCATCGAGCACTATCGAATCTTTGAAACCCAATGGCTAGAAGTAGCTATATTATGGTTAGAAAACTCCCGGATTTCAGCAGTGTTAAAGAAAGAATTGAGCGACACTATAACGAATTTTAAGGAAGATAAATGGAAAAATATGTATCGGCTTAAGCTTCTACCATTAAATATAGTTTACTCGTGTCAATCTGGCGAAATAGAATTTATTGCTGAATGGGTGTCTTGCGTTTGCTTGGATGATAATAATACACCAACAAAAATAATATACAAATTAATGTTGCCTGGTTATGAGGAATTCATCATAGAATCGTTAAAATATTACGCTCCCAAAGAAGCCTGTGATATTATAAGTGAAGTCATCAATAATAATACGGATTTAGAACTCTACAAACTATCTAGGCTTTTGGAAGTTTTATTTAAAATCAACCCGGAGCATGAATGCTTAAAAGTATTAATCCCTAAATTATTAAAAGATGATAATGAGGGACGTGCCATAGAAGTAGCAAAAATAGCTTTAAGAAATGATAATTTCAAGCAAATTGCCGTTGATTTTTTAGTTAATGCTTTATTGAACGAAGATGAGCAATATGAAAGACAAAGTTTTGATATCGTTAATATTTTAATGGATTCTCAGATTTTGGACAAAGTGGTTATTGGTAAGTTAACATCATTTTTAAATAGTCAAGATTCTATAATTCAATCGCTAGCTATTTCAAATTTAGATAAAATAAGCCTAAATCATAACGCTTTAGTCAACAATCAAGAAGTATTGGATGCTTTGATTAATTTAATAAGTCAAAATCGAGACAATCAAATATGTATCATTCCTGCTATCAGTATAATCAAGAGAGTTGATATTGATATCTCAAAAGTCAACAAAGCAATCATTGATTTGTTATATAATTCACAAGATCCAGTGATTATTATATCTTTATTTGATTATTTGGAAAGACAAGGTTTTATTAGGGAGATTATTAATAAATTAATCCAATTAATTGCAAAGGAAGAAGACAGACATGAATCTATAGTTTATGCTCAAATGTTAATAATGGCAAGCTTGAGCTATCCCAAAATTTTCGAGAACCCGTCAATTATTAAAAAATTGATTGGTTTGGTAGAAGTAAAAATCGATTTGTACTATGTTTTAATAAAAATTTTTTCTCAAACTACAACAATGTATGAGCGTTTTAAAATAGTAGGCTACCAGAGTAGCAAAGATAAGATATTCATTGATCTTATAAGTTTAGTTATAGAAAACTATATGAATAAAAATACAACCGAGGATTTAAATTCAACCACAAGTAACGATACAGAAAATATGGAAGATTATTTCCTAGATAAACAATATGTTGAATTTGTTTCACTAATTAGCGATCCGGAAAATTTAAACCTTACAAATTTGATGCAAAATGCTTTTACTGGAAAAATATTATATAATTGCGAAGAAATTGCGATCGCCAAAATCAAACAAACTAATTTTGAAGTTATAGATAAAATAATTGAAATAATCCAAACAAATAAAGATTATATGTTACGCCATATTTGTATTGAAATATTATTTAAAATTGAAACATTATCAGAACAATCGATTGTTGATAAGTTAGTAAACTTAATCGTCGAATTAAAAGACAATGAAATTCAATGGTTTGTTGCCGCCGAATTACAACAAATTACTCACAAAACACAACTGCAAAAGCTAGTTTTTGGTTTAAAGGATTATGTAGAAGATGCAGTTGCTAAGTCAGACCATAATTTATATATAATTGCTTATTCAGTGCTGTGGCATTGTGCTAATCACTTGAGTTATACGGAATTTTATGACGCTTGTTGTGTTCAACCATCCTGTACTGACTTAGAGGCATTTGAAAACATCTCTATTGCTAACTCTTCTACTCCTCAACTCCTCAACATTGTTGAGCAATCTTCAGTTCTTCAGTCTGCGGTTTCCCATAATGAAGAACTCAATCAAGCAGTACAACTGATTTGTATTGATGGTAGCCAATTTAGCTATCCAGATAATCCCGCCACTGATATCTACATCGAAATGGTAGAGCAAGGTTGTCCAGAACGACAAGAAGGAACACCCACAACTATGCCAC
>Ga0163154_10004238_pt1 | contig 19004 bp, 12 predicted proteins | sample OliLakLV19MP9P1_FD_148649 | JGI IMG/M metagenome (GOLD analysis project Ga0163154, IMG submission 148649) | Freshwater microbial mat bacterial communities from Lake Vanda, McMurdo Dry Valleys, Antarctica - Oligotrophic Lake LV.19.MP9.P1 | ecosystem: Environmental > Aquatic > Freshwater > Lake >...
GTCGGATTGGGATGCGATGCGAGGCGCGATGAGCGCGGTGTGGCGCGCCACACAAGCGATTCGCAACGAGGCAGCGCGCCCAATCCGGCGAGCAAAAAGTTCAAGTTATTGACGAACGAGCCCTTAGTGGCCGGTAGCCAGCACGCGCCAGCGCGCCGCCAGCCACAGCAGTAGGGCCAGCAAACTGAGCTGCGTCAGCAGCAAGAGCGCGGTCCAGACGCCGGCGACGGACGGCGGAGCGACGAAACGCGGTAGGCGGTCCAGCTCGGCCGTGCCTAGCGTGCGTCCGGCGAGCAACGGACGGAACAGGGCATCGTCCCAGGCCTGCTTATGCGCGTCTGCAGCAGACATGAATCGCGACAGGCTCGTGAGGTCGACGCCTGCCATGCGCTCTGACGCTGCGGTAAGCGCCTGAGCCGGCGACAGCCAGATCAACTGGCCGCGCAGCTGTCGATGCGCCGCAAGCCGAGCTTCGGCCGCCGCCTTCGGTGCGGTCATCGCATCCGCGATGAAACGCTGCTGCACGTAGTAGCGGCGCGTCCAAGCGAGGGCGTCTTGGGCGGTCTCGACGCTCAGCTCGGGATGGTCACTGACGTAGGCGCCAAACAGCTCATCGCGCCGGCGCTGCCCCTCCTGTGCTGCGGCGCGCTCCGCGCCCAGTAGCGACAGCGCCGAGGGCGTCGGGGCAAGTCGCGAGGCGAGCGTGTCGACGGCGGCGGGCAGCAGCCAGAGCAGCGTAACCCACAGCGTGACGAGCCAGGCAAGCGCTGTGGCCGCGCTGGCCGTGCGACTGCCCAGCAAGGCGCAGGCCCCGCTCCACAGCAGGGCCCATCCCAGCAAGGGGACGAGCCAGAACAGCCAGCCTGTCAGTGCCGACATCCCGCCGGCGGCAATTGCCGTGGCGGCGCTGATCGCGGCCAAGGGCAGTAGAAGTGCCAGTGTGCGCAGGATGTGTTGACGCAGGTAGAACGAGGACAGCGGTGTCTGCGCGGCAAGCAAGGGCAACCGCCCGTTGCCGCGGTCGTCGCCTGGCAAGGCGAACAGCAGCGCCAGCAGCGCCAGCGGCAGCAGGACGATCGCGACGAAGCCCAGATCAAAGCGGCCGGCAGTCAACAACAGCGGGCTTTGCAGTTCCCGCCCCTTGGCGGAATGCTGCGGCCCGCTGAACAGCGAGACGCGGAGCGTCAGGTTGGCACGATCAAGCAGGCCAAGGTCGAGCGCGGCCAGTGCCGGCAGCGGCATCACCACCGGGCTGCGCAGGATCGACGGAACGCCGACATAGGCATCGGCCGGTGCGGAACCGGCCTCGACCGCAACCATCCGCTCACGCTCCGCCGCGCGCTCCTGCGCAGCCGCTTCGACAAAGCGCGCCTGATCGGCGCGCAGCGCCTGCACCGCGCTCCACCCGCCGTAGCCGGCGTAAGCGAGCAGCGCAATCCAGCCGATCAACACGACGCGAGCGCCGCGATCGCGCGCCAGCAGACGCAGCTCAAACGCCCAGCGACTCATGGCGAGGCCTCCTGCTGCGCGCGGCGCAACCCGACAAACAGCAGCGCCCCGATGAGGGCGAGCCACGCCGTCAACACACCAAGTGCTGCGGAGGGAAACACCACCTCGCTGACATCGGGCGGCCGATACGACCAGCGCGGCGCGGCGGCCCAGAGCTCCGGGCCGGCCCGGTACGCGGAACCCTGCGCCTTGCCGTGCCGGGTGAGGTCGCCATTGAGAAAGCGTTGCAGCTCGCGCCGATGCAACTCGGCCGCGTCGGCGAAGTGGCGATGATGTCGCCAGTCGCTTCCCGCAGCCCACTGCGAAAGCTGGTCCAGCGCCGGCAGCGGCGAGAACACTGCCAACCGCAGGCGCCAGCTATCCTGCGCAGCCAGCTGCTGCCACAGCTGGCCGTAGTGATGGTCGTAAACCGTATTGGCATGCTCCTCGCCGGCCTGCATGGCGATCCCGGCGAAGCTGACCGGCAGGTCTTCTTCGCGCTCGACGCCGTATTCGGCCAACGTGGTTTGTAGCAGTTCGGTGCGTCGCGCATCGGCGCTTGAATGGCCGTCGATGCCGGCCGCATGTCCTGCACGCACGGACGTCCAGAAGGCTTCCGGACTCGACAGCGGAGCGACCTGATTAGCGGCATTGGCCAGCAGCCGCGGCGCAATGACTGTCGTCAGCAGCCACAGGCCGAGAAGGCCCGCGAGCGCGCCGCGACTGCTCCGCGAGAGCAGCGAAACCGCCAGCGTCGTCAGCACCCAGATCGACGCATAAAGTCCGTAGACGAGCGCCAGCCAAGCCCCACGACTGGCATCGAAGATCCATGCGGCGAGAGCCAGCGGCAACCACAGCAGCGCAGCGAGACCGAGCAGCATCATCGCCTTGCCCAGCAGCAGCGCGGCCGGTCGCGCGCCCTGAACCCACTGCAGGCGCAAGCGCCCGCTCTCGCGCTCCCCGGCCCACAAGGACGCACCGGCAACGACCAGCAGCAAGGGCAATCCCCACTGCAGCAGGGCCGCTGCCGAGCGCGGCAACACCTCGCCATCCTGCGACTCAATCGGGCGCAAGGTGGCGGGATTCTGGTAGTGCGCCTCCATCCACACGCCGATTCCGAGCGCACCAGTGACGCCAGGGTCGAACCACTGCAGCGGGGCCGCCGGCTTGAACGCATACTGGCCGAAGTGCGCCACGCTGTGCGGATTGCCGGCTCCTTGGCCGATCCAGGTCGCGTGATCGAGTTGGTCGGCTTGCTCTGCTTCGATCTGCCAAGCACGCGCGCCATCGACACCAATCAGCGCGGCGGCCGCGAACCATCCGCAGACCAGCACCAGCAGCGCAAGCAACCTGCCGTCGCGACGCCACAGGCGCAGCGTATGCGCCGCCTCTTGACCCACTTGCAGCGCGAAGGAGGTGCTCATCTCAGGCCTCCATGTGCTGCAGGTAGAGCGATTCCAACTGAGCCCCGCTGAGGGAGCGCGCATCTAGCTCGGTGCGCTTCGCGCCACCGCGCAGGATGCCGACCCGGTCAGCGACCTGACGCGCGCGGAACAAATCATGGGTCGCCAGCAGCACAGCCACGCCACTGTCGGCCACCTCGCGCAGCAGGCGCGTGACCTCGTTGGCGGCGGCTGGATCAAGACCGGAAAGCGGCTCGTCGAGCAGCAGCACCTTGGCCCGCTTGGCCAGCGCGATCGCGATGCCAACCTTCTGCCGCATGCCCTTCGAGTAACCGCCAAGCCGCCGCTGGTGGGCCTCGGTCGGCAACCCGGCACGGGATAGCAGATCCGCAACTTCTCCAGACGCCAGCCGATGCCCAGCCAGCGCTGCGAAGTAGCCAAGGTTTTCGGCGCCACTCAAGGTCGGATACAGGGCTACCTGTTCGGGCAAATAGGCGATCCGCGCGCGTGCTTCAGCCGGCGCACTCCCCGGATCGATGCCGTCCACCCGCACCGTGCCGCTGTCCGCGCGCAGGAAGCCAAGAAGCAGATTGAGGGTGGTCGACTTGCCCGCGCCGTTGGCGCCGAGCAGGGCGTAGACCTCGCGCGGTGCTACCGTCAGGTCGAGCCCGGCAAGCGCCGTGTGCTGGCCGAATCGTTTTTCCACGTGTTGCATCGTGATCATCACGTTAGCTCCCTAGCGAGTGGCGCGCTGTTGCGAGGTTCGGCTGCGCAGGTTGGCGTCTTGCCCCTGCGACGGCTGCGGTTACATGCGGCAATGCAATGACTTGTTAGGCGGCCATGACTTCCAGATAGATCGCCTCCAGGTCTCTCGCATCGAGCTCGCTGGGAGCCAGTTCTCGGCGAATCACGCCTCCTCGCATGATGCCGACGCGGGTGGCGACCTCGCGGGCACGGAACAGGTCGTGGGTGGCCATCAGGATCGCCACGCCGCGGTCCGCCATGCCTTGCAATAGTCGACTGAACTCGTGGCTGGCGCTCGGATCGAGACCGCTGGTGGGCTCGTCGAGCAGCAGTGCGCGCGCCTGTTTGGCCAGCGCGATGGCGATTCCGACCTTCTGTCGCATACCCTTGGAGTACGCCGACACCCGCTGGTCGAACGCGGCCGCCTGCAGGCCGGCGTCCGCCAGCAGGGCTTCTCGTTCTCGCCGCGAGTAGCGGTGGCCGCCGAGCTCCGCAAAGTAGTGCAGGTTCTCGTCGCCGGTGAACTGGCCGTAGAGATTGACCTGTTCGGGAATATAGGCAAGACGCGTCCGCGCACTGGCCGGATCGGTCGACGGGTCGATGCCGTCGACTCTGACCTGCCCGCCGTCTGGCTGCAGGAAGCCGAGGAAACACTGGATCGTGGTGGTCTTGCCGGCACCGTTCGGGCCGAGCAGTGCGTAGATCTGTCCGGGCGCGATGTCGAGGTCAAGCGCCTGCAGCGCAACCTGCTCGCCGTAGCGTTTGTGGAGTCGGTGGGCAGTGAGCATGGCAGTCAGGGTCCGGCGCGGCGCAGGCGCGCATGCGCGGCTAAGGCCGCAAGTAGGATGGCAAGCAGCAGGCCGATGGCCGGAAGCGTGTTGCGCACGGCGCGCGCGTGGGGGTGTTCGTCGCGATATGCAACGCGCGGTGCGTCGTCGTAGTCGTCGAGCGTGAGCGGTGTCCGCGATGCAAACTTGATGTCGTAGAACGCGCGCCACTTGGCCTGAAACTCCGCCGCTGCGGTGTCGAAACGATGCCAACGTTCGGGCGCGTAGCCGGCCACGTCGTCTGTGAGCATCTTCATCGCCATCGACGGGCTGAACAATGCCGCTGTTCGCAGGCGCTCGGCCTGCTCGACCTTGCGCGCTGCGACGAGTCTTGCGAGCGGCTCGAACTGTGCGTCGAGTGCCACCTGCCGCGGATAGTAGGACTCGACGAAATACTGCTCGTATTCGTTGATCGCGGGTGTTTGCGGGCGCCGCGCGGGGTTCTCCGCGTAGTAGCGCTCGGTGACTTCTGCGGCAAGCTCGGTGAGTTCGGCATCGAGCGCACGGCGTCCGAGAACCGAATCCAGTCGCTGCGGCGCCGCGCTGGCGCCAGAAAGAAGCTGCGAGGCGACCACCGGCAATAGCAGGGAGATCACGATCCAGAATCCCATCAACGTGAGCCCCGCGGCGGCGGAATTTTTCGTGCGGGCATTGACCCCCGCAGCGAGCGCGAGCCAGAACGCGATGAATACCGCGAGCGCCGAAAGCCACAGCGCGAGGTCGGCGATGGCGCGCGACAGCTCGCCCTGCATCACCAAGGCCACGCCTACGGTGACGATGCCAGCGGTCAGCGCGAACACAGCGACAAAGCGCACCGCGAGCCGCGCCAGCACGATCACGCCCAGTCCCACGCCCTGCGAGGCCAGCATGTGCGCCACCTGCTGCTCGCGATCCCGCGACAGCACGTCGTAGGAAAGCACGATCAGCATCAGCGGAAGCAGCCAGGTGATAACGAACGCCGCATCAAGCGGCCCATCGAGGCGAATGGCGGGATTCTCACGGCTTGCGGCACCGGCGGCACCGCGTGCTTGTACGCCGACGGCAACGATATCGTGACCCTCGCGCGCGGGGCCCACCGACAATAGCGCCAGGGGCGTCGGCTTCAGCACCAACGCATTGCGTTGGCTCATCAGCACGAGGTCGGCCCGCGTTGCATCATCGAACTGCTGTTTCTCGCGCCTGCCCTCGGTGATTTCGACGAACTGCGACCGCGCATCAGCCCAGCGGGCCGTCGCCGCCGCAACGGCCTCCTGCTGCGCGGCCTGCGTTGCGTTGACGCGGCCGACACCGTTGGCGACGGAGAATCCCAGCAACGCAGCGAGCACCGTGAGCAAGACCAGATTGGAGCGGTTGGCCGCGAACAGCCGCCACTCCTGCACCAACAATCTCGCTAACCGCGTCATGCTCATGGTCGCAGCTTCCGCGCCGTCAGCGCGAGCAGCAACCACGCAAGCGCTAGCCAGCCGATCAGGATCGCTGCCGGCAACTGCACCTGACGCAGGGCGAAGCGTGCATCCGGGGGGTCGTAGTGGAACGGCTCGACCAGCGCCCAGTCTTCAGGGCCGGCATCCATCTCCCAAGCTTGGCCGCGCGTGCCGTGCACGATCAGCTCGTTCATGACGAGGTTGAAGTCGCGCCGGTACGTCTCGGCGGCACTGGAAAAGTGCTGGTAGTGGCTCCAATCCATCCCGGCCATGCCGTGCGAATAGGCGCGCGCTGCGATCGCCGGAGCGAGCACCGCAGCGGCCATGCGGATGTGTTCTTGGCTCTCGTAGATCGCGCGCAGCCGGGCGTAGTGGCGGTCGGATACCTGGTCGGTCCAAGCGGTCATCAGCTTCATGCGCAGGCCGGAATAGCCGATCGGCAGATCGTCCAGGCTCGGCACGCCATGCTCCACGAGCGTGTCCGCCTCAAGCTGCCGAAGCTGCTCGCTCCAGCCGGGCACGCCATCGTAGCCGGAGGCAAATTCAGCGCCGATCGCCTGTCGGTAGGCGATCGCGTCGGGCGTCGGCGCGAGGGTGACGGCCAGGTGCGCCGCGATGCGCGGTGCGAGCAGCGAGCCGGCCACCCAGAGAGCCAGCGCAACGATCAGCGCGGCGCGCGAGGAGCGGGCGATCATCGCCACGCTCATTCCGATCGCAAGCATCGCCAGCAGATATGCCGCGTTGCCGAAAAGTCCTGCCAGCGCGCGTGCCGCGACGTCACCGCGCTCGGTAGGCGATGTGATGGCGACTAGGGCCGCAATCACCACCACGGCGAGGGGGACTAGCGCGATGGCAAGCGTGGCAACGAGGCCAAGATACTTGCCGGCCGCCCAGCGCAACGGCGAGACACGCTGCGCCAGGATCTGCCGGAGAACGCCCGTCTCGCGCTCGCGGGAGATCGCCAGCGCGCCCAGTACGAGCGCCACCAGTCCGCCCAGCAACTGCAGCAGGGCCGCACCGCTGCGCTCGCCAGGCAGCACCGTCGCCGCGAGATCGTCGTCAGCGGGCGCATATGAAAAGGCCGTCTGGGCGTGAGCTTCAAGCCATAGGGTGCGGCCCGCGTGCGGACGCAGCCCCGACTCGAAAATCGCCAGCGGCGACTCCGGCTTGGCGACGTAGAGGCCGAACGCGGCCGCACGGTGCGGATGCTTGGGCGGCTGGGTGAGCCACTGAGCGTACGACCGCTCGGCGAACAGCTGCCGCTCGCGCTCACCCTCGTTGTGCTCGCGCCAGCCGACCGCCACTGCTGCACCAATCAGCGCGAGCATCAGCAGAACGGTGACGACCAGACGGCCGTCCCGTAGCTGCAGCTGAAGCTCGCGTCGGGCGATGGCAGTGAGCATCGCCGGGGTCAGAAGCGGTAGGACGTGCGCAGCATGACGGCACGCGGCTCCTGCGGGAGGATCGTGGTGCCGGTAAGGTCGTAGATGCGCTTGTTACCGAGGTTGCGCATGTTGAGCTGCAGCGCGACGCGGCCGATGTCGTAGGACAGCATTGCGTCCAGGCGCGTGTATGACGGCAGCGCCCAAGCGTTGTTAGGCAGCCCAGCTTGGCGCTCGTCGACGTAGTAGGCGCCAGCGCCGAGCGTCAGTCCGGCGAGTGCGCCGCCCTGGAGGGCATAAGTCGTCCACAGCCCGCCGCTCAGCTCGGGCGCGCCCGGCAGCCGCGAGCCGACCGCGAAGCGGTTGTCACGGGTAACTTCGGCATCGATGCGGGAAGCGGTGAAAATCATGTCCCAACCCGGCGCAATCGCGCCGCTGATGTCGAACTCCACGCCACGCGAGCGCTGCTCGCCGGTTTGCACGCGGAACATCGGGTTGTCCGGATCGGGCGTCGAGACGTTCTGCTTGTAGATTTCGTACACCGCCAGCGTGGTCTTGGCGCGGCCGTCCAGCAGATCGCGCTTGATGCCCAGCTCGATCTGTTCCCCAGTTTCGGGGTCGAGCGACGCGCCCGTCACCGTGCGGCCGCCGACCGGCATGAACGAGCGACCGAAACTTGCATAGAGGCTGGTCACGGCGTCGGGCTGGAACACCACGCCACCCTGCGGGCTGAACGCGTCGTCGGCAGCCTTCGCTACCTGCGCACCGGTCAACACGTTAGTGTTCTTGCCCCGCGTGTAGTCGTAGCGCCCACCCAGCAGCAGCTTCCAGCGCTCCCCGATGGAGATCAGATCCTGCACGTAGATGCCGGTGGCGCGCGACGCGACATCGTTGGCAAACAGCGGAAATCCCGCGCCCGGCTGCGCGCCGTAGACCGGCTCGAACAGGTCGATCGGCGCCAACGGCTGGAAGTCGAAGAAGAAGTACTGCAGGCTGCGGTAGTGCTCGGCACCGACCGTGAGTTGGTGCGTCAGCGCGCCGGTCGAGAACGTCGCGAGCAGATCGACCTGTGCATTGCTGGTCTCGCTTGCCTCGTCGGTGGCATAGGCCACCCGGTTCACCGTGCGACCGTCAGGGCGAATGGAGAGCGGCGAGCGCAGGTTGTAGTCGCCGTTGGTCTCCGAGCGGCCGAGGACAGCTCGTAGGGCGAGCGCGTCGTTGAACCAGTGGTCCAGCGTCGCCGATGCAAAGTTCGATTTGACCTTGTTGCGGGCATCCGGCTCACCGAGGAAACGATTGACCGGAACGGTGAAGCTCAGCGGATTGCGCGGAAGCCCGAGGTCCCACACGAAATCGCTGCGCTTGAATTCGCCCTCGAGCGCGATGCGCGTGTGGTCGCCCGGGTGGAAGGCGACCACCGGGGCGATGAACGTACTGCGGGTTTCCACCCCATCGCGGAAGCTGCCTGCGTCTTCGTACGCAGCGTTGAGGCGATAGCGCAGCGCGTCGCCGCCGAGCGGGCCTCCGAGGTCGACTTCGCTGCGGTAGCGGTCGTTGCTTCCGACGATGCCGCGCACTCGCGCATGGGGTCTGGCCAGCGGCTGCTTGGTGATCGTGTTGGTGATGCCACCGGGATTCACCGCGCCGTACAGGATCGAAGCCGGCCCCTTGAGCACCTCAAACCTCTCGACATTTGCGATATCCCGAACCGTGTAGAAGCCCGAATCGCGCAGGCCGTTGCGCAAGGTCAGGGTCCCTTGGTCGAAGCCACGGATGAAGGCGCCGAAGTTCTGCGTGCCTCCGTAGCCGAGTCTGCGCTGGGCGCCGGACACGTTATCCAGTGCTTCGGACAGCTGGCTGATGCCGCGGTCCTCGATCAGTTCGTTTGAAACCACGCCGACCGAGAGCGGGAGGTCCCTGAGCAGCACCGGAAACCTCGTTCCGGTGAGCGCATCGTCGGCGGAATAACTCTCGACCGGGCGTCCCGTGACCTCGATCCTGTCCATCGCAGCCGCAGTGTCGTCGGCGGTGGCCTTTAGCTTCGTCGGCTCCGCGCGACGATCGTTGCCGTCGGCGTCGGGGTCACGCGCGTTGAGGAGGCTCGGCAGGGCGATAGCCAGAAGAGCAATCGCCGAGCAGGCGAGGGTTTTCATGCGGGCAGTTCCAGTTATAAGATCAGTAAATGATACATTATAACGTCTTATTCGTATGCGAGAAGCGCCAAGAGCATCGGGCCCCTGAGATCGGCCGTGGAACGCGCGCACACCCCAATCTGGCGGATTCTATCCAGCTGCACGAGGCCGTCGCATGCACGGGTCCATGTGGCTTTGGACTTCCTAAGCTTTACAAGCCCGGCTGCGGCTGGTCCGCTTGAAACCGCCGCACCAAGCCCTAACATCGTAGCTGTCCTGATTCCACCGCGGCACTGGAGGCCGCTTTCGCCATGAAACGCATCCTGCTGTTCGTCGGCACCAATTTGGCTGTCATGTTGGTGCTGGGCGTTGCTGCCAGCCTACTGGGCGTCAACCGCTTCCTCACGGCAAACGGCCTGAACCTTGGGATGTTGCTGGCCTTCGCTGCGCTGATTGGCTTTGGCGGCGCCATCATCTCGCTGCTGATCAGCAAGCCCGTGGCCAAGTGGAGCACGGGTGCCAAGCTCATCAACGACAGCACCGACCCCACGCACCGCTGGATTGTGGGCACCGTCGAAGCTTTTGCCAAGAAGGCCGGCATCGGCACGCCCGACGTGGCCATCTTTGACGGCGAGCCAAATGCTTTTGCCACCGGCGCGTTCAAGAATTCGGCCCTGGTGGCGGTGAGTACGGGCTTGCTGCAGACCATGAGCCGTGAAGAAGTCGAGGCCGTCATCGGCCACGAGGTGGCGCATGTGGCCAATGGCGATATGGTCACGATGACGCTCATCCAGGGTGTGATGAATACTTTCGTGATTTTCCTGTCGCGTGTGATCGGCTACTTCGTCGATAAGGTGATCCTGAAGAACGACCGCGGAGGCGTAGGTATCGGCTACTACGTCACGACCATCGTGCTGGATATCGTTTTGGGTGTGCTCGCAGCCATCGTGGTGGCCTGGTTCTCGCGTCACCGCGAGTACCGTGCTGATGCCGGCGCTGCCGCGTTGATGGGCAACAAGCAGCCCATGATCAACGCCCTGGCACGACTGGGCGGCATGGACCCCGGCGAGTTGCCCAAGAGCATGGCCACCATGGGCATCAGCTCGCGACCCAGCGGACTGATGGCGCTGTTTTCCAGCCACCCGCCCATGGAAGACCGCATCCGTGCGCTGCAGCAGTCGCAGTGAGTGCGTGACGCGCCAAGGGCGCTTTCGTTGCCCGTTTTTCGTAGTGCCTGACGCTCGCGGTCGGTGAAGTTCTGAGACTCGGCCGGCGTTTACGCTTGCGCCGCCAGCCTCAGGATCGCGCGTATCCGCTGCCGCGCCGCGTCTGCGGCATGCAAGGGCAAGGGCAAGGGACTTTAGCTTTCCTGTCCTTATTCGCTCGCAGACCTAGTGTCGACCGCAGCGCGCGCCTGTTGAGCGCTCCGGGTGGTCCGGCGGGGCAAGCGGCGACCGTTGTACTGCGCACTCAGGGCTGAAAATTGAAGGGGCAGGCTTCGATCAGGCTTGGGTCATCCACACGGGCCGCAACTTGATTGAACACGGCGGTGAAGCTGAGGGGCTCTGACTCGGGAGCGAACAGGCTTGGCAGTGGCAGATTTGGGTTGCCCGGTTGCGACCACCAGGATTGCACGATCACGTTGTCCAGGCGTCCGCCGCTGCCGCTGTAGCAGTCGTAATAAGCAGGCACCTGCATGGCGAATTGGACGTCGCTGATACCGCCGTTGGTAAGCAGAATGCCAAAGCGCAAACCACGACTGCCGATCAAGTTCTGGACACGCCGGAACTTGGCCATGGGATCGGTGGGGTAGTTGAGGATGCCGCCGATCGGTGCGTCGATGTGAAAGAAGTCCAGCGGTAATTGCCGCAGCACGGCTTCGTCCAAGGTGGTCTCGATGACTGGCTTGAGATCGAACTGCCCCTGGATACCGAGCCCTGGCAGTCCGTCGAAGCCATAGATGTTCATCGATTCGATCCAACCAAAGCGCACCTGCGGAAAACGCTCTCGAATCGCCTGCATGTAATTGCTGAGTTCGTCGGCAAAACTCGCCGGACTGTGCAGACAGGCCGGCACGCCACCATTGGCACACTGCGCTGGTGGTGTGTAGACCGCCGGATTGCCGACAAAGGACCAGGTGTTGTCCATCACGACTAGAAAATGGCCAATGCCGGCCTGCTCGGCGCGTACCAGCGCTGGAATCTCGGCAGCCGCCATCGCGGAACCACTGCAGAAGCACGGCCTCAGTCCGCCGGTTTCAACCACCAGTTCGAGTCCAGCTTGCTGTACGGTAGCGAGAACGGGTTGCAATTGTTGCGGCGTGGCAGCGCTCAGAGCTCCCACATACATACCGAAAACATCGGCACGCAGCAACGCCTGCGGCCAGCTTGAAGGCGCCGGCGGCACAGTGAAGTGCGTCTCGTTACCCGGTCGCAGGTTCGGAAACAGCCATAGCGTTTGCGCTGGCGGCGGCTCGAAACCGTCGCGCCACAACAAGTCCGCGGCCTGGGCTGCAGGCCCCGCAACAGTGATAGCCAAAACCTGTAGCAACAGGCCAGCCAGCACGCGACCCGATTTCGACGCCAGCATCGTCTTTACCCTCAACCAAGTGCGTCCATTGGGAAACTCAACGGCGGAACCGGCCAGCGCGAGACACACGAGCGGTATAAAAACGGCGACCGAAGGCGGCTGATCTCAGTTTGTTCTGAGGCCAGTCGCATCGCGCCCAGGGCGAGACTTGCCGAGATCGCGATTAACCAAGATGGCTCAGCATCTGCAGGCGGAAGCTTTTCTAAGGCGCTAGCTGAAATCAGCCTCAGCGATATTGACGCTTATCCGCGTGCCTCGACTGTTCACGATGCGGGCGGTGCCAGTCGTTTGCGCAATCCCTGTTCCATGCTTGACCACTGCGGATGGCCTCTTAAAGGCGCCAGGTCCGGAGATGCCAGCAGCGCGGCGCTAAAAGCTCGGTGTTCAAGTGCAAATTCCAAGGCCCGAAATGCTTCGTCAGGGGTGCCGACGCGCGCCACATAGTGCGCGCGCAACACCAGCGTGCTGGACTGGTCCAGCACGCAAGGCTGATCGACGCAGCTCGGATCGAGCGCCAGCGATTTTTTGTAGTGCTCGGCGGCCGCGCTAGGTGAGCCGGCGTCGAGCGCGAGCAAGGCCAACAGGAGTGCTGCCAGCGCCTGATCGGCCGGCCGGGCTGCACGCTCTGCCAGCTCTCGATGCCGTTCGGCTGCCTGAGCTACCGCTGCATCGCCCATGCCGCGCAGTGCGAGGACCAGCTTTCGGGTCGAGACCAGGCGTTGCTTCAAGCTGCTGGCGCTCTCTGGAATTTGCACCAGTAGCGTCTGCAGCGCTTCAGTCGCTTCACGATGCCGCCCGCGCAGTAGCAGGATTTCAGCACGGCTGCCGCTATGCACCCAACTGCGCGGGTGATCCGGGCCGAGCGTCGCACTGAGCAGTGCATACGCCTCGGCGAGCAAGGCGTCGGCCGCATCGAGTTGCCCAAGACGCAGCCGAATGGTCGCTTCGTTATGCATGCTGTCGGCGCGATCGGGGTGCTGCGCTGGGAGATTGATTTCTTCGTTGGCACGCGCTTGGCGGATGGATTCAAGCGCCGCGTGCAAGCGGCCGGCGTTGCGCTCGACCAGACTCAGATTGTTGTAGACGACGGCAAAATTCGGATGATTGGCCGGTAGCACCAAGTGGAACATGTCGAGCGCTTTGCGCTGCGCGTTGATGGCGGCGGTGTAATCGCCGAGGTCGTGGTGCACCGCGCCGAGGTTGAGCCAGACGCTGGCAAGACGTGCAGACGGGCCGGGTTCGAGGCATCGATGGCCTTGGCGATCTCGTCGGATTGGCTGCGGCCTTCCGACATTTCACGCAGCAGCAGGGTGATGGGCTGATTGCGCTTGGTCGGGCAAGAAGGCACGATTTTCCTTATTGAAGGTAGGCTTGGCGAGCCCTTGCGATGCGCCAAAAGCAACTTTGGCGCGCTCATGAGGAAAGGCCGACAGGCTGCTGGGCTGTCTCATTCCATATACGAGTTTTGGAAGGCCATTCCCATCAACCGAGGACATGGCGTTCATCCGAAGCGCCAGCGCACGCAGCGATTGGATTGCCCGCCGTGTTTTTCAGATTGTCCCATGACGGGTTCTAGTTGCCGCAATCCGTATGCAGCAATAGACCCATCGTTAAAGGCAACGAAAGATGAGCCCAATATCGACATTCTGGCGGGCGGTGACCGCAGTGGCGGCGCTGTGGATCGCTATGCCAGCCCTGGCGATCGAACAATGCAATCTGCAGGTCACGCACCAAGGCCACGGCCCGGTCTTCACAACGGCCACGTGGAGCGGCGGCGGTGAATCGCTGCTGTTGGTCGGCGAGGGCGCAGTGCTGTCAATCTATAACATCGCCAATGCCGCGGCGCCGGTGCGCCTGGGCGAGATTGGGCTGTCCGGGCTGGTGACGCATCTGGCAGTCCGCACGAACGGCACTTTGGTGGCCGTCTCTGACGGGCGCAACGCTATTCGCCTCGTGAACATTAGCAATCGCAGCGCGCCTGTGTTGCTCGGCACCTACAACACGCCCGGCGGTCGCAGGCCGCTCGGTATGGATATCGCTGGCGACACCCTTTTTACTGCGGTAACTCCCGCCGGCCTCGCCGCGATCGATATCAGCAATCCTGCAGCGCCTGTCCTGCTTTCACAGGTGGTCACGCCCGGCACGGATTTTGTTAACGACGTCAAGATTCGCGGCACGCGCGCCTACGTGGCTGACGACATTGAGGGCATCACGGTTTGGAATGTGCAGTCGCCAGCCGCGATGACGCCGCTGCCCGGCTATGCCGCCGCGAGCGGCGCATCGAATCTGTTCATCGATGGCTCGCGCGCCTATGTAGCCCGGCGCCACCTGGGCTACGACATCCTCGACATTTCGGGTAATACGCCGACGCTGCTCGGGTCAGTGACTACCGTTGGCAGTTACTCGCAGGGTGCGCTAGTGAATGGTCATCTGGTGACCGCCGCGGGTCCCGGCGGGATGCGCGTCTTCAACATCGCCAACATTGCCAGTCCGCAACTGATTGCGACCGTCAGTGATCAGGTCAGCGTCAATAGCGTGATCGGATTTGGAAATCGCGCTTTTGTGCCGTTTTCATCGGAGACCACTAGCGGTCTGCGCGGCTACACGCTGGCCACACCGGCGAGCCCGAGTGCGCAGGCCAATATCGCATTGCGCGGTGCATCGTATGAGGCCGTGGCGCACGGCGGACGCGTGTACGTCCCGCAGTATCCGCGCGGCATCTCGGTGTACGACAACGTGGCCGCGACGCGCGGCGCGCTACTCGGGCGCTTCGATGCGCTGCCGATTTATCACGCTACTGCTGCCGGCACCACGGTGTACGCGACCAGCGTCATCAGCGATGTCCACTCGCTACATGTTCTGAACGCTGCCAATCCTGCCGCGATCAGCCAAGTGACGTCGCTGCCCTTGCCGGGGGCGGCCTATCAAATCAGCACTGATGCCGGCTTTCTCTATGTGACGCTGGTCAATGAACTGCGCATCTACAGCATCGCCAATCCGACGCCAACCTTGGTAGGCACGTGGCAACCGCCTGTCGGCGCCGCATTGCATACCATCGCCAGTGGCAATCGCGCCTATGTTGGCGGCTCCAACCGGCTCTATGTGCTGGATATTGCACAGCGCTCGGCGCCGGTGTTACTCGGCCAGTTCACGCTTGGCCATGCCACCACCGGGCTAGCCCTGGCAGCGCCCTTTATCTTTCTCGCCGATGGCACCGATTTCGTGCGGGTGCTCAATGTTGCCAACCCAGCCGTGATCAGCAATCCGGCAAATCTCGATATCTTTCCCGGCATTTCCAATGACTTGGCGCTCTCCGGACAACGCCTTTACGTGGCAGCCGGCCCCCTCTGGGGCACGTTGATTGCAGATATCAGCAACCCGCTACTGATCAACCGCGTCGGCAACCTTCCGACCCCGGCCTCGGTGATCGGCGTGGCCTTTGCCAATGACACCTTGATCGCAGCGGAGGATCGCAACGGCGTGCGCTTCCATCAGTGCCCGAGCACGTTATTCGCCAGCGGTTTCGAGTGATTAAGATCTGGAGCGCACCATGAAAGACATCACTACCACGTGTCTCACCCTGTTCTTGCTGATTGCGCTGGCTGGCCGCGCCGTGGCCCAACAGGTATCGATTGATGACGAGTTTGCGCCCAGTTTCAACAATACCGTGCGCAGCGTTGCGGTCGATCAGCGCGGGAAACTTCTGTTTGGCGGCGATTTCACCGAGGTCAACGGGCAGACGACCCGACGTCTGACCCGGCTTTGGGGTCACGGCGGACTCGACCGTGACTTCAGCGCCGTGATTCCGAGTGGCCTCGTGTCCGCGATCGCGCCCACAACGGACGATCGCGTGCTGGTCGGCGGTAGCTTTACCACGGTCAATGGCTTACCGCGAAGCAATCTTGCATTGCTCAACGACGATGGCTCGACGGTCGCGACCTTCGCCCCCCAAATCAACGGGCAAGTGGCCGCTATCGCGCTCGTCGATGACAGCGATTCGTACTTTATTGCGGGCAGTTTTACCGCCGTGAACGGGCTCAACCGATCGCGCGCGGCGCACATGTTGGGTGCCAATGTGAACCCCAATTTCGTGCCCGCCAACTTGACTGGGACGGCATTTGCGATCGCCCAGCAGCGTGATGGCAAAGTGCTGTTGACCGGCAGCGTGCGCCGCCAGGGCGCGCCCGCGGCGCAGGGCCCGGTGCTGCGGCTGAATGCCGACGGCAGCATCGATCCGCAGTTCTTCTTTGCCGCAAACGGCGCCAATGACGAAGGCTATGCGCTGGTGGTGCTACCCGATCAACGCATTCTTTTAGGTGGCCGCTTTAGCAGTCAAGCCGGCCAGACGCGCTATCTGCTGCGCCTAAATCCAGACGGCACCGTCGACCCGAATTTTGTGCCGCCAACGCTCAATGGCGCGGTGCGCAGTGTCGCCGTGCAGGACGATGGACGCATCGTCATCGTCGGCGACTTTACCGGCGTCTCATTGCGCAACCGGGTTGCGCGCTTGAACGCCGACGGCAGTCTGGACGGCAGCTATGCGGCGCTGTTCGATCCCAACGACAGCGTCCATGGGGTGGCCTTGCAGCGCCACCAAGGCGCCGTCTTCGCGGGGGAGTTCACGTCTGTGAGCGGGCAGGCGCGCACGCGCGCGGCACGCGTCAGCTATCGCGGACTCCTGGACACGCGCTTTGCGGCGCAAGTCAGCGGCGGGGCGGTAGACGTGGTGGCCGGGCAGCCGGACGGGCGCGTTCTGCTGGGCGGCAGCTTTTCCAACGTCGCCGGCCAGATCAAGCCCTATCTCGCGCGCATCAATAGCAGCGGCAGCCTGGACTCAAGCTTCGCGGCCGCGCCCAATAATGAGGTGCGCGCAATCGCGGTGCTCGCAGATCGCAGTGTGCTGATCGGCGGCGCCTTCAACGCGGTCAATGGCAGCACGCGGCTGCGCTTGGCCAAGTTAGACGCAGAAGGCGCGCTCGATCCAAATTTCAATGTGGCCGTTAACGGTGGCACCTTGCACACACTGACCCTTCAGGCCGATGGCAAAATCCTGATCGGCGGCAGCTTTACCAGCATCGGAGCCACGCCACGCGCCGGCATCGCGCGCTTGCACGCCAATGGCTCGCTGGATGTCGACTTTGTACCAGCGCCATTGAGCACATTTACGCGCGTGCGCGCCATCGCCGTGCGCACTGACGACGTGTTTCAAACTACGCCGGGGCAAATTTATCTGGGCGGCGAAACCGATGGCCAGAATCGCTTGGAGCGATTGTTCTCGAACGGTAGTCTCGACAGCAGTTTTTTCCGACCAGAAAATGGAGAGGTTTGGTCGCTCAGCACGCTTGGCATCGGTAGCACGGTCTTCGGCTTGTCCTTCAGCGCGGGCTGCCGCTTTCGATCGGCGTCGGGCTGCTTCATCGACGCCAATGGCACCGTCATGTCGTTTTTGCCGACGGTGGGCGGTGATTTTTTCCTGGGCGGCGCGTTCACAACCATCTCTGACGATCCCGCTTCCGGCATAGCGCAAGTGGCGCAACCGAATCAATTTGCCGGCCCCAGCGAGCTATTCGGCCTGTCGGTGGCCGGCGATACAGCCACCGTCAACAGCCTGTATCAGCAAGACGACGGCAAGTTGCTTTTTGCCGGCGCATTCATCACCGTCAATGGACAGACGCGAGAGCGAATCGCGCGAAGCGGCGAGAGTCCGGTCGAGTTCTTTTCCGCCACACCGGCAACCCGAATAGCTGGCATCAAGACGCAGTGGGATTTCAGCTCGCGCGAAGCGCGCTTTTTGCCTGGCGGATTGGATGTACAGCTTGAGCGTGCGCCGGTGTTGCTGATGGCTTCGCAATGCTGCGACGCGGCAGCATTCACGCCGGTCGGCGGTGCGCGCGCCGTTCGGGAAAGCCTAGCCACCCATATCTGGGCGAAAGACTTCGCGTCCGCCCCCAGCACTCGATTCTTTCTGCGCTGGCGCTACAGCGTTCGCGACGGGCGCGGCGGCACCAGTCTGTATGAGTCGCCGATCTTGCGCGTGGTACCGCGCAGCCCGGTTCTCAGCTATTCGCCAGCCCCTAGTCTTGCTGCGGATACCCTCATTTTCCCATCCGGCCCAGCCGGCCCGGGGCTGCGTCAGATCGGCGTCACGCCTTCGGGCACGGAAGGCGGCACAACGCGCTTGGAGAATTGTGCAATGACCAATGTTGTCGGCTCGGCAGTGTTTGAAGTCGTGCGTGCCGTTCCGGCCAATTTCACCTGGGAACGAACCGCGGGTCTGCTGGAATTGCGCTGCACACGTACCGCACAACTCAGCACCGCGCGCCTGACCTGCCTGCCCATCCCCAGCGACGGAACCCCCCTCGCACCGGTTAGCTTCGGCTTGACCTGTCCTGCCACCGGAGGCCTCCAAGCGCCCATTTTCGCCAACGGGTTTGAAGCTGATCCCACTTGAGCTGAGCCTGCAGAGCCCGCAGTTCTGATCGCGGCGTTCAGTAGGTGATTCAACCTAGAAACCGCAGTTGACCGCTGTTCAAGAGCCGTAGTGCGATGATTTTTGTGATATTTAGGCCGCTCGACCCGTTTACCCATCGGGTGAGTGCACTAGCAGCCGGTCGGACTTAAAGGAAATCGGCTGCAAATCCGCCTGGACGATCCATATTCCGCCGCTTTCTCGGGCAATAGAAGAGCTATTACCCTTCAAAATCGACGAAATCTGGCTTCGCCCAGTCAGATTTTCGCTTCGATTCATGCGGATTCTCACGCCCAACGCCTGAGTTAACCCGACCTGCGTAGTGAAGGCGACAACATGGCAAGCTTTTGCTGCCATGTTGTTGCTGTAACGAAGCGGGTTTGGGTTGAACGAATTGTTAGGCCGCAGCCCGACGAGTGATGACGTAGCCAACCAGCGAACCAACCAACCCGCCCAAAAAGAAACCTGGCACAAAAGAGATGGCGCCGAAGTACGCTACGGCGCCATCTCTTTTGTGCCAGGTTTCTTTTTGGGCGGGTTGGTTGG
>Ga0163154_10004239_pt1 | contig 19003 bp, 10 predicted proteins | sample OliLakLV19MP9P1_FD_148649 | JGI IMG/M metagenome (GOLD analysis project Ga0163154, IMG submission 148649) | Freshwater microbial mat bacterial communities from Lake Vanda, McMurdo Dry Valleys, Antarctica - Oligotrophic Lake LV.19.MP9.P1 | ecosystem: Environmental > Aquatic > Freshwater > Lake >...
GTATTGGAACTTTGGCACCGGTCTGGGCGCGATTTCCAGTTCCTTCAACTGCCCGTCGCGGCTGACCAGCACGGTCCAGACTTGACCGGCAACGGTCCGGTCAAACCACTCGGTCAGGTTGCCTTTGAACCGGTAGCCGTTAATCGCCAAAATTTCGTCGCCTGCAAAAAGACCAGCTTCTGCGGCAGGTTGATTCCGCACAACCCGCTGTACGGTAGCGGTAGCGGCGTCAATCGAAGCGCCAAAAGTGAGGGATAAAGGATTAGCTCCATCGTCTTGAAGGGACACGCCGATCCGGTCAAAATAGGGCACCATGTCCAGGGGCTCGGTGCCGTACACATAATCGCGAAAGAACGCATTAAGCTCTTTGCCGGCAGCCCGTTCGGCAAGCTGCTGAACCTGCTCTTCGGTAAATCCCTGGTCCGGGTTGGCCCGATACAGCGCGTAAAGGTCTTGGAGCACATTGTCCAGTCTGTTCTTTCCCTGGCTTGAAGCCAGGATCTCCAAATCCAGCGCAAGGGCCAACAGGCTGCCTTTATTGTAGTAAGAAACGGTGGAATTGCTGCTGTTTTCGTTGCCTTTGTAGTACTTAATCCAGGTGTCAAAGCTCGATTCGGCGGCGGATTGTACGGAATCTCCCGGGCGATTCAGGGTATTATTGATGAGCGCGGCGGCAATGTCCAGGTAGGAAGACTCCGAAATGAGCCCGGCTCGGCGCAGCAGGAGGTCGTCGTAGTATTGGGTGAACCCTTCTACGACCCAGAGTGACCGGGAATGTTGCTCGCGGTCGTAGGTGAACGTGGAGTATTCCACCGGCCGAATGCGTTTGGCCAGCCACACATGAAAGTACTCGTGGCTAACCAACCCCAGAAAAACCCGGTACACGCTTTCCGGCTGGTAGCCCCAGCGCCGGTAGACCATGCTGGTAGACGCCACATGTTCCAACCCTCCGTAATCGCTGGCGGTGTTGTTCAGCAAAAAGACGAAACGCTTGTTGGGATTGCCGCCGAACATTTTGGTGCAGGCTCGTACAATGGCGCTGATGTCGGTGCGAAGTCGGGCAGTGTCGTAGTTGCCCTGGCCTTGGATGGCCAGTTCGTGGGCGGTTCCGTCTACGTCAAAGCGCATGACCAAGTGGTTGCCGATTTCCATGGGGGCGTCCAGCAGCTCGTCAAGGCTGCCCGCCCGGAAGGTCCAGGGATCATTTGGATTTACTGGCTCCAGCGCCGTGCTGATGACCGACCATTCCTTCCAGGGTTCAATGGTCACGGTGCTGGGAAGATCCACCGTTGCTGGATACAGGTAAATAGTTGCCGGGATAAGGGTAGCTCGATCCTGGTCCACGTAAGACTCCCGCACGCTGGTGGTGCGACAAAACACCCGATAGTGCACGGTAAACTGGTTGTCCTTGCGGTGTTGTACTCGCCAGGTATCCTTGTCCGTTTTGCCGATGGGCAAAGGCTGCCCGGCAGCGTCCACTGCCCGAACGGCTTCGACGGCTCCGGAAAAATCGCGGATCACATAAGACCCAGGGGTCCAGGCAGCCATGTCCAGATCGGTGTAGCCGCCTTTGACGTTCTGAATGGTCAAGCTCACCTCGGCGTATTGCGTCCAGGGTGCTGGAAAACGAACCACATAATGCAGTATGGGCTGAGCGGAGGCCGCGAAGAGAACCGGTCCGTAAAGGCAGAACAACAGGACAAGGCCAAGTTGCTTCAAAAATTTTGAACCGCGGCTCATGGATTGGGCAATTACCATACCATATTGTTTTATATTGTACAATAAATATTACGGAACTGTAAGCAATTTTAATTCCACGCGTTGGTTGAGTTTACGCCCTTCCAGCGTGGCGTTGTCTCCAAGGGGTGTGGATTTTCCGTACCCTTTCCATTGAAGCTGGTCTTGCTTTACACCGCGTTCGCGCAGGTACAAAACCACTGCTTTAGCCCTTGCTTCGGACAATTCCAGGCAAAAGGCTTCTGGAGGTAATGCGTTGGTGTGACCACCTACTTCAACCAACACACCGGGATTTGCCCGAAGGAATTGCGCTACGACTTCCAACTCCACCTGGCTCTCGGAAAGCAAAAAGGAGCGGTTTGCCAAAAAATACACGCCATTCAGGCGCACCAGGTTGCCAACCTCCAGCGGCACCAGCCCAATGGCAGCGTCCAGTTCGCGGTAGACGCTGGCAGGTTCAGGCGCTTGCTCCGGGGCTGCTTGCTGCACGGCTTCTGTAAGGGGGGCTGCTTGCTGCACGGCTTCGGTAAGGGGGGCTGCTTGCTGCACGGCTTCTGTAAGGGGGTCCGCTTGTCCCGGGGCTGCATTTTCGGCTGGCAGCTCCGGAGCCCCGTCCATCCAGGTGGGGTCTTCGCCCGGTCCGGCGTCTAAATCAATTCCTTGAGGAAAGTACCCATCCGCTTCAGCGATCAAAATGTCGGGGGAATCTTTGCGAGGTTGCACGAGGGTACTGGACCCTTCGCCCGGTTCAGCCTGCACTTGGGCGTTGTTGAAACGCAGGCGGGCGGAAATAGGCGCTCCGGTTTGCTGGTTGATGACCGTGGCATGCAGCAGGGTCACGGGGTCAGGCCGGGCCGATAGCGGCAGGCGAATGCGGAACAGGTCTGCACCCCCGAAGCCTCCCAGCTCCGACGAAAAGTAGGCGTACTCACCGGAAGCGGGCAAGGTGTAATAATACTCGTCGCGCTCTGAGTTAATGCGGGGTCCGAGGTTGAGCGGCGGCGACCAATGGGTCCAGGTATCGTCCAGCCTCCGGCTGAGAAACATGTCGTAGCCGCCAAATCCGGGATGGCCGTTGGAGGCGAAGTACAGGCTTTTTCCATCGGCGGCTATAAAGACGCTGCCTTCCATTCCAGCGGTATTGATACTGGCGCCAAGGCTCTTGGGAACGGTCCAGGTGTTTTCGCCGCGGGCAAACGACACATAGAGGTCCAGGCCGCCTAAACCATCGTCGCGCTCAATGGCCAGCAGCAACACCGTGCCCTCTGGATTGAGGTGCAGGCAGGTGAAGGGGTTTCGGTTGTACAAATCCGGCACGTCCATAGCCTTGGGGAAGGACCAGTTGGCTTGCCGAAGCAAGCTGCTGGAAATGCGAAATTCTGTTCCGATTTCCCGGCGGCTGTAGTCATGGGGAAGCACTATTTGCCTACCGTCAGGACTGATCCAGGAAACGAAGTTGTGGTGCTCGTTGTTCAAGGGAGCGCCGAGGTTTACCGCCGCTGACCATTGTCCGCTATCATCCAGGGTAGCCATCCAGATGTCGTCTCTAAGCTCGGTGCCGGTGTTTTCCGGGTGAAGTTTGCGGGCAAAGTACAAGGTGCGTCCGTCCGGACTGATCATCGGCAACATGTCGGGGCTTGCTGAATTAACATTGGGCCCCAGGTTCTCCGCTTGCTCCGGGAACAGGTCCGCTTCGACCATGCGAATGGCTGGCCGGATTTCGTCCGGCGAATCCGAAACAGCGATGGCATCAATCTGGCACATGCCTTCAACCCGCGAGGTGCGCAGCACGAGTTTTACTTCGGTAACCCGGTAAAGGGTAGGCTCATCTAACCGCACAGTGAACAGCCTGGAACCGGGATAAAACGACCGCTGCGCCTGCATGCGGTCTTGAAACAGTTCGTGCTTACCGCCTTGCTCGTCGTAGGCAATTATTTTGTATATGCATCCAGGGTTGAGTGATTCCGCAATGGCCACTTGCCGGATGGACATGGGGCTTTGAAAACCGACCCTCACAAACTCGTCAATGGCGCTGTTAGGTCGCGAAGGGGCCCAGGCTACGTCGCTGGCACCAAAACCCGGCCATACGTCAGGGGCGCCGAGCACTTGGCTGGCCGACGAGGCTTTGCGGCTGTATTCCGTTGAAAAACCAATCAGGCTGCTGGCCCATTGCACCGTCGGTTGAGCCGTTAGGGTGAGCGAAAAAACTGGAAAGAGACTGAGTAAACAGGCGAAGAAAAGGGCTTGCAACCTTCTCATCAGCGCTTGCTTTCTTCATCATTTACCTCTTCATAGTCCACGTACTCGGTGTCGTCCTCCTGGCCTGCCATAGCGGGAGAGCCCCTTCGAACCCGATTGGGATAAAAAAGTAAATTGATCAGGTAGTCGGTGGTCCGCATGCCTTTAAAGATGATGTGGAGCATGTAAAAAAGCGCCCCAAGGCCCACGATCCATCCAATGACCGGGGTTTTGTAAACGTTGTCAATAAAGGTTCTAAAACCGTTGTTGACCGGGTTAGTGGCAATCTCCGGCAAGGCGAGGGTAACTAAAAAAAGTGCAACAGATCCAATCAGCAGGTAGCCGTCAAAACGCATGACCTGCACGCGCTTTCGTTCAAAATTCATGACTGCCCGCCAGCGGTTGCGCTCCAGGTTGCCCGCAATCGTTGTGTATATGATAAAAGTGCCTGCAACTCCCACTATTGCCGCAGTAACGGTGCTGCCTTTAACCATCATGTCCCAGGTTACCAGCGCGGATACAGAGACCAGAATGTAGTAGCCGGCCGCTTTAAACCCCAAAAAGGACAAATCCTTGTTCAGGCCGATGCTCTGAAAAAGGCTGGATGCAAACGTGGCAATAAATTTCCAGAGCGTACTGAAGACGATCTGGATAACACCCATGTAAAAAACAAATTTAATAACGTCCATACTCCTCCCTTCTCCACAAAGGTAAGCCCGCTTTTTGGTCAAGGCAGCCCACAAAAAAGCAGGGCGGACCAAAGGTCCGCCCTGCAAGTATTTAGCAACCGGTTTTAGCGATTACTCAGAAGAAAGCTCGGATTAGTGAGCCACCGAGAAGCTCTCGGTATTCACTTGGCCTGCTTCTTCCATGTTGATGAAGTAGTTACCGTTTTCCAAACCAGCTACATCAAAGGAGGTATTGTTCATGCCTTCCACCGACAGTTCGGTGCGGTTCAGAACAACGCGACCCAACATGTCAACGATGGTAAGGTTCACTTCGCCACCTTTGCCGCTGTAAGCAACCATCAGCATGTTGTCAGCTGGGTTGGGGAACAACGTCACGTCCAGGATTTCGCCTTCGCGGGCAACTGGGATGGAGAACGTGTCACCAAAGGCGGTGAAGGGAGAAAGGTCAAGCGGGGTGATGCTGCAAGCGCAACGTACACGCCAGGTCCAAGTGGTTCCGGCACCGGCAACGGCAAACGGAACGTTGGTGGTGTTGTAAGGAGCAGTCAGCACGTTCACGCTGGGCTGAGGACCGGTAGGCAGGCGCTTGCCGCCAACCTGGCAACCAACAGCACCTGCGATCGGAGTCCAGTCGAGGCGAACGCGGTTGGACAACGTCGTGTGTGACTGGTTAGTGGGAGCAATAGCAGAGTTACATGCTGCGGAAGCTTCGTCGGTCAACAACACCTGGCTCCAGGCGTAAGGACCGGCAAAGAAGCCCCAGAAGCCACCGGTTACAACACCGCGAACCAGGTCAGACGAACCTGTGCTGTAGATGTCGTCTGTGCGGACGGGGAAGTTGTTACCAGAATAAGACAGGAGGTAATCACCGGCACTCAGGCTGGAGCTCAAAGCGATGTCGTAAACGAGCACGCCCGTATCAGCGGGTACCGAACCCGTAGCAAGCAAGAGGAGGCTGTCAATGTTGCCGCCAAGAATTTCGTACAGGTTAGCCGTGATCGGCTCGGCTGCATAAATAGGATCAACAGAAACAAGCAGCGTTGCACCGGTTACGTTAACACCTACGCCGTAGCTCTGAACCACACCGTATTCGGCGTCGCCCAATGTGGCAAGGCGAACGGGGATGATAGGAGCACCTAAGAATGCGTAGGAACGCTCCTGTGAGGTTTCGTCAACCACCAGGAAGCTAAAGCTGGTGTCATCCAGCGCGGTTGAGCCCGTTCCACCGGGGCTTTGCACTACATACTCGAAAATGTAAGTTGCGGTATCTGGAGGCGTGAAACCGCTAACGCCGGTAACCACTTGAATAGCCGTCGGAGTCAGTGATGGAATGACGTTGGAGAAAATCGATCCCAGTGGAGTGGTGAAAGCATCTGCACTCGTGAATACCCGCATCTGCACACGCACGCTGTTAAACGTGGTAGCACCCAGGTTACCCACTACAGCGGCAAAGGTGCCAGCTGCGAGGTTGTACTCGGGAATGAAGGAGTAGTCATAGATGCGACCCTCGCCAATGGCCAGCACGCTACCCGTAGGAGGAGATGCAGCAGGCGACACCAACAGGGTAAAGTTTCCCACATCCCCAGTACCATAACCATCTATAATGATGTAGTAAACGGTACCTGTGGTCATGAAAACGTTAACCACGCTGGAGATGTAAGGAAGGGTGTAGGTAGGTGCATTAGCACACTGGTCATCGCTGCAAGCAATTTGCAAACCGCTGGTAGGAGCGGGGCAAGAACCCGAATACACATACAGTTTGGAGTCGTAATTGGTAGTACCCTGACAAAGGCTGATGTCGTAGTAGCCGCTGGAGGGCGGGTTCCAGGCGACGACCTCGTCAAGGGCACCGGTTACGGTGTAAGGACAAGTCTCATTGTAGTTGTCAATGGCACCTACTGTGGAGCCAGTTGCAGTCCAAGGAGCAGCACCGGTGAACGTTACGGCTGCGCCGCATGTTTCTGCCGGAATCTGAGCCATGGCTGCAGTAGTCATCAGCGCGATGGCTGAGAACAGTGCATAAAATCTTTTCATGTAATTCAGTTTGGTTTAGGGAATGTTTCAAATCAAAGGGATGCGTGAGCACCGAAGGTTAAAGGTAGAGCGGGATTGTCAAATCCAATAATGTTTCGGTGGATAAGCACAAAAAGTGGACAACTTTAAGTGTTTTTCCCCTTTTTTACGCCAAAAGCCTCAAAACCAACAGATTATAGGAAACAAACATGCAAGAACATAGGGGGCATTTGCAACTTGATTGCCTAAAATCGCCATAAATGGTGACCCACTCAGGGAACCACCACCCAGATAGCCTCCTGCAGGCAGGTTACCCTTGCCGGGGTGCATCCCAGCACTTCGCCGTCGGCTTCCAACCATATACCCGGCTCTGAACGAATACGTAGTTCTTTGGTCCGGAAAGTGTGGACACTGGACAATCGGGTAAAGCTTCCATCGAGCATGAGGGGAAGCCGAAAAACCATCTCCAGGGTGCTCATTTTGCCGACCACGGTGACATCCAGCAATCCATCATCAAATGCTGCTTCGGGCAACTGCATCATTCCCCCGCCATTGTAGCGGCATATGCCGACCGCCAGACTAAGGGCTGTGATCTGATGCTCTTTGCCTTCCAATTGGATAGCCACCTGGGTATGTTTGTAGTCAAAGAGGGTGCGCACGATGGTTACCCAGTAGGACAGTTTCCGTCCGGCGAGCCAGCCTTTCCACCCTTGCACCCTGCGGGTTACCTCGCCATCAAATCCGGCGCCGGTAATGTTCAGGAAGTAGCGCAGTTTCTGCTCCGGGGCGCCGTACCAGACCTGGCCGACATCGTGGAGCCGGGTGTTGCCCCGGGCGAGGGCTTTGATGCCTTCTTCAAGCGATTTGGGCATGCCAATGGTTCGCATCCAATCATTGCCTGTACCGACGGAAAGCATGCCTAGGGCAATGTCCGTAGTTGGAATTTCTTCCTGCGAAAAGACCCCGTTGAGCACCTCGTTGGCGGTGCCGTCACCCCCCAGCAGTGCTAGCCGGCGATGGCCGAGGCCGATAGCTTCAGCGGCTATCCGGGCAAGGTCTCCGGGCCCTCTGGAAACAGACACCCCGCCAAAAATGCCGGCCTGGCGCATGGCGCGCTCCACTTTGGGCTGAAGGCGCTTGCCTTTACCGCTGCCGGACGCCGGGTTCACGATGAGGAACCATTCGCGCGCTGCTCCGCCCGCCTCTTTTTGACGGTGGGTGGCATCCTGAAAACGATCAATCGGTGCTGCGGACTTGAGCATGAAAACGGGGGAATACTTTCGCGTCGCCACCACGAAGATACCACAGGAGCCGAAGTTGATTGGGTTTTTAGACGTTCACCCTAATAGTCCTCTTCGTCCACGGTTTTGCCGCTTAACATGCTGCTGAGCAAGTCGCTGAAGCGGGTGCCACTTTCAACCAGATGCTTGCTGACCAAGCTATACTCAGCCAAACCGTGCAACAAAAACTCCTTGAGAAAATACCGATCACTGCCGTTGCTGGCCTGATGAAAATAGCGGTCCAGGATATCGTCCAGGCCAGGCACCGCGTCAATGGAGGCTCGGTAGGCTTTGTCGTCCATGTCGTGAAAGACATCCACTGTGTTTCCCTCGCCAAACCAGGCGGCCACTCCGGCATAAGGATCGGCTTGTTTGCCCTCCTTTTTGCGGATTTTTTTCAGGTTTTCCGGGTTGGGAAAATACTGAATGAATTGCTTGCGAATGGCCTTGCCCAAAAGAGTAAGCGCCACCAGGTAGGGACCCTCTTGCTCGCCTTCATACACCAATTCCACCTTGCCGGTAATGGCTGGGATAACGCCCCAGAAATCGGCCACGCGCACCATGGTATTGGTTTCGCCAGACAGCAAGGCTCGGCGCTCTGCCGCACTAATGAGGTTCTCGCGGGCACTGATGGTCATGCGCGCTGACACGCCGCTTTTGGCGTCCACCAGTTCGCTCTCGCGGGCTTCGAGCGCAATTTGCTCAATGAGGTCCAGCGCTATCGGGTGAAGGGCTACGCGTTCCAATTGCGCCGCCGCTGGGTTAGCCTCCTGGTCCGAAATCAGGCGCGAGGTCTCCAGCGATTTGGGGTAATGCGTCAAAATTTGCGACTCAATGCGGTCTTTGAGCGGAGTGACGATAGAGCCCCGGTTGGTGTAGTCTTCCGGATTGGCGGTAAACACAAACTGCACGTCCAGCGGAAGCCGCAATTTGAAACCCCGGATCTGGATATCGCCTTCCTGCAGAATGTTGAACAGCGCCACCTGGATGCGCGGTTGCAAATCGGGCAATTCGTTGATCACAAACAAGCCCCGATGCGCCCGGGGCACAAGGCCAAAATGGATGACGCGTTCGTCAGAATATGAAAGCTTACGGTTGGCCGCTTTAATAGGATCCACATCGCCGATCAGGTCAGCTACCGACACATCGGGGGTAGCCAGTTTTTCGGTATAGCGCTCGGAGCGGTGCACCCAGCGAATGGGCGTTTCATTGCCATGGGCGGCGAGCAAGTCGCGCGCTTCGCGGCTAATGGGCTGCAGGGGGTCATCCATCAACTCGGTGCCGTCCACCGCCGGAACCCATTCGTCCAGCAAGTCCAGCAGCAGGCGGGCAATTCGGGTTTTGGCCTGCCCGCGCAGCCCCAGTAGAATGATGTTGTGCCGGCTTAAAATGGCGCGCTCCAGATCGGGCAACACGGTATCTTCGAACCCGTGAATACCGGGGAAACGCCGTTTGCCGCTTTTCAACAGCGCCACCAGGTTGTCGCGCATTTCGTCTTTGACCGTGCGGGGCCGGTAGCTGGTCTTTAGCAATTCGCCGAGGGTGGTGATCCGGGCGTGGGGGTGTTGGTTCATGAAGCTTGGTTGGTGATCCTAACTGGTCGTTTTTCGGGGGAAAGGATGTTGCCTCGTTGAGCGGCTGGGTGCAGTGTAACACGAGTGTCGTGGCTCCGTGAGCTATCGCAACCGACGTCTCCGGTTGCGCTCGTAGTCTTCAAAAATGTATTCTCCGAGCCCTTTCAGGCTGGTGTAAAAAGCCTTTCCGTGGTTGACTTCGGTAAAGTCCTCCACGAATTTTTGCAGCCAGGGGTCTTCGGCAATCATAAAGGTGGTGATGGGAATGCCCAACCTGCGGCATTGCGCACCCAAATTCAGGGTGCGGTTGATGATTTTTCGATCCAGACCAAAACTATTCTTGTAGTACTGCCCGTCGCTTTGCTTGATGCAGGTGGGTTTGCCGTCGGTGATCATAAAGATCTGCCGGTTGGGGTTTTTGCGCCGCCGCAACAAGTTCATGGCCAATTCGAGCCCCGCTACCGTGTTGGTGTGGAAAGGTCCCACCTGCAAGTAAGGAAGGTCGCGGATTTCTATGGGCCAGGCGTCGTTGCCAAAGGCAATGACATCGAGCGTGTCTTTAGGGTAACGCGTAGTGATGAGTTCCGCCAGCGCCATCGCCACTTTTTTGGCCGGCGTGATGCGGTCCTCGCCGTACAATATCATGGAGTGCGACACATCGATCATCAGCACCGTGCTGGTCTGCGTCTGGTAATCCTGCTCGCGGACCACTAAATCTTCCGGCTCCATATTAAATTGCTCGGGGCCGTGGTGGATGTGCGCGTTGCGGATGGACTCGCCAAAATCGATCTGATCCAGGTTGTCGCCAAATTGGTAAGGCCTGATGTCAGAACTCTGGTCCTCGCCTAGCCCAGAGCGATTGGTCCGGTGCCCGCCGCGCGCGCCTTTTTTGAGCTTGCCGAAGATTTCCTCGAGGCTGCTCTGGCGAATGAGCTGGTCCATTTTACCGGTCGGGGTCATGCCAGCAGGGGTTTCTGCTTCGCCCTGGATGTAGCCTTTGTCGCGCAATTCCTGGATAAAGTCGGCGATGCCGTATTTCTCGTCCGTGAGCTTGTACTGCTTGTCCAACTCGGTGAGCCAGCTGAGGGCCTCAGCCACGTCGCCCGAAGTGTGCAACAACAGCTCTTTAAACAACTTCAGCAGCCGCTCAAAGGGCGTTCCTGTTTCGCCCGGATCAAAAAACTGCGTAAAACGAAAACCTTTCATACAATGGGGTAAAGCGGGGAATATAGGCTGTTTTCTGGCGAAGGAGTGTATAGCTCCGAGCAAAATCGGGGCATTTAGGACAGCTCTTGAGCAAGTATTCTAAAGGCCAACATACACAGTACGCCAGCCTTTAACAACCAAAGAGCCCCTGCCGTTCGCCAGGAACGCCGAAAATTTTTCCAGGCTGTCCGGTGAAACGACAATTTCAGGCGCTGGCTGGCGGCTTGGCCTTGCGTTAAAGCCAGCAGCGCACCACCTTCCAGCAGCGTAAGACTTGCAAAAGCGAAGGTGTTCAGCGAAAGCAGCCCAATGAGCAAGAGCCATTCCCCCGTGACCAACAAGCGAACAGGCCAGCGCCAAGGCAGCACGCTGAGCGACCAGGTGCGGTTGAAGCCCTGATATCCAGCCTGCATTGCGGCCGGTAATAAACGCTCGGCTACCCAGAAGGCGCGCAACCCAAGCGCAAGGCTTGCGAGAAAGGCGAGGATCAAAAAATAGGGAAACGCGAAATGCACAGGAATTCAGCGGAGCAAGTTCGCTTAAATTAGGCGGAAGGCGGGATCTGGAGTTTTTAAAGTTGACCTTCGTTTATTCCAGGATAATGAGGGTGATTCCCGCATATCCGCAGGCGTTGGGTAGCTTTGGGCCAGCATTTACTTTTCAAATTGCGTATGACCATCGGAATATTGGCAGATGCCGCCCCGGAAAATCGTGTGGCCCTCACCCCGGAGAACATGGCTGCCCTGGCAGCGTTGAGCAAAGAGCCTGTTTTGCTGGAAAAGGGCGCCGGATTGCGGGCCTTTTTTTCTGATGCAGACTACGTAGCCGCCGGGGCTTTGGTGGCGTCGCGCGCTGACGTGCTGGCAAAGGCAGATGTCTTAGTGTCGGTCAATCGGCCATCTGAAGTGCTTTCGGATGGGTCTTCGGCTGCGCTTTCCGGTAAGGTTCTGGTGGGCGGATTTAACCCGCTCGGCGATCCTTCCGCAGCCCGGCAACTGGCAAGTTGCGGAGTCGCCGCGTTTAGCCTGGACATCATTCCCCGGACTACCCGGGCGCAGGCTATGGACATTCTTTCGTCGATGGCTACGGTGGCCGGGTACCGCGCGGTCCTTCTCGCGGCAACGCACTTGGCGCGCTTTTTTCCCATGTTTATGACCGCTGCGGGCAGCATCAAGCCCGCCAAAGTGCTGGTCATTGGCGCGGGGGTAGCCGGATTACAGGCCATTGCCACGGCGCGAAGGCTGGGCGCGGTGGTGGAAGCCTCTGACGTGCGGGCAGCAGCTAAAGAGGAGGTGCTCAGCCTGGGTGCCAAGTTTGTGGAGGTGGAAGGGGCTCGCGAAGATGCCGCAGCCGGTGGATACGCTGTGGAACAGACGGATGATTTCAAAAAGCGGCAGCAAGCCGAAGTCGAAAAGCGCGCTGCTCAGGCTGACGTTATCCTCTGCACGGCCCAGATTCCAGGCCGCAAAGCCCCGGTGATTATTCCCGCTTCAGCGGTGGCCAGCATGAAACCGGGTTCGGTCATCATAGACCTGGCCGCTTCTTCGGGCGGCAATTGCGAACTGACTAAAAATGGTGAGACCATTCTCTCTGGCGGCGTGACCATCATTGGCGACAGCAACCTGGCCGCTGGTATGCCTGCCGATGCGAGCCGAATGTTCGGCAAAAACATGGTGAACTTTTTGAAAATCCTCTTCAAAGATGACCAACTCAACTTTGACGATGAACTCGTTGCGGGAACCTGCGTTTGCCGCAACGGCGAATTGGTGCATGAACGGGTCCGCGCGCTTGCTGCTGCGTCTATTAATTAATTAATTGATCAATCCGATAAAATACTATCCATAACATAACTTTTAATATGGAATCCCTAGCTTCCTTTTTTCTGGAACACCAAAACTTCATCTTCCTGCTGGTTTTGGCGGTTTTTTTGGGCGTGGAAGTCATTGCCAATGTGCCTGCGGTGTTGCACACGCCGCTGCCTGCGGTGTTGCACACGCCGCTGATGAGTGGAGCGAACGCCATTCACGGTGTCGTGATTATCGGTTCTATCATCGTGATGGGCCATGCCGAGCCCGGTGACTACCTCTCGTTGGGACTTGGCTTTCTGGCGGTGGTGCTCGGTACCCTGAACGTGGTCGGCGGCTTTGTCGTGACCAACCGCATGTTGGAAATGTTCCGCAAAAAGACCCGTTAACGCGCCCCCTCCTTCCCTTCCATGGAATCCATACAGCACTTTATCGACATCTGGCCCGGGAATTTCGCGCTTCAGATCATCTACCTGTTTTCCTCCATAACATTTATTATTGGGCTAAAAGGACTGTCCAGCCCGGACAGCGCCCGAAAAGGCAATTTACTCGCTGCTGCGGGTATGGGGTTGGCCATTTTAGGCACCATTTTTCTGCACCGCACACCCATTTCGCCTGACGGCAGCGAAGGATTTCGCCCCATCGGCAACCTGATCTACATCTTCGGTGCTATCGGCCTGGGCACCGTTGTGGGCTGGACGATGGCTATGCGGGTCAAAATGACCACCATGCCCCAAATGGTCAGTTTCTTCAACGGTATGGGGGGCGCTTGCGCCGCGTTGATCGGGCTCATTGAATACCGCGGGCTCGCCGCCCACGGGGGAGTTGCCGATGCCGGCTTTTTGCTGATTATTTATCTCGGTGTTTGGATCGGCAGCGTTTCGTTTGCCGGCTCCATGATTGCCTACGGCAAACTCGAAGAGCGCATTCGCGACTTTGGCGGGCGTTCGCTGCAGATAGTCAACCTGTTGTTTTTAGCCTCGTTGATCGGGGCAATGGCCTTTGGCATTGCCCGCCCGGATGCCATCCCCGCGCTGCCCTGGATCGTAGCCGCCGGTTCGCTTTTGTACGGCGTGCTCTTTGTGCTGCCTATCGGCGGCGCAGACATGCCCGTGGTGATCTCGCTGCTCAACTCGTTTACCGGCATCGCCGCTGCGTTGGGGGGTTTTCTCTACAACAACCAGGTTATGCTCACCGGCGGTATTCTGGTGGGTTCGGCGGGAACGATCCTGACCATTTTGATGTGCAAAGCCATGAACCGCTCGTTGCTCAACGTGCTCATCGGATCATTCGGGGGAAAGGGCGGCGCAGCCGGAGCCACAGGCGAGCAGGTGGTCAAGGAGATTAGCGCTACCGATGCGGCCATCTTGTGCGCGTATGCGCAGCGGGTCAGCATTGTACCCGGTTATGGCCTGGCCGTGGCCCAGGCCCAGCATACCTGCCACGAATTTGAAAGGCAACTCACCGAAAAAGGCGTGGAAGTTACCTACGCCATTCACCCGGTTGCCGGGCGCATGCCCGGTCACATGAACGTGTTGTTGGCTGAGGCCGATGTAGCCTATCCGAAAATGCTGGAGATGGATGACGCCAATCCGCAGATGCCCAACACCGATGTGGTCATCGTGATCGGCGCCAATGACGTGGTCAACCCGGCCGCAGAAAACGATCCTTCTTCGCCCATTTACGGCATGCCCATCATTAACGTGGACAAAGCGCGCAACGTCATTGTAATGAAGCGCTCCATGGGCAAAGGCTACGCCGGCATTGAGAACCAGTTGTTCTTTGGCAAAAACACGCGCATGCTCTTTGGGGATGCAAAGAGCAGCCTGGAAAAACTGGTGGCGGAGGTCAAGGCGCTTTGAGCCGACTTAGCTATTCAGGTATTCCTGTCTGGCCAATTTTAGGGTTGGTGCTTTTTGGCGCATTCTTTTTTTATGCACAATTCGGGCGAAAGGCTCCGGTTTACTACTCGGATTCGTTGGGCTACTACAGCTACCTGCCCGCTTTGCTGCTGCACAAGAATGCGGGCCGGATGCACGAAACACCTGCAGGAACAAATCTGCCTTCATCCGTTCAGGGATACTTTGAAACGCTAAGCCAGCAACCCTTGTCGCCCAACGGTTTTGCCATCACGCAATACACCTGTGGCGTTGCGCTGATGCAGCTTCCTTTCTTTGGCGCAGCGCATGCATGGGCCAAGGCAACGGCCCAGCCTGCAAATGGCTACTCGGCGCCGTATGCCGCAGCAGTGAAATGCAGCAGTTTTGTGTATGCATGGTTGGGCCTGTGGTTGGTTTTCCGGATGCTTCGCCGGATTTTTTCGCCTGTCACAGCAGCCACCACAACAGCACTCCTGGCAGTGGGCACCAACCTCTGGTGGTTTGCCCTGCATCAAGCAGGTATGGCCCACCCCCCAGCCTTCTTTTTGGTGGCTGCTCTAATGACCCTAATCCCACTAGGTTTGCAGCGTCCGGGCATGGTCGTTTTTGCAGGCATTGGGGCTTGCCTGGGGCTTTTGACGCTGATGCGGCCTACAGATTTGGTTTTTTTGTTGTTTCCGCTGATGGTTGGAGTTAGCAACACGGCCCATGGGAGGCAACGCATTGCGCTGCTTTGGCAAAACCCAAAAGCCGTTGCTGGTGCGGCCCTTGCGTTTGGTGCGGTCCTCCTTCCCCAGTTGTTGTTTTGGAAAAAATACGCTGGCCAATGGGTCTACTACAGCTATATCGGACAAGGCTTTGATTGGGGAAAGCCGCATCTGCTGCAAGGAATTTTTGAGTTTAACAATGGATGGTTGGCCTACTCCCCTTTGATGATGTTTTCTATAATAGGTATTATTTTATATACTTTTAGACGAACTATTTTGCGCTGTCAGCCTTCCGGGATTTACGCGGCAACCGGGTCTGCTGAGTTTACAGGGTCTGGTGGGTCCGAAATTTCTGTTACCTCAACCGGGTCTACTGAGTTTACAGGGTCTGGTGGGTCCGCAATTTCTGTTACCTCAACCGGGTCTGCCGCATCTGCAGGGTCTGCTGAGTCATGGATCCGCCTTAGCCGATGGTTCCTGCCCGTGTACTTGTACATAACCTTTTCTTGGTGGTGTTTTTATTACATGAATGGTTTTGGTGCCCGACCAATGATCCATGTTTACCCGCTTTTGGCTTTTCCGCTCACCCTTTTGCTTGAAAAAACCTGGAAGGCAGGCACCCTATGGCGAATTGGGCTGGTCTGCACCGCGGGTGGCACGGTGGTATTGAGCCTGGCGTTCCAGGTTCAGCAAGCCCGGGGAAATTTGTTCTCCGAACAGAGCAATGCGGGCTTTGCCTATTCCACGCTTTTTAAGCGGGGTCTGTGTTACCCGGATTTAGTGCGCCAGGATTTATGCTTCGCACAACCCAACCCGGACCAGCTTCAGCGGCTTGACGTGTTGGCCGAGGAGTCTTTTACCACAACAAATACTGTGAAATCTAATTCTAATTATCAAAATGCAAGACCTGCGGGCACTTTGGTGCTCAAGCCCTCGGACGAATTTCTTTCGTTCAGCTTGCGAAAAGTCTGGAAAGATACTGCAGCATACCGTAATGAATCATACGACAAGCAATGGTTGCGTTGCAGTGGCCGTTTTTATGCGCCCTCAGAAAATTCAGATCTTTACACGCAACAGCTCCTAACCCTGCAAATAAGAAGGGACGGCCAGGACAAAGCCGTTGAATGGTACGGCTGCCGGATCAACAACAAACTAGGTTGGTCAGACCCAACCGATGGCTGCCGAGCCAATCTTTTTTCAGGCAAGGCCGGGGTATGGGATGAGGTGTCGTTTTTTGTTCCCGTAACAGAATCTTTGCAACAAGGCATGATCCTGGAAGTCGGCGTCTGGAACAGGGCGGGACAAACGCTTTGGGTGGATGACCTGCAGTTGGAACACTGGACCACAAAGAGCGACTGAGCCAACGGCTACAGCATTGGGTAAAAAAAGCTTGCTAAATTTTTATATCCGAAGTTTACTCTTGTAAAGGTAGCGGTTAAAAATTGGGCACAACGCAGGATCTGGTTTTTTTAGGGGTGCCCTTTACCGCACTAAAAACAGATCGCTGACAATGGTGTAGTCCAAACCATCGAGCCCTTTTCCGGTGGCGGTGAGTTTGTACATGCCCACTTCCTGCGGCTCGCCCAAATAGGTTCCGTCCCAGCCCAGCCCGGTGTTGTTGCTTTCAAAGACCACTTGGCCCCAGCGGTTGAAAATGCGAAGGAGGTACCCCTCCAGGCCCCAATAAAACGGCAAGACCACGTCGTTTATGCCGTCTGCATTGGGCGAAAAAGCATTGGGGAATGCGAGTTCACTGTCCGCATCCAGCCGCACTGTGATACAGGCCGTGTCTTGGCAACCTGCGGCCGTCAGGGCAGTGACGCAGACGGTGTATTCGCCTGGTTCCGGGTATTGGTAGCTCACCAGCGGTCCGAAGGCCGTGACTCCGTTGCCCAGGTCCCAATTGATTTCATCCGCCACCGGACTGCCTCCGGCAAATTCAATCACCTGATAAAACGATCCGGTTTCAGGGGTGGCACTGATGCTTGCCACTGGATTTTCAAAGACCTGGACCGTAGCTGTTGCTGTATCTCCATTGTTGCAAGAAGCAGGATCATTCATATACAATGAAAGCGTGTATGTTCCGGCCGTGCTGTAGGTATAGCTGGTTGTAGCTCCAGTAGCGGTTGATCCATCGCCAAAGTCCCAGGTGTAGCTCGGGCTGATGCCGATGGAAGTATTCAGCGGCTCCAGCAACAGCGGTGCGCAGCCTTCGCCCCCCCCCACCCCAGCTATCGCACGCGGCGCTACGGTTATCGTGGCTGTTAAGGTGTCTCCTCCGTTGCAACTGACCGGGTCGCTGACAATCAACTGCAATTGGTACATGCCAGGCAGCGTGTAAGTGTGCGTGGGATTGCTGCCGCTGCTGAAGGTGCCGTCACCGAAATCCCAAGCGTAGGAAGCTGTGCCCACCGTAAATGAAGTATTGGTGAGGGCAACCACCAGCGAATCGCAGTAGTCGGTTTCCAGCAGGTCAAACGAAGCCAGCGTGCTGTCTTCGTGCACGGTCACGGTCAGGTAGGCCGTATCCGCAAAGTTGCAACTCGCCGGATCGCTCGCAATCAACTGCACGGTAAAAACGCCTGGTGTCGTGTATACATGGCTGGGTTCAAAAGCCGTGGAAATGCCGGTTCCGTCCCCAAAATCCCAAACATAACTGACCCCGACAGACGAATTGTTGATGAAGTTGGCAGTGAGCGGCAAGCAGCCGATCAGCGCTGGCTCCACGTCCAGCGCAGCATTGACGCCAGTAAAATCCAGCGCAATTTTAGCCACGCCTAAATTGCAGTTGCTGCTGTTGTTAGTCTGTGAAACAGCACCAACCGTGGTTGGAAAATCGTCGCTGCCGCCGCAGCCCGCGCACACCGCCTGGTAAATGACGCCGTTGTTGTCAAAGCGGCTGGTGCCGCCGTCCACGTGCTCGCGGCTGAAGTTGCCGCCGTAAAAACTGGCAAATTCCAGCCCTGTCATGCCGGCGCTAAAAACGGTAAAGTAAAAATCGCTGCCATCAGTAGAGGGCTTCAGTGCATCAGCGGTAACGGGCAATCCTGTGGTGGTGCCAAAGGTGTTGGTGATGCCTCCCCAACCGCTTACGTAGATGTTCTCGCAGATGTCCACCAGAAAAGCCGTGGGCGAAATATTAATCTCTCCGCTGCCGCTGCCGTACTGCGTGGAAAACTCGTACGCTGAAAAATCGGGAAACAACTTAACCACAAACTGACCAGATCCCGGCACGCTGTAAACGCCGGGCGAAATGGGAAATGCCGAACCGCGGGTTTGTCCCGTCACGTAGACATCGCCGTCAGCGTCTAGCGCCGCGAAATACACCTGGTCATAGTTGGGTGTGCCCAGATAGGTCAGCGTTTCAATGGTGCTTCCGTCTGCGCTGCTTCGCAGCACAAAGCCATCGGCGGAACCGCCGTAGGATGGAAGGATAACGCCGGGTGTCGTGGGCAGGTCGTTGCTGGTACTGCCCCCCCCCGCCACGAGCGAGCCGTCTGCCTGAACCTTAACCGAATACACGCCGTCAGAACCTCCCCCCCCGAAATACGTGCTCCACAAGAGCGTTGTCAGGTCTTCGGAAAGGCTGAACAGCACACCGTCCTGACCGCCGCCCGGGCTGGGTTGAAAAACACCGGCCGTAGTCGGGAAATCCGAAGAAACCGTGCAAGACGCAATGACCGGTTGCCCGGCAGCGTCCAGGATGATCTCACCGCGGGCGTGGTCGCCGTAGTTAAAAGAGGTGGATGCGCCGAGGTTGAGCCCATCGTTGCTGACCCCACCAACGTAAGTTCCCCCGAGCAAACTGGCCCCATCAGCACTGAGGTGCGTGACAAAGATGTCCGAACCCAACGGAAAGTTGACCCCGGTAACC
>Ga0163154_10004242_pt1 | contig 18987 bp, 38 predicted proteins | sample OliLakLV19MP9P1_FD_148649 | JGI IMG/M metagenome (GOLD analysis project Ga0163154, IMG submission 148649) | Freshwater microbial mat bacterial communities from Lake Vanda, McMurdo Dry Valleys, Antarctica - Oligotrophic Lake LV.19.MP9.P1 | ecosystem: Environmental > Aquatic > Freshwater > Lake >...
GTTGAAGCGAGAAGTTCACCCGTGCTCACTCGTGAGCACACAGAATAAGGCAGAAAAGAGATGGCAGCAAAGGGCGACAATAGTGGTGCCGGAAATTCTGAACGCGACCAAAAGTCCATCGATATTCGTAGGTCAAAAAAGAAGACAAAGAAGACCACTGGCAAATCCGAACAGACTGGTTTCATTATGAACCGTAAGGTGAGGAAAAATCGCAAATCCGCAGAAGATGCGATGGCACTTTTGCCTGAGAATGCCAAGGGGCGCACTTTCTCCATTCGTGCTTGGGACAATAATGGTGACGAGGTTTGGTTGGACGATAACGTTCTCCTCGAAACCTTTCATAAGGACTGGAGTTTCATGCAACGCTGGGCACTCGCTGCTAAGCATGGTGAAATCTATCAGACCCTTCGAAGCCTTCCATTGAGGGCTGAATTCTTTTTTAGGAGAGTGGCCTGAAGAGGTTTAGGCCGTTTGTGTCGGGAGTTAAAAATGCAAACAATAAGGCAGGTGTTAGGATGGTCTGATGACACATTTCTAATTCAACTAGATGAAATGATTGATTACGAAAAGGGAATAACAAACTATATTCTCTTCAATTACCCCTCGGATTACGATCTTTTTTCTTTTAGGTCAATGATTTATCCAAGTAACAAAACTGGAGAATTGTTAGATTTTGGGAATCCCAAAGATTCGTTAAACTTTAAAAAAGTTTTGAACAATGTTCGAGATTTTTGGATTCTAACGGTAGAAGATTGAGAGGGCTTGACATTGCTGACTATGCTGACTATGCTGACTATGCTGATTATCCTGATTTAAAATTCTTAAATTGAATTTTCAACATTTTTACAAACGAATTTAAGGGAAAATATAATGATGAATAAGAGAATTAAAAAATTATGGGTTGATACCCTTCGATCTGATACTATAAAGCAAGCCACAGGCTACCTTTGTGTTCTAGAAAAAGATTCCTATTCATTTTGTTGTCTTGGAGTTCTTTGCGAAATCTATCAATCAGAACAGAAATCAAAGAGAAAGGAACAATTAGAAATTAATGAAATAAAATTTACAAAATCCAGTACAAGAACAATTTTTTCATATAACGAAGAAGAATGTTTATTACCTATTGTTGTTGGAGAGTGGGCAGGAATTAGTTTAAATCCAATTGTTTCTAATCGTTATGGTAAAGTTGATTCGCTAGCCACTTTAAATGATAAACTTGTTTCGTTTAAAGAAATTGCGGATTTAATTGAGGAACAACTATGAATTTTAAAATTAATCTTGAAAAATGCGAAGAATTATAATGTCACCACGCAAATCAAAAGTTCCCCCTCCTACCTCAAAAACCCTCTCCTACGAAGAATTACTGAGTGTCGAGAGGGGGAAAGTTGTTTCTGAGATGAGATTTGGCTCTCCACCTCCACCTGTCAACTACTCCTATGAGGTGGGGGACGCAGTCAGGCTGGGTAGCCTACTTGACTCTAGAGTCGAATCGATCGAGAAGAACGGATTCATCCATATCAGCTTCAGCAACAGCTTCAGAAGCAGGGACGGCTTTACTGTCGAGCTTCCGCGCGCGCCCCGAATTGTACCTTGGAACAAGCTGGAACCCCTCAAGGATATTACTGATACCGCCTTCGCACACAAGGGCTGGAAGAACCCAGGGTTTTTCATGAGCGACATCAGCGGGTTCCTCTACCTCTGTTATCAACGCGGTGTTCGGGCCAACCCTGAGTACCAACGCGGGTACGTTTGGGACCAGAATGATAAAAGAAAGCTCATAGAAAGTATATTCAACGGGAACGACATCGGTCGGTTCGTTATCGTCAGTCACCCATACCCGGAAATCAAGGTAGAAATTGTTGACGGTAAACAACGACTCCGAACAATCATGGACTTCGTAGAGGGTAGGCTTGAGTACCAAGGTAAAACCTGGTTCCAGCTATCCCAATCCGACAAAAAGTGCGTTGAAAATTTGAGGGTTCAGTATTGCGAGATCCAGTCAAGCCGCGTAAAAAAGAGCGATATCCTCTGGTTGTTCTTACAGATCAATCAGGGCGGTGTGCCGCAGACCGAAGAACACGTTGCTCACGCGCGTGAGCTGTACAGAAAAGCTAAGGAAGAGGAAAATGAAACGACAAGCACTCACTGACGGGCGATGGTTCAACAAGGATAACGCTAAGCGCTTCTGCGAGGAGACGTGGTGGAACGGTAACAACCATATCTCGCACGCGACCGGCACCCAATTCGAACACGAATCTTTGTACCGCACCAAAAGCGGTCGCTGGATTCTACACAACTGGAGCCAGTGGCAGGGCAGCTCCGAAAGTTGGAGCGAAGTCTCAGACAGCGCTGCGGCGAAATGGCTCGTCATCAACAAGCACGAACCGTATGAAACGTGCAAAAAAGAATTCGCAGCTTTAGAGGTTTAAGTTGTACGGATTCGAATCCTACCTATCCCAGGGCTGGTTCGTAATCGAAGCTCAAGCCGTTGAACTCGGTGACGTTATATACGACAACAAGGCCTACGCTCCATCAGCGAAGTGGACTAGGGTTACCTTTATTGAAAAGTCCGGTTACAAAAACTACATCAGCCTAACCGTCTCTAACGGCTGGACCACAGTCAAGCACCCTGAAGAAGCGGTTGCTGTGCGGCGCGAGCCGCTGTTTGAATAAGGCAATAATATGCACACCACCAAAGAAATAATATGCACACCACCAAAGAAATGATTGCGAGCTGGGCAGAGCACGGCATCAATCCTCGCTACGAAGCCTACGCTGCCGCTCACGGAAAGACCGCTGCGGAAATGCACGCGCACGACGGTAACATGATCGGCTTTGTGTGCTGGGTCAGTGAAAAACTCAACCCGCTCAAGAAGCGCGATAGGGACGGATTCGAATCCTACCTATCCCGGGAACAGATCGACGACGCACTTGGTGTCAAGCCGTGACTGAGACGCGCAAGGTCCTGGTATCGAGGCCGCTGCCCGAAGGATGGGTGCAGGGCAGCGCCGGCCATCACCACGCCGGAGTCGACCTCTATGTGGGTGTCAAGATGCGCGCCAAGATGCGCGCCAAAGCGTGGGCAGTCCTCGCGCTCGCCGACTGGCTCGACTACGAGGCCGCCGTGAAGGCGCAGGAGGTGAAGCCGTGAGAAAGTACTCTTTGACCTTGCGGCTAGTGTCGCTGCCCATCCCAAAGGGATGGCACATCGAAACCCGCCCTGAAGGCGACATGCTGCGCAGCGACAATGGGCTCTGGCTCATCACGCCGGACCTAGCCCGGCAACAGGTCGCCTGGTACCGCGCCGAGCTTCAAGCGGCGCTGAAGTGGACCGCCCACGAGGCCGCCGTGAAGGCGCAGGATGAGGTGAAGCCGTGACCGACCTCAACATTGAGCTAGCGGAAAGGGCCAAGACCGAGAAGGTCTGGCTCGCAGGGTTCAACGCAACATTTGGAGAGACATGATGAGCATGTTCGGAAAAGAGTTAGTGATCATATCGACGAACAAGGACGGCACCTGCTGGTCTGGCCGGTGGGTCCTGCCGAATCCCGGCGGCATCATGGGTGAAGGTCGTCCCGGAAGACCTGATCCCCGTGGGTTCAACGAAATGTCCTCAGACCTTGGGAACGCTATTGCGTGCGTAATCGCGTGGGGCGCGACCTCGGTCAGCATCGACGTTTGCGAGAACGGCGACATGGGCGACCAAACCCCTGGACAGGCCGCCTTCGAGGCCTGGGCTCAGGAGCAGATCGGCGACTCTGGGTTCCGCGACGAGGAGAACTTCTGGGGGATGCTGAGCCCCCAAGAGCAACATTCGTGGGATCTCATCGCGCTCGCTGCTCGGCGACCGAACGACCTGACGATCCAAGCGAAAAGGCGGAAGCCGTGACCGACTTGCCTGAGACAGAAGAGATGGTCCCAGAAGAGATGGTCCCATGCCCCTTCTGCCACGGTTACGGCCGTGACCCCTATGGTCGTCTGTGTGATATATGTGACGGTTTTGCTTCGGTGCCTAAGGTCAAGCCGCCGCAGTTGGTATCGATGCCGCTGCCCAAGGGATGGGCGCTTTTACCGCTCGCGGACATCCGCCGCAACAGCGCTATCTATCACCACGCGCCGCTAGAAATGTATAGCTGGGACTTCGAACTGCACGGCGAGGCCCGCGCCTTGGCCCGCGCCAAGGCTGGGGCGATGCTCGCACTCCTCGACTGGTTCGACCACGAGGCCGCCGTGAAGGCGCAGGATGAGGTGAAGCCTTGTGAATAAACCAAGAAAAACAAAGCAAGCTAGACATGGGAAATAATTACTACCTTTTGAATTGAAAAAAGTTGATGAAAAAACGAACTTCGCACAACTTCGCACAACTTCGCACAACTTCGCACAACGGAACATTTGGGCGCTTGACAGCCCGATCGTTTGGGGATAACTTACCGATCGGTCGCCGGATGGCTTCGAATCTTGGGTCTAATCAACCAAGATTCGAAAAGATTCCTTCTGGTTTGAAATTTTCCAAGAACACTCGACGGGTCAAGTGCTAGGTACAAATTAGGTTCTTTTCCATTCTTAAACGACCCACCTATGGAAATAAAAAGAATGGTTTTTGCGTTGGTAGCTCAGTTGGTAGAGCAAGAAACTTTTAATTTCGAGGTCGTGGGTTCGAGTCCCACCCGACGCACGAAAAACGGGCTTGGGTTTCCAAGTAAAGATGTAATCGGGGTTACAAAACAACCCTGAAGGTAATGTCCACGTTGGTTGATACAACTAGACCGATTTAATCCAAACAAAGAAAGGAAAACAAAACAATGGCAGTAGCAACAGCAACAGTAGACAAAGAGAAGAAGGCGAAGGCAGAGGTGACACCCGATGCCACCATCGCAGCAGCATATGAAAAGGCTTCCAGGGCGACCGAGGTCATGGAACTTACCATCCTGAGTCTGCGGCGCGACCTCGCAGAACAAGCCTCGGTTATTTCCGAGAATGCAGAAATGCGTCGTCGTGCTCAGGGTGTCGTAGAGTATGATGCCGAGGTGGCACGTCAGAAGATTCTTGACGAACAGATTCGTCAAGACCGTGACCGTGACCTTTACTTTAAGGCCCGTGAGACTGCGGTTCGCGATGCTGAGGAGGAACTTCTGAGTCTTCTCAATGTCCGACGTGACGTTGAGTTCAAAGTTCCAGCAGCGAAGACCATTCGTGTCGCTTTCGATGCAGCCATTCTCAAGGCTGGAACTGATGGCGAGGGCAAGGTGGTTTGTGTCTTATCTGTGCAAAACAGCACAAACCACCTTAGAACACTCTTTTTATTCGAAACAAATTTCAACCACGATGACGACATTCAATGTTAAAAAGGATAAGAGAATTCTTCTTTCGAAACAAAACAAGGTGTTCTTGTCCTCTAAACAAGATGGTACTTGTATCTAAAATGATATACAGTGGAACATCTTACACTGAATATTATTGCCCTATTCACAAGAAAAGGGTGTTGGATTTGAAAAAAGGTAAGGAAGTTAGTTAATGATGATTCGAAGTCTGATGGTGGCCGCACTCTTGAAGTGCTGTTCTGTAGCAAGGGCCACTGAACCTCCACCTATTATTAGTGACATTCCTCGATTCAAGGTTACAAGACCTATCGCAGGAAAGGTTTCCGTTTCTACGATCAAAACACATTGGATTCAACCGCCTGACGGCCCGATGTGTCGTGAACCCAGCTCTCCAATTCAACCTGAAAACGGCGAACCCCTCTGGTATGACCCTGCGACCGAGGACGAGAATAAAGAGGTTCAGTTTCAGATTATGAATTGCTGGCGTGGAAAGGGTATCAAAACTGGTGTCAACAACGTCACTGATCCGTTTGTCGTTCTCCAAGTCCTCAGACTAGAGAAGGACTATAGCATTCCCGAAGAATATCGTGGCATCATTGGTGCTGCGTGGTGTTGGGAAGCTGCTATGAGAATCAAACCCAAACCAGGTGACGAAGGTCATTCCCATGGTCCATTCCAAATGCAGGAATGGTTTTGGTGGACGTGTCGTCTTCCAATGACTGACAGTGTTATCTTTAACATTCCAGTCGCAATGTCCTGCTATATGGGAATGTTGGACAAGTTCCTCAACGACAACACTTGTCCTGGAAATTGGGCTCGTGCGGAAGCTATGGCAGCAAATGCTCCCAAGTATGGCAGCATTTCCAGAGGTCGAGCTTCCTTTATTAAGGAACCAAAGAAGAAACGAGAAGCATACTGTTCTGTGAAATCCCTTCATTGGGATGAACTCGAACGGTGGCAGGCAATCAAGAATCTATCCAGGCGCTAGGTTCTTCAAGGGTCGATCATGCGGAAGTTCTATTATGAGATTTCAGCGAACAAAGAAGTTAACTTTCCGTAAGGTTCTCCAGCATGCTTTTTGGTTTTTGTATTGGGAAAAAACAGTATACAAGTCTAGCATCAATCTAGACTTCACAAGGCCCTGGAATTCTTCGGGGCCTTTTTCTTTGTATATTGTTTACAAATATGAGAACAAGGTAACTGGAAAAATAATCATCCGAGCAGAGGAGATTCAATGATAACTATAAGACAATATCTTAACAAAATCGAATGTTCAATTTGCAACATTACCAGACTAAAAATGGTACAATTCGCATTTGAAAATGGATGTACTCTTTTCGAATGTGAAAGTGGTGTTTTCGAAAGGAATAAATCAAATCAAAACAAAATAGAAAATTTCTTCAATGGATTGGGATTCGTGCAGTCTGTCAGTGGGGATAGTGTCTCACTAAAAGATATTGTTTTCTGGAACGACAAGGGCGTTGTCGTTTTTAAACTAAAACAAATGATTTCATATCCAAATACAAAATACGGATTGGTTGCAATCTATTACGGCAACGATTATTTAGAGTTTCTAAAAATTCAAGAATGGTTTCCGACGCTTGAACCCTTTGTCATACCATTAGTGGCGTCAGAAGAAATTAAACCAATCAAAATTGGTTGGTTCAGAAGGTAATTCAAGCGATAATTAGAACATGACACAAATTAAATTCTTAGATGAAGCCAAGTTCGACCAAGTTACCAGAGGACTGAACATCTTTGTTGTTCGACAAATCAAAGAGATTCTAATTGAATACTTCGATGGAATCAAAGGGATGATGACTGACCACACATTTGATGTCAAAACAATGGTGGAATTGGTTAGCAAGAATATTCCGATGTTATCAAGGGAAACGCCATTTACCGACCAAATGTTTGACATACTGTATGTGGATTTGAGAATTCACAATAAAGTTTTTAATGTAGCTGGTAGTTTTGCAACTAAAAGTGATAGAACCAAAGTTCTTCAAATAATTGTTCACGTTCCATTGTCCGCCTTCCTACAAAGCATGGTTGTGTACGTGCAAACGGGTAAATTCAACGGAATGGAATTGAGCAAAATAAACAACCATATTAGTTCTTTAATTTACCACGAACTTGTTCACGGTGACCAACAGAAGGAGGGGCCTGATAAAGCGCACTACGAAGGAGAATATGAACAAATTAAAATGTTATCAGATATTAATCTCGAAGATGATTCTCCTTTAAAACACCTTGAATTTGAATTACTTGGATTGAAAAAACTCAATAATTATTTCTTGTCCGACCACGAAAAGGAAGCATATGTCGCTCAGTATTACAAACTTGCTCGTCGTGATAGAATTCCTTTCAGTGAAGTTGCGGTCGTTGCTGCTCAAAATAAGATTGACAAATACGTCGCTCATTACATCAAGCGATATAATTTTAACAAAAATCGTAAGACAATGGCAATTGCACAAGTTTGTGTAAAAGAGGTGTACAGAATTTTTATCAACTTCTTTACCGCAATGATTGAAATGGCAAAAAGAATTTTCCCAAATCAGTCGCATCGTAGACCCGATGGTAGTATTGTACAAAAAGGCGTACAAATTAACCCTCAGGATGTGAAAGCATTCTATGATAAGAATAACTCAATTTTCATGGCGAATAAATAAGGAGAGTGTTGTGGTTCGTAAGAAAAATCCATTGTGGTTGCCGGAAGAAAAGGAAATTCTTAAAAATTTCTTCCACAACGTGGACTCCAAAACTCTTCGAAAACTCCTCCCAGAACGTGACCAAAATGGCATTCGGAGGATGGTTTTTAAACTCAAAATTTCCAAACTACCCAACGAAGATTTGTTAGAAACACTCACGGAATACATGAAACGCACTGGCGTTCATAGTGCCAGAATGAAAAATGTTCTGAAATTCATGGACATGTACGAACCTACTGTTAAAAATTCCTCCGCACAAAAAGATTTCAAAGCAAAAACCAAAAGAAAAAAACTGTTGTTCGCAAAAACAGACATCGAAGATGCTTTGGCGGGATTCGAAGAGTGGGAAACCGTCGGACAAGCTACATTACGCCACCCCGTTTCGGGCACTACCCTCATGAAGTACAAAAAATTTCTTGAGAGTAAAAATTACGGAACAAGTGGAAAATTCATTATGCTCAAAAAGACCAAAGTCGATGAGCTGATGAAAAACCTGAAACAGAAGGGTGGTGGAAGTAGGAACATTTCCTGGCCTTCCGACAAAATGGTGGTTCAGAAGTGTAATTTGCTCGGTATTCCAATGGCCGCAAAGGAGATCGGATGCGTTCCTGTGAGTTTGCGTATTTATCTCAAAACTCGAAATCTATACTCACTTGTAGATAAAGAAAAAGCGAGAAAATTGAGAAGGGAAAAGAAAAACGAAGAAGTAAAAATTCAATGGCCTAAAAATATCACTCTCGCAAAATTCGTAAACGAAGCAAATGGAACACTAAATGCCGCTGCTCTAATGAAAACACAAAAACACAAAAACTGGAATTCAATAACTTCATGGAAAATAAAAAAACACTTTACTCAAGAAAACATTCTTTTCGATAAGGTGTCTAAGTTGTGGAAGGTTAGAAGAAAATCAAATGACACCAGACTCCGTGGGGAATAATTTGTTAGAAATAGTTCAGTGTGAAAAGCTTGGGTATGCGCTCAGAACATTACAGAACGTTATCGAAACTGATGGAACAATGGCAATCGCAATCGATGCAAATACTGCGGGCGAAATTCTCACTCGTAGTATTTGCATTCGCGAACGCAAGCCCTATGTTCACATTTCTTATACTTCGCGTTCCGATCTGCGGCGCATCATCCTGCGCCGTCAGGCTAACATACAAACGGCACTCAGCTTTCTTTCGACCTACAGACCTGAGAAGTTGAACGTTGCTGGTAATGGACTGTACACTTTTAAAAAAACACAAAAAGAAATCGACAAATTCGTAATGGATTTTTTTCACAATCTTCGTGATCGTGGGGCAATGGAGAGTGTAAGTCTTATCCAGACTGGTGGACAAACAGGGGTCGATGAGGCTGCAATCAAGATGGCCCTTAAATTAGGATATGATGCGCGAATTGTTGCTCCAAAGGGGTGGATGTTTCGTGGGTCTGATGGCGTGGATGTTAAAGACGAAGAAGCGTTCAAGACACGCTTCTTCGGTCTGACCGCTGTTGAGTAGCAATACGCTGAAAAAGTCTTGGAAACAAACTCTGATCTAATCTTCTTGCGGAATTGACATAGGCCGTATTCCTGCCTATTATGAGGGTGGGCTGCTAGTGATCAATACCTATTACGATAAAGAAAAAAACTGTTTAATAATTGAAAATTTGTCCATCAAGAAAAGTGTTACTTTAGTCAAAGGGAATTCTTGTAGACCGAAGTACATCGGATGTGATGGCAATGTCTACAAAAGCCCGATTGAATATTTTAATAAATTCCTCGTTGTAGAGAATGACGAACACAAGGCGTTTGAAGATGAAGATGTTATTTAAACCGAAAGCTGTCTTTAAAGAAGAGAGAGAAATTGCGGCCAAATATTTTGAATTGGTAACGTGCAGAACTGACCTTGTTAATTTAGAATACAGAAACAAAAGGGAAGAACCGACTTACCCCATCATTGGCAAGTATTCAATTCTTGCTGATTATGTTGAGTATTGTCAGGATTTAAAGAATCTCAAAATAACACCAATTAATACTCCACTCATGCACCAATGGAGTTCTCGGATTTCTCAATGGTATCAAAGTGTTGAACGTTTTACACCACAAACGTGGTTTAATCCATTTGAGAATCCATTTGTTCAGCAAACCCTCCTGAAGAAGGAGGGTCCATTCTTCGTTCGTTATGACACCAAATCAAAACGCGAATTGTGGAAAACCCACGCCTTCGCTCAAAACTTTGATGACCTCATTAAGATGAGCATTCGTCTATCTGAAGATTATAAATTCGAGAACGAAATCCTCGCTGTTCGTGAATTTGTCAAACTCAAGACGTACGCCGATAATGATTCAATTTTCAAATCATTATCGGGACAACCCATATCAAAGGAGTTCAGGGTTCACAGACTACTTGGTCAAGAGTTGTGTCGTCACTTTTATTGGGAACCATTTCAGGAAGAAATCGAAGCTCAACACGGACCAATTGATTGTAACGAAATTCCTCAAGGTTGGTTAGATGATATTGCCACAATCTGCGATGAGAATAGTAATTTCTATGTGATGGACGTAGCACAAAAGGAAGATGGTACTTGGACATTGATTGAGATCAATGAGGGTCAACACTCTGGTGTTCATACGGACTGCCTTGATATTTATTACTCAAAGATAGCAGAAATTCTTCGTGGATTTTGAAGATGAACAAACAAAAAATAAGAGAACACTTTAGAGATGTTGTTTTTAAACGTGATGGGAAGAAGTGTGCCTTTTGTGATGAAACGAAAGAATTGGATGCTCATCATATAATGGATAGGAATTATTTTACTAATGGTGGTTATATCCTTGAAAATGGAATCACCCTTTGTCAGAAAATTCATCACTTCCAAGCTGAACTTTATCACAGCACAAATGCTCAGGATTATGCGATTGGCATGCATCCTGATGATTTATATAAAATGATTGGGTCATCCTTCGAGGAGGCAATAGAGGCTGATGGCAAAAACTCTTGAAGAATTAAAGAACAAATTCAAGTTTGTTCCTAAAACTCTTCCTGAATTACAAATCGAAACTGTCGAACGTTATCTGAAAAGATATGGATTTTCAACCATTTATGCCGAATCGGTTTTGGTTAAGTGTAACGATGAAGAAGAACTTGAAATTTATGTAAGAGATGAAATGAGAAATAATAATTTGACAACGTGTAAAAATTGTATGAATCATGGCTGTAAATACTGCTTTTAGGAAGGTAATATGTTCAAGTGTAAGTGTGGTCTGCAATATCATCTTTCAATTAGTTCTACTCACAACGAGGTAATTCTTTTACCCGTCGCTCGAAAAAATTCCCGTACTTCCGACGATAAAGAAAAAACCAAAACAACTTCCCAGTTATTTTCGGGGGCGAAAGAAATCTTCATCGGGTTGCAGATAGCAGATAATACAACAGATTGTTTAGGACTTCCTAAACTCATGCCCTTAAAAACCATGGCCGACGAATTAAATTCCAACACGCCAGATAAACGTGGACAGAGGATGAAAATCGTTCGAATCTGGAAAGAAATTAGAAATAGTGAAATTTACAACAGATACTCTATGACTTTATGGGCTAAGAAAATAGGCTACAGTGTAGCCACACTTAAAGCCTGGGAAGATAGATTCAACAAAGAAGCTAAACGCGAGAAATGAACAATGTATCGTAAACATCCAAAAACATTCCACCTTCCTGATTCGCCCGGATTAGGAAAAGAAGACAAAGTTCTCCACTCTTTGGACCATTTTTCTAAAATGGATTTAGTTGTTGCATCGGTCAAGATGGACGGCGAGGCATTTTCGGGCTATAGTGATGGCAAAACGCACGCACGCTCTTTGGACTCAAAGAATCATGCTTCCAGAAATTGGGCAAAGGCATTCTGGGCAAATACCTATCGCGAATTGCCGCCAGGGTGGCGTATTCAATGTGAAAACGTTTACGCCAAACACGCCATTCATTATGAAAATTTGGAATCATATCTATATCTGATTCTGGTTTGGAATGAAAAGAACAAGGCAATCACTTGGGACGAAACCCTATTCTGGGCAGAGGTTCTGAATATTCCACCCGTTCCCGTTTTCTACGTAGGGAAATTTGATTACACGCTCATTCAGAAGCTCTATAGGGAGCAGGCTGCCCTAACGGAGACGGAGGGCTACGTAATTCGAAACGGTGATGTTTTTGACTTCGAGGATTTCAAGGAAAATACGGGCAAATGGGTTCGCAAGGGTCACGTTCAAGAGGACGATGAGCATTGGATGATGAAATCAATTGTTCAGAATAAATTGACACAGGGAAGTAAATGAGTCGTTATTTGTGTTGGCGTTGTTACACTCAATTCGATGGTATCAAAGCCAAGGTGTGCCCTAAGTGTGTGAATTGTACTCTCATTATGAAGATTATTGAAGACATTACAAAGGTGAAACAAGAATGATACTTATGATCCGTTTTGTATAGATTCGCGCGAATCTTGATGGCGACAGGAAAACGAAAAGGTATAAACAATGTCAATTTTTTACACATCACCACATGACAATCCCAAATTCGGTCCTCCACCTGAATGGGAAAAAGTCGAACACTGTTATGGTGAAAATTGTGACACCTCTTTAACGGAGGATGGTGATAGAATACAAAATTGTGATGGATATGAAAATTGCGATTGTGAGTGTGAAGATTGTAAAGATGCTAGAAAAAAAGAAGAGGAACAGGATGACGGACCCGAATATGACAAATATGACAGAGAAGATTAAACAAGTGTTGATTGTTAGGAGGAATTATTATGACAAGAATGGTCAAAAATTTGGTATGAGATTGGGCAAAATCGTGGCACAGGCTTGCCATGCCTCAAACGGAGCAGCTTTTCTATTCAATGGAGTATATTACGATGAAAAGCTGAGAGTCCCAATAAAACAAACAGAAGAAGAGTGGTACTTTGAAAAGTACACCAAGGCGACGGTCCAAGTAAAAGAGGAAGCTGAACTTTTCGATATTCGAGACAAAGCCAAGGCGGCTAATCTCCCTTACTTCTTGGTGTGTGACGAGGGTGTTACGGAGTTCAATGGAATTCCCACATACACAGTTTTAGCAATTGGACCAGCATTAGCTTCCGAAATTGACAAGATCACTGGACATCTGGAATTGTTATGAGACTAGCTCTTTCGGCCACACAAACTCTTATGAAACACGATTGGTGGAAAATTTGGACCATTATTCTTTTTTCTTTAATCATTCTGACTGTTGTTTGTATCTATAATAGAACATGTATCGAAAATCCAAAAACACAAACGGAGGAATTGAAAGTGATAAAGGCACGAGAAGATTTCGTTAAAGACTCTGAAGAAAAAGAATACGCAATCAAACCCGTTATCTCAAATGTTTCAATTCCTCTGGTAATTGTACTAATTGATTCGTCTTATGAAAAATTTCAAAACAACTTCGAAAATAATAAAGATGAAATGGATGCAAATCCATAATCGATCGACACGACGTTTGGTAAGGTGGTAATGAAAGACCCAGAAATAAATCCGATGAATCTTAGCTTTAGCTTTATGTGGCGTGGCGTGATCGTCTACAAAAACGAGGTGACCGGCAAGTGGTTTGTGGCTACCGCTAGTCACAAGTACGACCCCGAATCAGCCGTGGGCGCGACCCCGGAAGACGCCTTGGACGGATGGTACAAAGAACACTACCCCGAATCGGCCGTAGGCGCGACATGAAAGACCCAGAAATAAATCCGATGAATCTTACGATGAATCTTAGCTTTAGCTTTGTGTGGCGTGGCGTGAAGTTTGTCCTGGAATCCGAGCCGCCGGTATCCTACTGGTCGGTCGACGACCTGCGAAACTCAATCTACCAAATCATCGTCTACAAAAACGAGGTGACCGGCAAGTGGTTTGTGGCTACCGCTAGTCACAAGTACGACCCCGAATCAGCCGTGGGCGCGACCCCAAAAAACGCCTTGGACGGATGGTACAAAGCGTGGTACAAAGAACACTACCCCGAATCGTCCGTAGGCGCGACCCTAAAAGATGCTTCGGCCCCGGAAGAACTGGCGCCTGAGATTACTATCCTGGAGCGCCGGCCCCGAGAAAGGACTTGAAAAACCCAAAAATACTAGCCGAGTTCAAGACATCATTCACCATCCGGCTCACCGAGCTGGACTTCGGTCGCATCAGAAGAGCGCTGAATATCTTTTACTGCGGGGCGGAAATACCCCCCGACGAGGTTACCGAGGCCCACATGAACTCACACTACGCTATCTGCCGTACGCACAGCTTTGATGCTGTTTGTGGTGTTGATAAGGACGGTAAGATTTCCATCTTGCACCTTGTGCCACCCAAGGTACACAAAGGCTCCTTGCAGGCACAGGCTCGGGCGAGCCGAGTACTTGATTCACATGCGGCTATGGGGCAGCCGGCAATACGGAAGAGAAAGCCTAATGATACGGAAGAGAAAGCCTAATGAATAAGAATATTTCTGAAGCATTGAGAGAGAAACTTCACAAGAAATTGGATGATATACTTACTGGTCCAATGTCCCTTACGAGAGCAATTCTACTTGCCACACTTGGTCATGCCAATCAAAAGGATATGGGAAAGAATACATACATTCGACACCCTCTGCGTGTCATGGAACAGATGGATTCTGAATACGAAATGTGTGTTGCCGTTGTTCACGACCTCGTTGAGGACACAGACATTACCCTCGAAGAATTGGCCGAGTTGGGATTCACTCAAGACCAGATTGATGCCGTTGATGCGCTGACGAAACGCTCTGGCGAAGAATACATGGACGGAATCAAGACCCGTGTGATACAATCCGTTGTAGCGTGCAAAGTTAAAGAGAAGGACATTAGAGACAATAGTATGTTATGGCGTCTCAAGAATAGAACTTTAACTAACAAAGACCTAGCTCGAATGCAGAATTACATTTCAGCTTTAGAATTCTTTGGTGCACTGAATAGGAGATTTTAAATGATTGAGAACGGTGAAGTGATGATGAAGTTTCGAGAAGAACTTTACACTCTATCTGCCAAATACGAAGTGTTTTTTAGTTTGATATGGAATAAAACAAATGAAGTTATTCCACTATTGGGGAATTTCTCCTCTTCCAACGAAGACCAATTAACACTCTTCATGAAAATCTTCATTCTGACGAAAGAACACTATATTGAAAAATATGAATTGATTGAATTTCGCGATTATTCTGATCAACTTTATGGATTTACGAACTGATTCGCTAAAGAAAAAAGGACCCTTCTGGTCCTTTTTTCGTTTTCATATTTAATATCTTTCGTTTGGAATCGAACCACTGATAGGAGCTGATTTGTAATAAGCTTCAGGAGTATATCCTAACACTTTGGTATAATTACCCAACACTGTCGCCTTGTGTAGATTTTTTACTTGATTTTCGGTTATTTCTTCATTAGTAAAAGCTATGTTGGCTAGATTGTAATCAGGTAAGAAAATTTTAAAAGACCCCGTGAGATTACTCGCACTCCCTTCGAACGCCAAAGATGATTGTTGATAAATTTTGTATTTAAAATCATTTTGTGTCAGTACAACCAATCCCCATTCGTTGTAGGGTATACTTTGTTTTGAAGAGGTATAAGTAGAATTAGGCAAATAAACATCAAAATCAGTAAGATTTGGTGAAACCGAAAGTTGAGGAGCTATACCCGCAAAATACGGGTCTGCTGATCTTAATAAAGTAAATGAACCAATGTCTACTGAACTAGATATCCAAAATATACAACTTCCTTTGTTAGAAGATATTGGATTAGAAGCAACTAATTCAGTATATCCTTTGTACGCATAAACATTATTTCCAAGATGCGAAGAGGTAAGAATGTCTTTCGGATCTAAAAATAATTTATAAGGTTTCCAAATTCTTATCTTTTTCAGCACAATCCTATTTCTTGAGTAAAGAAATTGTTTTACAAAGAGCCATAAATTTTTCATAATATATTTAGTAATCTCGATATCCTTCTGAATAAAAAACATTTTGAGCAATCAATTGAACGACCAATTAATTGATTTCGAGGCAAAAAAAAGGCGCAGTTCTAGACTCTTTTGATTGAAAAATGAACGTACAAAGTGGATTATTCTTTTCAAAATGAAACGAAAAAAGAGATTGGCTCCCGAAGAAGCCAATCTTATTCCCCTTTTATTTTAGAGATTTTTGTTCTTCGTATAGTCGTAAAACTCCGTTAAAAATTTCTGCATGTCAGAGAAAGTAACATTAGGGTCGTCATTGAAATCTGGAATATACGGGTAAGACCCGTTTCCCGTCGATTTAAGATACCCTGAAACAGCGTGAAGGCATTTGTATGCCTCTTCTGAAGAAGAGGCCACCTTGAAAAAGGCACCCGAAAGACACCAACACACAACCTTGTCTGATTTACAATCAGAGAACAAGTCAAGATAGTGTGTCGGCAAACAGGCACCATAACAATCACGAATCAATGTGTCTTTGGTCCATTTAGATTCGTCATCAAACAAATTAATAACATCTTCAGTGCGTTGAGAAATAATTCCCATTTTTTTCTTCTATTTCTTGAGTGGGATGTACAAACCGACGATTGCGGCTGCACGAATATTCTTCTTTGTTTGTATACCATTTTGTTCAACGGTAACAATCAAAGTTTTTGGTGTTGATTTTTCTACCTTTACAACCTTCATAGGGAAAAATTCTCCCCAATAAATCATTTCATTTTCTCGTAATTCAAAGGCCATTTTCCCAGGAACGAGACGACCCCTGTGATTGTATGCTGGCATCTTATTCGATCTACTCCTTGATCTGAATTTCCTTACGCACGGCGGCCTCGTGGTTAAGCCACTCCATCGCCGCGAGGAAGCTGCGCTCCACGCCGACGGTACTATCTATCCTCTTGCGGGCTCCCCAATCTGCGCCGTATCGAGTCGTTGCGATCAGGCTACTCTCCTCGCGGATGGTCCTCTCCATCATCGCGATCAGGCTGCGTTTCGTGGTAATTGCAGATGCGGTCGACAGGTACGGCGTGATAAGCCACATCCCATCGTCGCTGCGCAGTAGGTCATGGCAGTAAAGGTGCCAGCCCTTGGGTATCGGCAGCGATACCAGGCGGACCTCGTCGGACATCTTCGTGGTCATGTGTTCATTACTCCTTTTCACAGCCCGGTCAAGGGCTTCTTGGTTATACTGCGTTCAGTGCGCGCCTTGGCTTCCGGTGTCTGATTGTGCGCCTTCCGACGCGCCTTGGCTTCCGGCGTCTGGCGGTACGCCTTCTTGCGCGCCTTGGCCTCCGGCGTCTGGTGGTATTCCTTCTGGTACGCCTTCTTGCGCGCCTTGGCCTCCGGCGTATCTCTCTTCGCCTTCTCCCTTGCCTTGGCTTCCGGTGTCTGATTGTGCGCCTTCTTGCGCGCCTTGACCTCCGGCGTCGCGTTGTACTTCTCGGACCACGCCTTCATCCACGCCTTGGCTTCTGGTGTCTGATTGCGCACCTTCTGGCGCGCCTTGGCTTCCGGCGTCTGGCGGTACGCCTTCTGGTACGCCTTCTGGTACGCCTTCTGGTACGCCTTGAACTCCTCGTCCGTCTCATCCTTACGCTTATTCATACCGTCCCTCCCTTTGGCTGCGGCCGTGTCAAGCCGTGTAACTGATACACAGGTCGACAAGGCTTCTTGGTTATACTGCGTTTAGTGCGCGCCCGACCCGAACGGCATCGTCGAAGTTGATGTCCATCCAGTTGGACAACTCGCGACATGCCTGGTCGCGAAGCACCACGTCTCCCCTGTCGTGGTAGCGTGCGATATCGCACAGGAAGCTGTAGCCCACTTTTGCGAGCACGCTCGTTCCGTGCGTTGGTACGCCAGCCGCCGCCAGAATGCGGTTCACAGCGACGAGTCGGAGTTCACGGCTCTCCTCTTCGAGTTTTGCCACCAGCCCCTGCGCTGTGGCATATAGAGGGGCGTAAAATGCAGCCAGTACGGCATCGGGTTGCGTTGCCGCCTCCCTAAGACGGTCGACTGTTACGCGTATTGGCCCATTGCCAACGTCTATTTCAGCCATTTCCGGGTTTACTATCTTTATTTTTACCTGGAATGGTGAGGTACCCAAGACTACGGTGATGCTGGTGCTCATATTTTCGCTGATTATGAATTTCATTATTTATTCCTTTATGAGGGTCTTCGTCGCGTATGTTTCGTGTTCGACAGTTGGACACAAAAAAGACAGGGGCATTGCTGCCCCTGAATCTTATTCGTCCTCTATTGTCTGCTCACACTGACAGTCGGAATCCACTTCGCAGTCTGCCTCTTCGCATTCATTGCAAAATGCGCCAGGAATACCGATGGCAATTTCCATACAATCACGACAAGCGCAGGACTGATAACCAACCTCTGGACCATCGAGGTCCATACCGATGTCGGTAGCCTTGACCAATTGATTGATGACGATTGTACCATCGGCCATTGTCACGAGGATTTCAAATCCATCTTTGTGGATTTTGATTTCGGTTGAACTCTTGAACGTCCCGTGGAGAACATCAATGATGGCGTAATTATCGCCTTCCATAGCAATGTACCTTGCATTTTTCTTGTCAAATTCCATATTAACTCCTAATTACAAGGGCGAGGCGTAAAATGCAGCCAGTACGGCATCGGACTTCGGAGACAGTCCGGCCTGCCTCAGGGTCTAAGTGGAAGCTCAACCGCCACCCTGGTGGCCGGACGCCTCATTGCGCGGATTGCGCGGTGCAGACCCGACCCACTCGGCTCCGTCGTAGCAGATTGGGAAGTAGACGAAGTCTACCGTCCAGAGAGTGAATGGGCAGCCTTCGGGGCTACCATACCCGCCGTCGAACGGGGCGTTGAACCATGTTTCGTCAGCCGGGTCCGTTGCTCCTTGGACAGTCGAGTCGGCAGAGTCGTCCTCGGATTCCCACTCGATCGTGTCGTTGTCAGCGACCCTCTG
>Ga0163154_10004245_pt1 | contig 18979 bp, 13 predicted proteins | sample OliLakLV19MP9P1_FD_148649 | JGI IMG/M metagenome (GOLD analysis project Ga0163154, IMG submission 148649) | Freshwater microbial mat bacterial communities from Lake Vanda, McMurdo Dry Valleys, Antarctica - Oligotrophic Lake LV.19.MP9.P1 | ecosystem: Environmental > Aquatic > Freshwater > Lake >...
CATTTTCAGCGAAAAATGCGATGGATAAACGCATAAAGTCCGCCTCGCTCACTTTGATTTCATCCCCAGTTTTATGCTTCAAGACCGATTTGTCTGGGTCTAACTTGATGGTTTTGTCGGCGCACATCCGGCTATCGTTTTCCATAATCGACGTAGACAACATCCGCACTTCATTGAGGGGATTGCCGTCTTTCAACTCTAGCATCCGACTGCGGTGGCAAAAATAATGGTCTAAGACCAACACCATGTTATTGAAAAACAGGGGCGCGAATGCTCCGAGCGCAGCAGCAGTTTCATCCGCGCCCGTTCCGGTGGTCGCAATCGTAACCAAGTTTCTGTAGGCCGCCAGTTGTGCTTCCACTTTTAGGCGGCAAGCATCGATATAGTCCCGTGTGTAGGTATTCACAGACAGCATGTGAGATGTCCCTGTATGTTTTGAAGATGGGTTGATTGATGGTTGTGGATACGGAAATATAATGGCGGGCGCGACCCATGGGTCGCCCATCTAAAAATCGGGCTTCAGACTCCAATACCTTCGCCAAAAATGTGTAGGACATGATTTGGGCGACCCATCAGCCCTCACCCCTCTCCATGAGGGCTAACCATTACCCACATCTTTTAGGGGTGGATAATGCGGATATGAGGGGATTAACGGGTATTGCGCGTAGCCCCCTCATCCCCCAGCCCCTTCCCCCACGAGGGGGGAAGGGGAGTCCTCTCAAACCCAAATGATGTCTTGTGTTTGGCGTGATTCCCCTCTCCATGAGGGAGAGGGGCTAGGGGTGAGGGCTATTTACGCCTTATCGTAAGCCAGCCGCAGTCGCCCGATGATTTCATCGTCAATTTGCGCGGGGTTATCGACTTTTACGCGATGAGTCACCATTTCGTTCCATGACCCGGACGCCTCGAAACGACCTTCGACGGGCGCGGCTTTATCCTTGATGCCGATGTCAAAGCGCTTGGCCGTCACTTGCACGATGCCAAACTTTTTGCCTTTGCGAAGCAGGTTGATGTAGGTCTTGCCACTCCCCAGCGTAACATCCGCGCCAAAGGCGCTTATTTGGTCGAGCAAGTCATCAAAGGCCGGACGCCATACTGCTTTTGCACCGCTGAAATGTGCGTCTAGCGCTTCATCTGCGGAGACTTTGGGGGCATCAGCGCCCATAATGAGGTGGGTGATAAGGTTGGCATGACCATGCCCCAAGTCAAAATCGGCCTTGAGCCAATCCATAATCTGGGCGCGTTGGGTCAGACCTTTTTCTTGCGCCAACACCTTGAAATCATCCGGGGTTTTGCCGGTTTTTGACTTGATTGTCGCCAAATATGCTTCCACACGTCACCTCGTTTTTAGGGGAGAATATATTTTCTATTATACCCTAATTTCCCCCTTAAATTGCTGAAAATAGGCGTCAAAAAGACCACCCAGTTTCTTGGGGTTAATCCTCCGGTGAAACGGTGGTTTGATTCCGAAAGGTACGGCGGCGCAGCCACCATGAGACGAGCAAGCTCAAGCCCATTGATAGGACGGAAAGCGCGATGATTCCATAATCGACGCTGAACGTCCCGTCGGTGAAACTGCCGACGAACGACGCGCCTAACAGCACATACGGAAACGACCCCAATAGGTTGCCAATCACCGTCGCCCAATAATACGGCCACGCGGGGATTCCCATGCCGCCCAGCGCCAGATTGACGAAATCATACGGCAGTTGCAGCAGCCTCGTCAGCAAAACGGTCTGGAATGGCGCTTGATGTGCGCCGCGCATCAGACGCCGGAATAAGCCGGACGCCTCTGGGTTAGCCGAAGCGTCACTTTTGAAGATTCGCCCGACGTGATACGGAATCACGCCAGAAAGCACGCCGCCGACCATCGCATACAACAATCCCGGCCAGATACCCCATAGAAATCCGCCCAAGACGAGGAATGTCCACGACGGGACGAGCGTAATCGGGCGGATAGTGAACGCGATCAGATAGATACCGACGCCATACGGACTGTCCCGAAATAGGGTGGCGAGCGAATCCATCAGCCCATTGACGGTCACGCCGTTCATCTGTGCGACGATCCAGACACCCGCCAAAACAATTAACCAAACCAAGACGGCAATCACCGTAAGGCGATTCGCCTTGACCCACGCCCATACGCCGGACATGCAGCCTCGATTTCTGGAAAACACACCCAATACAAATAAGACATAACGCGCCCCAGACTATACACGATATGATGAGATTTTTCGCTATGTTGGGGCTAGGACGAAGGCGCAGCACGCAGCGCCCCTACTAGGATTATTTCCCTTCAATCAGGGCGCGTAGATCGTTTTCGCTGCGCGTGCCACAGACCATTGTTAGCGTATCGCCCGGACGAAGGATGGTGCTGCCTCGCGGCATAATCAGCTTGCCACCGCGCCAAATCGCGGCGACGACGGATTCCGGCGGCCATGCCACCTCTGAGATAGGCTTATTCGCCAGCGCGGATTTGGCCGTCAGGTGCAGTTCGAGGACATGCCCGCCGGTTAGCGCATTGAGCCGGACGGTCTCGACGGTGTGTTGGTCTTGTAGCTTGCGAGAATAAGCGATGTTATAGGCGCGCATCACCCCATGACGCCCAATCAGCCCCAAGAGTTGCCCATTAGCGCGGTTGATGACCGGCAAGCGCCCGACATCATGCGCGCTCATCCGACGGATGGCCGCCCAAAGCGGTTCGTTCGGTTCGGCGCTGATGACCTCACGGGTGCAGATGTCGCCCGCCGTCAGGCCAGTGTGAGACTCATAGGCGCGCTGGAGGTCGGTCAGGGTCACGATGCCGACCAGCCCGCCCACCGCATCTATCACGCACAGCGAATGGGTTTTTTGCCCACGCAACGCATCGCGCAATTCAGACAGCGGGGCGTCTGCCAGAATCGATGGGGGCGGCGAAATCATTGCCTCACTCACCGTGACGCCTTGCATCAGGTCAACCTCACGCCCGGTTACCAGTCGCAGACCCTTCCCAATCAGACTCTTAATATAGATTCCGTGCGGCTCGAAAAATTCAGTCGCCAGCACGCACACGCCCGTCGCCAGTAGGATAGGCAGAATGAGGCGGTAGTCGTTGGTGAGTTCAAACACAATCATGACGGCGGTAATCGGGGCGCGGACAACCCCGGCCATGACCGCCGCCATGCCTGCGATGGCATATTCTTGCGGGTCGCCCGCCAATACGCTGGGGAGGAATCGGACGACGATCTGACCATAGGCTGCGCCCAGCATCGTCCCGACGAATAGCGTGGGCGCAAATATCCCGCCGACGAATCCCCCGCCGATGCTAACCGTCGTCATGATAATTTTAGCGAATCCCAAGATGATGAGCAGTTCGAGTCCGAGCGTGCTGCGTCCGCCCAAGACCGCGTTCATTTCCTCACGCCCGACGCCCAATATACCCGGTAGCGCGATGCCTACTACGCCAACAATCGCCCCGGCGAGGGCGGTTTTTGCCGGACGCGACAGCGTTACACGCGCCCATTGGTGGTGCATCCAGTCCATTGAGCGCATGAAAAAGACCGATACGAACGCCAATAAAATCCCTAACGGCGCGAACATCAAAATCTCTAGCGGGCTACCCAATGTATAGAAAAACGGCCCCATCTCATAACCCGGATGGAGCGCCTCAGTGACGCCGGACGCGACCACGGCGGCCAACACAATCACGCTGAACGAACGCGCCTCGAATACCCCGTTGAGGACGACCTCTAAGGCGAAAAAGACGCCAGCAATTGGCGCTTTGAAGGCGGATGCGACGGCGGCGGCTGTTCCAGCTGCGACCAGCAGGCGGGCGTGGTCTTCTCGCAATTTGAATAGACTGGATAACCAACTGCCCATATTCGCGCCGATTTGCACGCTGGGGTCTTCTGGCCCCGTAGACGCGCCCGCGCCTAGCGAAATCGCGGAACTGAGTGCCTTGACCGGCAGTTTGGCATAGGGCAGGTGTCCGCCGGAAATGGCGACGGATTCAATCACGCTGGCGACGCCGTGGATTTTTTCCTCACCGACGAATCGACTCATCAGCCAACCGACCAGCGCTCCCGCTAAGGCCAGCGCGACCACGCCGCCCAATGCCCCAATGATCGGACTCAACACCTCGTGGCCGAGTTGCTCACGGAAAATCACGCCGAACAGGTCTATGGCTTCGCGGTAAATCCAAATAGCTATGGCCGCCCCGCCCCCCAATCCGACAGCTAACAGCAGCAGCATATTGGTGCGACTGGAACGCAAACGCGCCCACAGCGCGTTGAGGTCACGGCGAGAAGGTAGGGGATTGGCGGTCATAATTAGATAGGCTTTCGTTGCGGGGAAAAATAGTGCTGTTTCCGCATTGTAGTCCCATTGTAATGACCCCTCAACCGTTGAGTTAGGATGTCGTCGGTCAGGCGGGCGTGACCATCAGCGCGTTGAGTGCTGTTCTCGGTGGACAAAATGCCCTTCACGACAATTTCGCGATGGGACATTCATCGTGATTTTGGCCTATTGCCCCTGACCAAGCGAGTAACCGGGCTGTCCATCGAACATATACAGGTTTTCGGTCTTAATGACCTCAAAACCGGCGTTGAGGACTTGGTGCAGCACGGCCATCACGTCGTGTTGGCTTAGATGTGTGTCGGTAGCGGCCACGAATCGACAGCGCCAGTGGTCAGTGCAGAACGTCTCTGGGAAGCCGTGCGGCCAGACCTTGACGCCTCGGTTGGTAATCATAGATAGCGTGAGCGCCGTCCCGCTGGCAGCATTTTGTAATTGTTCACCCAGCAGTGACGGTTGGCGCGGCTCGTAATCGAGAAATACGTCAACGCCGACCAGTTCACGCTGTGCGGGTGGGCGCGGGACGTAAGGCACAGTGCTGAACGGCTTGGCATCGGCGCTATAGCTGACTGGTGTCAGGGTTTGGGGCGTCTGTCCCAGTCGTGCAATCACCGCCTCGGCGAAGTCGCACGTCCCGACCAACTGTGTGCTGAGTCCGTCGCGGTAAAGGTCAGCGGTGTGAATCCCGTCCTCAAGCGTCTTGAGCCATGCGTTATGGACGCGGCTGGCGACCTCGGGTTGCCCGATATGCACCAGCATCATCACGCCCGCCATCAGCAAACCGGACGGATTGGCCTTGTCTTGACCAGCGATGTCAGGCGCTGTGCCGTGGATGGCTTCAAACATCGCCACATGCTCACCGAGATTGGCGCTACCGGCCAACCCGACTGAGCCGGTCAGTTCTGCCGCGATGTCGCTTAGGATGTCGCCATACAGGTTTGGCGTGACGATGACATCAAAGCGCCCCGGCTGAGTCGCTACCCGCGCCATGCCGATGTCCACAATCCAGTGGTCTTTGGCGATGTCGGGATAGTCCGCCCCGATTTCATCAAAGACCTTGTGGAACAGCCCATCGGTCATTTTCATGATGTTGTCTTTGGTGAAGCACGAGACTTTTTTGCGGTCATTGGCGCGGGCGTATTCAAAGGCGGCGCGCACGATTTTCTCGCAGCCGGGGCGTGAAATCAGCTTGAGGCATTGATAGACCTCATCGGATTGGCGATGTTCGATGCCCGCGTACAGGTCTTCCTCGTTCTCACGGATGATAACGATGTCGAGGTCGGGGTGGTGGGTATGGACGAACGGCATGTACGCCTTGCACGGTCTGATATTGGCATATAACCCTAGCGTCTTGCGGATGGTGACGTTCAGGCTCTTGAAGCCGCCGCCTTGTGGGGTCGTGATGGGCGCTTTGTAAAAGACTTTGGTGCGGCGTAGTGACTCCCACGACTCCGGCTCGATACCGGAGGTATGGCCGCGCAAATAAACGGCCTCCCCGATCTCGATGGTTTCCAGTGTGAGTTGCGCCCCGGCTGCCATCAAGACATGCAGGGATGCCCGCATAATCTCTGAACCGATTCCGTCCCCATAAGCGACCGTGATAGGTGTTTCCATGCTAATGTGTTCCCCCTGTGATGTGTGATTAACGGGGCATGGTTCACCATGCCCCAGATGCGAAACCTAGATGTGGCTTAGTCGAAGATATCGAAGATATTGCCGAGAAAACCCTTATTCTTCTTTTGAGGATGCGTTTGTCCAGAATGGCTGGAGTAACTGTCGTCATCCCAATCGGCTGAGCGCTGGGAACGGCGTCGGTCAATCTCATAAACATCATCGCTGTCATTGTCATAACCGCCCCGTTTGGCCTTCGCTGTACTATCAGTGAGCGCGGCCAGACCAGATTGCTCGACGCGCATAGCACGCTCAATCAGTTTGTCGAGTTCCCCCCTGTCTAGCCAAATCCCACGACACTGGGGGCAGTAGTCAATCTCGACGCCCTCACGGGTGGTCATGGTCAAGTCAGTTCCATCTACTGGGCATTTCATGGGTGAAGCTCCTTTAGGTAAGTTGATTGATGCGTAAAAAACTCCCCCGGATAAGGCAAACAAAAAGGCCGACAGAGGCGCGCAAGTGGTTGAGTTAACCGTTTTGCGTGTTCTGTCGGCCTACAACTGCGCCTCATGTTGAGATGCTGCGCTGGGTCTGCCGTATATGGGAGAATACAGCTACAGTATAGAGGATATGTCGCGAGATTCAAGCGGCCTGTGTCGATAATCCCCTAAATGTGGGGATGAGCCATCTGGCTACGCCTCAAAATTTTTGTCCACCGTCAAGACGACGACGCGCTCACCGGTACGGGTACTCATGTCGGTGTGTAGGCTTATCAGGTGACAACCGACGATGGTTGTCACCATATCCGCCAATATCTCGCGGGCGGACTCGAAGAGTTGGCGGCGCATTTCTTTGACCAGCACACTGCCGTCTGCCGTCTCACACAGCTTGATTTCGGCGCGGGTCAGGATGCCGCGCAGCCGCACGACAATCATATCGAGGACGAACACCGTCCGAACGTCTTCTGGCCCGCGCCCTAGATAATCCTTCTCAAACTGAATCATGGCACGGGTAAATTCGGCTTCTTGTTCACCGCGTGTACGGGGTTTAGCGGTCATGGGTTAAGTTCCTCTAAAAGTGTATCCAACTCGGCGCGGGTGGGCAGAGAGGCGGATGCACCCAGCCGTTGCACGCTGATCGAGGCGGCGGTATTGGCGAATGAAATCGCCTCTTCCATTGACCGTCCCTCATGTAGCGCCACCGCCAGCGCCCCGCAAAAACAGTCGCCTGCGCCAGTCGTATCCAGCGCTTTGACTGGGCGACCCAGCACGACGAAAAATGCGCCCTCATGTAGGCAAGCCGCGCCTTTCGCGCCCAGTGTAACGATAAAAGTTTGGTCTGGGTGGGTTTGTAAGCCATGGATAACCGATTCCACGTTCGCCACACGCCTGTCAGGAGAATTCGTATGGAAGGCCAGTTCAGTCTCATTGAGGATGACGACATCAACTAGCGACAGCAATCCGTCCATAAACGGGGCAGCGGGACCCGGATTGAGCAAGGTACGCGCTCCGGTGGACTTTGCGCGGGCGAACAACGTCTTAATCGTCTCTTGCGGGATTTCAAACACCGACATAATCAGGTCGCCGGGGCTGATGGTCAGCGACTCGATGTCAGACGGCATGACCAGCGCATTACTGCCGGGGATGACGATGATAACGTTTTCAGAATCATCGCCAACCGTGATTAAGGCCGTGCCAGTGGGGACATCCTCGACAAAACTGACTGCGCTCAGGTCAAGCGATTCGCCTTGCAAGAAGGTATAAAGCTGCCCGCCAAAGGCATCACGGCCTAATTTACCCGCCAACGCCACCTTACCGCCTAATCGGGCGGCGGCAACGGCTTGATTTGCGCCTTTTCCGCCGGGGATGAAGTGAAGGTGACTGCCGAAAACGGTTTCACCGGGTTTCGGGAGAGTTTTGGTGCGGGCGACCACATCCATATTGATGCTGCCCGCCACAAGAATTCGTGACATAAGCTATAGAGTCCTAAGTGATGAAAAACAGTGATGAGTCCTGAGTGATGGGCATGATAATACAATTTTAAAAGTTGATACGGATATGATGCGCTTGTAGGGACGGCATTCTTGCCCTCCGCTTTGGGAATACGCAGACGGACGCCCAGAAGGGCGTCCCTACGTCTTTTATGGGTATTTGTTGGTTAACGGACGCCTGAGCGGGCTTGGTTGCGGCGGGTGAGCGAGTCTACGATCACCGAGATAATCAAAATGCCAGCCGTCAGGATTAGCCTCGCGTCAGCCGGGATATTGGGGATCAGGCCTAGCCCGTTATCGACACACGCGATAATCAAACCACCTAGCAACGCACTGCTCATTTTACCATTACCACCAAATAAGGACGTGCCGCCAATCACGGCGGCGGCGATGCTGTTTAGGAGCAAAGGGCCACCACCGGTACTGGTCGCTACTGAGCCAAGCCGGGCTAAGACGAACACCCCGCCGACTCCAGCCATCAAACTCCCCAGCATGAAACCGTACAAACGGATACGCTCAACCGCGATACCGGCACGGCGTGCGGCTTCTTTGTTGCCGCCAACAGCGAACAGATAGCGGCCAAACTTGGTCTGAGTGGTCAGGTAGCCCAGCGCGACCAACATTCCCATGACCAAGACGAAACCGACTGGGATGCCCCGGTCTTGATTGGCGATAATCACCAGTAGTGCCATCGCTGCGGCCATCACAACAGTCTGAATGGCGATTACCTCAATGGGTTTGGCGTTCAGCCCCGACTTCCGGCGTGCGTTCCGGCCTACAATTTCTGACGCTGCATAGCCGACGACGATCACAACCCCAAAAATCACTCCGACTTCTGGTGACAAAAAGGCGCGGGTTGAGCCGAGGATCACCGGGTCACGCATACTCAGCGTCCCCAGCCCTTTGACCGTCAATAGGACGACGCCACTGAGCGCCAACTGACCCGCCAAGGTAACGATAAACGAGGGCAGCTTAAAGACCGTGACGAAAAACCCTTGAACCAGCCCAATTGCCACCGCCGCCAGCAAGCCAAGCAGGAGCGCCAGATACCACGGGACGGTAAAGCCCTCAACCGATGTCACCCCTTCAATCACGATGGGGGCGCGCAAGAGCAGGGCGATGACGACGGCGGTCACACCGGCGGTATAGCCCATCGAGAGGTCGATTTCGCCCAGCAGTAGGATGATGACGACGCCAAAACCAATCGTGATAACCGGCGCGGCCTGTACGAGTAGATTGACGAGGTTCCCCGGAGTCAGGAACAGCGGATTAGCCCATTGAAAGACGAGGCAGATGAGGACCAACCCCAACACGACGGGCAACTGTCCGAGGTCTCCACTGCGGATACGACCCCACCACGCCCGCATATATTGGCCGAATGATTGTTGTGCTTTGCTTTGAATGAGCGCACTTTCTGAGACGGTCTGTTGTTCACTCATGGTCGCCCATCCCCGGTACGCGGCTGAGTTGACCGGCGGTCATCTCTTTGACCACAAATTCATAATTAACCTCTTTGACCACCAACTCACTGACAAGATGGCCGAGGCGCAAGACGGTAATCCGGTCTGCCACCTCGAAAATATCATGTAGATTGTGCGAAATTAACACGACTGCCAGCCCTCTATCGGCCAGACGACGCACCAAGTTCAAGACTTGGCGGGTCTGCGCTACGCCGAGGGCGGCGGTAGGTTCATCAAGGATGACGAGTTTGCTGTTCCACATCACCGCTTTGGCGACAGCCACGGTTTGGCGTTGACCGCCGGATAAGGCGCTGATGGGCAGTCGCACCGAGCGCAGCGTCGTGACCGATAAACTGGTCAGGGTGTCAATGCACTGCTGCTCCATTGTGGATTCATCTAGACGCCCCATGCTGTTAACGCGCTCACGCCCTAAGAACATATTGCCAACCACATCAAGATTATCGGCCAGCGCGAGGTCTTGATAGACGACCTCGATGCCTAATGCGGCGGAGTCACGGGGGCTTGTGACCGAGACCTTACGCCCATCGAACGTGACTTCGCCTACGTCAAAGGGATAAATCCCGGCGATTCCTTTAATCAGGGTCGATTTGCCCGCGCCGTTGTCACCCACCAGCGCCATGACTTCGCCGGGGATAGCGCGGAAATCAACACGGGTCAGCGCCTGCACCGCGCCGAATGTTTTGGTCGCGCCCTTCAGCTCTAAAATGGGTTGAACATTGTGTTGTGCTGCCATAATTCCCTCCAAAAATCTTGAGTGATGCGTCTTAAAGTGATGAATGATGAGCAAATCTAAACCTGTTATTTCCCAAAACTCATCACTTAAAAGTCTTGGGGACTGGAGTCCTGAATAAGTTTTACACTCATCACTCGGTACTCATCACTCATCCCTTAAAAAACTGCCCCCTGCCGCTGCTCTGTAAATAGACGCTCAGAGTGGGCAGGGGGCGGTTTGTCACTTACGGTTTAGCGGTCTGCGGGGCAGAAGGCTTCAAAGTCGCCGACGCAGATTTCTTCCCAAGTGCGGAAGCCATCGGCGATGACGGTCTCGGCGATGTTGTCGATGGTCACGCTGACCGGGACGAGCAACACGGCGGGGACATCGGTGGTGCCGTTGTTGATCGCACCGCTGACCAACATGCTGGTGTCTTCACCGTGCAGCAAGGCGATTGCCAGTGCAGCGGCGGCTTCGGCTTCAGCTTTGATGGCCTTGTAGACGGTCATCGACTGCTTGCCCGCGAGGATGTTCTGGATGCCGCCGACGGTGGCGTCCTGACCGGTCACAGGGATGTAAGCCAGACCCTGATTTTCGAGGGCGGCGATGATCGAACCGGCCAAGCCGTCGTTCGCAGCGATAGCCGCGTCAACGTTGCCGCCGGAAGCGGTCAAAATCTGCTCGAAGATGACCAACGCTTGTTGGTTGTCCCAATCGGGGACGCTCTGGTCATCGACCTTGTTCCATGTGCCGTTGTCGAACAGCGGGGTGATGACGCTGTTATAGCCATTGGCGAACAGGGTGGCGTTGTTGTCTGTCGGGGAACCGTTCAGGACGGCGACATCGACGGGTGTGGCGAGGCCAGCGCCTTCAACAGCGGCGACCAAGCCCTCGCCTTGCAGACGACCAACCGACTCGTTGTCGAACGAGACATAGAAGTCTGCGCCGGGACCTTCAATGGTCAAACGGTCATAGTCGATGACCTTGACACCGGCGGCACGCGCCAATTCGATGATGGCTGCGCCCGAACCGCTGTCGAGGTTGACCATCAAGATGACCTTCGCGCCGTTGGTGATGGCTTGTTCGGCTTGGGTCAATTGGGTGGCGGCGTCGCCTTCGGCGTTGACGATGCTGTAAGAAACACCGGCGGCGTCAAATGCGGCGGCCAAGAAGCGGCGATCATCAGCTTCCCAACGGGCAGACGAAGCGCTGTCCGGCAGGAGGACGGCGATGCTGCCCATGTCGGTCATATCAGTCATTTCGGGGCAATACATGGCGAAGTCGCCAACGCAGATTTCTTCCCAAGTGCGGAAGCCGTCAGCGATGACGGTTTCGGCGATGTTGTCGATGGTGACAGCGACGGGGACGAGCAAGGCCGACGGGACATCGTTGGTGCCGTTGTTGACCGCACCCGTGACCATCGCGCTGACATCTTCGCCATTGAGCAGGCCAACGGCCAGCGCAGCAGCGGCTTCGGCTTCAGCTTTGATGGCCTTGTAGACGGTCATCGACTGCTTGCCCGCGAGGATGTTCTGGATGCCGCCGACGGTGGCGTCCTGACCGGTCAAGGGGATATAAGCCAGACCCTGATTTTCGAGGGCGGCGATGATGGAACTGGCGAGGCCGTCGTTGGCGGCGATGGCTGCGTCAACGTTGCCACCAGCGGCGGTCAAAATCTGCTCGAAGATGACCAGCGCTTGTTGGTTGTCCCAATCGGGGACGCTCTGATCGTCAACCTTGACCCAATCGCCCGACTCGAACTTGGCGTTGATGACGCCGTTGTAGCCGTTGGCGAACAGGGTGGCGTTGTTGTCAGTCGGGGAACCGTTCAGGACGGCCACATCGACGGGGAGTTCCAGCATGGCGGCTTCAACAGCGGCGACCAAGCCCTCGCCTTGCAGACGACCAACCGACTCGTTGTCGAACGAGACGTAATAGTCCGCGCCGGGACCTTCAATGGTGAGGCGGTCATAGTCGATGACCTTCGCACCGGCGGCGTGAGCCAACTCGATGATGGCTGCGCCTGAACCGCTGTCGAGATTGACCATCAACAGCACCTTCGCGCCGTTGGTGATGGCTTGCTCGGCTTGGGTCAATTGGGTGGCGGCGTCGCCTTCGGCGTTGACGATGGTGTATTCGACGCCAGCAGCATCAAATGCACCGGCGAGGAAGCGACGGTCATCGGCTTCCCAACGGGCGGACGAAGCGCTATCAGGCAGAAGGACGGCGATGCTGCCCTCTTGCGCCTGCACACCGACGAAGCTCGTCAGCAACACCAGCAAAAGAAGTACGAAAACATGAGCGAAACGTGGTTTCATTGAATTTGGCGCGGGGATACCGCTACCCTATGTGGTAGCGGAGGAAAGCGCCTGTCCTTTCTCGTAAAAATACCCATCAGATTTGTGAATCGGCGTGCAGTAGCGGTTTCTTGCTCTTGTCTAACACTAATACTCGTTGTATGAGTTACCTCATTATTCTCGTCTTGCGACGATAAAGTGAACCTCGCCAATGGTATTCGGGCTTATCATACCCACTGCACTTGCCTAGACCCTCGGCATGTTTAACGGTGGATGATAGAGCGATGGGCTGGTTCAGTCACCCATCGGTATCGTGACCCGAATAACGTAGCCTCACGAATGAGGCTCAGGCTGGTCAACATGGGCTTGCTTATCGCAAGCCATCCCTTTTACGGGGGTGGTCGTTGACTACTTGACTCTCCACTATAGGGGTTGTTTGGTAAAACACTATGGCTATCAGCCCCCCAACATTGGCTAACAGACCAATAAAGATTGTAACGCGCTAGGGGATTTTAGCAACAAGTTTGCGTCGGTTTTTAGGGAAGTGGCACAAGTCTGTCAGTGTTTTGTCATAATCTCCCCGCAAACGTTTACAGAAGGTGGTTGCAGTTTGGGGATATGCGCGTAAAAATAGGGGTGACGTTTGTTGACCTCGCCTAAACACGTCTTTCGTTGAATGTCTGGAGAACCAAAATTATGTATATCCCAAAATCGGAAGACAAATTTACGTTCGGCCTGTGGACGGTGGGCAACACCGGACGCGACCCGTTCGGCCTCCCCACCCGCGAGGTGCTTTCACCCGTACAAATCGTCCACCTATTGGCGGAGGTCGGCGCGTATGGGGTCAACTTTCACGACAACGACCTCGTTCCGATTGACGCGACTCCGGCGGAGCGCGACCAAATCGTGCGTGATTTCAAGCAGGCGCTGAATGAAACCGGCCTCGTCGTGCCGATGGCGACCACCAACTTGTTCGGCGACCCGGCCTTTAAGGACGGCGCGTTTACCTCCAACGACCCCAAAGTACGCGCCTATGCGCTCCAAAAAACCATGCAGTCGATTGACTTGGGCGTCGAACTGGGCGCGAAAGTCTATGTGTTCTGGGGCGGGCGCGAGGGTACGGAGACCGACGCCTCTAAGAATCCACAAGATGGCGTGAAGCGGATGCGCGACGCGCTGAACTTCTTCTGCGGTTATGCCAAAGATCAGGGCTACGACCTCAAGTTTGCGATGGAGCCGAAGCCCAATGAGCCGCGTTCGGATATTTATTTGTCCACCGTCGGGGCTATGCTCGGCCTGATCGCCACGCTCGACCACCCTGAGATGGTCGGCTTGAATCCAGAAGTCGCGCATGAACACATGGCGGGCTTGAACTTCACCCATGCCGTGGCGCAGGCTTGGGACGCCGGAAAATTGTTCCACATCGACCTCAACGATCAATTGTTTGGCCGCTTTGATCAAGATTTTCGGTTTGGTTCGGTCATGATTAAGCAGGCGTTCTTCCTCGTCAAGTTCTTGGAGGATGTCGGCTATCAAGGTAGCCGCCATTTCGACGCCCACGCCTATCGGTCATCCGATTTGAATGATGTGAAGGCGTTCGCACGCGGCTGTATGCGGACATATCTCATCCTGAAAGAGAAGGCGCAGCGCTTCAACGCCGATTCCGAGATTCAGGCCTTGCTCAAGGGGATTAACGAGGACGATGGCGCGTTCAGCTATGTCGCGGGCGGGTATTCGTCCGAGACGGCGGCCAAACTCAAGGCCGTGACGTTTGACCGCGCCGCGCTGAACGGCAAATCGTTGCCGTATGAGGCGCTCGATCAACTGACGATTGAGTTGCTGCTGGGCGTGCGGTAGGACGGCGCATGGTAGGGACGGCATTCTTGCCGTCCGTTTTCGGAATGCCTGAACGGACGCCCAGAAGGGCGTCCCTACCTATTTAAATCCTTAACCTAACATCTAAGGAGGCGTCCTATGCCCTATGTTCTCGGAATAGACATCAGTACGACCAGCGCGAAGGCGTTAGTGGTCGATTCAAGCGGGAAAGTCGTGGCGTCGCACAGCACGCCGCAACCCATCAGCCAACCTAAGCCGTTGTGGAGCGAGCAAAACCCGTCCGATTGGTGGGCGGGAGTCGCCGAATCGATTCGCGGGGCGCTCTCACAGGCCGGAATCGGCGGCAGCGATATAACCGGAATCGGACTCACGGGGCAGATGCACGGTCTGGTCATGTTGGATACAAATGGGAATGTGCTGCGCCCATCTATTCTATGGAACGACCAGCGCACGCAAGCCCAATGTGATGCGATGACGGCGGCGGTAGGCGAAGAACGACTCATCCGAATCAGCGGCAGCCGCGCCCTGACTGGCTTCACCGCGCCCAAGATTTTATGGGTGCGCGACCACGAGTCGGATGTGTACGCCCAGTGCGCCCATATCTTGCTCCCGAAAGATTACATCCGCTACAAGCTGACCGGCGAATACGCGATGGACATGAGCGACGCCTCCGGCACATCGTTGTTGGATGTCGGGGCGCGGGCGTGGTCATCTGAGATTTTGGCCGCCTTAGACATTCCGTCTGCGTGGATGCCGCCGGTCTACGAAGGGACGGCGGTCACGGGGCAGGTCAGCGCCTCAGCCGCCGAACAAACCGGCCTCGGGGTGGGGATTCCGGTGGTGGCGGGCGGCGGCGACCAAGCGGCGGGCGCTGTCGGGATGGGCTTGGCCTCGCCCGGGCAAGTCAGCGTGACGGTAGGGACATCTGGCGTGGTGTTCGCGCCGCTGGCGGCCTATGCGTATGAAGCGCACGGGCGCGTCCACGCTTTCTGTCATGCCGTGCCGGGGATGTGGCATTGGATGGGCGTGATGCTCAGCGCGGCGGGCGCGTTGCAATGGTATCGTGACACGCTGGCGGCAGATATCCCGTTTGACGTGTTGGTCGATGAGGCGGCGGGCGCTCCGGCGGGCAGCGACGGGCTGTATTTTCTGCCGTATCTCAGCGGGGAACGCACCCCGCACCCCGACCCGCTGGCGCGTGGCGCGTTCATCGGCTTGACCGTGCGACACACCCGCGCTCACCTGACCCGCGCCGTGCTGGAAGGCGTGGCATTTGGACTCAACGACGGCTTCACGCTGATGGCCGAGGCCGGTCTGCCCGCGCCGTCACAGGTGAGAATCGCGGGCGGCGGGGCGCAATCTGGCTTGTGGCGTCAGATTATCGCGGACATCCTCAACGTCCCGAATGTGACGGTCAATACGGTAGAGGGTGGCGCGTTCGGCGCGGCGATTCTGGCGATGGTCGGGGTCGGGTGGTACGCAGACGTGGCGACGGCGTGCGCGGCGACGATTCAGACCGGCGGCGCGGTGACTCCGAGCGCGGATGTCGCCCATTACGCCGAGTCGTATGCGGTCTATCGTCAGTTGTACCCGACGCTGAAAGATATTTTCCCGAAGTTGTAACCTCACCCCTAAATCCCCTCTCCAAAACCTTTGGAGAGGGGACTTTGTTTACGGCGCTAAGGTTGGTACGAGCGTCGGACGTGGCGGGTAGAGGTGATAACGCAAAGTGTTTTGAGTGGGAATGTCGTACAGAAACCCCCCTTTTGAAATTTCTACGGTCGCAATGTGAAACATCTCACCCGTAAATTGAAAGAGATATGGAAAATAATGCCCGTCTTCCGAGTTAACTTGATAAAAGAGGTCGGTGATGAGCTTTATATCACGTAGACCTTCAAGAAAATAGACTGTCGCCCGATAGTTATCTGGGGTGGTCGTCCCCGCAAGCCAAAGGTAATTATCGAGGTTATCGTAAAATACCCCGTTTCCAGTAGACAGAGGTAGCATGAGCAACCTCAAATTAGGATAGTGCTTGGTGCGTTGAGTAAAGCCGTCCAGTGTTTGCTCAATCAAACTGAGGGTGAAATTCTCGGTGCTGTCGTCCAGATAGCCGATTGCCAAGCCCCAACCGTTGCCGTCACTGGGTTTGTAGAATGTATAACGTTGTCCTTCCAGCGCCCCTTCAACTGATTTTTCATCCGTCCCATCGTAGACATATAGCAGTCTATCGCGGATGTAAAAAATTGGGTTATCCGGCGTGGTTTCTATGCTGACTAATGCGCCGTCGTAGGTGTATGTCCGACGCTCTGTGCCACGAAAGCCGGTGATTTCGAGCGTAAAACTTTCATCAGTAAGGTTGGTGAATTGCGGCAAAATTAAATCCTTACCATCCCGCTTGAAATTCAGCCCACTGACCAGCAATTCTGGGTGACGCTCAGGCATGTGGACATACATTTTCCAGACCGATGCTCCGATTTGTTGGTCATAAGAGGTGAATAGAATAGTTTGGTTATCTGGCGCGACAGCAATATCGCCAGAAGCAATGTAGCGATTGTAGAAGGGGGATAAAAAATGCCCGCTATGATTGGCGGTGTAAAAATTCCCCCCCCAATAGGCTCTTTCTATCACGGTTAAGGGATGATTCTGAACAATGTGTATCCACTGACCGACATATTCATTATGGCGCTCTTGGGAATTAACAATGACATCTTCATCAAGACTGATATACACCGAAAACTTGCCGTTGGCAGCTGTCGCATGGTTGACCACCCGCCCGCGAATATCTAAGGGATATAACAAGCCATTTACCAGTGCGTATAATCCGTCGCGATCTTGAAACGTTTCATCGGGGATGACCAGTTCAAGGTCTTGTGGATTATTAGACCATTCGGTGAGTCTCCCCTCAATAAAGTGCATCCGGCCACCCTCAACCGGGATGACCGATAATTGAACTGGAAAACCTGTCCATGGATGTGCAAAGCTGACGATTTCTGGCAAGCGGTAAAAATGTGCATCAGTTTGAGTAATGTTGAAATAAGGACTGATTTGCAAAGGCGGATAATCGAGATGAATCATATAAACAGCCGCCCTATTTTTTGTCGGCCTCCCAGTGATGGGGTCTAACTCTAAAATAGCCGAAAAAACAATGTTGTCACTGGAGTTATAATAATGAGAGTAACCCAGATAGGCATTGGGGAATTCATACGTTCTGAGCTTGAAACCCGTTTTGTTGTACCAATCATATTTTGGGGAAGCGAAAACGAAATTCTGTGTGCCGTCATCAATCCGCCCCATCAGGATGGTTTCATGGTCGCCAAACAATGGATAATGTTGAGAGGTCATCAAGACATTAAACACTAGATTTTCACGGTCTGGTTGAAGCGGGATCCAATCAGAACCACGAGACTCTTGTGCATACAATGTCCCGTGAGAGAAAAAGTACATGGGGCGATTTTCACTACCCGCGTGTGGCGTAATGTGTAGCGACAAAGCCACTAATAGAAACGCTGAAAATAAAGCTAGGCGACGCATGTATACCTCTAATCATAAATCGGATAGCTAACAGTCTCAATTTTTCCAATTATAGCGAGGATATTTTCGCGCTCAGATGACGCCTACCCTATGGTCGGAGGGCGTTTTACCTATGGAAGGGTTTGGCACGCCAACCCCCTACAACCGCCCCGCAATCCCATCCAAAATCAATTCCAGCCCCGTTTCATATCCCGTGGCGGCGTATTTTCCACTGAGCGCATAGCCGTTCAGATAATCGACAATCACCCCGCCCGCGCCATCTCAATTAAGGGGATTTAGGGGTGAGGTTTATAAAAAGGGGAATCCATCATGACTCATCCATTGAAGGGCAAAATCGCGGTGGTGGCCGGTGCGACTCGCGGGGCGGGGCGGGGAATCGCCGTCGGATTGGGCGCGGCGGGCGCGACGGTCTATTGCACCGGGCGCAGCGTGCTAGGCGCACTCGCCAGCGGAGATAAACGCCCGGAAACCATCAACGAGACGGCGGACATCATCAACGCGGCGGGCGGTACTGCGATTGCGGCGCGGGTGGATTTTACGCAAGAAGATCAGGTGAAAACATTTTTTGAGCGCGTTCAGGCCGATCACGGGCGGCTGGATATTCTAGTCAATGATATTTGGGGCGGCGAACCATATATCAAATTTGGCGTCCCGTTTTGGGAGACCGACTATAGCTTTCTGCCAATGATGTTTGAACGGGCGCTGATAACCCATCTGTTATCGGCCAAATATGGCGTCCCGCTGATGCTGCCACACAAATCTGGCCTCGTGATAGAGGTCACAGACGGTGGCACGCCCGATGTCGCCGTGGGGGATTTCGTCTACCGAGGGATGGTGTGGTACGACATGATTAAAAATGCTGTGATTCGGATGGCGTTTGGGATGTCAGAAGAACTCAAGCCGCACGGGATTACCGCGCTGGCCGTCACGCCCGGATTTTTGCGCTCGGAAGAGATGCTCGACCATTTCGGCGTGACGGCGGCGACATGGCGCGACGCGGTGGCGCAAGAGCCGCATTTCATCGCCTCAGAGACGCCGTATTTTGTCGGGCGGGCGGTGGCGGCTTTGGCGGCTGACCCACAGGTGTTCGCCAAGACCGGCGGGATTTTCAGCAGTTGGGGATTGTCCGATGAGTACGGATTCACCGATGTGGATGGCGAACGCCCGCATTGGGGGCGGCATTTTACGG
>Ga0163154_10004246_pt1 | contig 18979 bp, 15 predicted proteins | sample OliLakLV19MP9P1_FD_148649 | JGI IMG/M metagenome (GOLD analysis project Ga0163154, IMG submission 148649) | Freshwater microbial mat bacterial communities from Lake Vanda, McMurdo Dry Valleys, Antarctica - Oligotrophic Lake LV.19.MP9.P1 | ecosystem: Environmental > Aquatic > Freshwater > Lake >...
CAGGATGAATGCCCCGTGATGCCCTCGTCATTCGCGAACGACGCCATTTCTGCACCGGCCATGCGGCGGCGTGGCGATGGGGCTCTGCGCGTCGTGCTTGCTCTCTGCGTGGGCCTCACCACGGCTGGACTCACCGCCCACCGTTCCGCCCGGGGCTACGACACATGGTCGAAGGTGGAATCGGCCGAGGAGACGCGGGACTACGGCCAGCAGATTCGCGATGGAGTCTTCGGAGACTCGCAGAAGGCCGTCCTTGAGCGGATCATCCTGCCGCAGCTCGCGCTCGAGGCGAATCGGCCCACACTCGTGTCGGTGCGGCTACGCATCCGCGACACTTTGACCCGCGGGGCGACGGTTCCGAAGGTCTACGATGCGGCCAATGCCGTGGCTCGTGATTTCATGCTCATCCTCGTGAGTGATGACAAAGCCGACCTGGTCGTGCGGGTCAACGCCATGATCCTTGTTGGCGAGCTCATGGACCCCCTTCGCAAGCCATGGAGTGGCAGCGTCGAAGCCCTTGCCAAGGCATCGTCCGACCCGAATCTCCCGCTCGCGATTCGCGTGGCTGCCATGAGCGGTCTTGTCCGGCAGGTGGCCGAAGGACGTGGCAAAGAAGCCGCGTTCACCAAGGCGGTTGCACCGGTGGTGGCGTCGATCATCACCAAACCTCCTGCCGGTGATCCGACGGCGGTTGACTGGTTCGTTGGGCGGGCGCTCGATCTCGCGGGTGTCCTGGGCGGAACGCCCGAGGTTGCGACTGCCGCGGCCAGTATCCTCGCCAACAAGGATGCGGACCTTGATCTCCGCATTCGGGCGGCTGCCGCGCTTGGTCGACTCGGGAAACCCGACGCACCAGCCGACCTCGCTGCCGCGATCAAACACATTCGCTCGGTGGCCGTTGAGGGGATCGAGCAGGATCTTGCCGCCGCGGAGGCTCGAAGATTCGCAAGGCAGCTTGGCGGTGTCGGAGACGACTCGCCTGCCATGCAGCCGCCCCCAGCGACAGGCGGCGGGGGTGTGCCGCCTCCCGGCTTGTTTAGTGGTGGCGGTGGGCTCTTCGATGGGCCAGCAACGGTCACTGAAGCCGGGGGGGATTTGCCCTTCATGCCAACCGTGATCGACAAGGATGCGGTCCCTCTCCTCGCCTGCAAACGCGATGCCTGGCGGCTTGTGAAACTGGCTGATGCGATCAAGCCCGAAGGCTCAGCGGGCGGTGGCATCGCGGCCTCGCTCGCTGGCGATGCAGTCGCAGAGGCCGTCGAACTGGCAACGCTCCTCAGGCGCGAAGGGCTCGCCATCACGGCGCGACCAAGCGATTCGTCACTCAAATCGGCGCTCGCAGCACTCGAGTCGCTCGCCAAGCCGGCCGTGGATGGCAAGAGCCCTGCCGGCCCGGCTGTGCCAGGCGGCGGTTCCCCGTCGCCCTTTGACGCTGACGCCCCTGGCGGTTGAGCAACGCCTACCGCTTGATGAGCTCGCGGACCGTCCCTCCAGACGGGATCATCGGCAGCACGTGCTCTTGATACGGCACCTGCACATCGAGGATCGCCGGCCCTGGGGCGGCAATGAGCCGCTCGAGCGCGGGCACGAGGTCGTCCTTGGCAACCACCGTCTCGGCATGCCAGCCAAAGCCTTTCGCAATCTCGACGAAGTCGGGATAGCGATTTTCCGGCGAGATGCCATCGCCCTGGCCACAGGCCTCGGGGTTGTCGATGGGCCCCAAGTAGGTGTGGGCCCGGTTGCCCTTGAAGAACCGGTCCTCCCACTGCACCACCATGCCGAGGTGCTGGTTGTTGAGCAGCAGCACCTTGACCGCGATGTTCTCGGTCTTGCAGGTGGCGAATTCCTGGATGTTCATGAGGATGCTGCCGTCGCCATCGATATCGACGACGAGCGAGTCGGGGCTCGCCACCTTGGCCCCCATCGCCGCAGGAAGGCCAAAGCCCATCGTGCCCAGGCCGCTCGAGGAGAGCCAGGTTCGCGGGCGGCGGAACTTGTAGAACTGAGCCGCCCACATCTGGTGCTGCCCCACGCCTACCGACACGATCGTGTCTCGGTCGGCCGTGAGCCGGGAAAGCTCGGCGATGGCGTGCTGCGGCAGGATCCCGGGGAAGTTCTTGTCGTAGGAGAACGGATCCTCCTGCTTCCACTCGTCGATCTGGCGGCACCAGTCGTCGAGCGAGGCGGTCGGCTTTTCCACGATCTTGTTGAGGGCATGCAATGCGTCCTCGACATCGGCGACCATTGGCACGTGCACGATCTTGTTTTTGTTGATCTCGGAGGCATCGATATCGATGTGGACGATGAACCCGTGCTGGGCAAACTCGGCCACCTTGCCCGTCACCCGGTCGTCGAACCGCACGCCGATCGCGATCAAGAGATCGGCCTGGTCCACGGCGTAGTTGGCATAGACGCTGCCGTGCATGCCGAGCATGTCGAGGCAGTGGGGGTCATTGGCGGGGAAGGCGCCCAGCCCCATGAGCGTCATCGTGACGGGGATGCCCGTCTTGCGAACGAGCTCTCGCAGCTCGTCGGAGGCGTCGCCCGAGATCACGCCACCGCCGGCGTAGATCACTGGCCGCTTGGCCCGCTTGATGGCGGCTGCCACCTGGGCGATCTGCTCGGGCCGCGGCGGCGGAGCATCGGGCCGGTAGCCCGGGAGCTGGAGCGGGGCGTCGTAATCTGGCTCGACGCTCGCGACCTGGATGTTCTTGGGCAGGTCGATGAGCACCGGGCCTTGGCGGCCGGTCGTCGCGATGTGAAACGCCTCGCGGAACACGCGGGCGATGTCTTTGGGGTCGGTCACGAGGTAGTGGTGTTTCGTGATGGCACGACAGACCTCGACGATCGGTGTCTCCTGAAAGGCATCGGTGCCGATGACGCTCGTACCCACCTGTCCGGTGATTGCGATCAACGGAATCGAGTCCATCTTGGCGTCGGCGATGGCCGTGACGAGATTGAGCGCACCGGGGCCGCTCGTAGCCATGCACACGCCCGGCTTGCCGGTGACGCGAGCGTAGCCCTGGGCCGCGAAGCCGCCCCCCTGTTCGTGCCGTGGGAGGATCGTACGAATGCGATCGCTGTACCGCGTGAGTGCCTGGTGGAGCGGCATGCTCGCTCCGCCCGGATAGGCAAAGATCACGTCCACGCCCTGGCGGACGAGCGACTCAACGACCACATCGGCGCCGGTGACGAAGGCGGTCGAGGAGGCGGGTCGCGAGACGGTGGCCATGGGCTGGGCTCCGGGCAGGGGTGGGTCTTGGCCGGTGCAATCCGGCACTGATAGATAGGCACTCAAAAATACACGAAAAAAGCCCGCCTGGGGACGGGGGTCTTTCCCGGCGGCCGCGCTCGGCACAGCCCACGCGGGCGACAGGCAGCTTTTTCGTCGAAAAACCGGCCAGTCCCAGGCACCCGTCTTGCCTGTGGGCTACCAGGTGAGCTCGAAGCCCACCAGCGCCCCGTGGGCGAACATGCCGCCCAGCGTGTCGAGCGGCAGGGGTGGCACATCCTGGCTGAACTGCAACTGATCTCCCGCCAGCGCGAGGCCTTCGATCCAGAGAAGTTGGTAGCCGGCCCGAAAGGCGAGGCGATCCGTAAATTGATACACCGCGGTGAAGGCCATGTCGCCCACGAACGACACCAGACTGTCGTTGGCAGCCTGGTTGAACCCGGCCGTGTTGGTGTAGTGTGACTGGGCAACTGTGCCGTAGATGCCCGCTTTGGCATTTCCTTCGATCCGGAATGGACCGCCACGGTCCCGGAGAACGGCATCGACACCGGCCTGGGCACCGTAGAGATAGTTGGCCGTTCGGGTCGCAAACGCAAAGCTACTGAACCGGTCGGCGTTGTTCATGAGCTCGTGCAATTCGAGCGTGCGGAAGCCGGCGAGGAACGCGATCCGGTCGCTGTGCTGACGGCGGACATTGACTTCGGTGCTGAAGAGACTGGCGTCGTACGTTCCATTGAACGAGAGGACCGGGTCGGCATAGTCAAACTCGGCGCTCCAACCGATGGCGCTGAAGTAGCGGACTTCGATGGAGTCGGTGTCGTTGAAGCGGCGGGCAATCTGAATGTCGGGCCCACCGATCCAGTCGAAATCGCTGACGTTGCTCACGGAGGTCGTGGGAGGCGCCGAAAGCACCGGCCCGCTCCGGTTGAGGATGACGGCCCCGGCACGGATATCCCAGACGGATTCGTCGAAGCCGAGTGACATGTTTTGAAACACGTCCGGCTCAGCCTGTGCCACCCCGACAGCCATGCACACCGCCGCGGTGACACTGCGAGCGACAAAGGCCATCCGCTTCATGGATCCACCCCCGGAAGACTGGGAAAACGCAAAGGCTCGATACCGTCGCTACGACTCCACCCACGACCTCGGTATCGCCCTGCGGCCGGCCGCTTCCCGAGATGCGGCCGTGGCAACCGTCACGACGTCCGCGCGCCGTCGAACCGGCAAGAGTGTCGCGCGTGGATCAACCCGAAAGGTTTGCCAGCCCACGAAAGGTGCCCCACCGTTCCGGATACACTCGCCCCCGAGGAGCGATCAGGCCGCGTCTTCAGGCAACCATGCTGATTCCGTACTCCACCGACGCGCCGGTATACCACTGGCCGTACACCACGGTTGGCCTCATCGTCGCCAACGTGATGGCGTTTTACGCCGCGCACATCGGGCTGGCTGCACCGGTCGAGGCGTGGGTGCTTGCGTACGGCAAGAGGCTCCATCCCGTGCAATGGGTGTCCTCGATGTTCATGCACGCCGACCTGTCCCACATTATTGGGAACATGATCTTTCTCTGGGTCTTCGGCCTGATCGTCGAAGGCAAATTGGGATGGTGGCGATTCCTGGCGTGCTACCTCGGCATCGGAATCATCCAAAACCTGCTCCAGCAAGTGGTGATGCTCGACTACGGGGGCCCGGTGATCGGATCGCTGGGTGCATCAACCGCGATCTACGGCATCATGGCAATGGCGGCCATCTGGGCACCGAAAAACGACGTGACGTGTTTTCTGTGGCTGGCGGGCTTCGTCGCCCGGATCGTTTACGTGCCGATCTATGTCTTCTCGTTGATCTACGTGGGGCTCGATCTGTACTCGATCCTCATGTCATCAGAATGGGCTGGGACCGGCCTGCTCCACATGAGCGGATTTCTGATCGGTCTCCCGCTGGCCGTCGTGCTGCTTCGATGCCACGTTGTGGACTGCGAAGACTGGGATCTTTTCAGCCTCATCAGGAAGGCACACGCCGCTCCTGAGGTCACGCCGCCCATCGCCGATCGCTTGGCTGCCAAGCGTGCCGCGGACGAAGAGCGCGACGCAGCGAAGCGGCGGGCGGCGCGGGAGCATATCGCCTTTTTGGTGCGCGAGGGAGACATCGCGTCGGCCTCCACGGCTTATCGCACGATGCGGAACGTGCTCGGCGGCGTCGACGTCGATCGTCAGCAGATGATTGCCATCATCAAGTGGCTTCATAAAGAAAAACGCCAGGCGGAGTCGGCGCCCGTCCTGGCGGATCTCATTGCTTGCTACCCTGAGCAGGCGGTGTCTGCCCGCATCACCTTGGCGCAGATTTGCGTGGCGGAGCTTGAGCGGCCAGGCAAGGCGTTGGATGTGCTTGCGGATGTCACCACAGCCCTGCTCCCGCCGGAGTCGGCCGCGCTCGTGGCGAGAATTGCTGCACGGGCGAGATTCATGCAGGCCGAAGGCACGATCGAAATCGATAGCGACACCTGGTAGCCGCGACCCCCGCGCACCGGTCTTCATGATCGCGGGATGCGCGGTCTCGCTTGGTGGTGGTGGAATAAATCCGCGTGGCGCCCGCGAATCTCTTTTCGTAACACGGCATGGGTGGCCGTCTGAGTCACATGTCGAACCGATGAACGCGGGGAAGTTGTCATGGCACGCCATGTCAATTCAGACATTTTCCGTGTCCCCCAGCGGCCACGTGGCAAAGACCTCCCTCCGGCACGTTTGCCGGCCAGGCCGAAGCCTCTGAAGAAAGTGTCTCGGCAGCCGTCGAAACTCGCCGCACCTCGCGTGAACAAGGCAGGCGACGATGGTGCGGGGGAAGCCGACGATGTTCGACCGCATCATCGACGCAGCGCCCTTGGCCAAGTACCCGCATGGGTTGTCAGCATGCTTGTGCATGTCGTGGCGCTCTTGGTGATGGCGCTCATCGTCGGCGAGGTAGCGCTCGTTGCCAGGCCAACTGTCATCACGTCACCGCCTTCGGAGAACGAGCCCGAAGACGATCCTGTCGAGATCCCGAAGATCGACGATGCTCAGGAGCCTGAGGATGCGCGTGATCCCGTGCCCGGCGTCACGATGGTCGCCGACGTAGCCCCCGAGATCCCGGATCTTTCGGGCTTCCCGAGTGAGGAGGATTTCGTGCCGCCCGCTCCTCACGAGCTCGCTTTCAGCGACAAGACAGCGCCTCTCTCCGACATGCTGGCGATTCCGGATGGCCGGGGCGCGAACGGCCCGGCAGGGGACTTGGCTGGTCAGCGCCGCGGCCCCACAATCGGGACACGAGGTGTCACTCCTGGCGGCGAGCTGGCTGTCGATCGCGCTCTCAAGTGGATCGTGCTGCATCAGATGCCCGACGGTGGCTGGTCGTTCGATCTCGCGGCCTGCCCGACCGAATAGGGGACGGGAGCCATTATTTCGGGGCGGAAAATCGCTCCCGTCCCTATTTCTCTATACTCGCGGGCCGTGGCAACCAAACCCACACGGCCTCATGGCCAGCCAGGCCAGCCAGACCAGGCAGCCCGGCTGGCCCGACTGGCAGACACGCTCGAGCAGCATTCGGGGTTCGCTGATGTGATCGCCGCCCTTCGCGAAGGGCATGGCGGCTCGATCGGCGGAACTTGGGGAGCATGCTGCGCGCTCACGGTGGCCGCCGTGATGCGTGCCACGTCCAACGGCAAGGGAAAGGGCAGCCGCGGCACGCTGGCCGTCATCCTGCCGCACGCCGCCGAAGCCGAAGCCTTCATCGACGATTTTTTGCTGTTTGATTCGCTTCCGCCGCTGCTGCTGCCAGCGTCTGAGGATTTTGGGGAGGGCGAGCCCAGCGCCGACGACCCGGTCGAAGCGGCGCGGCTCGCTGCCGTCAAGCGGCTCGCGCTCCCTGATGCCGCCCCGCCCGCGCTGGTCGTCACGAGCATCCAGGCGATTCTTACGCCGCTCGTTGATCCGCGGGCGATCGAGGCGGGCACCAGGCGATTGGCCGTCGGCGGCATGGTCAATCCGGAGGAGCTGGCCGAGTGGCTCATGGCTCGTGGCTGGCGGGCGGCCGATGCCATCGACACGCCCGGCTCGTTCGCCCGGCGCGGCGGCATCATCGATCTGTTTGCTGCTGATTGGGATCGGCCTGTGCGCATGGAGCTGTATGGCGAGGAGATCGAGTCGCTCCGCACCTTTGATACGGTCTCGCAGCGGAGCGTCACGACACTCGAGTCGATCGACCTCACGGCCCTCGCGGCCGAGGCCACCGGCACACGGCACACGCATCTCGCCGATCTCTTGCCGCCGGGCTCCACCGTCGTGTTCGTTGAGCCGGGCGAGTGTGCCGAAGAAGCCAATCGATTCTGGCAGCGGCTGGGCGATGTGGCCAGCCTCTTCAGGCCCGAGGATGTCTTTGCGAGGCTGCACCGGTTCCCGTCGGTGGCTCTCGCGGCCATTCCGCCATCCAGCCTCGATGCCTCGGCGAGCCTTGCCGTTGAAAGCGTCGAGCGCTTCACCGGTGCCCTGGATCGCGTTCGCGAGGAACTCGAAACGGTTGGTCGCGACCAGGAGGTATGGGTCGTCTGCCCGTCCGAGGCCGAGGAGAAAAGGCTCGGTGAGCTGCTTGCCGACTCCGCCCCTGCTCGCACTGGTCGGCTGCACTTCGCCCGTGGGCGGCTCTCCGGCGGTTTTCGGGTGGTGCCTGAAAAACTCGTACTCGTCAGTAGCGCCGAGCTCTTCAATCGCGAGGAGGTTTCCTCGCGGCCAGCTCGGCAGCGGCTCTCGCGGGCAATCGACACGTTTCTCGATTTGCACGATGGCGACTATGTCGTCCACCTGGCCCACGGCATCGGCCGATACTGCGGCCTCAAACTCCTCGAGAAGCATGGCCGTACCGAGGAGTTTCTGGAGATCGAGTTTGCCGAGGGCACGCGGATTTTTGTGCCGGCCTCGGCGATCGAGCTCGTTCAGAAGTACGTTGGCGGAACCAAGCTCACTCCAAAACTCGCGAAGATCGGCGGGGCAGCCTGGGCCAAACAAAAAGCAGCCGTTGAGCGGGCCGTGGCCGACATGGCCGCCGACATGCTCCGGCTTCAGGCCACGCGGGCAGCCCGTCCCGGCATCGCGTTCCCCGCAGACACGCCCTGGCAGCGGCAGTTCGAGGAGGCGTTTCCGTATGACGAGACGCCCGACCAGCTCACGGCGATGGAGGCGATCCGGGAGGACATGCAGAAGCCGAGGCCGATGGACCGGCTGCTCTGCGGCGACGTCGGTTTTGGGAAGACGGAGCTGGCGATGCGGGCGGCCTTCAAGGCAGCCGAGGCGGGCATGCAGGTGGCCGTGCTCGTGCCCACGACCGTCTTGTGCGAGCAGCATCGGCGCACGTTTACGGCGCGCTTCTCGGAGTTTCCTTTTGTCATCCGGGCGCTGTCGCGGATGACGAGCACTGCGGAGGAGCGGGACACGCTCGAGGGTCTTGCCCGCAAGAGTGTCGACATCGTGATCGGCACGCACGGTCTGGCCCAGCCCAATATCCACTTCGCGAATCTCGGCCTCGTGATCGTAGACGAGGAGCAGCGTTTTGGTGTGGATGTGAAAGAGCGGCTCAAGGCGATGCGGGCGAGCGTGGATGTGCTCACGATGACCGCCACGCCGATCCCGCGAACGCTTCATATGTCGATGCTCGGGATTCGCGACATCTCGAACCTCACCACGCCCCCCACCAACCGCATCCCCGTCGAGACAAAACCTGCCCGCTGGGACAAAACCCTCATCCGGGCAGCGATCGAGCGGGAGTTGGCCCGCGATGGCCAGGTCTTTTTTGTGCACAACCGAATTCAAGACATCCTCAAGGTGGCTACCCGCATCCAGTCGATCGTGCCCGAGGCTTCGATCGGCATTGCCCATGGCCAGCTTTCGGAGACGGAGCTCGAGGAGGTGATGGTCACGTTCGTGCAGGGCCGCATCGACATTCTCTTGGCCACGACGATCATCGAGAGCGGCCTCGACATCCCGCGGGCCAACACGATTTTTATTGACGAGGCCGATCGCTACGGCCTGGCCGACCTCCATCAGCTCAGGGGCCGCGTGGGCCGGTCCCATCATCGGGCCTGGTGCTATTTGCTGGTGGACGAGGCGGCGAGGCTTACCGCCAGCGCCGCAAAACGGCTCCGGGCCATTCAGGAATTTTCGAGCATGGGGGCGGGGTTTTCGCTCTCCATGCGGGATCTCGAGATTCGCGGTGCGGGCAATCTTCTGGGCACCCAGCAGAGCGGGCACATTGCCGCGGTGGGCTACGAGCTCTATTGCCGGCTGCTCGAGCAGTCGGTGCGGGGGCTCAAGAAGATGCCACCTGCGGAGCCGCCGCCGGTGAATATCGACCTACCGGGCGAGGCCTGGCTCCCGCGCGATTACTGTGCCGACTTTCGGGCGAAGATCGATGTGTATCGCCGGCTGTCGCGAGCCACTGCTGAGCGGCAAGTGGACGAGCTTGCCACCGAGCTTGCCGATCGGTTTGGTCCGCTGCCCGACGAGGCGCGTCGGCTGCTCGATTTCGCGAAGCTCCGGTGTCGTGCGATCGATCTCGGCATCGATTCGATCACGCGGCATCCTGGGATGATCATGATTGGCCATCACGACCGTGCGGCCATCGATCGGCTTCGGCAGGCCGCCGCCAAGAAGAGCCGCGTTGTACGGATCGTGGATCAGAAGACAGCCGTCGTGCCGCTGCATGCCGACACGCTTGGCGATCCCGACAAGCTGGTGGCCAGCGTGCGATCGCTCCTGGCGCTTGGTTCTGCCTGAGGGGGTCGGTGGGCGTCAGCCCGTCCTTGACCGGGCATGGGACCTGCACGTGCGGTCAGGGATTGCGGGGCTGTTGTGGGCCGCCGTATCCTCAGTCGTTATGCCTCGACGCGAACTTTCCCGGCCCCACCAGATCATTGACTGGCTCGAGGACTGGGGCAGGCGGCTCGCGGAGCCGGCCAGCATGACGCTCATCGGCTCGGCAGGCCTGCTCTGGCACGCTGCCGACCGTGGGCTCGATGTGCCGTTGCCCGAGAACAGCATGGACGTCGACCCGGTCACCGATTCCGACGCGCTGGCCTGGCTGTGTTACGACGCGATCATTGGGAGCGAGTTTGAGCGCGAGCACGGCTGGCACGTAAACCTCATGCCTGAAAGCGTTCTTCGCGGCCTTCCCGAGGGATGGCAGGCGCGAGCCTCGCAGCAGGTTTATGGTCACCTTACGGTGATCGTGCCGGTGGCAGCCGATCTGCTTGCCCCGAAACTCATGAGAAACGAGCCTCGTGATCGGGCCCATGCCGAGTGGGCCAGGGCCCTGGGCCTGGCGTGACTGTGGCCGGTTGTCTGTTGCTCGTGCCGGGGCGACAATCGTTTACGAGGGCGACGAATGCGGCGGCTTACGTATCAGGACGAGGCGCGGCTCGAGTATGGCCGGATGTTTTGGCGCGACGCGGCGAAACGAGAGCAGTTGTTGCGACATTGGCTGGATGACCGGCATCCGTATTCCGACCGCTTTCGCGAGCGGTGGATGCCGCTGGTAGATCGCGTGCTTCGGTCGGCCCCGGGGAGCGACGACGCGATCGATGCCGAGCTTCAAGCGGAGGGCCTGAGCCTTCGGGTGGTGGTCAAGGAAATTCCGCCGGTGTTCGGAGATTTCTTTCCCGATTCCCGGAGCCAGGTCACTTCGTGACCCTCATGCCTCGCAGTTCAGGACAGGCAGGCCGAGATGCTGCTCGAATGCATCAAAGTCTCGGTCGCTGTGAAGGAGCATGAGCCCGTCCGCGAGGCAGCGGGTGGCGATGAGAACATCGATCGTGCCGCGGACCGTCACGCCAGCAGCGCGGAGTTTTCGATAATTTCGAGCCGCTTCGACCGCGAGCTCCACTCCCCCGATGGCCACCTGTTCTAGCCGCCCCAGAAGCCGCTTGGCTTCATTGAAGCCGCGCTGGCTCTCGAAGCCTTGGAGCACCTCGGCGAGAATCAGATCGCCGATGACCAGTCCTTGAACGCCGAGGTTGCGATCGAGCCACTCGGCTTGGCGCGTGGGCTTGTTTCGAAAGAAGTCGATCCACACGCTCGAATCGACGAGGATCACTTGCTCCGCCTCATGGCGTCGAGATCACCGATCCATTCATACTTCCCGCGCAGCTTCCGCAGTTCCGTCTGCTGCTTCAGCCGGAGAATCGTCCGCAGTCCCTGCTCGACCACTTCGCGTTTGGTCTGGAGCCCGGTGGCCTTGAGGGCGGCTGCCATCAGGGTGTCGTCAATCACGATGTTCGTTCGCATGTGTATATTCCTAAAATCTATACACATTGTAGAGCCAGAGAGCCCTGGCGGCAATCGCCGTACCCTCGAGAACCAGCGCCCGGCCGGCTGGTGGCCCGTTAGTTGGCAATGAGATGCCGCCGGGAGAGCATGGAGACCTCGAGGCACGATGCCTATGTCTGCTGCTGGGCCGAGCCCGATCGTTTTGAAGGCGGCCCTTTTTTTGTCGCTTGCCCTGGCGAGGTCTGGCGTGGTCTTGCGACGCTGCACGCCCTCGCCGCCGGCGCCTTGCTCGGCGGCACTTTGCCGATGGCGCCTGCTGACGGCGGTCTTGGTTCAGCCCGGCTTTCGAGGTCACTTTTCGGCCTCATCCGGAGTGGGTTGGGGGCGGACCTGATCTCCTGATCTCCTGATCTCCTGATCTCCTGAATTTCGAAACGCGACGGCTCCGGAGACGCCACCGCAATGAGTATTCATGCGTTCAGTTTCGTGGCAAGCTGACGTTGGGGCTAAGCCCTGTATCCGTGGCCTACGGATTCGCGTTTCCGACCTTCTGGAATGGCTGGCTAGCGGAGCAACGAACGAGGAGATCCTCGCAGACTACCCGTATCTCGAACGGGAAGACATTTTGGCCGCCATCGCCTATGCCGCTCACCAAACCAATCATGTTGTGGTCGAAGTGGCATGAGGTTTCTGGTTGACAACCAGCTTCCGCCCGCACTGGCGGCTTGGTGGTGCAGATCATGGCGGCATTCGATTGGGGCGAAACGGTCGTTGAATTGACCTGATTTGGCAGCCCTTGTTTAAATCCAACGCCTGCGCTGGCTCGCTTCCAGGGGCTCAGCGAAAATGCCTGTCCTTTGGGCTCGTTTTGGCTCGCTTCTTTGGGCTCGCTCTCTCCTTTTGGCTCTTTTGGCTCGCTCTCCAGAGATCGATGTCGCCTGTCGCCCTGGGAATCCCATGGCCGGCGCCTGCGTGGGGAGTTCTATGGTCAAGAATACCCCGAGGCCGCCGCTGACGGCGTCACGCCTGAGCGACGGCGCGCGAAACTTCATCAACTAAGGCTGGATTACGCTGGTGTTGGTGCGCTCGCTCCAGGGCGTTGTTGATCGCGGCCACGATCTCGGCGTCTCGGAGCTCCTCCAGACGAATCATGTCGTTCTGCGAGAGCCAGTAGCTCACGGCACACCATGACCAGAGAGGCTGGCCATCCGTAAGGTTGCATTCCGGGGCCGGGAATCCGCCAGGACCCCGCTTGCCGGTCATGTATTGGTGCACGAGCTGCCGGCTCCGCTTGATTCGCCGAGCGATTTCGGCGGGGGACACCAGTTCGCAGGCATCCACCCGCCACACGTCGGCTCCGATACCGGCTTTCCGCACATCGCGGATGGCGCTCAGGATGGCATCCTTCAGGGTCAAGGCTGACCTCGAGAATTCCATGGCGACCGAGCCGTATTGAAGGCTCAACGTTGCATCATCGCACCCGGCCTGAAACAGCGCATCTTCGACCTCGGTGGTGAGGTGATGCACACCCTTCAGGACGAGGGCGAAATCGTACTCCCGTTCGCAGGCTTGCGTCTCGTTCATGTGTCGCTGCTTTCCTCACCCTCGGGTCCGCATTCGTCGCGGTGCGGGCAAGAATCCACTTTGGTGCGAATGTGCCGAGCGTGGTTCTCCGGGCATCGCGGCGTGGACCACATGCTGATGATGCAACCGTCCCTGGTGCCGCTCGGGCAATACAGTCGTCCCCACGCATGACCCGTTCGACAGCACCACCCGCCAGCCCAGGTTCTCCGCATACCGCACAGCACGCTCGATATGCTGGCCGGGATGCCGCGATCGAGTCATCGGCATAATCCTAGGCAAGAGTTGACACTTGTCAAGCATTCCTCGAGCCGAGCAGACGGCAGCTCGAACGTGATCGACATCTTCGAAGCCCGTGGCGGGTTCCTAGCGATTGCCACGCACTCAATTCGGTGACGCAATGAGTATACGTACGTTCAGTACTCTGGCAAGCGGGGCGATTGGTCCATGCCGCATATTGACGGCCGACGGCTGCGAGGCACGATGCCTATGTCTGCTGCTGGGCAGAGCCCGATCGTTTTGAAGGCGGCCCTTTTCTTGTCGCTTGCCCTGGCGAGGTCTGGCGTGGTCTTGCGACGCTGCACGCCCTCGCCGCCGGCGGCTTGCTCGGCGGCACTTTGCCGATGGCGCCTGCTGACGGCGGTCTTGGTTCAGCCCGGCTTTCGAGGTCACTCTTCGGCCTCATCCGCAATGGGTTGATCGTTGCTTGTCCAGCGCAAGAAGCGCATTCAAGAGCGAAGGCGTCGCCCTGAACGACGTTGCTCGGAGGGCTGCGATCGCCCGTTCGAGCGACAACAGCCCTTTCTCAGCCGCGATTTACAGCACGGCAAGCGTGCCCACGGTGTTGATCCCGAGCCGCCTGGCCGCTCCGGTGCCATCGCGTTCGTCAATCAAGAGAGCGTCGGCGCCCGCGTCAATCGCGAGCGCTATGGCGGCTGACTCGCCTGGGCTGAGTTTTTCGTCCGGCAAGCCTCGCGAGGACAATGTCGCCCGTAGCCAAGGCGGTGGAGTCGATATCCAGGCACAGACCTTGGCGGGCGTCCGTGGATGGCCAAGCTCCTGAACGACTTCCGGAGGGACCAGCACCTCGCGGAAAAGTTCCGGCAGCACGTGCTCGGCATCGATCAGCACGAGATAGTTGAGCGGGGACGCGTCTGTGACGACCTTCATGAACCGAGCAACCGACGAAGAATGGTGATCTGCTCGGCCACCTGCTCCGCTGTCTCGAGATCCTCATTGACCCGATGACGGTTCAGAAGCTCTTCGATCTCGAAACGCGACTTGTCGAGAGACAGAGCCAGATGGTGCTGGGGGATTCGCCCTTGGCGGTAGAGCTCAACCAGCGCGGCCTCCTTGGCGACGACGTCAAGGTTGGCATGATCCCGCCGGAGTTGCTCCTCGATAGCCACCGGCAGCTCGAACGTGATCGACATCTTCGAAACTTCTGCCAGGCTCCAGCCGACATCCACGTGCTCAAGTCGGCAGCGCGACGAGTATACTATACGTGCGTTCATATTTCTTGGCAAGCTGACGTTGGGGCGTTGCCGCCATGAATGTTTTAGCCATGCCGTGGAGCGATGCGGAGAGCGGGGCGTGGATGATGCCCGAACGCTCGAGGAGCGCGGCTTGGGCGAGCAGGATATCGTCAGGCGGTATAGGCGGCGGTGACCTCCTGCGGTGCCTCTTGGAGCGAGGCGTACATCGGCAAGGCCTCCATGGCAAAGCGTGCCCTGGCTTCGCGATCCCGCTCGAAGAACCAGCCGGCCGCTGGCGAGCGTGGCCCTAGGAGCCCCAGGGGTCGTGGTCAACGAGATCCCGCCGGTAGTTGGGGCGTTCCGTTCTTCCCCGCCTCCCGGAGCCAGGTCACTTCGTGGCGAGCTTGGCCTTGCGACGGCGGAGGGCGACGACGCCGGCGATGGTGCCGCAGGCGAGGAGCGCGAGGGTAGTGGGCTCCGGCACGTAGACCAGGTAGACCTGCGTATCGTCGCCACCACTCACGGGGTCGCCCAGCGCGATGCTGAAGCTTCCTCCCGTGAACGAATTTGTAAACCCGCTCGTGTCCAGGTTGAACTTGTCCGCTGCGAAGCCTATCACCGGAATGGCGAAGTCGGCGATGAGCCAGTTGTAGGTCTGGCTCAGGTTAAAGTTGGTAGCCAAGCCCGGTGCGTTGGCAAGCGTCAGCGAGGTGATATTGATGTTGTATTTCGACCCGCTGGTGGCAGTGATATCCAGCGTGTCCGTGCCTAGCACGAGATCCCAGCCAGGATCGGTGCCCTGCGTGCCGGTGGCATCGTTGATTTCCCAGAGATAGGTGCCAGCACTCGCCCAGGTCTGATCGTCGGTGGTCGCCGTGCCGGGGCTGTTGCCCGGGGAAATAGTCATGCCGGCACCGATGGTGAGGCCCCCTAGGCTACTATTCCAGTTGGTGCCGGCGATCTGACCGCTGGAGAAGGTGAGCGGGGCTGCCAGATCCGTGGTGCTATTGTACCGGAACGTGCCGCCATTGACGGTCACTCCCCCATTAACAATCTGCCCTGCGGCACCAATGAGGAGCGTGCCGTTGCTCACCGTGGTCTCACCGCTGGTGTTGCTGATCCCAGTAAACGTCAACGTGCCGGTGCCTTGCTTTGTCAGCGAGCCTGTCCCGTTGATATCACCGGCGTAGGACTGGGCCGAGGAGCTGTTGAAGACCAGTGACCCGTCGTTCGCGATATCGCTGCTACTGGCGATCGAGCCCTGCACCTCGAGCGTGCCACCTGTGATCGTGGTCGTACCGGTGTAGGTATTGGCACCAGCGAGGACCATGGTGCCGTTGCCGGTTTTGGTCAGTGCGAGTTTATTCTCATTGGTCCCGGCACCGCCGAGCGTGCCGCTAAAGGTATTGGTGCCGGAGGCGATGTTCAGGGTGAGCAAGGAATCTATTGTGGCATTGGCACCGACCACGCTGCCGCCAGAGCCTACACTGAGCAGCCCGGCGAGGGTCTGGTTGCGGGCGGTGGTCGCATCGCCCAGCACGAGCTTTCCGGTGGTGGCGGCGGCAGTGTCGCCCAGCGTCACGGTTCCCGTGGTGAGCAGACGGTCATTGCCGGTGAGCAGGGTGATGGAGCCGTTTTTGATCAAGGTGCCGCCTGTGTAGGTGTTCACACCCCGCAGGATCTGATCGAAGGCACCGGTCTTGACGAGCTGAACGATGCCAGCTCCGTCCTGGATCACGCCGCTCGTGCCGAAGTCCCTGTTGGCGGTCGTGTTAAGGGTCAAGATGGAGGTGGAGGCAGCGAGGCTGTTGCTGATCTTGAGAGCACCGTTACCAGCATTACCAAGAGCAGTCAGGCCACCCGTGGTCTGGTTGAAACCTGCGAGATCCAGCATTGTTCCGACTCCGGCACCACTAAACGTGTCAACGGTCAACGCCGTAGGCAGGGCGTCGTGCGCTCCCAGTCTGACACCTGCGCCGACGCCCGCGACGGCGCTGGTATTGCCGGTGAATATCTGCGTAGTCCCATCCCAGGAGTTGCCGCTGTTGGAAAGGGTGACGAAGTCGTTAGTGGTATCGCCGACACGGAAAAGAACCGTCACGCCGGTGGTCCCGCTCGCCATGGTGATGGGGCCGGAGAGCGTGAGTGACGCACCGGTTTGCGTGCCGATTCGCGAGGTGCCCGTGGCATCGATCTGGATCGCACCGGCAAAGCTGTTATTGCCGCTGACACTCTGGACAAAGCCGCGGCTGGTTACTGTAAATGGTCCTCCGGCTACGTTTACTGATGTCCCGCCACCCGATCCGACGATGGTCTCCGCCGTGGAATAATTGATCCCACCAGAGAAACCGAGGGCGGCACCCGCCGCCACGGTGGTATTCCCCGCCGTGGTGCCCAGCGCAGTGTTGGCCGCAGCCACAAGGCCGCCGGAGTTGATGGTGGTGGTGCCGGTGTAGTTATTCGCCCCCCCGAATGTGGTCGCGCCAGTGCCGGCGTTGCTGATGGTCACATGGGAGGCACCGCCGCCATTGTCGGCAATGATCGAGTTGATCGTGATTCCGCCGGTGTTGGCGCTATTGAGCACCAGATCGCGCTCAGCACCAATCGTCACCGTTCCGCCGGAAATGGTCAGTGTCGCCGTGTTGACATTGAGAATCCCGTTGGTTGTATAGGCAAAACCGGCCTGATTTAAGGCAAACGCGGTAGTGTTGGTCGGGATCAACGCGTAGTTCGTGGTGGCGCCTACGAGCGTTTGGTTCGCGTTTATATTGTAAACCGTGTCCGCTGCTCCACCACTGGTGACAAAGTTGGTCGTGAGCGGCATCAACACCAATTGATGAACCCCACCGGTATTCCTTACTTGCGCGTAGCGGGTGCTGGCACCCGTGCTCGTGAAGAACCCTGCTCCGATATATCCGGTGTTGCCTGGGGTCGGGAGCGTGACGGCACCGTTCACGTTGGTCACACTGGTCAATCTCACGATTTCCGTGGTGGATGCCGCAGTTGTCCAAGCGGTGGTTGGCAGGAAAGTCACGGTGCCGCCGGCGGAACGCGTGACAGCGCCGAGATCCAGGGTGGCCGAGGTGCCTCCGTTCCTGGCAAGCGTCACCGTCGAAGCGCCGCTTGCCACGGTCATGCCGTTCACGGTCTGCGAGGTGGTTCCCGTGGCTCTGCCGAGGATGGAAAGGTTGCCGCCGCCGAGGGTGAGGGCATTGCCGCTGTTGATCAGGTTGGTCGGAGTGGCGAGGTTGGCGAAGTTAAGCGTCAGCGTGCCAGCATTGACCTTGAGACCACCGGTGAAGGTGTTCACGGCGGCTCCGTTGAGGATCAGTGTGCCCCCGCCTGCCTTGGTCAGCGAGTAAGCATTGCCTCCGTCGCCAATCACGCCGCCCACCGTCATGGTGTTCGAGCTGCCCGTCACTATCCGGTTGTTGTTGAGTGTCACCGCGCCCGTGCTGGTGTTCAAAGTATTGGTGCCGACAAATGTGAAATCGCCGTTCCAGTTCATGGCAACGTTGTAGCCGGCAGAAGCCCCGAAATCGATAGCTGCACTGGTATCAATCCTTCCACCGTTAATGGTAAACGTTCCTTGGCCATGAGCACGACTGTTGCCCAAGATGAGAGTGCCGGAATTCAGGGTCAAACCGCCGCTGAAATTATTGACGTTAGTGATGGACGTGCTGCCCGTGCCGGTGTTGGTAATCACCAGGGCAAGATTGCCGCCACCAGTGCCATTCTGGACGAAGTTGCCGAGCGTAATGCCGCCGGAACTGCTGGAGCCGACAGTGAGGGTCTGCGTGCCGCTGGTGGCGGAACCGATGACAGTTGTTCCGATATTGAGCAATCCGCTGCCGGAGTTGGTGAAGTTGAAGGCGGTGGTTGTCGCCCTGAGGATGAGGGCGGTGGAAATGGTTTGTGCCGCACTTGACTGGTTGAAAATGCCCGATGAGGCACCCGTGCCGCCGATGGTGGTGCTGGTGCCGCCCGAGATGGTCACGGCACCCACGGCTGAAGCAAAGGTCATGCTGCTGGCCGCTTTGGTTCCCGTCACCGTGATGGTGCCGGTATTGGTGGTGGCAGCCCCGATGATGAGATCATCCGCAAAGGTGGGACTGGCGACGGCGATGCCGCTGTTGCCTCCTGTGGCATCCGAGTTCCAGAAAAGGCCGGTGTTCCATGCACCGACGACGGTGGAGAAGCCAGGTGATGCAGTGCCGTCCGCGTCCCAGTAATAAGTGGCGGCTTGTGTGAGGCTTGAGGAAGCGAGGACACCGGCGAAGATGACGGTGGAGAGGGAGGAGAGGCGGGAGTTGCGGAATTTTGGTCTCATGGGATGCGGATGATGCTGGGTTTTGGCTGGTTTGTTCGAAAATGAGTTTCGGATGGAAGTAGTTTAGGCGATTATAGGG
>Ga0163154_10004250_pt1 | contig 18968 bp, 20 predicted proteins | sample OliLakLV19MP9P1_FD_148649 | JGI IMG/M metagenome (GOLD analysis project Ga0163154, IMG submission 148649) | Freshwater microbial mat bacterial communities from Lake Vanda, McMurdo Dry Valleys, Antarctica - Oligotrophic Lake LV.19.MP9.P1 | ecosystem: Environmental > Aquatic > Freshwater > Lake >...
CAGGCGATGTATCCATGCAACAACTTAAGGCTTCTTTATTTATCAATGTACGCCGATATTAACCTAAAAATCATGTCCGCGCAACAAATTGCCGTAGCAACTCTGTTCTAACTGAGATAAAATAGCAGGCAAATGTGTGAGGGAAAATCATGGTCACGATTCAATTGACGGGGCGCATCACAGAAGATGGCGAGATCAAGATTGATGTCCCGGAAGGCGTTCAGCTTCCGGCAGGCGATATGCGCGTGACGCTGGAAGTTGATACACCTGTCGAGGAAATTCCTTGGGAACTGCGCCCTTGGACAGATGAAGAACTGGCAGAAATGTTGAAAATCGAGCCAAAAACAGGCGCGGAAATCGTCGCATGGCTGGAAAGCCACGAAACTGGGTGGGAAAATCTAGGCATGACTGGCGAAGAATGGGTGCAAGAACAGAGACGTAAACGCCGGGAACAACTTGGATGGTAGAGATAAAAGGCGCACTAGACTCGTCCATTTTGATTGATGCACTGCGTAAATTCTCGCCTGCGCTGACTTGGTTGCAAAATCAGACTAATTTCGTCGTAGCGAGTGTTGTCTGGTTGGAAATCCTAGATGGCGTTGAAAATAAATCTGCCCAAGGAGAAGCAATTAAGTTACTTTCAAAATTTGATCGTGTGGAAGTGACTAGGGAAGATTTTGATTGGGCAATTCAACAGCAGACGCGCCACAAACTCAGCCACAATGTTGGCGGGATTGACTGCCTCATCGCCGCGCCGTGTCATCGGCTGAACATCCCGCTTTATACCGCTAACTTAAAACATTTTTCGCCTATATTAAGCGCACTCGCTCAAAAACCTTACTAACCGATTTTATGGACGCTATTTTTAGGGCGAAGCGTACCTTGCCCTACAATTAATCGCTAATTGCTAACCGCTAAAAGCTAATCACTAACGGCTAAAAACTATGTTATTCCAAGCCTCTGACCACATTAGAACGCTCGTCAACAATCTGCCGCTCAAGCCTGGTGTCTATATCATGAAGGATATAGACAGCAAGATCATCTATATCGGCAAAGCCAAGGTGCTGCGAAATCGCGTCCGTAGTTATTTTCAGGCAGGCGGACAACTCGATAACAAAACGCTGCAAATGCGCTCCCGCGTGGTCGATATTGAATTCATCGTCGCGGAAACCGAAGTGCAGGCGCTCATTTTAGAAGAGACGCTCATCAAGGAACACAAGCCGCGCTTCAATATCTTGATGAAGGACGACAAGCGCTATCCTTATATCCGCGTGACATGGCAAGACCCCTTCCCCAAAGTGGAGACGACACGCCGCCTCAATAAAGATGGCAGTCGTTACTTCGGGCCGTATGCGGCGATGTGGGCGGTACAAAATACGCTGCGCGTCCTGCGGAAAGCCTTCCCCTATCTGACCTGTGACCGCGACATCACCGGCAGGGATGAACGTGCCTGCCTGTTTTTTGATATTGGCTTATGCAACGCACCTTGTATCGGCAAAGTGAACAAAGACGAATATCGCGCTATGATCGCGGAATTAATGGATGTCCTCAGCGGCAAAAGTGAAGGCGTGGTTAAGCGGCTGTCGAGCGAAATGAATGCCGCCGCCGAAAATCTGCACTTCGAGAAAGCCGCCGCCATCCGTGACCAACTTAAGGCTATCGAATACATCACGCAGCGTCATCGCGTCGTCAGTCCTCACATGACCGATCATGACGTGATCGCTCTCGCTCGTGAAAATGGCGATGCGCTGGTGCAAATCCTGTTTATCCGCAACGGTAAGCTGATCGGCAGCGACAGCAGAGCGCTGGATAATGCCGAGGGCGAAACGGATGAACACGTTCTCAGCCAATTTATCACGCAGTTTTACAGCGAAATGGAACAAATCCCCCGCGAGCTGATCCTGCCGCATGAGGTGGAAGAAGCCCGAATCATCGAAAGCTGGCTGAGTAATAAACGCAGCAGCAGTAAAGTGAGCATCACCGTTCCACAGCGCGGCAACAAACGTGATCTGGTGAAAATGGCAGAAGAAAATGCCGCTGAAGCGCTCAAAATGATGAAAGCCCAATGGGAAGCGGACAGCACAAAGCATGAGCAAGCGATGGCAGAATTGCAGCAGCATCTCAATCTGCCGCGTGTGCCGAACCGGATGGAATGCTTCGACATCAGCACGACGCAAGGCACAGCGATTGTCGCCAGTCGGGTTGTCTTTGTGCGCGGCGCACCCAAAAAGAATGAATATCGCAAGTTCAACATCCGCACGGTTGAGCATGAAGGCCCCGACGATTTTCAGTCGATGCGCGAAGCACTGACGCGCCGTTTTACCCGCTATATTACAAGTCTGGAAAATCCTACAGTCGTCGCACCGGGGAAGGAAGATCGCGACGAAACATGGCGCTTGCTGCCGGATTTGCTGCTAATCGACGGCGGCAAGGGTCAGCTTGGCATCGCTGTCGAAGTGCTGGCGGAATTCAACCTGACTGATCGCGTCCCTGTGGCATCGCTGGCGAAGCAGTTTGAGGAAATTTATCTGCCGGGAAATTCTAATCCGATTATCCTGCCGCGCACTGGACAAAGCCTATATCTCGTCCAGCGCATCCGCGACGAGGCGCATCGTTTTGCCATCACCAGCCACCGTCAGCAGCGCAGCAAAATCGGCATGGTGAGCAAGCTAGAATCAATTCCTGGTGTAGGGCCGCAAAAGCGCAAAGCCCTGCTCAAGGCTTTTGATAACTCGATTGATGCTATCCGTAAAGCCAGCCTAGAACAACTTAGCGCCGTGCGCGGCATTAATTTGCAACTGGCGGAAATCATTAAAGAGATGTTGTAGAGATGTTTATGGACACCAATATTATTCTCATCGGGCCGATGCGAGCGGGCAAAACAACCGTTGCGAGACTTCTGGCACAGGCGCTTGATATGCCGCATATTTCGTTGGATAAGGTCAAGCCTAAATATTATGAGGAGTTCGGCTACGATCAAGCCTATGCTCGTCAACTGCGCGATGAGCAGGGTTTCGGGGCGCTGTTGACCTATTGGAAGCCATTTGAAGTGCGGCTCGTGGAGCAAATCTTACAGAATTATCCCAAAGGCCATGTGATTGACTTTGGCGCGGGGCATTCGGTTTATGAGGATGCAGCACATTTTAAGCGGGTACAGGACGCGTTAACACCCTATCCGCAGGTCATTTTCCTTACCCCAACGGATGACACGGAGGAAAACATTCGCATTTTGCATCAGCGTGATCTCGACGACGGCGAAAGCGGACTCCCCGAAATGAATGGTCAGTTCGTCCGCCATGAGTCCAATCGAAAATTGGCGACAGTTACAATCTTTACCAAAGACGCAACCCCGGAGCAAACGCTTGAGGAAGTTCTGAAGTATATTCGAGCTAATTCTTAACGTCTTCCCGGTTCGTTTTTATCGTACACAGTGCTTGGCGAATTTCGCCCAGATGATAGGCGCTGTGTACGACGATGGACATTGAATCGCTAATTGCATTATCATTTTCCCAAGTATCGGGCGATTGCATCACACGCAACACACGCAGATACGTTTCTTTAAGGCGGTTTTTGCTGGCTTCCCATTCGTCCGAACTCACAATGCTGATCGTGCGCCACACCTCGCCCCAATCGACTTTACCGACCTCTTTGTGCAGGATATGGCCTTCCAGCACATCGAGATAGAAGCGGATATGTTCGACTTGCGCGGCAATCGTAGCACAAGTTGCCGAAACAGAACGAGAGGCTTCCTCCGACGAGATAGTCGCCAATGTTTCAAAAAGTGATGTGCCTCTATCTAAATACATGCCCTGAACCTGTTCAAAAGTTTCCATATAGAGATCAAGTAGTTCGGCTGTGAATGCTTCCAGGGAAATTTGTTTACTCATAATCGCTCCTAAAATGATAAAGACAAATTTAGATATCGGCGGGCGAGAAACAGCGCCGCGATGACGGTTGAATCAGTCAATCGTCCCGCAGCGATCAAGTCTTCAAAACGATTCAACGGAATGGTTTCCGAGATAATCTCGTAGGCTTCATCGCCTAATAATTTATTTGGCATAAGATCACGGGCGAGATAAATTGTCCATGTCGTATCCATATATTTTGACCAAGGATGCAAGGTCGCGAGATAATGTAGCCGTCCGGCGCGAAAGCCGATTTCCTCTTGCAACTCGCGGTTGGCACTGACAGCGGCATCTTCTCCTGTTTCAATTACACCTGCCGGAAGCAGGAGGGTGAGCGAACTACTGTGATAGATTTGTGGTTCATGGATGAGAATCGCGTCACCATTAGAAGTGATGGGAACGCACATCACGCCATTATCACAGGCAATATAAGGCTCATTATATAAGCCTGCATGAAGCGCCATCCACTGATATACAAACAGCAGTTCGTTCATTTTTCTCCCCTCATTCAAGCGGATTAGGGTACAGTGACATGCAGGACACCCACGCTATCAGCCGTATAGGTCGCGCCATCGGTAGCCGACAGCGTTACACCCTCTGATGCAGAAGTTAACGTCACATCATACGTTCCATTTGGCATTAAATTCGTGAGATAAACCTCGATTGTGCCAACAGGTAGCACACAGCCTAAAGTTGTGATCGATGCGTTAGCGTCATGCGCGAAAATCACGACACTACCGCCAAATGCCGCGCCATCGGCGACAGTGCCATCGGTGCATGTGATGAGTGTCGCTGGCAGTGCTTCAACTTCGTCATTCGCGCCTTGCAATACGTTTAAAAAGCGTACATCACTCGCGCCACCCGCATTGATTTCCAGTCGAAAGCGCATCGTTTCAAAAAATGCGGGTGGGCTGCTGATTTCGTCTTGCAGCGGATTTACACTGATGGCGGCATTAGCGGGAAGCAGCGATGTGATATAAAGATGCTGACCGCTGGCAGTGGTCATGTTGATGAGGTTTCCGTTCACCGTCGCCGTCGCTGGAAAGTTCAAAATGAAGCGCTTGGGGCGATCTTCTGCTTGAGTAACGGCGCGATCATAAATCACAAGTATGTCGGGCTTCAACCATAGCACAGAGCGACTGACATGAGCGACCCCATTTAGACCTTCATAATCGGTATTGTAAAGCGCCGTCGAATCGCCAGTGACATAAAGATAGTCGTCTGCGCTGCTGAAAACAGGCGGTGGTGGATTATTGGCGCTGTAAAGCCACTGCGACCCGCGCTCCCACAGCATCAAACGGAAATCATCACGATCAATCGGGTCATTCTGTACCGTGAGCGTATTCATATTATCAGAGGCAATATAATCCAGATCATAGCCGACGCGCACTTTGGTGAGCCATTCCCCTGCCCGATAAAATTCGATAGCATTGCCGTTGGCGGCTTGATGATCGACGCGATTCCAACTCAGGCTGTACGTGAACCACGTCGCGTCCGCGCTCCAATCCGTCCGTGCCAATAATCGGCGCATTCCGCTGGCATACCATAACGGGGCAAAATTCGGACGCGGGTCGGTGGGTTCGGGTGCGTCGGGGTCAAACAGCATAAAATATAAGATCGCCTTATGAAATTCACTGGCATCATTAGACCGATCTACTAACGCGTCCGCGCCACCCATCAAGGTATGCTTTTCCGCCCAACGCACCTCGTTTAGCCGCGCCCCGTTAGCGGTCAGGTCATCATAAATGCCCAAAGGGGCGAACAATTCAATAAAATCAGGAGTCTGGTAATTTTGTCCGCTGCCATACCACGCCGGCTCATAAACGGGCAGATTATAATCAGGATTTAGCACTGTATCCGGGCTAAGAGAGTGATAATACGCCTTCACACTGTCGTCCCAGAAGGTATTAGTAGTGAAAGAAACCTGCTGTCCGTAGAGGGCGGGATCATCCATACCAGCGGTATGCAGCGCCAACAAGAATTGGGCGGTGTAGCCGAGCGACTGTGGGCTGTATTCAAAGCCTTCTGTGCCGAAGCCCCCGGCTGCTTCGGTGCGGAGCAGATGATCGTTGACATATAGCCATGCGCCCGTCGCTTGTGTCAGATAACTCGTAAGCGCTCCATCCGGGTCATCAGCGGGGTCAAACGCCAGCGCCATCATGCCCATGTTTCGCATGTGCGCCGTATAATAATTGTTGCCCGACCAGCGCACCGCGTCGATATCGCTAATGAGGATCGGGTCGTTGAACACGCCAACCGGCTCTGGATGATTCAAATTAGTCGTCGCAGCATAAGTGAGTTCCTCCATCCAGCGCAAAAATACGCCGCGAATCAAGGCTTTATCCTCCGCAGATAGTGTTGGGTAAATCCAATCCACCGTTAGTGGAAAGCTCACCCCATACCAACGGGAGCGATCATTGATGCTGAAGGCAGGGTCGCGGAAGGGTTCGCCAGGAGCGCTGCCCTGTGCGGCTTGCGTCATCACTGCCAGAAGCAGCGTCCGAGCGCGTTGGGCATAATCCACCCGCTGGGCTTCGTCGGGATGAATCAGCGACATAAACGCGAACAAGGCCGCGTAATTTTCTGTCACATAATCTTCGTAAGCGTTGCCACCGAGATCGCCATTTTGAATGCTGCCCGCGTCCATATCCTGTTTGGCCTGTTCCGCCATCGGTAGAAGTGACTCAGCATAAATGGGGTTATCGTCTCGCGCCCAAGTACGGTGTCTTGCGAGGCTGGCTTCTGTCAGCCACAAGCGCGGATGCGTCGGGACGGGTTGGGCAAGGGTGACACTGCTGAAAAGCAAACATAAAAGTGCAATAAGCAAAAATCGTTTCGCCACAAGGTATCTCCGACTGATATAAGGTAATAGCAACATTATATGGTTGAAGGCAGATTACAGCAAAAGGCTTATTCGTTTAACTGGAGCAAATACCCCAATCGCAGCGCCGCCATTTCTACTAATTCAGCCGCATTAGCAATGGCTTCTTCCAGCAACATCGGCTTATTCACAATCGGCAGCACCGCCGCAATTCCCGCCATATGCAAGATTTCGTCATCCACGTTCAGCCCGCCGACAATTGCCACCGTCGGCACCCCGTATTTTTTCGCCAACCGCGCTACGCCGATGGGGCCTTTGCCATAGATCGTTTGCGAATCCATTTGTCCTTCGCCCGTGATGACCAAATCGGCATCCTTAAGATGATCTTCAAAATGATTGTGCGCTAAAAGCAGATCAATCCCTGATTCGATTTTGCCATCCAAGAAGGCCATCAATCCCGCCGCGAATGCACCCGCCGCGCCGCCGCCAGACACCCTTTTTACATCTTTTCCAAGCTGCTGTTCGATCACGCTGAAATAATGACTTAGTGCGTTTTCCAGCGTGATGACATCCGCCGGAGAAGCACCTTTCTGCGGCCCAAACACCGCCGCCGCGCCTTCCAACCCTAATGCCGGATTTTCGACATCAGTGGCGATAACGATTTCGCACTCGTGCCAGCGTTGATCGACTAGCGAGGTGTCAACCGTGTGCAAATAGGCCAGTGCGCCGCCGCCGCGAACCAAATCATCCCCGTTTTTATCCAGTAGGCGAACACCGAGTGCCTGCATACACCCCGCCCCGCCATCAACGGTTGCGCTGCCACCCATACCGACTATAAACCGCCTCGCGCCTCGTTCCAGCGCAGCCTGCATAAGTTGTCCTGTGCCGTAGGTGCTGGCTTCGAGCGCGTTCATTTCGTCGGATTTCAGCAGTTCTAAGCCGGATGCTAAAGCCATTTCGATTACGGCTGTTTTTCCGTCAGGTAAAAGTCCATAAGCTGATGGAACTTTTCGTCCAAGCGGGTCGTCAACCTGAAGGACGACTTGCTCTCCGCCTGCCGCCAAAAATGCGTCCAGTGTCCCGTTGCCACCGTCGGCGATAGGCAGTAGATGAAGCGCGGCCTCCAAGCCACAGCGCCGCAGGCCATGTGCCATTGCTTCTGCTGCGACTTGGGCAGAAAGGCTGTTTTTAAATGCGCCCGGCGCGATCAAGATATTTTTCACATGTGCCTCCAACAATTGACATAGTATTAAGGAACTATTGTCAGCAATACGGCTTGTATGTTTTAATCAAAGTGCTATACTGAACGTAATTAACTCATATCGTAAGTTATAAGTCGTACTAAAAAAGTTTTATTTGCCTTTTCATAAGGGTAGGAAGCAAGCATACCATGTGCAAAGAACGCTGGGCACTCATCGTCGAAGACGATGCTCACAGCTTAATCGCCATTTCATCACTCATGAAAGAATTAGGAATTCGTTACAAACGCAATACCACTGGCGCAAATGTTCCGGCGATGATTGATTCGATGGAACCGCGTCCCGATTTCATCTTAATGGATACCGACCTCCCGGATGGCGATCCGTTTAAGATTTGCGATGAAATCCGCAGCAATCCCTATACAGCACATATCCCCGTCATTGCTATTTCGGATGAATTCCCGTCAACCATGACGCGCCGCGCAAAAGCAAGTGGTTTTAGCGCTATGCTACTTAAGCCTCTACCGCGCAAAGATTTTAGCAGCATCTTAGACAACCTCCTCGGCAGTAGTGGTTCAGATAAGAAAGCCTTGCTTTCGTCTTAGTGTTTAGGACGACGGCAACATCGCCCATTGCAGCGCACTAATCGTCCCTTCGGTGATGAAGGTCATTTGCCACGTCATCTCGGCTGTACGATCTAGCACAAAAATTTGCTGTAAGCTCGGATTAGACGGGTCAACCCCAAGATAAGCGATTAAGGTCGCGTCCGGGCTAAAAATGGCATTGGGCGGAACACCCAAGCTGCTAATTACAGTGAAGACATTTTCTTCCTCTGTGTCGAAGATGTAGACCGAGTCTGCTTCAGATGCAAGGAAGTAGCGCCCATCTCGGCTCCATTCAATATGGCTTGCTAAGGTGGCGGGAAGTGTCTGGGCAGGTGCAAGCTGAGTCGTGCTGGTGACATCAAGTTGAAAGGCCGCCCCCCCTGCCGCGCCAGTCGTCAGATTACGCTCGGCACGGAGATACGTCAGTTGGTTATTGGTAGGGTTAAAAGAAAGATCATAGTCCGAGCCAAAGCCTCTTATCTGCGTCAGCACGGGGGAAATTCCCCCTGTCGGCAGATCAACCGCATAAATTTCGATGTTGCTAAAGAAAAGCCGCGTTCCGGCGGGATCCCAAACGACTTCGCTTAAAAGTGTACTGTTGACCGAGGCGGCCTGACGCTGACTATTACCCGTCGGGCAGGTGCCGCTGCCTGCGAAATTGGCGACATAAATATCCAGCGGCGAGTTGGGGGCTTGTCCGCCGATAAAAGCCAGCGATGTACTATCAGCGCTCCATGCAGGCGCACGGACATCGGCGAAACCCAAGCAAGAGATTTGCTGGCGATATGTGCCGTCTAAATTGCTGACGAAAACTTCACGGGCGCTGCCATTGCCCGGCGCAACATACGCCAACAACGTTTGATCGGGCGACAGTGTTAAATCGGTGATCGGCACACCTACGCCAAATGTTGCGATCAAGCGGCTTTCAGTTGAAGAGACATCCACCGCAGCAATCGAATCGCCGTTATACAGATAATAAATCGTGCCTGACGCGGGGATAGAGGTTGCGGTTGCAGAAGGCAAACCCACATTCGGGGCGGGTGTTGCGGCGCTCACCGTCGGTGCGGGTGTCCAGCTTGGAGGGAGAGTGGGGCCGATGCGCGTGTTGGTGGGAGTCAGTAGCCCAGTTTCCGTTCCAGATGCAACAAGTGCGCCTAAGTCAACGCGGGTGGGCAGCGCAGGGGCAGCATCCCCTCCCCCACAGGCCGCTGCAAAAAAGGCGATGACGAGTAGTCCCAAACTCAGCTTCCAAGATGACTTTATGAACATGCGGCAAAAATTCCCAGTGATGTGTTAAACTCTCGCCTAATTATATGCTCTAGTGGATATTTAGCACATTGTGGAGCAGGATCATGTACTCTTTAGGCGTTACCGTTCATATTCAGCCAGAACATGTGCAGGAGTTCATCACTATTTCACGCGAAGTCATCACCCAAAGCCGCGCCGAGCTGGGCTGCTTATGGTACGACATGCTGCGCTCAGAAAAAGATCCTACGATTTTTACCTCTTACGAAGCCTACAAAAGTGAAGAAGACTTCCAAGTACACCTTAGAACATCATATGTCCGCGATTGGCTGGAAAAAACCCGCCGCATAATGACGGCTGACGGCATTATTTTCCCCAGCCACAGCAATCTTTATCCGAATAATCCTGAAAAGTAAGAGTGTCCCTATGAACGAACAAACCGCTTATGACATGATTGAGCGCGGCATCCTTATCGCTGGGATGCGCGGCGCATTTGGCCCGGAAAACGCGCTGCGGGTGCTGTCGGTGATGATGGATGAAGGAATCAACCTGTTTGAATTTACGATGAATTCCGAGCAGCCGATTGAAGCGATGATCGCCGCCAAACGCGAATTTGGGGATGCCGCTTGTATCGGTATGGGAACTGTCCTGAATACCGACGACGCTAAACGGGTGTTGGATGCGGGGGCAGATTTTGTCGTCTCGCCTGCCTTTCAACCCGAAGTTGTGCAGGTTGTTCAATCCGCCCGTGTTTTGGTCGCGCCGGGTGTTATCACCCCCTCAGAAGCGGTGCAAGCGTGGGGGATGGGGGTAAAACTGCTCAAAATTTTCCCGATTGGCTCACTCGGCATTGATTATTTTAAGGCCATTATGGGGCCGTTGGGACATATCAAGTTTATGTGCAACGGCGGCATGACGGTGGAAAATGTCGGGCAGTTCGTCAAAGCGGGGGCTGTCGCCTGCGGGATGGCGGGTTGGCTAACGGGGGATGGCAGTATGGAAACGGATGTGATGCGGCAGCGAGCGCGTACAATGCGCGAAGTAGTGGATGCAATACGTCCGATGCCGATGCCTCATGTTTAGTCAATTTGGTGGATATTACAAACAAAGAAATATGATGAATATTGATCGTATCGACCATTTTGTCTTGACGGTGCGGGATGTGCAAGTGACCTGCGATTTTTATGCACGGGTTTTAGGGATGACGGTGATTTCATTTGGGGAAGGACGCAAAGCGCTGCGGTTCGGCAGTCAGAAAATTAATTTGCATCAGGCGGGACAGGAATTCGAGCCGAAAGCCACCGCGCCGACTCCTGGCGCAGCAGATTTTTGCCTCATTACTAATACTCTTATAGAGGACGTATACGCGCATCTCAAAAGCAACCATATAAGCGCCCTCATGCCACCATCAGAGCGTGATGGCGCAGCAGGCAAAATCCGTTCCGTTTACTTTCATGATCCTGATGGCAATTTAGTCGAAGTCTCAAACATGATGTAGACATATAGGCTCAATGCATCAAATCCACTCGATAAGACCATAAAAGATTAAACCGCAACGACGCAAAGACCACTAAGGGAGGTATGATAAAATCTTACTTTCTTTGTGGTCTTCGTGTCTTTGTAGTTCGAGAATTGCATTAAATTTTTGGCAACCACACTGCCGCCGTTGTACCCTCGCCGGGGCCGCTATGCAGCGCAAACTTGCCACCGTGTGCTTCGATAATCCCGCGCACTAGCTTCAACCCCATACCATCGGCGGGTTCATTGCCCTCGCCCATCGCGGCCTGTACATGACGCGGCGACATGCCCATGCCATGATCGGTTACGCTGAACCAAACCGTTTTATCTTCCGCCCACTGCGAAAAAGTCACGATGCCACACTGCGGCGAATTGCTCAAGGCATTGATTATCAATTCCATCAGCGCATGGGTTAAGGTCTCCGAATCACCGAAGACTTTCACGTTTGGATTATGTTCGTCAAATTCAAATTCAATATCGCTGCGATTTTCTACAATCGTGGTCGCACGTTCCAACGCTTGCATCCAAATATCACGCAGCAGCAGATTTTTTCCTTCTTGTGCAATATGCTGCGCCGTCAGCAGACCGTTATCCATCCGAACATACAGCGCCATCTGATCGACAATGCGGCTAATTCGACGACTGTCACCGGAAGCAGTATCCAATAAGTGCTGCATATCGGCAGGTGGAAGCTGCTTAAGCTGACGGGAGACGGTTTCTAAAGCATGACTGACCGACTCCAGCGGACGTTGAATGCGCTCCGACACCATCTCGACCAATTTTTGTCGGGCTTGGGTCAAATGATTTTCGGCCTCATGGGTGATGCTGCCAATCCGCGACAAACGCGCAGTGATCGCCCCCAACAATTCACTACTGGAATAGGGCTTGGTGATAAAGTCATCTGCACCCAATTCCATGCCGCGCCGCATCGATTGACGATCTGCCCGCGCCGTGAGGAAAATAAAAGGCAGGGTCGCCGTCACCGAATCGCCTCGGAGCGCTTCTAACACGCCGTAACCATCCATCCCATCCATCGAAACATCGCACAGCACGACATCAGGACGGATTTGCTTCGCCAGTTTTACGCCAACTTGACCGTTAAACGCCCCCTGCGCGTTATAGCCGTTATAGATCAACGTTTCGATGATGGTATCACGTACAAGCTGTTCATCTTCGATGACAAGCACTTTCATCATAATGTTTTCCACTTTACATTTCATTTTCCAAACTCATATAATACTATCTTAGCCGTTTTTCCCTTCTATGGGCGTTAAGATTACGCAACACGTATGAAAAATTTCCGAATCTGTTAATAGAAACTACAGTGTAAATTTAAGCTTATTGCAATTGTGCGCTTTATCCATTTATGTCTATAATTTAAGTGATTAGATAAGCGCATATCATAATAAGAAGGGTTAGGTCTATGAAAACTCATCGTCGGATTTCAAAGGGTCTTGTCGGATTGATGGTTGGGGTCATCCTGACCTTAATCGCCGCCGGGTCTGCTGCCGCACAAGGACAAACCTATGTCGTGCGCCCGGGTGACACATTAGCAAGCATTGCGGGGCGCTACGGGACGACTGTCCAAAATTTGATAACCACCAATAACATCTTCAATCCCAACATCATCTATGTAGGGCAAGTCCTGAGCATTCCGGTCATCCCCCGCGCCAGCACCTACACCGTACAAGCAGGCGATAACTTGTCGAGTATCGCGGCGCGTTTTGGCGTAACGGTTGATTCGCTTGCCCAAGCCAACAGCATCAGCGTAGGGAGTACGCTCTATCGCGGTCAAACGTTGAACATTCCCGCGACGGGCGGCCCGATCACACCGATTTCGTTTGTCTATACAGTGCGGCGCGGCGATACACTCGCCAGCATCGCTGCCACATACGGCGTGACGACCAATGCCATCGCCGCTGTTAATCCAATCGCCAATCTGAATGTCATTTACGCTGGACAGCTTTTGAATGTCCCGTCGTTAGGGACAGGCGGCCCGATTGTGTCTGACCCTGTACCGACACCAGTCACATACTATCCGACGACGTACAATGGCTACTACTATGTCCATTATGGCGATACGATGCTCGGAATCGCGGCATGGTTCGGTGTCGATGCTTGGACGATTGCCCGCGCAAACGGCATTTACAACCTGAATTGGATTTATGCTGGGCTGCCGCTGTATATACCTGGAAGATAGTCAAGCCAGCATGTTTCCACATGAGGCGATGCATATTTTAACATCGCCTCATATCTCACTCGTCAAATGCCCAATATGGAAGCGGTTCATGGTGGTTCATCCAACTAGACGGAATCGCTTCCACACCCGTATAGCAGACCACAATTCCACCCAGGATAGCGCAAGTGGTATCGACATCACCGCCACCACTTGCCGTTAACCAGATCGCCTCCTCATAATTGGCTAAACTTTCACCAGCACACCACAATGCAAATGGCACTGTATCCTGAGCAGAAACACGGCGACCATTGCCAAGCGCGGCGACGACTTCTTCTATCGGCATACTCGAAGGCAGATCGCGTGACTTTACAACACCTGACTTAACCTCGCTGTCACTCAAATACGGTAAAATTAAGTCGATAAATTCTTTTCTCGTTGGCGGATTGCTTCCTTTTAGTCGGCAGGCGACAGCCGCCGCAACCGCGATGGCAACTGCCCCAGAAATTCCTTCCGGGTGGGCATGGGTGATTTCAGCAGAGAGGCCAGCATTTTTGACAACGGCAGCTATATCATCCGCAAAATAAGCGCCCAATGGGGCAACTCGCATCGCCCCGCCATTGCCAAACGACCCTTCTCCCCGAAAGATAGTTCGACAAAGTTCGCGCCAGTTTCCGCTATCTCGTATTTTCGTCAGGATATGACGTGCGCCCATCCCATAACCGCGCAAACGATCAAAATGTTGGGCAAAATCTACTGCCAATTTATCCTGATCGATCACTTGATACCGCAGCAAAATAGCATAAATCGACAACGCCATGTTAGTATCATCGGTAAAATGCCATGTCACATCGGGTAATTTGCGCGTCTTGATGACATCGCCGAGTGATCGGAACTCGAAGAAACCGCCTAAAGCATCACCGACTGACAACCCTTCTAGAGAAATTCGCGCCCACGTCAGACGATCTTCATGTACGGATGAAAGCATAATTTTCCCCTATTCGTTCCAAGCCGCTGTGCAATTTCCAACAGGTTTTTATCTTTATACGCCAGCTAATTACGGCATTATAAGCTGACTATTGGGGTACAGCTCGCTAAACATTATAATGCGCTGCATCACCCGCCTTCTTAACTTATAAATAACCGACACCCAAAATCATGACACCCCATCGTATCGTCGTTAAACTTGGCACAAGCACCCTGACAGGCGGCACACTTCACCTGAATCGCCAACGAATGCTGGAAATCGTGCAGCAAGTTGCGCGTCTGCATCAGCAGGGGTATGAAATGCTGGTCGTCTCATCAGGCGCACAAGCAGCTGGACGCGAGCGACTCGGCTTCCCGGATTTAGGCCGCGCCATGCCTGCCAAACAAATGCTGGCGGCGGTGGGACAGGGGCGCTTGGTGCAAATTTATGCTGATCTATTCGATATTTTTAACATCGTCGTCGGGCAAGTGCTGCTCACCCGCGATGATTTAAGCAATCGCACCCGTTATCTGAATGCCCGTGATACTCTCCTGACCTTAATGGAACGGCGCATCGTCCCGATCATCAACGAGAATGATACCGTAGCCACCGAAGAAATCCGCGTCGGCGATAATGACAATCTATCGGCTTTAGTCGCCAGCGTCATTGAGGCTGATCTGCTGGTGCTGCTCACGGATATGCCGGGGCTATTTACCGGTGATCCACGCCGCGACAGCAGCGCTCAATTGATTCGCAGTGTATCCAAAATTGACGACTCGATCTATGCGCTGGCAGGCGGCATTGGGACAAAACTTGGCACAGGCGGCATGATAACGAAGATCGAAGCGGCACACGTCGCCAGCCGCAGCGGTGTGACGACGGTGATCGCCAGCGGCACTGAGCCGGATGTGCTGGCGCGGATTGTCGCAGGCGGCGAAGTTGGTACACGCTTTGACCCAACAAATACTCATCTGGAAAGCCGTAAGCGTTGGCTGCTGACCGATAAAGCGCAGGGGATTGTACGAGTTGATAATGGCGCGGCGCGGGCGATTGCGCTCAATAACGCCAGTCTCCTCCCCGTCGGTATGACGAGCGTCGAAGGGGACTTCGCACGTGGGGCAACGCTCGCAGTGCGCGATCCTGACAGCTCAGAAATCGCACGCGGCCTGAGCAATTACAGCGGTGACGAGCTGCGGAAACTGTGCCGTGTTAAATCCGCGCAAATCGGCGAAATTTTAGGTTACAGCTACGGCGACCACGTCATCCACCGTAACAGTATGGTTTTGCTGGGTTAAATCCAAAAAAGAACTTTTGGTCTAATTTTTACTTTTAGGATAAAATCCACACTATCGTCTTCACAAAGTAGACCGACGTAAGTAAATGGAAAAGATTTAACCACAGAGCGCACGGAGAACACAGAGATTTAAGTTCAAATTCTTGGTGTTCTTGGAGCCTTGGTGGTTCAAAAATTTCCAATTGTTTATCAAAGATTACTACAAGTAAAGGATTTTTGACCAATGTCCGACATCAAAAGCGGCTTTGCCGACATCAACGGCGCAAAAATTTATTATGAAGTGACCGGAACAGGCCAACCGCTGGTCTTTGTTCACGCTGGAATCGCGGATAATCGGCTGTGGGACGATCAAGTGCCTGTTTTTTCACAAAAGTATCAAGTCATCCGTTATGATATGCGCGGCTATGGCAGAAGCGAACCCGTCGCTATGGAATTTTCGCATCGAGAAGATTTGATCGCTCTCCTCGGTTTTCTCGGCATTGAAAAAGCGATTTTAGTCGGCTGCTCAATGGGTGGAATGATCTCGATGGACACGACTTTCGCCGCGCCAGAATTGGTAAGCGCATTGGTCATGGTCTGTTCGGGGCCGAATGGTCTGGAGATTGATCTGAAAGACCATCCTTATACGCCCATCATAGAAGCCAAATTTGAGGCGGTTGAGGCAGCAGAAAAGGCCAAAGACTGGGCATTGATGAACGAAATCGAAACGCAGATCTGGTTCGATGGGAGAGGGCGCACTCCAACGGATATTGATCCGACAAAACGGGCGAAAGCACTCGATATGAATCGCATCGCTATCGAACATGCCGCCAAAGAACTCGGCAGCTATAAAAAAGGGATCGGTGTCAATGCGCCAGAACGATTAGAAGAGTTAACCATCCCCTTGCTTATCATCGTTGGCGCATTGGATACGCCGTATGCTTTAGCAGTCGCTGATGTGATGGTAGAGCGCATCCCGAATGCACAAAAAGTTCTCATTGAAAATACCGCTCATCTGCCGAGTTTAGAACGTCCAGCGGAGTTTAACGCTGTGTTATCCACGTTTTTGGATCGCATAAGTTAAGAACACTGTCATCAAGTGACGTAGGATAATCCCATCAAAATTCATATCAACCGTATAGGATTATTTTGAACCACAAAGACACGAAGGACACAAAGTAAATTCTTTAATTTCTGTTTTCCTTTGCGCCTTTGTGGTTATATTTGTACTTTTATGAGCTACGACCAAAATTTAATGCGATTGCCCTGTCAGGTGGCGGTTCTGACCAGATTTGTTACAATGACTTCTGTCAATATCTCATTATTGTGAGCTTAGCTATGTTAGAAACCACCTCTGCGCCTACAACCATCCTTGACCTGACTCAAATGGGCAAAAATGCCCGTGCCGCTTCGTATGCCCTAGCGAAGGCGACCACCGCGCAAAAACGTACAGCCTTATTCAAAATTGCCGACGCTTTAGACGCAAATGCTGAAAGTATTCTCGCCGCAAATCAGCTTGATCTCGACGAAGGACGCATCAATGGGCTTTCGGCAGCCCTGCTTGATCGGCTTGATTTGCAAAATCGACTGGGTGGGATCGCCAATGATGTGCGCCATGTCGCGCAGCTTCCTGATCCAGTAGGCGCGGTCTTTGATGAAAATGTGCTGGAAAACGGCTTGAAGGTAAGCAAACGGCGCACGCCGCTCGGTGTATTGGGTGTGATCTATGAAGCGCGGCCTAACGTGACTGTTGATGTCGCGGCCTTAGCTTTGGCGACAGGTAATGCTGTGATTTTACGCGGTGGCAAAGAAACCTTCCGCAGCAATATGGCGCTTATTCAGGTCTTGCGCGGCGCATTAGCAGAATCGGGCTTCCCACAAGAAGCCGTGCAGTATATTGAAAGCACTGACCGCCGTTATGTGGCGGAAATGCTGAAGCTACATCAGTATATCGACATGATTATTCCACGCGGTGGCAATGCGCTGCACAATTTCTGCCGTGAAAACAGTACGATCCCCGTCATTACAGGCGGAATCGGCATTTGCCATCTTTACGTGGATGAAACCGCCAAGCTGGACGATGCGCTGGCAATTATCCATAATGCCAAAACACAGCGTCCATCGGTTTGTAACGCGCTGGATACGCTGCTGGTCAACAAACAAATCGCGGCGGAATTTTTGCCCCGCGTGACCGCCCATCTCGGTAAGGATGGGGTTACGTTCCGAGCCGAACCTCGTGCTTACGAAATTTTGCGAAATGATGCACAGGTGCAAACGGCTGATGACGAGGATTTCGATATCGAATGGCTTTCATTGATCTTAGGCTTAAAAGTGGTGGATGACCTTGATGAAGCGATTGCCCATATCCGCCAGCACAGTACACAGCATTCCGATGGAATCTTGACGCAAAATATGGATGACGCGAATCGCTTTTTAGATGAGGTTGATTCCGCCGTTGTATATGTGAATGCCAGCACCCGTTTTACCGATGGAAGCGCACTCGGTTTGGGCGCTGAAGTGGCAATCAGCACTCAAAAACTTCATGCGCGGGGGCCGATGGCGCTGGAAGCATTAACGACGTATAAATGGATTATCATCGGCGAAGGCCATATCCGGTAATAATTGTTAGATTTCGTAAAATATTCATAATGTTTTTCGTCAAATTGGTGTAGTATAGATTCTAAATGAAGCTCTTTATCGATAGAATTAATTGAGTGGTAAACAAATAATGCCTACCATACTCCTTCTGGACGATAACAAAGACATGCTGCAAGTTTTGAGCGAAACACTCGAATTTCATCAGCATACCGTGATCTGTGGTTTTAATGGGCATGAAGGCATTAACCATCTGAATACCTGTACACATCTCCCTGATATTATCATCAGTGACCTTAATATGCCCAACATGAATGGGGTAGAATTTTTGGGTGCATTGCAACGTAACACCATCTGGTCACAAATCCCTGTCGCTATTATGAGTGGAGAAACAAGGGATCGGAGTCACATCCTTCAGGCAGGGGCAGATGCGTTTGTGCTAAAGCCATTTCATTATCAAGAAATTGAAATCTTGCTCCAGCAGCTCATCCAAACGACGCGCTAGTACTGCCTTAAACATAAGATTGTCTTCTTTTCGCATCGTCCCCATGTAATGCGTGTTTTAGATAAAAATACGCAAAAACAACTTCTTGCTACGAAAAGACTTAAAATTAATGTCAAAAACACTCATCATCCTCAACCCCCACGCAGCTAGCGGACGTGC
>Ga0163154_10004251_pt1 | contig 18964 bp, 17 predicted proteins | sample OliLakLV19MP9P1_FD_148649 | JGI IMG/M metagenome (GOLD analysis project Ga0163154, IMG submission 148649) | Freshwater microbial mat bacterial communities from Lake Vanda, McMurdo Dry Valleys, Antarctica - Oligotrophic Lake LV.19.MP9.P1 | ecosystem: Environmental > Aquatic > Freshwater > Lake >...
GAGCGCGGTGTGGCGCGCCACACAAGCGATTCGCAACGAGGCAGCGCGCCCAATCCGGCGAGCAAAAAGTTCAAGTTATTGACGAACGAGCCCTAAGCTCAGTTCTGCATAGCCGCCGTCGACACCGGCAGCGTGCCGGCGATCGTCTCAATGCGGCGCGCTTGTAGTTCGACATCGGCTAATTTGATGAAGTCGTCGCTGATCGACCCTTCGACGCGAATGGTTTGGCCGGTGATCAAGCTGGCGCGCTGGGCGTTGGTGCCGTACACCAGGATGGTGTCGCCGTCGACTTCCATCCAAAAGGTTCGCGCTGATTGGAAGCCGCTAACCTTGCCTTGAACCGTGATCTGCGAACCCGGGGCGTACTGCGCGGCCGACGCGGATACAGAAACGAACGCAAGGGCGGCGAGGGCGAGGGTGCGAATGATCATGATGTTGCTCCTAAAGTGTGGTGATCCGCGATATGCGGTACAGGTATAGAACGCAGACTGCTCGCTGCGCGGGCCGCGCAATGCGAAGCAATAGACGAAATCGAGTGCTGCACTTGCGGGAATTGCCAAGCAGTTGGCGCTTTCGCAAGACCATCACAGTAGCCCGCATGTTTTATGAATTCGCGCGATGATCGCGCAGGATTTTGTCCGCACAAGGGATTTTCCGACCGAGCGTCGTATGTTGCTACACGGCCGAGGGAGGAAAATTCCTTGTGCTGACAAGAGACTAGCGAGGGCGCGTGCAATTTATGAAACATGCGGGCTAGTGTGCACTCGCGGCTTTTCCGGTTTACTCTCGCGCGAATGGGCGGGCAACACCGCTATCGGGACGAGGGCAAGGATGAGCGAGTTGCATATGACCGGTGCGCAGATCGTCGTGAAAGCCTTACAAGATCAAGGCGTGCGACACATTTTTGGCTATCCCGGTGGCGCCGTGCTGCCCATTTACGATGCGTTGTTCCAGCAGGACGTGCTTGAGCACATTCTGGTCCGCCATGAACAAGGCGCGGCGCACGCCGCCGAAGGCTATGCGCGTTCGACTGGCAAAGCCGGTGTGCTGCTGGTCACCAGCGGCCCAGGCGCCACCAACGCGGTGACGGGCCTGGCCGATGCGATGATGGATTCGATTCCGCTGGTCTGCATCACCGGTCAGGTGCCCACGCACTTGATTGGTTCCGATGCCTTTCAGGAATGCGATACCGTCGGCATCACGCGGGCCTGCACCAAGCACAATTTTTTGGTCAAAGACGTCAATGAGCTAGCGCGTGTGCTGCACGATGCCTTCTATATCGCCACCACGGGCCGCCCAGGTCCGGTGGTGGTCGATATCCCCAAAGACGTGCAATTTCGTCGTGGCGAATACACCGGCCCTAGCAATATCGTGCATCGCACCTATAGACCACGCGTCAAGGGTGACCCAGCGCGCATCGAACAAGCTATTGAGCTGATGGCCGGCGCGCGCCGGCCGGTGTTTTACACCGGCGGCGGTGTCATCAATGCCGGCACACGCGCGTCGGAGTTGTTGCGTGAACTGGTTCGACTGACCGGTTTTCCGATTACGTCAACGCTGATGGGTTTGGGCGCGTATCCGGCCAGCGATCGTCAGTGGCTCGGCATGTTGGGCATGCATGGCACCTATGAAGCCAATCTGGCGATGAACCGCTGCGATGTGATGATCAACATCGGCGCGCGTTTCGATGATCGCGTTACGGGTCGCCTGGATGCGTTCTCGCCGGGCTCCAAAAAAATCCACGTTGATATCGACCCGAGTTCCATCAACAAAACCGTGCGCGTCGACGTGCCGATCGTCGGCGATTGTGCGCATGTGCTCGAAGAAATGCTCAGCGTGTGGAAAGCCAAGGGCAAAAAAGCCGACGAAGTCGCTATGGGCACTTGGTGGGAACAGGTCGAAGCGTGGCGCGCGCGCAAATCGCTGGCCTATCGACAGAACGGCGATACCATCAAACCGCAATACGCCGTCGAGCGCTTATTTCAGCTTACCCGTCAGCGCAATACCTACATCACCACCGAAGTCGGTCAGCACCAGATGTGGGCAGCGCAGCACTACCGATTCGAGGAACCCAATCGTTGGATGACCAGCGGCGGCCTCGGCACCATGGGGTATGGCATTCCCGCGGCGGTGGGCGTGCAAGTGGCGCATCCGGGCGCTTTGGTGATCGACATTGCGGGCGAAGCCAGTGTGCAGATGACCATGCAAGAGATGTCGACCGCCGTTCAATACCGCCTGCCGATCAAGATTTTCATCTTGAACAACGAATACATGGGCATGGTTCGCCAATGGCAACAACTGCTGCACGGCGGTCGCTACGCCCATTCCTATTCGGAAGCACTGCCGGATTTCGTCAAGTTGGCGGAAGCCTACGGCGGCAAGGGCATTCGCGCCGTTCACCCCAGCGAACTGGATGCCAAGATTCAGGAGATGATCGACTATGACGGTCCGGTCATTTTCGATTGTGTGGTCGACAAGTTAGAAAACTGCTATCCAATGATCCCCTCTGGCGCCGCGCACGACGAAATGATCATGCCCGATGCGGCGGAAGGTGCCGGTGTGTCGGAAGCCGGCAAGATGTTGGTTTAATTGGCTGAGCACACCGGCCACCGCTTAGGGCTCATGAGGAAATAGCTTGGACTTTTGGCCGTCGGAATGCGCTGCGAGGCGCGATGAGCGCGGTGCGACGCGCCGCACAAGCGAGTCGCAACGAAGCAGCGTGCCCAAGCCGGCGAGCAAAAAGTCCAAGTTATTGACGAACGCGCCCTTAGTTACCGCTCACGTACGCCTTGCTATGACCTCCGCTTTTGCCACCCAACAGACCAAAGCCCAATGACCCAACCCGCCTCTGCCTATTTCCTCGTCGACGCCAAGGCGCGTCCCACCAAGGCTACGTTGTCGATTACCGTCGATAACGAGGTCGGCGCGTTGGCGCGCGTGGTGGGCCTGTTTTCCGGGCGTGGCTACAACATTGAATCGCTGACGGTTGCCGAAACGGACCACCAAAAGCACACCTCGCGGATCACCATCGTCACCTCCGGCACCGCCGAGGTGATTGAGCAGATCAAAGCGCAGCTGGGCCGTTTGATTCCGGTGCACCGAGTGGTTGATCTGGCGCTGGATAAGCCGGGTTTAGAGCGCGAAATGGCGCTGGTGAAGATTGCCGCCACTGGCGAAAATCGTGCTGAAGCGCTGCGCCTCGCGGAAGTTTTCCGCGCCCGCGTGATCGATATCTCGCCGGCCAGTTTTGTGTTTGAACTGACCGGCACGCCGGTCAAAATTGATGCCTTCGTCGAAATGATGATCCCGATTGGCCTGGTCGAGTTATCTCGTACCGGCGTGGTGGCGATCGGGCGAGGCGCCGAGCCGACCTGAGCGGGTCAGCGCCGATGTCGCTTGCGCAGCGGCGATTCTTTACCGCTGCGAAGACAAATCAACGCGTGCAAATGCAGCGATGAACCACGCCAACGCGCGCCCGCTGACTGGCGCGCGCCAGGCTAGGTAAACCGGCGCGCTGACGTAACCTTGCGCAGTGGTTTTGGCGAGCAATCGACCGGCGCGCACCTCGGCCGCTGCCATATGCGCAGGCAGGTAGTCACTAACCAGTTCAGTCTTGATGAATCATGCGAAGACTTTTGTGTGTTTGGTTCCGGCTTGTCCGGCTTAGGTTTAAGCGCTCGGAGTTCGGCGTTTCCGAATATCTGGGTGGTATCAGCGACGATGTCAGTCTGCGTATTGAGATTGAGGCGTCGGCTCCCTAATTGACGTGGGCGCGGCTCGCGCCCACCTTTTGCACAGAGGATCACATGGCCCACAGCCCACAATTCACTTTTGCTGGAGATGCTCCGGTGCGTTACGGCCGTCTGGCGATTGCGCTGCATTGGCTGATGGCGCTGGCGATCCTCGGCATGCTGGGTGTGGGTTTGTGGATGACTGAGCTGAAGACCTCGCCGTTGAAGATCGAGGTTTACAGCTGGCACAAATGGACCGGTCTGAGCATTTTGCTGTTGGCTACCGTGCGTTTGTTGTGGCGCGTGCATCGGCCACCACCGCCGCTTGCCGAATCGATCCCGGCTTGGCAAGCGCGCGCCGCGGGGTTAACGCACCATGTGCTGTACGCGCTGATGTTTGCGATGCCGCTGAGCGGCTGGCTGCAAAATTCTGCGGCCGGATTTCCGTTGACCTGGTTTGGTTTGTTTAAGGTGCCCGCACTGATTGCACGGGACAAATCCGCGTTTGCGTTTTGGCAACAAACCCACGAAGTTTTGGCGTGGACGCTGCTGGCGTTGATCGCGCTGCATCTGGCGGCGGCACTCAAACATCACTTTGTGAATCGCGACGACACCTTACGGCGCATCCTGCCATGGCGCTCTGGACCGCGCTGAAGGCGTTGTTGTTTGGGGTCATCCTCACCGTTTAGGAGAATCAATATGATCCGCGCGACTGCACTGCTAACGCTGCTGCTCATGGGCAGCGCCCATTCCGCCGAGTTCAGATTCGATGCCAGCAACAGTCAACTGCGTTTCACCGGCGACTACGGCGGTGAGACAGTTCCCGGTGTGTTCAGACGCTTCTCTGGCACTGCCACCTTCGATCTAAGCCAGCCTTTGGCAACGCGTTTTGCCACGCAGATCGATGTGGCCAGCCTCGATACCGACTATGCCGAGCGCGACGACACGCTGCGTGGCGCCGAGTTCTTTGATACTCAAAGCCACCCGAATGCACGCTGGATATCGACCGGCGATTGCAGTGCGACCGGCGCGCGCCTGAGCTGTCCAGGCACGCTGACCCTGAAAGGCCAGACCCACCCGGTCGCGCTCGATATCGCATTCGCCGCCGATGGCCGCAGTATTACTGGCAAAGCCACGTTGGGACGCGACGCATTTGGAATTGGCAGCGGCGATTGGGCCGATCCGGAAACCATCGCCAATCCAGTGGTGATCGAATTTACGCTGCAGTTGCTACCCTGATCGATCGCTCCTGCGGCTATTCTGCACAGCATTCCTTGCTGCGCAGATCGACTATGAATGCCGCTGCGAAACTCAAGCAATTGGCTAGCGTGCTGGAAGCGCCGGTGCGCTGGATTGGCATGCTGTTGGGTATTTTGGTGGTCGCTTTGGTGTTTTGCGAGTTCGCCGTCGTGGTGCTGCGTTACGGCTGGCAATGGTCGCAGCCGTGGCTGCGCGAGTTGGTGCTGGCGTTGAATTCAGCGGTGTTTTTGCTGGGCGGCGCCTACGCTTTGCAACGCGATGAACATGTGCGGGTCGATGTGCTGTCGCGCGCTTGGTCCGCGCGTACCCGCGCTTGGGTAGAGATCTTTGGCATGCTATTGATTGTGCTGCCATTTGCGATCTTTGTGATGCTGGTCAGCGATCACTATGTGCTGGAAAGCTGGCGTATCAATGAGCGTTCCAACGAAGCGGGCGGCCTGCCGGCGCTGTGGATCCAAAAAGCGCTCATTCCGGCGATGGCGCTATTGCTGGCCCTGCAAGCGTTGGCTTGGGCGGCCCGCCATGCCGCATTCCTGTTGCGGCCGGGTGCAGCATGACCGGCGCCGCGTGGTTGTCGATCGGCCTATTTGTGGCGCTGGCCTTGGGCCTGACTTTGGGATTGCCAGTGGCGTTCACCTTGGCCGGGGTCTCGCTGATTTTTGCGGGTATCGGTGTGGCGACCGGCACCTTCGATCCCAGCTATTTGGCTGCCTTCCCGAATCGGGTGTTCGGGGTGATGGGCAACGAAACGCTGCTGGCGGTGCCCTTATTTGTGTTCATGGGCGTGATGTTGGAGCGCTCGCAAATCGCCGAGCGTTTGCTAACCTCGCTCGCCGGCTTGTTCGGCAGCTTGCGCGGCGGATTGGCCATCTCGGTGATGCTGGTCGGTGCGGTACTGGCTGCCAGCACCGGCATCGTTGGCGCCACCGTGGTGACCATGGGTCTGATCGCACTTCCGACCATGCTGCGTGCCGGTTATGACCCGAAAATTGCCGCCGGCACCATTTGTTCCGCCGGCACGCTGGGCCAGATCATTCCGCCCTCGGTGATCCTGGTGCTGCTCGGTGATGTACTCAGCAATGCCTATCAGAAAGCGCAGCTGTCGCTGGGCGTGTATTCGCCCAAAACCGTGTCCGTTGGCGATCTGTTTGCCGGCGCCATGCTGCCCGGCATGTTGTTGGTTGGCGGCTACTTGGTCTACCTGATTGCGGTTGCCTGGTTGCAGCCGGCCCGCGCGCCGGCGTTGCCAGCGTCGATGCGCAATAAGCCGGGCGCGATGACATTAGCGAAAGCCCTCTTTCCGCCGCTGCTGTTGGTGGTCGCGGTGCTGGGCTCCATCATCGGAGGTGTGGCAACACCCACCGAGGCCGCTGCCATCGGCGCCATGGGCGCCTTGCTGCTGGCCGCCGCCAGCGGTCAATTGAGCTTCAAGAATCTGCGTGAAACCGCCGAACGCACGGCGCTAATCACCAGTATGGTCTACATGATCCTGATCGCCGCCGCGCTGTTTTCGCTGGTATTCCGCGGTTTTGGTGGCGATGACCTGGTGCACGAATTGCTCACAGGCTTGCCAGGTGGCGTATTGGGTGCCCTGATCATCGTCAATCTGGTGGTCTTTCTGCTCGGCTTTTTGATCGATTTTATCGAGATCATTTTTATTGTGGTGCCCTTGGTTGCACCCCCGCTATTGGCGCTGGGCGTCGATCCGATCTGGCTGGGCGTGATACTCGCGCTGAACCTGCAAACCTCATTCCTGACACCGCCATTTGGCTTCGCGCTATTTTACCTGCGCGGTGCGGCGCCAAAGGACTTCCCGACGTCTGCGATCTATCGCGGCGTGCTGCCGTTCATTGTGATTCAGCTGTCGATGCTGTTGGCATTGGCGTTTTTTCCAGGGCTGGCAACGTGGTTGCCCGCCCAGCTGTAAGGGAACCTGTAGAAACCTACTGCGCGGTTTCTAGAGCTTCCCAGTAGCGCTCCAGATGCGCCTCAGCCGCGACCCCGCCCATTCAGGCCTTGCGCAATGCGCGCCAACAATGGCGCGATGGCCTCGCGCGTGTTGGGATCCACGTTCAGATGAGTGAAACTCACCTGCGTACTCCAGCCGGCACCCACTTTACGCCGGTTGTGTATGTCATAGGCCGACACGTCTAAGCGTGCAGTGTATTGGGTCATCGACTCGCCGTAGAAAGTCAGTTCCTGCTGCCCCATCGGCATGACCCGAACGACGACCACATAATCGGTGTGGCGACCCGCCGCATTGACCAAACGCGGCAGGTCCGCGCTGCCCGTCTCCAGAGTCGACAATCCACTCAGAAAATCTTCGTCTACAAGTTGCAAGCCGGCTTCATCCAAGCGTTCTTCAACGGCGGACTCGGCGCTCGCCGCCACCGCTGGATCACCAAACGCTAAGACCATGACGCGCGGCGGTCCGCTGTAGCTGGGCGCCGTTTCGACAGCGGGCGCAGGAGCGGCTTTCGCATACTGCGGCACTGGATTGGGAGCGCCTTCGGCGCGCGCCTCGCGCCGTTCGCGGCGCTGCTCGCGCATATCAGACAAACGTGCGCCGATGGCCGCGGCTTGCGGGCTGGCGTCCTGCGCAATCGCGCCCGCACGGGGCGCCGGGGCGCCTCGATTGTTGCTGTCGAGCCCGGTCGCTTGCGCGCTGGCCAAGGCGGGCGCGGCGCGCGCGGCGACTTCGACGGGCGCTGGCACTGCGACGATGGGCGGCGCTGCTTCAGCCTCTCTGTCGATTGCTACGACCTGCTCAGCTGCCATCGATGCTGCCGGGTCAGGCGCATTGCTCGCGCTGATTGCACTGGTCGGCTGCGGCTCCGTCGCGCTGGCAGCGGCCGCCTTGGGCTCCGGGTCGGGCGACACTTTGGCTGGCGCCGGCGTTGCGGGCATCGCCACTGCACTAAAACTCGACGCCGTTGTGCTGCTGCCCGTCACAGAGCCAAGGTCTGGTGCCGGCGCACTGTCTAAACCGCTGAAATACCAAGCTGAAACGGCACCAGTGGCCAACAGCCCAGCGACCGCCGCGGCCCACGGGAGTAGCGAAGTTTGGCGTTTGGTGACCGGCGTTGGTAGCGCAGCCGGTGGCACCTCCGGCTGCTGGGCCGATACGGCGCGTTCGGCTGCTGCAGGCGGGAAGCTTTGCGGCGGCGTTTGCAAACGTCGCATTTCGGGCGGTGTGGGCATATTCACAGCGGTGCCCAACAGCGGATTGGTGCTGGCACGCGGCGGCGTCGAGATGGCCGTATTGACGCCGGCGGCGACCAGATCGGCGATCAATTGATGGCAATCTGCATAGCGGTCCGCCGGATCTTTGGCCACCATGCGTTTTAGAATTGCCGACAATTGCGGATCGACGGCGTCGTTGATTGCGCGCACATCCGGAATCTCGGCCTGCACCACCTCCAGCATCATGCCGAGCGGCGACTCGTCTTTGTACGGCGTGCGACCGGTCAGCATTTCGAAAAAAACGATACCCAGCGCGAATAAATCGGAGCGTTGGTCGACCGGCTTGCCGAGGCAAACCTCGGGTGACAGATAACCCGGCGTACCAACAAACTGACCCGTACCCGTCAGTTTTTTGTTGAAATCCGAGGTGGCGAGCGCGATGCCAAAATCCGCGACTTTGATCAATCCACGCTGGTTAATCAGCAGATTGGCCGGTTTGATATCGCGGTGGATCACGCCACGGTCATGCGCCGCGGCCAGTCCTTGCGCCACCTGCAATAGAATTTTCGCAGCCTCGAAGGGTTCCAGCAGGTTTTCGCGCTTGAGCCGTTGGCTGAGCGATTCACCTTCAACAAACTCCATCGCGAAATAGGGCTGGCCCTGGTCTTCGCCAATCAGATAGATCTGCACGATATGCGGATCGTTGAGCTGCGCCATGCTGCGCGCTTCACGAAAGAAGCGCTCGACCACACTCGCATCGTGAGCCAAAGACTCGGATAGCATCTTGATGGCGACATGACGCTGCAACGAGGCTTCAAAACCTTTGAAAACCACGCCCATACCACCACGCCCGAGTTCGGCGACGATGTCGTAATGACCGACCTTGCTGCGCTGTGGCATGACTGATCCAAATCCTGTGTGGCGACAGTTTAGCGCCAAGTGGTGTATAGCCGTGCTGACCGACTCCGCAATCTGGAGATGCTCAGCACATGACTAAACGGGCGCAGGGCTCGTTTGTGTACCACGCCAGTCAAATCCGTTCAGATTGCCGACAGCTTGCTAGCCCGCATGTTTCATAAATTGCACGCCCTCGCTAGTCTCTTGGTCGCACGCGGACATCCTCAGTCGGCCGTATAGCCCGATATGGCGCTTGCTTGGAAAATCCCTTGTGCGACCCATAGCCTGCGCGCTCATCGCGCGAATTCATGCAACATGCGGGCTAGAACGGCAACGCCAACTTCGCGTCCAGCGACAGCAGCTGGGCTTTGAAGGCGCCTTGGATGCGCGCCAAACCATCACCATCGGCGGCTTCAAATCGCAGGACCAGGCTTGGGCTGCTCGTTGAGCAGCGCACCAAGCCCCAGCCGTCCGACCAGTCGGCGCGCACACCATCGATCAAGGTAATGCGCGCGCCGTCAAAGCGTGAGCGCTCGCGGAATTTCTCCATAAAACGGTAGTGCTCACCTTCCGCCATGGGTACTTTCAGCTCCGCGGAATTAACCGCCTGCGGTAGTTCATCGAAGATTTCATCCGCATCGCGTCCCTCGGCGGCGATGATCTCCAATAGGCGGCAACCGGCATAAAGGCCATCGTCAAAACCATACCAGCGTTCTTTGAAGAAAAAGTGCCCGCTCATTTCTCCGGCCAACTCGGCTTGGGTTTCCTGCATCTTGCGCCTAATCAGTGTGTGACCCGACTTCCACATAATGGGGCTGCCACCGTGGCCCAAAATGACTCCTGATAAGTGGCCGCTGCACTTTACATCGTAGATAACGGTGGCACCCGGTGTACGCGTCAGTACGTCGCGCGCGAACAACATCAGCAGGCGATCGGCACCAATTACCTTGCCTTGTTTAGTGACCACGCCTAGGCGATCACCATCACCGTCGAAAGCCAAGCCAATATCGGCCTTTAATTGTTTAACCGAAACAATCAGATCATCCATGTTGCCCGGTTCAGTGGGATTTGGCAGGTGATTCGGAAAGCTACCGTCCACATCTGTATAGAGCGGCACCACTTCGCAGCCGATGGCTTCATAAAGACGTTGGGCGATCAACCCGGTGACCCCGTTGCCACAATCGATCACTACCTTAAGGGGCGCTTCAAGTTGAATATCGCCAGAAATCCGTTCGATATAACTCTCGTTGAGATCCATTTGCGTTAACGCGCCGCGCCCTTGTTCAAAGCGGTCTTCCGCGATGCGCGCGTACAAGGACTGCAACTCCTGCTCGGCGAGTATCTCGCCGCCGATGATAATCTTGAAACCATTCTGCTCAGCTGGGTAATGACTGCCGGTCACCATTACAGCGGATCCCGCGTTAAGTTCGTCAATCGCAAATTGCAAGGTTGGCGTGGGTACGGCACCGAGGTCGATTACATCGCAGCCTGCCACTAACAAGCCTTTGATGAGTGCATCGGATAATTCCACTCCGCTGAGCCGGCCGTCGCGCCCAACCAGAACGGTTTGTAAGCCCTTACTGCGCACCTCAGAACCGACCGCCTGACCGACCAATTGTGCGACTTTTGAGGTCAGATCCTTGCCAACCACGCCGCGGATATCGAAAGCACGGAAGATGCTGCGATCAACGGCGCCGGACGCTCGCGAACCCGCCTCGCCAGCGGTCTTCTTTGGCGCAGGCGGCGGTCGCTCCTCGGCTGGCCGCGTCGCAGCGGTCGGGGTCTTGGCTTCGCTTGCGGGCCCGTCGGTCGGGGGCGCTGCGACAGCGGGTGTCAGCACGGCGCTTTGTTTGCCGAGCATTTGATTGACGGTTTGCTCGGAACTTGGGCCTCTAACGCGCGGGTGCAACAGCAATTCGATGAGGTCGGGTCGTTGCCGCCACAGCACAACCAATGCGGCACCGAGCAGACAGACCAGCGCAGTGAATAGGTTACTTGCGAAGCTCTCGGGTCCGACCAAGATAATGGGAAACGGCGCCCGGTGGCCGATACGCAACATGGCACCGGGCACTGCGGTAACGGTCAACCCGCTGCCCTGTATGCCTTCCAGTGGGCTGCCCAGTCCGGTTTGGCCCTGCAGCAGGGACAGCTCTACGCCGCCTCTGGGCAAAGCGATAAAGGTCTGTTGCAACGGCGCATACGGCAATTTTGCCAGCACAAATCCGGCGATATTGCCGTTCAAGGTGACCGGATTCACCAGGACCAGTTCGCGCTTACCGGCGGAACCATGCACCTGCGCCGGTGCGGGCGCACCCAGGCGCGCCGCGCTCAGTAACATTTCAGCGTTTGCGTAGCCAAATCCGGCCATGTCCTCGCCTATGGCATCCAGCACATTACCGCCAATAAACCGGGCGTCCTCGACTTGCGGCATGCGCTCACGGATTCCCGCTAGCGCACGGGTTGAATCGCCGCGGTCGCCGCTGGCGAAATAGCGGGCGACCTCGGGGTGCAACAAGGCTTCGCCGAGCGCCCGCTGGCGTTCCGAGATGAACCCCGCCAAACTTTGTCGCGCTTGCCCAGCAATCTGCTCCGCGCGGCTGGCAATGCCATCGCTGCGCCAAGCTTGCCAAGTCTGAAAGCCAAACAAGGCCGTTCCTGCGATCAGCAGCGCCACACCGATCGGCGCTAGCACGCGACGAACGTCCAGCGGTGCGCCGCGCCTTTTTTTCGCTTCGATTGGCGCCTTTTTGGAAAACAAATCCCGAATGCCTGGCACGCTCGCACCTGATCCCAGTGATTTTTACACCCCGATTGCGCACCGCAACCTGAGGACCTGCAAGCGCTAATCCCGTCCGCTGTGTCCGAATCCACCCGCTCCACGTTCGCTCGCGGCAAAACTATCGACCACCCGAAAATGTGCATGCAATATCGGGACCAAGATCAATTGTGCGATCCGATCGCCGGGTGCAATGGTAAAGCTCTGCTCGCTGCGGTTCCAGCACGACACCAATAGCGGGCCTTGATAGTCAGAATCAATCAAACCGACGAGATTGCCCAAAACGATGCCATGCCGGGCACCCAAGCCGGAACGCGGCAATATCAGCGCGGCAACGCCGGGGTCGGCAATATGGATGGCCATGCCTGTCGAAATTAGCTCACTTTCCCCAGCCTGCAATTGCAGCGGCTCGGCAATGCAGGCGCGTAAATCAAGCCCCGCCGACCCCGCTGTTGCGTAGTCGGCCAACGGCCACAGGGTGCCCAAACGGACGTCCAGTATCTTCACCGCCAGATCAATCGCCCCGGCGCTCATAGTTGGCGGTCCAGACGTGCCGCAATCAAGTCGATCAGCAAAGCGGCCAACGCGCGTTTGCTGCCACTGCCCAATTCGGTCACGGTATCGGCAGAAATGACCGTTAAGGCGTTGTCGTCCCGATCAAAAGCCGCGTCGGGGCCAACTTGGTTGGCGACAATCAAGTCCAGGCCCTTGGCCGCCAATTTGCCCCGCGCGTAGGCCACCACATCGCGCGTTTCGGCGGCAAATCCAACCACCAAACGCGGCCTTTGGCCGGCCGCCAGTTCGGCGATGATGTCTGGATTGCGGACCAGGTCCAGCGTGATGTGCTGCGCGCCTTTTTTGATCTTATGCGCTTCACTGCACGCCGGTCGGTAGTCCGCCACGGCCGCAGCGCCGATGTACACATGGGCGTCAACGCAGGCTGCCAAAACCGCCGCGCGCATATCCAGTGCGCTGCGCACATCGCTACGAATGCAGTCGACCGGGGTGGGCAAATGGACCGGGCCGGCGATCAGATGCACTTGCGCGCCGGCGGCTCGCGCGGCATCGGCAATCGCAAAACCCATCTTGCCGGAACTGCGATTGCCAAGGAATCGCACCGGATCGAGATCTTCAAAGGTTGGGCCGGCACTCACCACCACTTTGCAACCGGACAGCGTGGCCGCGCTCGGCTGCAAGGCATCCAGCATCTGCGCGGCTTCCCACATGCGCCCGGCGCCCACATCACCGCAGGCCTGACTGCCGTTAGCGGGGCCAAGGACTCGAACGCCGCGCGCACCGAGTGCGGCAAGATTCTCTTGTACGGTCGGGTGCGCCCACATCTGCGCGTTCATCGCCGGTGCCAAGGCCAGAGGTGCCGCGCTGGCCAGACACAGCGTGGTTAGCAAATCATCGGCGATGCCACAGCGCAGGCGCGCGATCAAATCGGCGGTGGCTGGCGCAATCAGGATCTGCGTGGCCCAGCGCGCTAATTCGATATGGCCCATCGCCGCTTCGGCCGATTCATCCCACAGGCTGCTACGTACGGCGCGCCCGGAAAGCGCCTGAAAGGTAGCGGCGCCGACAAAATGCTGCGCCGATGGCGTCATGACCACCTGCACCTGTGCGCCGCGCTCACGCGCGCGACGCACTAACTCTGCGCTTTTGTAGGCCGCGATGCCGGCGCCGACACCGAGCAATAAGCGCATGGAGGCAAGATCGGGCACGCGTCAGAAAATTCCTACGAAAAGACCAGCTGGAGACTACCGGAAATTGCGAAAAGCACCGCTTTTCTGCATCCGATCGTCAAGGGATGCTGATCGTCTGCACCGACCGGACACCCGACATGAATCCACATCTGCCGATCCACAGCTGGCCCGACGGCGAACGACCTCGCGAACGTCTGTTGGAGCTCGGCCCGGCGCGCTTGAGCGACGCTGAACTACTGGCGCTATTGTTGGGCAGCGGCACGCGCGGCCGCAGTGCGGTTGACGTCGCCCGCGAACTGATCAAAGCCAAGGGTGATTTACGCCGGGCCATCGCTTGCGCGCGCAACGAGGTCCCGACGGGTCTGGGGATAGGTCCGGCGAAATGGGCGTTGTTGCAAGCCTGCGCTGAGATCGGTCGACGATCGCATGCCAGCCCTTTACTGCGTGGCAATCCGATCAGCGCGCCTGCCGACGTGCAACAAGCTTTTCGGGCGCGCTTGCGGGATGCCGATCATGAGATTTTCTCGGTGCTATTTCTGGACGCGCGCCATCAGGTCATTTGTATAGAGGATTTGTTTCATGGTGGGCTCACCGGTGCTGCGGTGTATGTGGGCGAAGTGGTCAAGCGCGCGTTGAAACTCGGCGCTGCAGCGCTGGTGGTAGCGCACAATCATCCTTCCGGCGTTGCCGAACCTAGCGCCGCCGATCGTGAACTCACTGAGCGCTTGCGGCAGGCACTGACTTTAGTGGAGATCAGATTGCTTGATCATGTCGTCGTCGGCGATGCGCACAGCGTTTCCTTTGCGGAACGCGGCTGGTTATAGCGCCGCACAAAACATCGCTGGCGATGCGCCGAATGCTCGTAGGCTCGTATACTCGGCAACCAATCGCCACCGAAGGCCAGCGGGTCCGGCATGCCAGTCGATATTGCTTCCGCTTTGCTCCATTTGGATCGCCAGTTTCCCGCGGATGCCAACGAGCTGCGCGTATGCGTAGTTGCGCAAGCCGCAACCGCTCTACGCGAACGGCGCCCGGACCTTTTTGCGATCATGCAAGAGGTGGGGCAAGCCTATTTGCTGGTCTTTGGCGTTGAGCGGCAGGCGCAGCTAAAACGCGTACAAGACGCGTTGGCCTTGAGTTTTGTACGGATGGCCAGCCGCCACGGCAGTTGGGGCAACGATCTCCACGAGTACCACAACGAGCAGCACGCGCTGGAACTGCTCAATGGCCGTTTGGCGCGTTTGCGGCTGCAATTGGGCTGGCGCGCGTTGGATGCGGATGACTGGTTGTTGCTGGCCTTGTTTGCCACTTGCCACGATCTGCGCCAACGCGAAGCCGCGGACTATTGGCATGATATCGGCGCCAACGAGCGCGCCAGCATTGCCGAGGCCTTTCGAGTATTGGAACAGGTCGGCTTTTCGCGCAGTACGGATCGCGAGTTTTACGTGTGTTTGGGTCTGATGATTGCCGGATCCACCTTTGATGCGCGGCCCGCGGCGCCCAATCCATTCAATACCGCTGAAGTTGCCTCCTCCGGAGGTTCCTTGGCCCCCAAATTGGTCACCGAAGTTGCGCTGGGGCGTCCGCTGGATGAACTCGATTCCACCACCGCCAAACGCGCGCGTTTGATGCTGATCGCCGCCGATCTAGACACCGCCAACGTCAGTGAACCCTTCAGCTCCTTCGCTAGCAGTGCCGTGCGCTTGGTCCAGGAGCGTGAAAAACGCGCCGGACGCGCACTGCAAGCCACCGAATCGGCGCTACCGGTTTTCGATTTTTTGACCTCTGGCCAAGAGCGCTATTTCTTTGAGTTACACCGTTTTGTGTCGCCGATGGGCTTAGACGTGTTTGGCGGCGGTAAGCGCAACAACGAGCCGAAAGTGCAATGGCAAAGCCGGCGCATGCGCGAGCTGTTTCCCGGCGGTCCGCAACCGGGTCAAACCGGCCAGCAGGTGATCGAGGTGTTTTTGCGTCTAGCTGAAGAAATCGGCTGATCGCTACATTCGAATCACTTCGGCGCGCATTGCGGCAAAGCGCGCCAGTAAACGGTTCTGCGTTTGCAAGGGCAGCTTGATCTTGCGCATCGCCAGTTCGACGTCTTCGACGAATGCGGTGAACTCCGACTCGCTGATATTCATGCCACTGTGTGCATCTTCCATCGGCAAACCGGTGTATTCGCAGGGGCCGCCGCTAATCTGGCAGATTTGTTCGATCAAGCGTTCACGGAAATAGGGAAAATCGGTCTGCGCGAATAGATCGTCGAAAGAGTCGCTGGCCTTGACCTCAACAATAATCGCATCGACCAAACGCTCCACCCCTGCCTGTTCCCCCAGTTGCGCATACAAAGAAGCTGGCGGCGTTGTTGCGCAGCCGCTCAACACCATGACGAGGGACGCCAAAAACTGACTGCAGCGGTTCATGGCGAAGCCTGCACACTAAAATAGAAGCCGCGTTGACGATCAAATCCGCCAATCGAGCCTAAATCGGCATACGCCAATGCCAAGTGCCATTGGCGCGACGGTAACCAAGCGACAAACACATCGCCCCAATCATCTTCGCTGGCAAAAGCTAAACGATCCGGTTTGCTGCGATATTCCGCGCCGACCAGCCAATTGGGATGCACAAACACCGCCAAACTACCTTCCAAGGTCAGCGAGCGGTGATTGCTGAAACCGATAAGTCCCAGTTGATTAGCGCTAGTTGAACGTACGCCAAAACTAGCGACGGTGCGTAAACTGGCGATGCCATCAATCCACAATTTGCTGGCGTTCAAATAAACATCCACACCTTGATCGTCTTGCGCGGATGCAAAGCGGAGCAAATCTGGATCGCGTGAGCGGCGCCATTGCACGCCCAGCGCCACTTGTGGGGCCACGCCATAAATGAAATCGCCACCCAAACGCAGTTTGGCGGCCAGAACATCGGTATCCAGGCGTCGGTTTGGAAACAAGCCGGCACTGACCAGCGCATCCAAGCCCAAAGACAAGCGCGCAAACGATAGTTCCAGGCGGTTATCCCAGCCAATGGCAACCGCCTGCGTGCGCAAATCGAAATCGCCGGTGTCTATGCGCGCGGTGGACGCCACCACATCCCAGCGGCGTCGCTCACCGTGACCGGCGATCACCGCCCACGGCACGATACCGCCACCGGCGGCACCGTCTACGGAACTCAGTCCGCCACTGCCCAACAAGCGCCCGTCACCTGCTAATGACGGATCAGCAACTAAAAGCCCAGCGAGTAACGGCCACGCGCGCATTCGAACGATCGTACTCCCGTATGGTAGTGGCCGGATTGTAGCGAGCAACGAGATGACAGCGGACGATTCCCTGACGCGCGGCATGCAAGTTTTTCTGGTCGGCGGCGCGGTGCGCGATCGCTTGCTCGGGCGTGCGCACAGCGACAGCGACTTTGTCGTGGTAGGCAGCACGCCAGAAGCCATGCTGGCGGCGGGATTTCGTGCCGTTGGTGCAGACTTTCCGGTGTTCCTGCACCCACACACCCAACAGGAATACGCCTTGGCGCGGACCGAGCGCAAGAGCGGGCGCGGCTACGCGGGATTTACCTTCCACACCGGCAGCGATGTGAGTTTGGAAGATGACCTGCGCCGCCGTGATTTCACCATCAACGCAATTGCGCAAAGCGCAGATGGCACGCTGATCGATCCTTATGGCGGCTGTGCAGATTTAGAGCGCCGCGTGTTGCGCCATGTCAGTGAGGCCTTCGCCGAAGATCCGCTGCGCGTGCTGCGTGCGGCGCGTTTTTTGGCACGATTTGCGCCGCTGGGCTTTGTGATTGCCCCAGAAACGCTAGCAATGATGCGCCAGATGGTGGACAACGGAGAAGTGGATCACCTCGTTCCCGAACGCGTTTGGCAGGAATTGCGACGCGCGCTGTGTGAGTCCAAACCAAGCGCCTTTTTGACCTGTTTGCGTGATTGCGGCGCCCTAGCGCGCTTATTTCCCGAGATCGATTGTTTGTATGGCGTGCCGCAACGAGCCGAGTATCACCCCGAAGTGGACACCGGCGTTCATCTGCAATTGGTCCTTGATATGTGTCCGCGTCTGGCGCCGGGCGACGATCAAGTCGCCTTCGCCGCGCTAGTCCACGATCTGGGTAAAGGCTTGACGCCAGCGCAGGAACTGCCGCGCCACATCGCCCACGAACAACGCGGTGTTGCGCCGGTTCGCGCGCTCTGCGAACGCTTGCGTGTGCCGGCTGAACATCGGGATTTGGGTGTGCTGGTATGCGAACACCACCTGCTGATGCACCGCATCGAAGAACTCAAACCCGGCACGCAGATGAGTCTGATCGAAAGCCTGGATGGATTACGCCGTCCGGATCGGGTGCGGCGCTTCGCGCTGGCGTGCGAGGCAGACCATCGCGGCCGCTTAGGTCTGTCTGAGCGACCCTATCCGCAGGCGCAACGATTACTGAATGCATTGGCCGCCGCCAAAGCGGTCAGCACGCAGCCTTTGCTGGAACGTGGATTAAGCGGCGTCGCGCTCGGCGACGCGTTGCGGCAGGCGCGCATCATGGCGATCGCCAGGCTGTGAGCGCACAGATGTCAATGAAAGCGAAGCGCGACACTGCCGGTCTGGATGAAGACGGGTTGCAAAGCCGCCCTTTTGGAGTAGTTCCATGAAACGTAGAACTGTATTGGCATCCGCCCTGACCCTGGGCGCAGGAGGAATCACCATGGCTTTATGGGGCACACGTTCGTCAGCGAGCACCGATGAGCAGTTTGAATTGCAGTTGTCCGAAGAGGAATGGCGCAAGCGCCTATCAGCCCCTGCCTACGCTGTATTGCGCGAAGAATCCACCGAACGCGCCGGTAGCAGTCCGCTCAATAACGAAAAACGCGCCGGGGTGTTTCACTGCGCCGGCTGCGATTTGCCGTTGTTCGATGCGGCGACCAAATTCGAATCCGGTACCGGCTGGCCGAGCTTTTATAAACCCATCGAGGCCGCCGTCGGCGAGCGTGAAGATCGCGGCTGGCTAATGAGCCGTACCGAAGTGCATTGCCGACGCTGCGGCGGCCACCTAGGCCATGTCTTCCCAGATGGCCCCGCACCGACAGGATTACGCTACTGCATGAACGGTGTGTCGTTGAAGTTTGTGCCGTCTTAGGCAGTAGGTCACTTTGCCCGTAGGGCTACGTGACGGTGTGCCGGTGTCAGTTTGGCCTGCGGCCAACGTGACCTACGAATCAATGCGCGCCGGTGCCTCTGGCAGTAGGTCACGTTGCCCGTAGGGCTACGTGACGGTGCGCCGGTGTCAGTTTGGCCTGCGGCCAACGTGACCTACGAATCAATGCGCGCCGGTGCTTTTGGCAGTAGGTCACGTTGCCCCGTAGGGCTACGTGACGGTGCGCCGGTGTCAGTTTGGCCTGCGGCCAACGTGACCTACGAAGC
>Ga0163154_10004252_pt1 | contig 18961 bp, 10 predicted proteins | sample OliLakLV19MP9P1_FD_148649 | JGI IMG/M metagenome (GOLD analysis project Ga0163154, IMG submission 148649) | Freshwater microbial mat bacterial communities from Lake Vanda, McMurdo Dry Valleys, Antarctica - Oligotrophic Lake LV.19.MP9.P1 | ecosystem: Environmental > Aquatic > Freshwater > Lake >...
ATCACCGACGCCGCGAATCCCAATGGTTTTCCGCCCACCAAACGGATCTTGAATAAACAGATTTTCGGCACGCCCTTCTTTCTCGTCGCTTTCTAGCTCCTTGCCGTCTTTCATGAAGTACTTAGTTCGATATTTATAATTCTTCCGCATTGGCTGAAAAATTACTTCTTGCACTTGGTGACTTGGGGTGGTTTTGGTGAGGGTGAACTGTTCTTCAATTGGTTCGGCGATCGCCCCCGGATCATCATATTTTAGCGTCACCAGGGCAGAGTCCACGTCATTCCAATTTAGATCACCTGCCGAGGCATTCACGGTTAGAATGCCGATATCTCCCACGCCAATGGTGAGATTACCTTCATCAGTCTCGATTGGTTCCGATTGAAAGATCTTGCTCTCATTTTTGTAGTTGACTTGATAACTGTATTTGTATTTCCAGTTATTGTTTTCAACGTACGTAGCAAAGTGGCCAATTTCATCTGGCTTGCGCAATACAACTTCCCCTTCGGGGGCATCGGGTGCCAGGTTGGGCATGGGGCGATCGCCGTAGAGCAGCTTGACTTCTACGCTGTGGATTGGCAGTTTGTCGAAGTCGGCGTTGACGTAGGTATTGACCCGCAGCTGCCGGAAGAATGGATCATCTAGGTCAATCACACGGGCATAGTTTCCCCATCTGAGCGGGTTACCGTCCTTGTCCTTCAAGTTAGTAATATTTTGCAGCTGACCTTGGGGAACGATGTTCCATTCCACCGTTTGGCTTTCTTTGTAGAACAGGTTAAAGCTGGCGATTTGGGTGTTGCTAATATCACGGGTGACGTTTTCAATACCGTCCGGCAGCTTGCGCTGATCGTCGGGAACGGGAGCGATCGCCTTAATCATGTTGCGTTCGATCGCATCTTCTAACGAGCGGCTGGCCCAATCGCGAATCGGGCCGCGAATTTTCTCATCGGTCACACCGCCCCACTTGTAATCAATTCCCATCGACTCTGACGAAATCATCTGTTCACGTACCGTCTCGCGGTAATCGTCTTCGCTCCAGAGATTCCACTCCACATCAATGGTTTGATAGAAGCTATAGAACTTAGAAGCATTGAACCAAGCATTGACGGTAACAGGCGGAATTTTTGCCCAGAACCACAGGTCATACACGACCGATACCGCTCCACCCTCACCCTGCATCGCTTGCTCAAAAAAGGTGGCTCCCTCCGGTGTAAATTCCAGCATAAAGGTGGTGATATTGTTGCCGTAGAGGGAGGGTTTGCCAGGGTTATGCAGTTTTTCAACAAAGGTGCCGTCTGCGCCCATCACCAGCAGCTGCACGGTGCCTTTGGTGTAAGTAATGGTGCCAATTTTGACGGCAGGAGCCTGGATCCCCCAGTTATTTGCCTGTTGCTGCACCTGCGCCGTTAGCGTTTCTACAATCTTGGGCAGCTTATCTTCGGGCACTACAAATTCTGCATCAAACAGAACGGCACCGCCGCCTTTCTTACCATCGGGGCGGTCAATGGCAAACCGATATTTGAAAAACCGAAAAGCGGGCGTTCCATCGGGGTTGAGGCGATAGCGCGGCTGTTCGGGCACCAGGTAAAAAACTTCAAAATTGGTATCATCGCCGTAAACGGTGACGCCTTCAATCCGTTGAACTTTATCAATTAATAATGTCATGGTCTGTGCTCCAGTATTTTTTATCGGTGTACGTATTTCTTGCTGTCGCTACGGTTCAGAAGCATTCAAATTCAGCACAATCTGGGGAGACATAGTTTCGATCCACTCATGCTTGATTAATTCTTCATTGGCAGTCGTCACCTGCCACTCATAAGCCAAAATGCCTGCCAGCGAATCACTGCGGCTAATTAGAAACCAGTTTGCCTGCCAGTCTGGATCGCGAAAGTAGAAAGTATGTTCATCGGCGATACCCTGCTTTTCTGGCTGGTAGCGCACCCGAATCCGGGCTTTTTTGGCTCCTGCTTGCTCCAGAGACTGCGCATCAATGGTGACCCGCACTAGCCCTAAATGGCCTGGAGTCAAAGCCAATTCGCCCGCTTTTGGCGCCGTCGTCTGGCACTCGTAAGCCGCCCCTCCGGCGGTGTAACTGGTCGCCACGTTCACCAGTTCACCCACCCCGCCCCCAGGCAACTCCACAGCGGTGAGGTCTGGTGGCGCGAGGGTAGCTTGAGCCTGCCCCTGACGCAGCTGAATTAAGCCAATTGGTGCGTCTGTAGCTGGGAAAGCTAGGTGAACCGTGAGCGGTTTAGACGTGACTGGATTAGAACTGTCTGGGGGAGTGGTAGGTGGCTCTCTAGGGAGCGGCTTGGGCGTGATGCCGGGTGCTGGAGTGATCTGTCCAGCCCCTGTTCCGGACTGAAACCAGGTGGCTATGTCTGTGTTGAGCGGAAGGGCGATCGCCACCGATTCCGTCAGCGTGGCACTCACGTCTAACCGGGTAATATCAGGAATCCGGGTTTGATCATCGAGAAAGTGCAGCAGCAAATCAGCGGCCTGAGATAATACTCGGGCCTGAGTTCGTTCTAGCAAATCTTTAGTAGCGTTGTCATCATTATTAAGATTTAGCTGTAAACCGCCGCTTAGAATTGATTCCCTGATGTATTCTATGGGTTGCTTTTTAGGTAATTGCTCCTGTTTACGATCGAGTTCCTGGTCGAGCGATTGCTTTAGTAATGCGATCGCCTTCGTAGCATCACCCGTGAGCGTAGCCGTTGCGACCACAAACCCCTGCAAAGATGCCTCATAAAGAATTTGAGCAAACCCATCTCGGCCATTCAGCGCTGCGGCAACTTGAGCGGACTGTGCAGCGTTCAAAGACAGGTTGAATAGCGTGCTGTAGGGCGGGAATCCGGAAGAGTGGGCGTGCTGTAGGGTGGTGAAATTGCCGCTGCCATCCCCCAGCAAAAACAAGACATCTTGCACCGTGACTGGAGCAAAGGCAAGGCGCAGCAGGTCTGAGTTTTCTAGCTGCTCCCGTCGGGCAATTTCCAAACGCAGAGCCTCCAGAGTTGCCTCAGGTGTATCCCAACGGATGCTGAGCTGTAGGTAGGCTCCAGAACCAACGGTAACCAGCATCAGCACAGGCTTTCCGGCGGCATCGCGTTGGGGCTGGAGATTGTTGGGCAGGTAATAATAGGACAGGTCTTGCTGCGGATTGGGGTAGCAGTATAGTCCTTGAAATGTAAATCCGTTGGGGGCATGGATGTTCATGGGCGACTCCCATAGATGTGAGGGAAACGGGGATAGAATCGTTAGGCTTCGGGCGGGGATGTTGCCGCCATTGGGAAGATAGTCAATGGCTCAAACGGAGACTGCACGGGCGACCAGCTTGAAGGCAAGTGGTCAAAGTCGGGGTGAACGCGGTAGCGATAGCCCGCTTGGAATGGCGATCGCACCAAATAGGTCCAAGTCTTGTGGGGTTGCGCGGGTGTGAATGCCACAACGCTGATCTCGTCTGGGGTCTCCGGGCGACCCTCGGGCAACAAATCAATGGCGTACAGATTAATGGCGTATAGATCAATGGCGTACAGGGAATCGTCGGCGAACTGGCATTGCAGTTGAATATGCTGCGGTCCATACTCGCGAAAAGAATGTAGCCCTAGCTTTAAGCTTTTGGCTGGCAGAGGGTCGAGGCGTAGGGTTTGGTCGGACTGGAGGGCGCGGGCGGTGATGTCCAGGGTTGCCCCGGCTATACCCTGCGGCAAGGCCAGCGCCACACGGGGATGATCTAGATTTAACTCAAACGATTGCTCGATAGTGGTTCCTGCTTCCGGCCAGCGACAGGTGCCGTGCAGCGTACAGACAGTGAGCAGCACCGTAAACGCTTCGATGCTAATAAAGGTGAGTGGAAAATCTGCTGGGCTGAGATAGAGGGTGTTGCCGTTACCAGGGATCTCTACACTTTTGAATTTGCGAATTCCATAGGAATCGGTGATTAGGGCATAGGTGGTGGCGGTGTAGTCAGGTAATTCGGTGGGTGAGAGGCGCAGTAGGGCGATCGCCGTATCGTCGGGTGGGGTAAATTCCTGGGTGGCGATCGCGGCCTGCGGGCGATAGGGCAGATAGGGAGCTGCCTTCAGAGTGACGCCGATGGTGTCTACATTGGGACGGTAATCTGGCAAATTGGCAAAAATAGTGACGGGCAACATCCCGGTCGAAAACGACGGCACTATTGTGTTGCGGATGAAGGCATCCGAGCCATGCTGGGCGATCGCTTCCTTTACAGCGGCTAGAGGGTTGAGATAGAGCACCACAGGACGAAAGGTTTGCAGCGGCTGAGATAAATCCCAAACCATCTGGCCACTGCCCACGGTATCGGTTGCTGCCAAGCTGAGGTAGGTTTCCCCATTGAGCTGCGGTGACGGCGTGAATGTGCCCCAGTAGACCCGCACCCAGTCGGCCATTGTTTCTGCAAATGTTGCTAGATCTTGTACCTCCGCTGGCACGTCCTTTGGCACGTCCCCTGGCACTTTCCCGGTCACCGTCAGCGGCAGCAGACTCAAATCCTGTTGGAAAAAGCGCACAATGCTAGAGCGCGCCACGCATCGCGACGAGCCGCCCAACTCGCCCAGTGCCGCCAGCAACTGCACCGGATTAAACTGCACCTGCAACGGCAACCGAGGTGCCACCCCCGCTAGCTCCATTTCGGCACAGGCCGAGAGCGGCAAATATTCACCCTGGAGCGCTCCCTTAATTAATGTTGCGGTAGAGGCCGATAGCTTCAGGCTAAGGCGCACATTGCCCAGCCCATTCCAGCTCAGCGGGATCGGAACTTTCAAATCCTCTGGGATATCGCTCACCTGATCGCCCGCTTGCAGCCGCAGCCATCCAGACGCCAACAGCAGCGGCTCAACCACCCCGGCAGGGTGGCGATCGCGCACCTGCACCAGCGGCTCCGTCAGCTCATAGCAAGGCTGGAGCCGAAAATCAAGTACCCCATAGGGTGCCAATTTTGGATTAACGCCCCGCACCAATTCCAGCAAAAAATCGGCATCCCCGTCGGGGCGATCGCCTATCTCTAACCCGACGGGTGCGACCAGAAAATGTCCAGCGTTTTCGTACGGGTAGTAGATGGAATAGCCATTCGCCGCGATCGGCTGGAAAAAGTCAGGTAGCCCTTGCCATGATAGCTGGAGTGACATCTTAGGTTAACCCGGCGCTAAAGGAGGCAGCTCATCAGTCGTTAACAGCAGTGTTTCTGCCATGTCGGTGCGCCACTGATTCGGCGGATCTTGGACTTTGCGACCATCCTTCAGCAGAACGGTTGTCCTAAATTCGTATAAGCCAGACTCGGCTTTGCGTAAAATTAAATTGCTAATAGGCGAGAACACCGCCGCACTAATCGTCAACTGGTCAGAACCACGCTCGCCAAATTCTTCATAGCTGATGTTAATTGTGCCACCCAGTTTGAAATCAATACTGATATCGGTAATGCGATCGCCAAACACAGCTTTTCTAACTTTTACGGTAATCAACCGTTGATAGGAAGCTGGACTGTCGGGACGTAAAAGAGCATTCCAGATGGCTTCCCTATCAGGCAAGACTTTAATACTGCTGACATCGAACAGGAGATTCGAGAAACTAGTGGGGGCGATCGCCTGTGCGGGGGTAATTGTACAGGAGAGCGTTGCCTCTGGCGGTAAGTCAACTGGAACCGAAGGTATAACGTTGCTGAGAATGCCCGCAACTTGAATTTCACCATCCTTAAATTGACTGACCAGGCTACTCAGCCGAATGGGGCTTTCAATCCCGTTTTTCAGCGTTACCTGCACACTGTTGCTAGCTGGATCAACCGTTTGAGCATAATCCAATACCTCCCCCACCAAGTCACCGATCTGAGCGCGGAATGGTAAAATTTCCGACGGCTCATCCGGAAAATCAACCTGCACCTCACCTTGGAATACTTGGGTAACCGTACTGAATAGCGCTTCGAGAATAGCTTGAAACGCCTTCAACGACATCGTCAGCGAATCGCTAAAGCCAGTCCTCAACTCCACCGCCACATCCACACATTCCTGGCGGCGCACCGAGCCATCGGCTTGAGGCAGCTTCAAAAACAGACGGGGTTTACCGGCAATTAACGGTTGAAACACTAGCCGTCCCGCTACGCCAGCGCTGTTTAACTCCTGGGCGGCGGCGTTTAACCGCGCAGTATCCACAAATGGAAATGCCCAGTATTCTACCGTGACCAGTACCTCCTGGTCGCTGTCATTGGCCGCCGAGAAGTAAATCGAAATCATCGGATAGTGCGGCGATTCCCGCCGCCGCACCAGCTTAAAACAGTCGGGTAGGTAGTAAATTACCTGAGGCTGCACGGGATCTTGATAGTAGCTGTAGGCTTTACCCTGCCACACAAACGACCACCGCCGAGGTTTAAAAGTTTGATTCCCCGTCCCAGTCGCACCCTGGTAGATGTAGCTATATAGCGCTTGGGGAAAGACAAATGGCTGAGGGTCAAGCCGGTGGTCTAAAACGCGAGTCGCTTCTCGAAACAGGGGGTCTGAGGATACATGGGGGCGATAGGTTATCCAGCGAATGGCAAGATCATATCCGTAAGCTACGACCTGCACTTTGGCGTAGTTGCCTCCATTTGTGAGCACGGCAAAAACGCTACCGTTCATCAACAGGTTATTTTGAGGTGCATCAATTGAGCCATTAATCGGTGTGGTGCTATAGGGCAATTGCTGGAGCTGTTCCACCGAAAGAGATTCAAAATCTACAGTACCTAAATATGCTAGGATTGCTCGCCCAGATGGCACCATTGACCGAATTGTGTCGGTCTGCTGCTCCCACCATAGATCGCTGCCGTCTCCTCCTAGAACTCCTATGTCTAAATTGAAGGTCCAGGTGCCGCGTAGGATACTCTCTCCCGAAGAAACAAGGATATCGGCTGCAGATGCACCGCTAACAGCTCGCAGCATTGGAGCTAGGCGCATCATATTTTGCCTACGTGCAACGAGCATTTTGTTGGATGGTGATGTAGAAGCTGGAATTCCTACTTTTATCGTGCGCCGCACTGTGACCATCGCGCCATACTCTGGTGTCGTGAGCACCTGGTAAAGCAGGCTCAATTCTGCTTGAGTAGACACTTGCAACACAGCGCGGAGGTTACCAGTATCCGGCACAGGTGGCGCAAAGATCCATTCTTTTAGCCCGCCGTTAACATCGCCAACACTTAATCGATGCTGCAACAAAACGCTAACTTCATGCTGAATGGCTTGCGCCTCACGGGCTAAGGTAGAGAGGGCTGGCGCTGGATATTGTTCTAAGTAAATCGTTAATGCCCAGCCCCGAGCATTAGCCGCCAGCGACATCTGCACTTGTCGATTGCGTTCTACAATTCGATAGCGCGGCAGATAAAATTTTTGATTTGCATTGGTTGGATCTTCAAACAGTTGTTCGTCGGAGACAGCAGCCGACAAGCTAACCGGAACAGTAATTTGGCTGCGAGGAACGCCTTCTGCTTCTACCGCAGGGCGCAGGTCGCCCAGCGAAATCCCTAATTTGGGGTTAATCCAGCGAACTTGCTCCAACCTAGCGGTAACGGCAGGTTGCAGAGTGGGCATGATCCGCGATCGCTTCGTAGTGGCGATCGCCGCCAGACTAGGTTGGATAGCAGTGACCTGATTCGAGGCTGCAATGACAGCGGTTGGTGCGGGCTGAACCAGCTGCACTGTCGCCAGTTTATTCAGCGCCACAGTGTTAGTTAGAGCCGATTGAGACAGAAATCTAGCATTCACAGGAGATTCCCTACCAGCGATAGGAGCGAATCCTCTGATTATGTGAAAGATTTAGTAAATGTGATATTACCCCTGAGGGTACCTTTTGCCTCCAGAATGACAGCTAGAGCAAGCGCAATACTTGTGCAAAACCGATGCTAGCAAGTTCGACTATCCGGTTTATCAAGCCCGTTTGATTCATCAATTTGCTAGAGTGAACGATATGCGGCAATTTTGAGGATTGGCGAATGCTTAGAGAGCACTCACCTCAAACTCAATCCGATTTGGCACAGGTGCTATTGATTGGACCGGGTGCGGATGGGCAAACCCAAATTAGCAGCGATCGCTATTAGGGTTGCAGTCAGCAGAACATGAGGCGTTTGTGGAGCAGTTGGGGAAAGGGAAGTAGGACGGTGGGGGGCGATCGCGTGACTGAAAAATGTATTGGCGTATCGCCTGAAAATACACATCGTCCTTTCCAAGGTAGAGCAATCTTTTTCTAAAGGCTCTCGTCTTTATCAGTTGATAATAAGGGTTGCAGCAAATTTATTAGTTCTGGAATATCTTGATTGACTACATCCCACACCACCTCAGCAGCCAACATAAAGCACTTGAGCCGATTGCAAAATGTTATGGCTGCGGCCTTTATTATGGCTCTGCTCAATGGATTTCTTGGTTAAAATATCGACCTCTCGCCCCAGCAGTTCTTCTAATTCATGCTTGATTCGAGCTAAGGTCAATAATCCTTTGCGGGCGTGAGGGGCAAAAGTAATTAATACATCAATGTCGCTTGTAGGTTTGAAGTCATCGCGTAAAACAGAACCGAATAGGGCAAACTCAATAATTTGCCAGCGATCGCACAGTTCTTTTGTTTGAGCCATCGGTAAGTCAAGATTCTGGATAGCTATGATATCTAACCCCGTTCTTGAAGTGGTTAATGAATCAGGTCATTTACTAGTGTATTGTTGTTGGCGATCGCCTCTGTAAGGCGCGTATTGCATGGTGAGCCATCGCTCTATCAGTTGCCAATTTTCAATCTTTAGGCTGGTTTTCAGTAAAAACTTTCTTTCCTTCTTTAGAGAAGGTAGGTAGGCCAAACTTTTCTGATACTCGTTTTGCTATTGGCAAGGCTTCGGCTGGATCATCAAGCTCAGTAATCATGTTCACGTTTATGTAATGTTTAGCACAGCATAAGTCTTTGTATCATTTGATCGAAAATATTAAACTTTTATCTTAGCGGAAACTCTAAGTCAGCTTGACTTTGAATATTGGGAGACAAACTGTGAATGCTGTATTATTCTAAGCTGGGCGAGTCGGCTTAGGAATTGGCATTCTGGGTGGTGCCGTCTTCCACATCAGGTCGATCTCTTCAGGGGTCAACCCATAAGCCTGGTTTACCAGGTCAGACAATCGCATTTCTAGCGTCAACGCTTCGGCTCTGCGGGTTTGAATATGGGGCGCATAGTCGCTGTAGACTTCTCGCAGTTCTTTGAGGGGTTTGGGGCTGAGTCCAGATCCTTTGGGTTTACGGGTTTTGACTTCTTGCACAAACTGATCGCAATCTAGGCTGGCAAAGTCTTCGAGTTTTTGCCCCAGCTTGTCAATGTTATGTTCAACCTGGAGCCAATCTAGCACTTCACGGCTGGCTTCCTGGTTGGTTTTGGTGATTTCGATTAGGCGATTGGCGATCGGTTCGACTTGCGATCGGATTTCGTCGGTGGGTGGGGCGATGGGAATATGCTGTGTGTAAATATTTTTTAGCCGTAGCACCTCATCTTTGCCATGCACAGTGTTTCGCCATAACCAAGACCAAATAAGTGGCGAGTTTAAAACTGCTAAAATCCATTTGTCATCAGATATAAGCGTAAAGCAAAGATCGTTAATTGTTAAACCATTTTCATCAAAACAAAAACTTGGCCGCCAAGCAAGATCTTGCCAAATAATTTTAGTTTTTTCAAACTGAGTATGATAAGCAGGTCGTGACTGAAGTTGCCACCAAAGCTGATTTCCAGCACGGCTTTCTAATCGACTCCGATACTGTTCAAGATGATTTCTCACTCCAGGATAATTATCAATATTTATATCTGCACTAGTGAGAACCATCCAAAGGTTGTTGTAATCAGCATTCCATCGTTTTACATCCTGACCACGTAAATATGGCTTGAGAATCTGAGTCGAATTAGAATCGGAATGAACAATCTTTTCTTTGGTTAACGTATTAATTAAAAAAGCCTCATTCAGACCCGTTTTTAAACCGTAAAGAGGTTTTTCTCCAGCAAAATCAGCAAGTGGTACACCTACCATTTTGATCTTCTGCATCAACTCGTCTACCGCTGGTGGTTCCAGACTCCAGGCATCTGCGGTAAAGCGTGACCAGGGAATGTCGTAGCCTTCCTGTTGCACATACTGCGGTAGGTTGATGCCTGATAGCTTTTCACGGGGAACTGGGCACACCCGAACTGTGGGGCAGACATCCTGCCTGCTTCCTCCACCAGCGATGGCATTTAGGGGCAGGCTAGAAGCCTGCGCTACGGGGGGAACTGCGGATTGATGGGGGCGATCGCTCCTGCTTCCTCCACCAGCGATGGAATTTAGGGGCAGGCTAGAAGCCTGCGCTACGGGGGGAACTGCGGATTGATGGGGGCGATCGCTGATCTGCCACAAAAAAGGGTAGGTTTCTGGAGTATCAGATAAGCTTGCCTGAACTGGATTTTGTCGAATGTATTCCCAAGTATTGTGGAATTCGGCTTCGTCTCTAACGATGCGATCAAACCATTCAACCTGCCAAACAGTACCAATGTGCGTCATTACCTTTGGAATCTGTTTGGCACTATAACTTTTGATGCTATGCATGATTTCACTCAATGACCAAAATTCTCCAGTTGGTTTTGGCAAAGGCTGAATAAGCCAGTGAACATGATCAGGCATCACAGCGATCGCAAATATTACGTATCGCTGATTATCGAAAAACTGACAAGAACCCAGAACTATTTTTCTGGCAGCCTCATTGAGTTCCAATTTTTCCCAAGTGTTAAATGTGACGAAGTAAATTGCTCCATCCATTTCCCAGTGAGGCAATCTTCTACGGGTAATTCTCAAGCTTGTATTTTTAGAAATTATTACTTCCGTAGGGCAGGCATCTTGCCTGCTGCCCATATCAGAATCTTGCCTGCTGCCCATATCAGAATCTTGCCTGCTGCCCATATCAGAATCTTGCAGTTCAATTTCCGTAGGGCAGGCATCTTGCCTGCTTTTTGCACCAGTAATGAAATCAGGGGGCAGGCTGGAAGCCTGCCCTACGGATTGATTACTGGGATTTTGCAGGCTAGAAGCCTGCTCTACAAGGGTTCTGATCGACACAATGCAGGGAAACACATCCGCATCGGCAAAAATCGGGGCATGGCCAAAATCGAGGATTTGTTCAAATACGCTGTTTTTGGCAAAGAATCGCCGCAAGGGTTCGCCATAGCCCGCTTTAAACCATTTGTTGGTAACAATGTAAGACAACACCCCATCTGGCTTGAGAATCTTCAGCCCCTTCTCATAGAAATAGGTGTAAAGATCTGCCACTCCATCGTAAGATTCGTAATGCTGTTGCAAATAGGGTTTAATTGGGGATAGCAATTCTTGCCGCACATAGGGCGGATTGCCAATCACCACATCAAAGCCGCCATCAGCAAAGGCTTGGGGGAATTCTGCTTCCCAATTAAAACCGCGCGGGTCAAGGCTAGAGTCGGCAACGATCGAGTTTCCTACCTTGATGTTGTCATCCAGGTAAGTCAATGCTTTGCCCTGTTCTGCTGTTTTCAGCCACAGTGACAGTTTGGTAATTTCCACCGATTCTGGTGACAGGTCAACCCCATACAGATTTTCATTCAGCAGTGTCTTATTTAGATCAAATAGGCTCCGCTGTCCGACAAATTTGCCCGAACCTTTGCCTTTGGTTTGACTGGCAAGCTCTAACGCTGCAAGGGCTTCGTTGACTCGCTCATATTCCCGATTCAAGTAGTCAAATGCCGCAATCAAAAACGCACCCGACCCACACGCCGGATCAATCACTCGCGTTTTCAACAAAATATCTCGATAGGCTTCCCAAAACTGGATTTCTGCGTCTCGTCGTTGTCTCGTTGCCTGTTTAGGAATCTGTTCTAGTTGCAGTTGTTCAGTAAGCGCTTGTTCCTGTCGTTTCAGGTATCCGCCTAACGCCACATCCACAATGTAATGCGTTACAAAGGCTGGCGTATAGTAAACGCCCTGAGTTTTGCGCTTTCCTTTCTTTTGGTCAAAGGCTTGCCCCACTGCCAACGCCCGCAACTCTTCTAGATCAGTTACCGACTGCTCAAAAATATGACCCAAAATGTTGACCGATACCTCTGTATCAAAGTCAAATCGCGCCAATTCTTTAAGCTGAGTGCAGAGCAAATCTGTCACCTGAAGTCGCTCATCCAACAGAGAATCATGCTTGAACAAGCCGCCGTTGTAACCGGGAATTGGCGGATCGTCATTGCCCACATCTACCCAGCGAAACACCGCTTTGTAGTTGTCCCAAATCGAACGCGGATTGTATTGGTCTTTGTGATCGTGTGCCTTGCGAATTGTCTTTTCGGGCAGCAGTCGTCTATCCTCGCAGAAGGCAATAAACAGCACCCGATCCAGCAATTTTTGCGCTTTCTCAATCAACACCGCATCTCGATTCGGAATATCTTCTGGTGCAGACGCACGGAAATAGCGAGTCAGATTGATCCGTACATTTTTGTATTGCTGATACAGATCTTTGGTGATGGCATCTTCCGCTTCATTCGATTCTGCCAGCAACAGATCCACTCTAGACCTTGCTTTTGGCTCATCCAAAGACGGTAAAAAGTTCTTTCGACACAACAAAAAGTAGAACCGCTTGAACGTTTCCAGATCTTTCAAGTCTGCCAAGCGAAACGATTCACAATAGGCAGGCGTTTTACTCGTCTGATAGAGCCGAATCTCTCGATAATTTGAGACAATCACCCATTTGCAATCCTGGGTGTAATTGGCGTAACGCCAGCCCTGATTCACCGCCGATTCATTGCGCCCAGGTGCAGGGCGATCTAGATCATTCTTTGCTCCCTTTAACTCGATCGGGGCGATCACCCGACCATGCAATTTGGCTTTACCTTTTTTACCTTCAGTTGCTGTGAAGAATCCCAATGCACCATCCGCAGACCCACCGCCATCCGAAATGGTTTGTTCTGCGTGAATCTCCCAGGCTTGTCCTGATCCCTGAATCACTGATCGGTAGCCTAAAACTTGCTGAAAAACATCCGCTAAAAACTGACCATGCAGCGGGACTTCCTTAATCTCATCCAACACACCTTTCTCCAATGACTCAATCCACTGAATGATGTTCTGCTGCTGTTCTTCCAAATCGGATGGAAAAGAGAAACTCTGAACGGCACTTTTTAGCGTCTTGTTATGAAAGAGAGGGTTAGTCGCTTGGCTAGGCATTGTCTGACAAGGTGTTAACGAACGCTATCTATACCAATAGTGGCACCTCAATCAATTCAGGGCTACTTAATGCTAAATCCTTGAAGATATCCTCTAGCCAAATCTACATCCAGTTGGTTCGTCGCTATATTTTGTTCCACGACAAGCGCCACCCCAAAGAAATGGGCAGGGTCAAAATCGAGTCCTTCTTGACCGATTTGGCAGTGATGGGCAACGTGGCTGCTTCCACCCAAAATCACGCGTTCTATGCCCTCATGTTTTATACCGCGATGTCCTCAACCTCGAACTCGATGCTCCTACCGAAGCTTTAATCGTGGCGGACGAGGGGTTCGTAGCCCCTTAGATGGCTAAATTTCCCGCTCTCGGCAAGTGCTAGATTCACTGTCTCACACTCCCGTACTCGTCGCCAAAGCAGCGATCGCCCCCTCGACCAGAAAAATCCCGCCAAATTCTCATCCGTCGAATTGCGGCTGCAATTTAGTTAGGGGCGATCGCGCTTGGAGCAACGCAAAAAGGACATAGCACTGCTATGTCCCTTGGGTAACTAATGGATGATACTAGCCATAAACCGTTGCCGCCGCCACTGGCTAACGCACCAGTTTCAGCAGGCATATCTGAAGCATAGGCTAGTGTGACAAGCGATCGCTCTTGAGGATGTGAGCGATCGAGCGTCATGCTACTTGCCTAATTATCCTTAGACACTTTGGTAGTGGCGTTCTTCTAGCCAAACGCGCAAGTCTTGTACAGATACTTGTTCAATCGATCGCCCAGTCATGGGGTCATAGGCGCTCCAAGCGGTTCTACCCAGGCTATCTTCTGTGTGCCAAACCCGAGGTTCAGCGGCGATACACAAGTAGCTGAGGGCATGTTGCCAAATATCGTTGAGCTTAGCGCTCAGGTGGCGGCGCTGTGCTTGAAGGCTTTGGGACGTAACGATGCCTAAGTTTTGAGAATTATTCCAGTTCAGTTGAGATTTCATGGTGTCTTGCCTAACGTCTTTCACGTCTTTCTTGATGTTCTTAGTCTACAAAACAGTAGCAAAAGATACAAAAAGTAGTTCGCATCATTTCCATGAGAAGATTTGATGGTAAAACCGCAAGAGCACACCAGCACCGTGAAAGTGAATTCTCAAAATCAGATGAAATTGTCACAGCTGCGGATCTTGGTGTCGGTGGCAGATTGTGGAAATTTTACAACCGCCGCTTTGCAGCTAGAAATATCTCAATCGGCTGCCAGTCATGCGATCGCTTCTCTAGAAGAGCATTTGGGTGTGGTTTTGTTTGTGCGCGGGCGGCATGGTGCTCGGCTGACGCCCGTGGGTCAGCAAATTGTTCACCATGCCCGCAGCATTGTGGGTCGAGCCAACGACATTATCAAGGCGGCAGAACTCGCCCGAGGCTTAGACGGCGGTCAAGTTCGCATTGCATCGTTTCGTAGCGTTGCCGCCCATCTGTTGCCGTCGGTGATCACCAAGTTTCATCAGCGGTTTCCAGCGATCGCCGTCAGTCTTTCTGAACACGACGACTATCCACAAGTGGAACAATCGCTGCGTGAAGGGCGCGCCGATATTGGACTGACATTTATGCCAGCGTCCGATGATTTGGATGCGTGGGAGGTGTTGCAAGATGAATATATTGTGCTGCTGCCGCCCAGTTTTAAGCTAAAAGGGGCTGAGTTAACCTGGGCTGAATTGGCCGCTCAGCCGTTGATTATGCCGCCGTTAGACTATGTGATGATGCGGCAAGTGTATGCGCATGCCAGGGCTTTTGGCTGTGCGTTGAAGGTGGCATACGAAGTGGGAACGGATGCCACCATTGTAGGTTTAGTAGCTCAGGGGTTGGGCACAACGATTCTGCCTCGCCTAGCAGCAGAGCCAATTCCAGCCTCGGTGCAGGTCTATCGTTTACCTGTGCCACTGGTGCGCCGGATTGGGGTTGCCGTGTTAGCCGACGCACAGCATCCCCCAGCGGTCTATGCATTTTTGGAAATGCTTACGCGTAGAACCAGCACAGAAATTTTAGGGAGCAGGGAGGTGTAGCGATCGCCACACCTGCTGCGCTCGCTGGTTTTTCAACGTGCCGCCGTCCATCAACCGATTAATCAATCCATAGATATTTGACCAAAATCGCCATCACTATTGGGTTAGTGTCACGAATTTTTCGCCATAGTTTTACGGTCATGGTTGGCATGATCTCGCTCAACAACGAGAAAAAATACAGTCAAACAACTTGTTTCATCAGGAAAAGCTCCAATTTCATCTGACTTTGTCCGAAACTCTCTAAATAAACGCTCCAAATGATTCGTGGTGCGAACGTGGCGAGGCAAATTCTCATCGTCGCTATCGGCATAGTCGTTGTCGATTAAGTGCTTGATTTCTGTTGCCCAGTCAACCGCTGTTCTCCGTTCGCTGACGACTGTTTTGCGCCACCCAGACAACGGTTCTGTAAACATAAAGATATTGGCTGGGGTATCAGGTTTAATGAATCACCTCCGGCAAAGCCGGAGGTTTATTTGTGGGCGTTGCTGAATGACACTATGAATTGCAAAATCTGCCCTCACCAATGCCGTTTTCTCATGCAAGCCCATAGGCTAAGGGCATATCTTGCCCCAATTCTTAAAAACAACCGCTTAAACCGTTGGCTCACCCGATCTAACCGCTACCTTAATTTTTGTGAGATAGTTAAGCTGGATCTCTAAGACAGAAGACGGAGTGCCACCCTCGCTTGCTACCCATCGGTTAGTTCATGAACGTTTACTGCACTCGTCCTGACTGTCAACAGCCTGAAAATATTCTTGCCGATGAATGGGGCATTCGTGACGGACAGCCGCCGTTGCATTGTGCTAACTGCGGCATGCCGCTGATACTAGAAAACCATTATCTGCCGCTCAAAGAGCTATCGTCCGGCGGGTTTGGCCGCACGTTTTATGCTTGGGACTTGAAGTACAAAGCGAAACCGGGCTTTCAATATGAGTGCGTGATTAAGCAGCTAAAACCGAGTAGTGCGATCGCCCGTTCAGCCATCCCTCGAATTGAGCGATTTTTTCAAGACGAAGGCAAGGTACTGCAACGGTTAAAACACGAGCAAATTCCGAAACTCTGGCATTATTTTGAAGTCGTGCCGCCGCCAGATTTACAGTTTACTAATCCATTGCCCAACCAGCAAAACCTGTTTTATCTGGTGCAAGACTACATTGAAGGGCAAAATCTGGAGGAGGTGCTGAAGGCGGAGGGCACATTTTCACAAGCGCAAACCGTTGTGGTTCTAGAGCAAATCCTGCATGTTTTGCGATACGTGCATAAGTCGGTACAGGGTGTGCGGGTGATTCACCGAGACATTAAACCGACCAATATCATGCGCGATGGTGCAGGCACGCTGCACCTAATCGACTTTGGGGCGGTCAAACAGATTTTTGAAAAGGGGGTGTCTCCCGATCAGGCGACAGCGATTGGTGCACCGGGATACATGCCGCCCGAACAAGAGCGGGGGGAGTTGATCGAACCGTCGTCTGATCTCTATTCACTGGCGGTCACCTGCATTCGATTACTCACCCATAAGCGCCCGCAAGAGCTGCGGCTCGCTTCCGATCGCAAACTCTGGAAAGCCTCTGTTAACGTTCGTAAAAACCTGGCAAAAATTTTAGATCGAATGCTAGAGCCAGAGGCAAAACGGCGCTATCAATCGGCGGATGAGGTATTGGAAGCGATGCGACAAGCCCGCTTATTACCGGGCTATGACTGGTTAGATGGAGTGCGGCAGTGGGGTTGGAAAGGAGCGGCTGGCATCGGCGGGATTTGCCTAATCGGTGGGGCGATCGCTTACCGGATATGGCACTGTCCTGGGTATGAATGCCAGACGGGCAATGGGTCAAGCTGGGGCGAAGAAGCGCTGATCCCGATCATCTTACCCGCAAATCAGCCCGATCTAGCCGCTCAGCGCGACGCTGGATTAGCCGCATTTAGACAAGGAAACTATGCCACGGCGATCGCCTCGTTTCAGCCGTATATGCAGGCCAATCCCAATGATCCAGAAATCCGCATTTACTTAAATAACGCGAGAGCGGCGCTAACGGAAAACCCAGTGGCGATCGCCGTCGTGGTGCCGATTCAAGTTGATGCGCGACCCAATTCGCTGAATGACCCTGCCGAAGAATATCTGCGGGGGGTAGCTCAATTCCAAACAGAGCTGAATGATCCGACGGTTAGCGGCATCAAGGGACGGCGACTGCTGGTCAGGATTTTGGATGATGACGGCAATCCCGCTCAAGCTGAAAAAGTAGCGCTGCGGCTGATGAAGGATGAGCGAATTTTGGGTGTGATTGGCAATTACACCAGTGATACGACGCTAAAAGCAGGCGCTGTGTATGGCGATCGCCGCATTGCAGAACCGCTGGTCACCCTTTCACCCACCAGCACCGCCGTCCGTCAACTGGCCTTTAGCAACAACCCACCTGCTTATGCCAAGCCCTTCAGTGACTATGTATTGCGCACCGCCTCAACGGACTCAGTAGCCGCGCAAGATTTAGTCAGCTATGTGCAGTCTCAAGGGCTGCAACGAGCCGCTGTAATCTTTGACAGCAGCAGCGTGTACAGCCAATCTCTAAGTGGTGAATTTGAGCGACTGATGGCGCTAACGCTAGGGGCTGGACTTGCTCCTAGCCAAATCGTTGAGCGCTGCGATATTAAAGCCCAACCGCGAGGGTTAACCGATTGTATTGACCGCGCCAAGCTGGCCAGCACTGACGTAATTTTGTTAGCGCTCACCCGCGAACTCTCTGAGCAAGACGCACTGACAATATTTTTAGAGGATGTTGACCACACTATTCTAGGTGGAGATGCAGTATACGGAGCCAATTTGCTGAAGGCTGGTCGTAGTGCGGTTGGGCGCTTGGTGATTGCCATTCCCTGGCATCGGCACTACACAGGCACCCAACCCAAAACGGGCTATGAGCAAGCCTCCTTTCAACTGTGGCAAGCAGAAACTGGCTGGCGCACGACAACCGCCTACGATGCGGTGGCGGCGATCGCCGAAGCCTGTCGCCGCACCCCAGGAGAACTCACCCGCGCCGCGCTATTTATGGCCTTAAAATCCCCTGACTTCTCAGCAGCAGGCGCAGCCGGAACAGTCGCGTTCGATGCGTTGGGCGATCGCCGAGTCAGCCCTGATATTGGCGTTTTGGTCACCATTCAGCCCAAAGCCGACGGCAAAGGTTACGAGTTTGTGTTGCTGCCCCCGTAATCAGCCCATTGGTGATCTGGGCAGGATGCAAGTACCCGTAGAATTGCCAATCTCTAGAACGACTGAATCAATAATTTGGTGAGTTTCTGGCTACCCACTATGTGCCCAAAACGGTGCGGAAAGATTTTGGATGCGCTGAAGTAATCCCTTTTAATTCAAACTAAAAAATTATGGATTACAGCTCAATACTTTGTGATTGGGATAATCAAGCTCTAACTGCTGCTGCTGTTGTAGATTGGGTTGACCGTATGTGGCCAACGACTGGATCTCGGTCGGAGTCGGTGGCAGCGATCGCACCTCTTTGGCCAAACTGCTGAATAGCACGACAGCTTGAATTTGAATATCTTGCCGTTGATGCTGCTGATAGAGCGCGTCATACTGCTGAGATACCTGTTGCCATTGCGCTGGCGGACAGTAGCTGCGGTCAATTAAGATGGCGATCGCCGCTGGTGCAAACACCTGATTAATTGCCAATCCTGTTACCAAGAACCCCAACCAGCTCATGCTAAGGGTGAGCATTAGACG
>Ga0163154_10004253_pt1 | contig 18948 bp, 18 predicted proteins | sample OliLakLV19MP9P1_FD_148649 | JGI IMG/M metagenome (GOLD analysis project Ga0163154, IMG submission 148649) | Freshwater microbial mat bacterial communities from Lake Vanda, McMurdo Dry Valleys, Antarctica - Oligotrophic Lake LV.19.MP9.P1 | ecosystem: Environmental > Aquatic > Freshwater > Lake >...
TCCATGCCAAGCCTGATCGCGCCGGCGAGTGTTTCATCGACTTCTGTTTCCACTTCCGGCTGAGATTGCGAAACAAGCTCGAAGACCTGGGTCGTGAGCGTCACGACCTGTCCGGCATCGACCGGACGCAGCACAATGCGGCCATCCATCGGCGCGCGGATGATGAAGTCTTCAAGGCGGATTTTCGCTTCGAGCTCTGCGGCCTCGAGCCTCAGGATTTCTTCCCGGTCGCGCTGGACCAGGAGACGGGCGGATTCGTAGGCGGCCTTCGTGGTGAATCCCTTGTCGAGGAGTGATTGCGCGCGCGCGAACTCGCGCTCGGACTGTGCCAGCTGCCGGCGCTGGCTGGCCGCGGAGGCCTGTCGCTGCTTCAAAATTGCCCGTGACTGGCTTGCATCGATCTCGCCCAGCACGTCGCCGGTTCGCACCATGTCTCCTTCATCCTTCGGAAGGCGCATGATGAGACCTGCGGTCCTTGGAAACACCGACACGCGATCCTCGGCCTTTACGCGCCCGACCGCTGCCAGTACCCGTTCGATGGGGCCAGCTTCCACCGCCAACACCTCCACGCGAGGTATCTGCGTCATGCTCCGGTACACGAGGGCAAGCGCCACAAGGGCGGCCACGGCGAGCACGATCCAAGTCAGTCGGGTACGCATCGTCATCGCAGGCCCAGTTTGAACGCAGAACAGGAATACACTGTAACGGACGGTGCGACCGATTAGATCCTCGAAGCATGGTAAACCTGCGGACTTTGCCGGCCAGGGCCGGGGGAAGATTGATGGGGTCCGGCGGTGATCCGCACATCTCTCTTCCCAGGGAGTGAGTTTGCTAAATCTCGCCTAACTTCGACCCCACCCTTCAAACGATCTAACGTGTTGCGTTCGTTACAAAATAGATGAGTTCAGCGGATCGCGTTTCTCGCCCAACCGTGACCCCTCTAAAACACTCGATCCGACTGACCTATCAATGATTTGGCATCACCAGATAGTGGAGTAGGTTGGAAGCGATTTTACAATCATGACCGCAAGCAGTCGGTTCGTCATGATACTCAAGCCTCCTGATGTGAAGAGAGATTTCCGATCACGGCCAAGAACTCGCGCCGCGACATCGGATCTTCGCGGAAGGCGCCCAGCATCGTGCTCGTCACCATGCCGACACCCGGCTTGTGCACTCCGCGCGTCGTCATGCACTGATGCGCCGCTTCGATGACCACCGCTACGCCGCGCGGCACCAGGACCTTTTGAATGCAATTGGCGATCTGAGCCGTCATTTTCTCCTGAACTTGGAGGCGGCGCGCATAGCCGTCCACAACGCGCGCCAACTTCGAGATTCCGACCACGCGGTTCGACGGCAGATACCCAACGTGCGCATGCCCGATGATCGGCGCCAAATGATGTTCGCAATGCGATTCGAAACGAATCCCGCGCAGGACGACCATCTCGTCATAGCCTTCGACCTCTTCGAAAGTGCGCGTCAGATAGTCCTCCGGATCCGTGGCATAGCCGGAGAACCAATCCTCGAACGCACGCGCGACTCGCGCCGGCGTGTCGCGCAATCCTTCGCGGAGCGGGTTGTCTCCCGTCCAACGCAAAAGGGTTTCGACGGCAGCTTCAGCCTCGGCGCGCGAAGGGCGCAACGGCGCCGCGGCAGAAACGGCGGAATTAAAGTCACGGGCAGGCGTGATGGCATTCATGAGGAGTCCCGATGTTGTGGGAGTGGCGATACGGAGTGTATACGCAACACCTGCGCCGGTCGGATCACATCACCAGGGAATTGTCGCGCCACTGTAATCGCGAAATGATCCGCTATCTTTCTGCGACAGTGCGCGCAGCACCGCAACCAATCGCTCGGCAACCACGGCGGGCGGCTGAGTGTCTAGCCCCGCCTTTGCGAATGGCGCCGAAAGTCGGGAGTCCGTCGTGCCGGGATGCAGTGCGACACAAATGGCCTCGGGCTTCGTGCGCTTAAGTTCGATCGCCGAGGTGCGCACCAATTGATTGAGCGCGGCTTTCGACGCCCGATAGCTGTGCCATCCACCCAACCTGTTGTCACCGATGCTGCCCACTTTGGCCGACAGCACCGCGAACACGGACCTCCCGGCGCGCGGCAACAACGGCAAGAAATGCTTCATGATCAACGCTGGTCCGACCGCGTTGATCTCGAACGACTTGAGCATATGCTCGCGGTTCAAATGGCGCAGGCCGCGTTCCGGCACGAACGCTTCGTCGTGGAGGAAGCCTGTGGCAACGAAGACCAAGCGAATCTCGGCGACCTGCTCGGAAACGAACCGCGCTGCGTTTTCGATGCTTGTTTCGGATTTCAGGTCGATCGGCGGCACGCTTTCGCGCGTAAAGCCGATGACATCGCAGTCAATGTCGTTGGTACGCAGCCGATCTGCGACAGCCCTGCCTATCCCGCCGTGGGCACCGATGACGAGCGCCAGCTGCTTTGTCCCTCCCGACACCGGTCCACTCAAGCCTTCTGCTTTGCATCGCTGCGCTTCTTGCCGCGAATGGGATGACTCATAAGCTAGCGCTCGGGATGTTCAAGTCAATCCATCGACTGCCGAAAAAAACGACGTTGCACAGCTGTAATGTTCCACGGTTGGCAATCGACGTGCCGCAGTGATCCGCTCTGCAAACGAGCGCGTATACTTTCACGCATATCAAAAGCAACCGTTTGTGTCTCATTCAACTTGATGTGTGTCCATTTAACGATAGAGAGAGTTCGAACCATGTTTTTCCGATCAATGATGATGGCCATCGCCGTCCTCGCACCGATGACGTTCACAGGCGTTGCAAACGCAGGTGGCATGTACAAACCGGCAGGGACAGTAGTGGATGTTGCGGCGTCCAATCCCGACTTCTCGACGCTTGTCGCCGCCATCAACGCCGCAGGTCTTGTGGACGCGTTGAATGGCAAAGGTCCGTTCACGGTTTTCGCGCCAACCAACGCAGCGTTTGCGGCGCTTCCCGCTGGCACACTCGAGAATCTGCTGAAGCCTGAGAACAAGGCAAAGCTGACAGCGATCCTCACCTACCATGTAATCCCGGCGAAGATCGAGTCGTCAGCACTCGTCGGAAAGACTCTCACCTCGCCAGCAACACTCCAAGGCGGCACGCTTGCCATCGACGGCATGAAGGGTGTGAAGATTAACAATGCAACGGTGACGGCTGCCGACGTGAAAGCATCGAACGGCGTCATCCACGTCATCGACAAAGTTCTCCTGCCCGCCAGCTAAGTCGCTGCGGGACCTCGGCGTGACGCCTCCGCGAAATCCGCTGGGGCGTCATTCCTTTTTCCAGCTTGAGGACAGTTCGATGCGAAAAATTCTGTACGGCCTTGGATTGACGATAGGTTTGGCCATCACACCGACCGTGCGTGCCGACACCGAAGAGCCTAGGTTCAACGTCGTCGACAAAGTCGGCGTGCTGGAAATCCGGCAGTATGGCAAGCGGCTTGCGGCCGAAGTCGTGGTCGCTGGCGACGAAGAGGACGCCCGCTCCGCCGGATTCGCGATGACGGCGCCCGTCTCACAATCGCGCGATGGCAGCGGCAAATGGCGCGTGAGGTTCTACATGCCCTCCAAATACACGCGCGATACACTACCAAAGCCGAATAATCCCGCCGTTGAGATCGTCGAAGTTCCCGGAGAGACGACGGCCGTCTTGCGCTTCTCCAACAGCCGTAGCGCGGAAGCCGTCGCCAAAAAAACCGCCGATTTGTTGCGGATCTTGGCATCATCAAAATGGACGCCCACCGGCGTGCCCGTCACATGGCTCTACGACCCGCCATGGACGTTGCCGTTCTTCCGGCGCAATGAAGTTGCTGTTGCGGTTAGGCCGCGTTAGGGCCCGATGGTGACGCGTCAGACGGCCATGCATCCGCGTCCGATCATCGTCTGGTTTCGGCAAGACCTGCGTCTGGCCGACAATCCGGCCCTCGTGCAAGCGTTGAAGGTCGGACCGATCATTCCTCTCTTTGTCTTAGACGACGTGATCTCAGGCATATGGAAGCTTGGGGGCGCTTCGCGTTGGTGGCTGCACCACAGCCTGCAGTCTCTAGCCGCTGATCTTGAAGCGCGTGGGAGCAAATTGATCGTTCGAAAAGGAGCAGCTGAAGCGGTCATCGCAAGTGTGGCGGCTGAAACAAACGCCGAAGCGGTCTATTGGAATCGGCTGTATGAACCGTATGCAATTGCCCGCGACGCACAGATCAAGGCGGCACTCGCTGCGAACTCGGTATCCACTCACAGCTTCAATGCCTCGCTGCTCGCCGAACCGTGGACGGTCAAAACGGGAAGTGACAGTCCGTACAGAGTGTTCACGCCGTTTTGGCGCTCCCTTTCCAGTCGCTATAGGAACGAGCCGCTTCTCCTCGCGCCAAGAGAAATGCGAGCGCCATCGGCTTGGCCTCAAAGCGATGCAATTCGAGCGTGGCAATTGCTCCCGGCGAAGCCAGACTGGACGAAGGGCTTTGCATCCTCATGGCGACCGGGCGAGCACGGCGCGCACCAAACGATGGTCAACTTCCTTGACCTGGCGCTCGACGGCTACGCCGCCAATCGCGATCGCCCCGACATGGCAGGCACCTCTCGATTGTCGCCCCATCTGCACTGGGGCGAGATCGGACCGCGCCAAATCTGGCATGCGCTTGCAACGTCGATGGACCGTAATGATGGAGTCGAAACGCACGCAACGAAATTTCTGACCGAGATTGGCTGGCGCGAGTTCGCGTATCACCTGCTGTATCACTTTCCGCAAATGACAGAACGAAATCTCAATCCCGCATTCGACCGATTTCCTTGGGTTGATTGCGAAAAGAGATTTAAAGCCTGGTCAAGCGGCCGCACCGGTTATCCGATCGTCGATGCGGGCATGCGTGAATTGTGGGCCACAGGGTACATGCACAATCGTGTGCGCATGATCACCGCGTCGTTCCTGGTCAAACACCTGCTGATCCCATGGCAGCACGGTGCGCGCTGGTTCTGGGACACGCTGCTGGATGCGGATCTCGCGAACAATTCAGCAAGTTGGCAATGGGTCGCCGGTTCAGGAGCTGACGCAGCGCCGTTTTTTCGTATCTTCAATCCTATGATCCAGGGAGAAAAATTCGATCCGGATGGAAGATACGTGCGGAATTGGGTTCCGGAGCTGGCAGGGGTAGATACAAAACACATTCACCGCCCCTGGACCGCATCCAACTTTACATCCCTCGGGTATGCCCCCCCCATCGTCGACCACGTTCGCGCGCGATCTCAGGCCCTCGAAGCATTCAAAATGTGCAGTAATGCAGCTTCATCTCCCGGCGCCAGTGGTCCAATTGTTCCGCCTCCAACGTTCAGGAACCGCGTCCGGGAACGTTAACAGCGGGGCTTTCGCGGCAGTGCGCAATGATCGCTGGACGCGATGAAAGATCGAACTCCAAGGCCTCGGCCGGAGGCCGCAAGAGACATTGTGATTTTGTCGCAGATCCCCTTGGTCGAGGGAGACGTATCACATTTTGTGCCGAGCTTAATTTTCCAGAATATGACCGGGCACAACCAACGAAAAAGTTTCCAATGAAACAGAAGGTCGCACACTCATGATCGCAAGACTCAGCAGCTACGTCGTGTATGCGTGGAATTTTATATTTAATCACGAAGTTAGCCCACTTCGTAACATTCCCGATGTCGCCATTCGGCACTATGTTTTGCAAGCGTTGGGTTTGATGTGGGCAGCTAGCGCTTCAGTTGCCATCGGAAGCTACACGTTCGCTGCCGCAAGCGTGATTGGGCACTCTGTTTTGATAGGAGCCGTAGCGATTACGGTCGCAACCCTTACGACCGCGGCAAAAAAGCCTCAGTTATTTGTCCGGAGTTTTGGTCGCCACAAAGATGGCGAGCACGAATAGGAGTTGACGGTGGCCGTTCACCCATCGGTCTGTCGAAGGGCAGTTGCTGCCCCTCGAAAGCTGGCCCAGTGGGATTAGTCCACTCTCAATAACTCGGACCTTTTGAATTTTTTCACCCGACGGATCATTCGCTGAACTCATCTTGAGATTGGATCGTGCAGGTACTGATTATAGGCGCGAGTAAGGGCATTGGTTTGGAAACGACCCGCCAAGCGCTTGAGGCAGGACATAACGTTCGCGCTCTGGCGCGGTCCGCAGCCGCGATCGGTCTTTCAAATCCGAAACTGGAAAAAGTGCAGGGCGACGCGCTCAGCCCGCGAGACGTGAACGCCGCGCTCTCCGGGGTCGACAGCGTGATCGTAACACTTGGCGTCGGCCTGGGCGAGTTGTTCCGGCCCGTACATCTCTTTTCCGATGCGACGCGCGTGCTGATTGCGGCCATGAAAGCCCAAGGGGTCAAGCGCCTGATTTGTGTCACTGGCTTTGGCGCCGGTGATAGCCGCGCAAGCATCAATTGTCTTCAGAGACTGCCGTTTCAGCTAGTGTTCGGCCATGCCTATGACGACAAAACCCGGCAGGAGCAGCTGGTCAAGGAGAGTGCACTCGATTGGACGATCGCGCGACCCGGCGTACTGACCGGCGGGCAGCGAACGGGGCGCTACCAAGTCTTTCGCAAGCCCGCACAGTGGCGGAATGGGATTATTTCGCGCAAGGATGTTGCTGATTTCCTCATTCGACAGATCGATGATGCGACTTACGTTCATGAAGCCCCCGTGTTGGTCAATTGATGGCCGCCACCGGCTAAGGCAATCCGCACCCTGAAAGTTCTATGGCCAAGATGCGTCCAAGGTCGCAGCTTCCGACCAAGCCCTGCGCACACTGTAACCGCCCTTTCACTTGGCGCAAGAAATGGGCTCGGGATTGGGAGAATGTGAAGTATTGCTCGCAACGCTGTCGAAACGCCACGACCCCGAGCGTTCCGACGCTGCAGCGGGAAACGTGATGAGCGCACTGCGGATCATTCTGGGCGATCAGCTTTCGTTCGACATGTCTGCACTCGCAGGCCACGATCCTGCGCAAGACATCGTGCTGATGATGGAGGTGATGGAAGAAAACACCTACGTCCGGCATCACAAGCAGAAGATTGTGTTGGTTCTGTCTGCGATGCGCCACTTCGCGGACGAACTGCGTCAACGAGGAGTGACAGTCGACTATGTAAAGCTCGATGCGTCTAACAATAGCGGCGATCTGACGACCGAAATCCAACGCGCGGTAGCTAGGCACGCGCCTGACTGCTTGGTTGTGACCGAGCCTGGAGAGTGGCGTGTGCAGGCGATGGTCGAAGGCTGGGAAGCCTTGACGGGTCGGCCGGTGGATGTGCGCGCCGACAACCGATTCTTCGCAAGTCGCTCCCGCTTCGCCCTGTGGGCGCGAAATCGTCGAACATGGCGGATGGAGCATTTCTATCGCGAGATGCGGCGAGAGCACGCAATCCTGATGGAGGGCAATCGGCCGGTAGGCGGAGAATGGAATTTCGATTCGGAAAATCGCAAGCCACTGGCAGCGTCCATCATTCCCCCCGACCGGATTCGCTTCGCACCAGACGAAACGACGCGTGAGGTGATGGCACTGGTCGCGCAGCGCTTCAGTGATCACTTCGGTGGGCTTGAAGAATTTGGTTGGCCGGTAAATCGCCACGATGCGTTACGTGCGCTGGAGAATTTCATCGCTGTTGGCCTACCGCGTTTCGGCGATTACCAAGACGCCATGAAGGCAGGCGCGCCGTTCTTGTTCCACTCGCTCCTGGCACCGGCGTTAAACCTTGGGCTGCTCTCCCCCAGCGAAGTCTGCCGGGCGGCCGAAGCCGCCTGGCGCTCGGGGGCCGCGCCGCTCAACTCTGTCGAGGGCTTTGTGCGTCAGATATTAGGTTGGCGCGAATATGTGCGCGGAGTCTATTGGACCTTGATGCCGGAATACGCGGGACGAAACGCCCTCCAGGCGACACGTAAATTGCCGACTTTTTACTGGACCGGCGACACTTCTATGCGGTGTCTACGCGAAGCGATCGGGGGCACGGCGCGATATGCCTATTCACATCATATTCAACGATTGATGGTGACAGGCAATTTTGCCCTGCTCGCCGGCGTCGCGCCGCGCGAAATCGAGCGCTGGTATCTCGCCGTCTACGCAGATGCGCTCGAGTGGGTCGAGATGCCCAACACGCTTGGAATGGCCGTTTTCGCGGACGGTGGACAAATGGCTTCCAAGCCCTACGCAGCTTCTGGCGCCTATATCGACCGAATGTCGGACTTTTGTTCGGGCTGCGCCTACAACGTGAAGCAGAAGACGGGTCCGAAGGCATGCCCGTTCAACTATCTCTACTGGGCCTTCCTGATCCGTCAGAAAGATCGGCTGGCGAATAACCCTCGGCTTGCGATGCCATATCGAACCCTTGCGGGGTGGCCGTCGGAACGGCAGAAGGCAATACTCGCTGAGGCAGACGACTTTCTCGAAAAGCTCCAGTAACGTCGGCTAATCGCGCCGGGCAATCGGGATGGCGTGCGCGCTCGCTGAACTCTACCGGTCAAGTGTGTGAGCGGATTACACAGGACGAATACGACAAAAAAGCGCTCGAGTTGAAGGACCTCTAAAACGAGATCGCAACGCAGTTTGAACATAATCAAAACGACGACAACGCATTCAGAACATCGCAGGAAAAGTTGACTTCCGTAGCTTCACGAGAGGCCGACATTTTCAAGCGTACGACAATCGATCAAAAGCGCCAATTGCTTGCATTTGCCCTGTCGAACTTCAAGCTCGAAGGGAAAAAGCTTGTATATTCAATGCTTTCGCCATTCGACCTGATGGTAAACCGTACCACGCATTCGGCCTGGCTGGGGTACTAGGATTCGAACCTAGGAATGGCGGAATCAAAATCCGCTGCCTTACCACTTGGCTATACCCCAATGGCCGGAATCGAGCGTGGCCAATGCTTTAAGGCGCGGGAACATAATGGCCCGGCACGCCCAAGGCAATGGGCCAAAATCGGATGTTTAGCGTGGCGCCAAAAGATAGGCAGGAACAGGGATCGTCGCGATCCTGTCCGTCTGCAACGAGCCCAGGTAAAGCAATCCGTCCTTCTCGTTCACGCTGGTAATGGTGTGGATCTTGACCCCGCCCGGATCCTGCAGCGTCGCTACCACCTGCCCTTGCAGATTGACGGCTATAATACAGCCATAGAGTTCTGGAGCCGTTTGCGGCATCAGGCCCAGCATCTGCAGGCGGTAGATCACCTTGCGCAGGAAGGGACTGCCCATCGTCTCCTCCAGCCCCTTGATCCGCGGTCCCGCCAGCGCCACCCAGAACAGGTCGCGCCCATTGAACGACAGATTGTCGGGATAGCCCGGCAGATTTTCGATGAAGCGGTCCGATTGTCCGGCCTTGGCGCCCTTCAGCCACAGCCGCGAAATCCTGTGCGCTGCCGTTTCATTGACCAGCACATAGTCTTCATCCGGACCAAGTGCTACACCATTGGCAAATGCCAGCCCCGTCAGACGCTCTTGCAACTGTCCTGTCGCCGGCTCAAACGAAAACAGACGTCCGGTCGTCTGGCCCTCAAAGAAGTCCAGCATGTAATCTTCAAAACCGAAGCGTTGCGAGGCATCACTGAAAAAAATCGTCCCGGTTTTGCCGATGTCCAAATCATCGACAAATCTCAAAGGTTGGTTCTGATAACGTGAGGCAATGGGAAATTCGCGGCCCGTCTTGTCGAACGCCAACAACCCCTTGCGCGCATCCGCGACGACAATGTTGCCATAGGGATCATGCTGCAGTCCCAGGGGCCGCCCACCAGCCGACGTGGCCACGACCTCAACGCCAATCGGAGCCGCTATCGGCGTCCCACCCGGCACTACCGGCGAAATCGGCGCCGGACCCGTTGACGTCTGACCATCAATCCGGACACGGACAATCCGCCCATCCTCAAGCCCGGTATAGGCATAGCCATCTTTGATGCTCACGTCTTCCGGACCCGGCCCGATGGCGTCACCCAACCAACGCACCTGGCGCAAAGCATCGTTGCGCGCAAAGGGACCATTGAAACCGGGATTGGGTCCCACGGTCACAACGACAGGCTCGATCCGTACCGGCCACGCCAGAAGATAAACCGCGGCTATCACAATCAACCCTGCGAAACCGATCATCACATAGCGCATGGCAGTCCCCTCAAAATCGTTCTGGAGGCACTTTGCCCGTCTTGCCCCTCACCTGACCAGCCTGTATAAGTCCGCGCTTGCCCGCAAGGCAGCACGTTGCTGCCGGTGGATGCGACAAATCGCATCCGTACAAAGTCTGGTATTCGGAGTGTAGCTCAGCCTGGTAGAGCACTGCTTTCGGGAGGCAGGGGCCGGAGGTTCAAATCCTCTCACTCCGACCAACATCCCAGTCACACCCCAAAGCGGGGCTGCGACCAACCGCCAATGATCACCATTCTGGAGTTCCCTGATGAAACTATCCAATTTTGCCGCTGTCATTGTGCTGACAGGCGCCTCGCTCTTTCTCACCGCTTGTGGCGGCAGCGGATCGACCAGCGCCGACGAAGCCGCGATCACCGAAACCAACAAGAAATGGCAGGAACTTATCGTCGCCAAAAACGCCAAAGCGATTTCGGAACTTTACGCCGAAGACGGTCAGATGTTGCCGCCCAACTCGCCAAAGACTGTTGGACGACCAGCGCTTGAGCAAGCCTGGAACGGCTTTGTCAACATCCCGGGAATGGCGCTGACTTTCGAAACTGAAAAATTCACTTTCGCCAAATCTGGTGACCTTGCCGTCGAAGTGGGAACATACAAATTCATCACCGGCGAAGGCGCAACACAGGTAACGGACATCGGTAAATCCATCGTCACTTGGCGCAAGCAAGATGGCAAATGGCAAGTTCTGGCCGACATGTTCTCCAGCAATACGTCCCCGCCCACCCCAGCACCGGTTGATGTCCCCGGCGCGGCGCCCGGTATCGACATGCCGGCAGATATTGTTTTGCCCAGCACACCGGCAACTCCAGCGCCAGTTGTACCACCAACACCGCCGGCGAACTAACTCTGCACCGCCGGAAACGCGCGCGCGAACAAACTTCGCGCGCGACCATTCTTCGCTAAGCATCCCAGGACCTATGCCAGCGCTCGACGACCTATTTCTCACCGCCCTCATTTTCACCGCTGCGGTGCTCTATTCGTCGGTGGGCCACGCGGGCGCATCGGGTTATCTTGCCTCTATGGCCCTCTTCGGCCTTGCTCCCGAGGTCATGCGGCCAGCGGCCCTGACATTGAACATTTTGGTCGCCTCTCTTGCCGTATATCGCTACACAAGGGCCGGCCAAAACGATTTGCGTTTGCTGCTTCCCTTCATTGTAACCAGCGTACCGGCCGCGTTTGCCGGCGGCCTGTTGATTGTGCCCCCGTTTGTCTACCGCCCGCTTGTCGGCGCCGTATTGCTCCTCGCCGCGATCCAGTTCATTCGCACCGCGCGTGACGCCGCGGAAAGAGACAGCGCAACAAAACCGCCCAACATTCCTATAGCGCTTGGAACAGGTGCAGGCCTTGGCCTCTTGGCTGGCGTCACCGGCACGGGCGGCGGAATTTTCCTGAGTCCCCTGCTCTTGTTCATGCGCTGGACAAACACCAGGCGTACCTCCGGGATCGCCGCAACCTTTATCCTGGTCAACTCCATTGCAGGCCTGGCAGGCACCAGCTTTAGTGTGCAGGCGCTTCCCGCAGCGCTGCCTTTGTGGGGACTGGCGGCACTCATAGGCGGCTTGCTCGGCACCTGGCTGGGCACCAAGTTGCTGCCAATCCCCGGGCTGCGTTTTGTCCTTGCCGCCGTCTTGATTGTCGCGTCGGCCAAAATGCTGCTGACATGAAAAAAGCCCGGATGATGAGTCCGGGCCTGAACAGCTAATGATTGAGAAACGCGCTTAAATTATTCCGGCTGCGGTTTTCAAAGTCTTTGCCGGACGGAAACGCAGCTTCTTTGACGCTTTGATCTTGATGGCTTCGCCGGTCCGCGGATTGCGGCCCATGCGCGCCGGACGCTTGGCAACGGTGAACACGCCGAAGTTACCGATCGGAAGCTTGCCGCCGCCCTTCAACCCTTTGAGGCTGGCCTCGATCGTTCCGAACACAAGTTCGATCACGCGCTTGGATTCTGCCTTAGGCAGGTCGCCCTTTTTGGCTACGGCGAGAATGAAGTCTGATTTGCTCATTTTGTTTTGCCCTAAAACTGGTCTGCGATGATGCGTATGTAGCAGACAGGTCTTAAGCAATCCACAAAATTGCGTGACTTTCACTAGGTTTTTTGCCAAGCAGCAGCATGAAAGCCAGTGTTTATGTGCATTTTCTGTGGGTTAGAGTGGAAAAAACCTGCACTGAGCTTGCGTTTTTGCCCTTTGCGCGGGTGAATTTTCGAAACGCATGATTCGGTGCTGCTTTTTCCACACCGGACTGCTCTAAAGCCCGGACCGCAATCATCGACTCAAATGGACCGCGGCGGCGAGGGTCTATGAGAGAGTAAGGAAATACGGTTATCGCATGAGTGTGTCCCCGGTTCAGGTTTCTCACGGCGAAGTACGAAATGGCTTTCTCGGCCGGATGGGCTGGGTGCTCTACCAGCTCGCGGCAAGCCCGTATTTCGTCATCATCAACATCTTTGTCTTTGCGTCTTATTTCCAAAAGCACGTCGTCGGGGAAAGCGTCGAAGGGCAAGTTGTCTGGGGTTACACCCAGGCCGTCGCCGGCTTGGTGATTGCGTTCGGCTCCCCCATTCTGGGCGCACTCGCCGATGCGTATGGCCCGCGCAAACCCGGATTGATAATATTCTCTATGGCTGCAGTTCCCGCCATGCTTGCGCTGTGGTTCGTCACTCCCGGACACCTGCAACTGGGTGTGGCAGCGATTATCGTCGCCGCAGTCACAATGGAGTTCGCAGCTGTCTATCACAACGCAATGCTTCCAAGCGTTGCCGACACACGAAACGTCGGCTTCATGAGCGGGCTGGCCTACAGTTTTGACTATGTCGGCAGCGTATCGCTTTTCATGGTGTGGTTGGCGCTGCCAACTCTGGGCATCTTGAGTATGATTGACCAGCCGTTTGCCCACGAGCGCCTGTCAGGCCCGCTATCCGTGCTCTGGCTCATATTATTTTCCATTCCGTTCGTTCTGTTCACAGTCGATCGTCCGCCCTCCGGCCTGTCCGTCATTGGCGCGGTTGGAAAGGGACTGGCGCAACTCGGCCGCACAATCACCCAGGTTGCCCACTACCGCAATGTCGCGACATATCTCGTCGTGCGCGCAATCTATGCCGACGGCATGAGCGCCGTATTCACGTTTCTCGCAGGCTACCTCAGCGGAATTTTCGGTTGGTCGACATCCAAGATCGGCATCTTTGCTCTCGTCGTTCTGACAGTACCGATTTTCACTTCGATCATAGGCGGCTGGGTCGACGACCTCATCGGCGCACGACGAACCGTCCAGATCGGTTTATTCATGTTTACCCTCGCCGTTCTGGGTTCAGTCAGCACAACGCCAGACGAGTATCTCTTCTTCTTTGTTGTGACTGACGAGTTACGAAATCAAAATTTGCCGTATGTCGGCGCTCTGTTCAGCTCCTTGGGATTTACGCAATTTCCCGAGCAAATCAGCCTGGCATTTTCATTGCTCGGCGGCGCTTTCGTCGGCCCGGTACTGGCATCCAGCCGCACAATGGTGGCACGTATCTCACCGCACGAAATGATCTCGGAAGTCTATGGTCTCTATACCTTGACCGGGAAGGCAACTGCCTTTGCCGCGCCGTTCTTTGTCGCACTGGTGACCTCTGCCACCCAAAGCCAGCGCGCGGGCTTTGCCGTCATACTTGTGTTCCTGGTCGCAGGACTGCTGGGCCTTTTTTGGGTCCGGGAAGAACGCGCCGGACTTGCGCCACAATAGACTCCGGCTCGCCCTCTTCGATCTGCGGAAATATCAGGGTCGCCAGCAAGCCCGGCTTGGCATCATCGAGTTTGATCGTCGCATCATGCATCCGCGCCACTGCGGCCACAAGACTGAGCCCTAAACCGGAACCGGGCGTGTTGCGGGCGCGCTCCAGGCGGACAAACCGGTCAAGCACTCGCTCTTTGTCATTTTCAGGAATGCCGGGGCCAGTATCGCGGACTGAAAATTTGGCCAGATGATCACGCGGATCGACCCAGGCTGACACCGTAACCGCCCCGCTGTGCAGCGTGTATTTGAGTGCGTTCTCAACCAAATTGGCCGCCGCCCGCGCAAGCAGACTACGATTGCCGCGCACCATCACAGGCGATTTGGCAACAAACTTCAATGCAATCCCGCGATCTTCCGCCACTGGCTCGTATAGATCGGCAATGTCATGAATGACTTCGCTGAGATCGACCGGTTCCAGTGTGTCGCGATGCGCGCCGGTTTCCGCTTCTGCGATCAGGAGCAAGGAATTGAATGTCGAAATCAATCCGTCAGCTTCAGAGATCGCGCTCTCCAGTGCCTGCATGGTCTCTTCATGCGGCGCGTTTGCCATCAGCGACCCCTCAAGCTTGTTGCGCAAGCGGTTGAGTGGTGTTCGCAAGTCATGAGCGATATTGTCGGCCACTTCCCGCATGCCCATCATCAGGCGCTCGATCTGTTCCAGCATCTTGTTCAGGTTTTGCGCAAGATCGTCCAGCTCGTCACGGCTGCCATGGACCGGAATGCGCCGTGTCAGGTCGCCGGACATGATTTCCCGGCTGGTACGATTGATCAGTTCAAGTCTGTGTAACACATTGCGGCTGATCCAAACACCGCCGACGATTCCAAAAAAGACCGTAATCGCAAGCGCGGTCAGCAAGGTGCTGCGCACCGCGCCTTCGATGGCTGTCAACTCGCCGACATCGCGCCCCACAAGCAGGCGAAATCCGCCACCGAATGGAAAGTGCATTGCCCGCCCGGGCCGCATCTCCTTGTCATCCTCGGTTCCGCGTTCGTAGTTGAAGTTGATCCACTGCGGCGCAGTCTCCACCGCATCCGTGGGCCACTGCGGTAGATTGCCCGCAAGCGTGCGGCCATTCACTGACAAAAGATAAAGACTTCTCTGACCCGGCCTCGTGGAGCGCTCAACAATAATGCTGCGCAACCCCAACCAGCCACGACGCTTGTATTGCTCGTTCAGGCCCTGAAATTCGGCGTTGATCGTTTCATCTGCCTGTGTCGCCATAAATCCGGTGGTACGCCAGTAGATGAATCCCAAGAGAAACAACACCGACATGCCGAACAGACACAGATAGGCAAATGCCAACCTGAACGTCGCCGTGCGAAAGACTTCAAGAAGCCGCACGGAGCGAGTATCCAGCGCCTCTGACGGTGTGCAACAAAGGTTCGACGTAACCCTTGTCAATCTTTGAGCGCAACCGCGAGATATGCACGTCGATCACGTTCGTTTGCGGATCGAAATGATACTCCCAGACATTCTCCAACAGCATAGTGCGGGTAACGACCTGCCCCGCATGCCGCATCAAATATTCCAGCAACAGGAACTCGCGCGGCTGAAGGTCGATTTTCTGTCCCGCCCGTGAGGCCGTTCGCGACAGCAGATCAAGCTCCAGATCGCCTACGCTCAGTTTTGTCACAACTGCGTCCGACCCGTTGCGCCGCGCCAGCGCATCGACACGGGCAAGCAGTTCAGCGAAGGCATAGGGCTTGGCGAGATAATCATCGCCACCAGCCCGCAAGCCCTTCACACGATCATCAACCTCGCCCAGTGCACTCAGGAACAACACCGGCGTCTTGTTACCTTCGTCCCGCATATGGCGCACCATCGCCAGGCCATCCATGCGCGGCATCATCCGGTCGACGACGGCAACATCGTAATTCCCACCCATCGCCAAATGCAAACCGTCCTGGCCATCGGGAGCATGGTCAACAATGTGACCGCTCTCTTTCAAGCCGCGCGTCAGGTATGCCGCGGCCTCTTTATCATCTTCAACAACAAGTATGCGCATGTTCAAAACCGTCCGTGGTTCCGTGGGAAAGAACGGGGAGCAGCCAAGCTGCCCCCCGGTCATAAAAGTCCGCGTCAGCCGATTTTCTTCAGCTTGACCGGAATAAAGACTTTCTGATTGTTGCCTCTTTCGACAAACAACAATACCGACGGGCGTTTCAGCGCATTGGCCGTTGCAATCGCTGAATTCACGTCAGCAATCGAATGCACTTCGTTTGCGCCCACTTTGACAATCCGGTCACCAGGTTGCAGCCCGCGCTCCGCAGCATCGCTGTCCGGGTCGATATTGGTGATCAGCATACCCGTGGCATCTTTGCTCAATTCCAGATCGGAGCGCATCGTCGGCGTAATCATTGCCAGATCCAACCCTAACGCAGCGACCTTCGCTTCGCCCAATCCATCAGGCTTGGCGCCCGGCCCGCCTTCGCGATTATCGTCGCTGGCTACCAACGCTTCCTCGCCTGGCCGTTTGGCAATCGTGACCGAGATCGTGCTTTCCCGGTTGTCCCGCCAGACGGTGAACTTGGCATGCTGTCCGACCTGCAGGGCCGCAACACGGCGCGACAGGTCACGATTGTCCTTGATGGACTGTCCATCCATCTTGAGCACAACGTCGCCATGCTTAAATCCAGCCTTGGCCGCCGGACTGGCCTCGACGACCTCATTGACAAGCGCCCCATTGGTATTTGCCAGCCCCATGCTCTGTACATAATCGTCGTCCAGGCTCTGGATTTTTACGCCCAGCCAGCCCCGGGTCACCGAACCCGCATTCTTCAATTCGGCAACAACGCGCTGCACCGTGGTTGATGGAATGGCAAATCCGATGCCCACACTTCCACCCGACGGCGAAAAGATTGCTGTGTTCATTCCAATCACGCGCCCGGAAAGGTCGAACGCTGGGCCGCCGGAATTTCCACGATTGATCGACGCATCGATCTGCAAAAAGTCTGTGAACTGCGCACCGCCGACTTCATCGCGGCCCCGCGCCGAAACTATTCCGGCCGTAACCGTGCCGCCCAGTCCAAACGGATTGCCAACCGCCAACACCCAATCGCCAACCCGCACGCTCCGGTCGTCGCCGAAGCTCACAAATGGGAATTTCGACCCGCCTTGAATTTTGAGAACCGCAATATCCGTGAGCGGATCACGCCCAATGAGCTTGGCTTTGAACTTTTTCCCATCGACAAAATTGACTTCAATGTCGGTGGCGTCGGCAATAACGTGATTGTTCGTGACCATAAAGCCGGTGGAATCAACCACAAATCCTGACCCCTGCACTTCCCCCCCACGCGGCTTTGCGCGATCAGGAGCACGGCGATATTTCTCGAAATACTCACGCAGCCCCGGTGGAATATTTTCCAGTTCGTCGCCCTTCAGCTCAGACACCTGCGGTCCCGAAACTTTAGCTTTGATGCTCACAACCGCTGGTGATACCCGCTCAACGATGTCGGCGAAATTTCCCGGCAGACTGGAAACGCCCGGCATCACCGGCGCGGGCGCTGCAACTGAAGCAATTGCCGCTGGCGGCTCTGCAACGGCCTGCTCGCCGCCGCCGCTCCAGGAGAACCCAAAAACCGCGCCGCCGATCGCCGCCACAGAAAACGCCGCAGCGCTCGCGATCATCACGCTTTTACGCGGAAACTTCGCGGCGGAGACAACCAAAGGAGCAGATGAATTATCAGACATAAATTTTTCTCCATCGAAAAACGATCGACAACCCGGCCCGGCACGGGCGGCGATCAATACTGCGGCAATCTATACACTTATTATTATGACTAAAATCTGTCCGGGGCATGAATTCGACGTTAGAAACGACGAAACACGGAACTATTCAGCCGATCAGGGTTTGCGCAATTCCTGCTTCCACACGCCTTTGGCTTTCAACGCCCGCGCAACTTCGGGTGGCATGTAATTCTCGTCGTGCTTGGCCAACACGTTTGAAGCCTCAAACTCTCCGTCAACACGGAAAGCGCCTGTCACCACAACGCCCTGCCCTTCCCGGAACAGGTCGGGCAAATCTTTGGAGTAAGTCACCGAAACCTCGGCAACGCCATCAGTGATCCTGAAATGAACGTCGACCCCGTTGGACCGCTTGACACTGCCTAAAGTGACCAGGCCGCCCAGATTAATGGCTTGCCCAGCGGGCACCCGCCGCGCCTTCGCGTCACTGGGACTGTAGAAATATAAAGTGGCGTCGCCCAACGCAAAAACAATCAAAGCCGTCGCCAGAGTCGCGGCACTCAAGGACCCGAGCAAAAATATGAACCGGCGTTGACGTCTGGTCATGATGCGCCGACCATAGCCCACAACTCCACGCGAGCAAAGATCAAGCGTCGCCTTGCTTTAACTCTGCGACGAAAAACCCATCCGTATCTGAACGGGCCGGCGTCAACGTTCGCACCATTCCGGCACGCCACGACGGAAAACTTCTGCAAAAACTCTCAATCCGCATCGGACCTTCTGCCGGAAGAACAGAACACACCGCATAGACAATGCGCCCGCGCGGCCCCGTCAGCGCCACCGCCCGCTCCAATAATTGCGTTTGCGCGGATCGATACCCATCGAGCCGCACCGCATCCAGAGTCCATTTCGATTCCGGATTACGCCGCCACGTTCCGCTTCCCGAACATGGTGCATCGATAAACACAAGATCCGCTCCATCACCCACGCGGTGTTCGACGCTTTCGGAATAGGGATCTCCGGCGATATCGATGATCGTTGCCCCCGCGCGTTCGATGCGAGGCATCATGCGTTGCAACCGTTCATGACTGACATCACAGGCAATGATCTGCCCCTTGTTTTGCATCCAGGCCGCCAACGCAAGCGCTTTGCCTCCACCACCGGCGGCAAGATCAATCACCATATCCCCTTCACGCGCCGCCGCGAACTGCACCGCGATTTGCGAACTCTCGTCTTGCACCTCGACCCGGCCTTCAAGATAGCAAGCCAGCTGGGTAATTTTTACGTCGCTACCGGCGGAAAGCCTGATCCCGGTCGCTGCCTGCCTGCACGGCGCGG
>Ga0163154_10004254_pt1 | contig 18946 bp, 19 predicted proteins | sample OliLakLV19MP9P1_FD_148649 | JGI IMG/M metagenome (GOLD analysis project Ga0163154, IMG submission 148649) | Freshwater microbial mat bacterial communities from Lake Vanda, McMurdo Dry Valleys, Antarctica - Oligotrophic Lake LV.19.MP9.P1 | ecosystem: Environmental > Aquatic > Freshwater > Lake >...
TGCGGCAGGAGTTATAGGCAACGTCCATCGTGCCGCAGTCCTCACAGCGGGACACATGGCCGCCCAATGCCGCTGTGCGGCAGGCAAGGATCGCGTTCACCGCCCTGTGCTGGTCGCGCGAGAGTCCATCGCGCAGGGCGGGGCCGAGGCCGCGGAGGATATCCGCAACCTCGATCGCCGGCCGGGGCATGCCCGGTCAGTCCGCCGTGTCGATGACCGGCAGGCTGTCGAACGGGCTTGCCGCGTCCTGCAACATCTTTGGCGAGACCCGCGTGTAGATGGAGGTGGTCTCGAGCTTGGCGTGGCCGAGCATGACCTGGATGACGCGGATATCGACGCCTGCCTCGAGAAGGTGCGTGGCGAACGAATGGCGCAGCGTGTGAAGGGTGATCTTCTCCGGCCTGTCGATCCCGGCGGCCTCCACAGCAGAGCTGAACTGGCGAGAGAGCTGGCGTGTGCTGATCGGGCACATCAAGCCCTTCCGGCTGGGAAACAGCCAGTACTGTGGCCGTGCGATCTGCCACCACTTGCGCAAGACCTCGAGCAGGTGCGGCGACAGCTTGGCCTTGCGGTCCTTGTTGCCCTTGCCGTGCTCGATCCGGAGGGTCATCGACGCGTTGTCGATATCCGAGACCTTGAGGTTGGCTGTCTCGGATGCCCGCAGTCCTGCACCATAGGTGACGCTCAGCGCCGTCCTGTACTTGAGCCCCGGCGCCGCTGCGATGATGCGGGCAACCTCTTCAGGTGTCAGGACTGCGGGCAGCGACTTGGCCCGCGCCATCAACGGAACACGTTCAACGTCTTCACGCCGCCCCAGCGTCACGCGCAGGAAGAAGCGCAGAGCTGTCGCCTGGCCGTTTATGGTCATGTAGGAAACGTCCGTTCCCTGAAGATAAAGCAGATAGCTGCGCGCCAGCTCGCCGGTCAGGTCGCCGGGCTTGATCCCGAGATGAGAGCAGCATGCCCGAACGGTGCGAACATAGTGCCTCTGCGTGCCGGGACTATGCCCGCGCAGGGTCATGTCCTCGATCATGCGCTGGCGAAGGGGATGGATCGGTTGGGTCTTCTCGATGTTGCTCATGGGAGCCTCCGGACGGGCGCTCCCGGCCCATCCGGGTGCTGCCCGGAAACATCAGACCGTCATGATCATCCCCGACGCCGCAACGTTCAACTCGCGCGCGAGCGCGTTAGTGCACTCGCCGAAAGGCGACGTAGCGCTCAAAGGCCACCATGACTGGATTTCGGCCATCAGAAGATGAAATGACCTACCGCCGTTCGACCGGTTCGATGAATACGGCCGTGCCAGACAATCTAGGCACAGCTTACGGCTACCGTGTTCAGAAACTTGTTTAAACCCGGCACCAGCGTCTGCGAAATGTCAGACGATTTGCGTATCTTTTTGACGGTTGCTTGCAGCGCGAACGCTTCATCTGAAACGGCGTCAAACCCCAGACTTCCTGCGGTGCCCGCGATTGCGTGAACCAGGTCGCCGACCGAACTGATCACCTTTTCGTCACATGTCAGTTTCAGGATCTTATCGAACTCGCCTGAAACGGTTGAGAGATAGTTGCGATACTCCGCACGCAGCTCAACGATAGGACAAGACAACGGCGCAGGTGCGAGTTCGGCTGCGGGGTGTGGGTCAACTTCCATCTTGTGCTGCGTTAGCCGAGCAACCAAGCCGTTGAGCGCTTTCATGTTGACCGGCTTCGGGAAATGCGCGTCCATACCAGCCGACTTGTATTCTGTAACATGGCTATCAAGCGCGTTGGCTGTCATTGCTACGATCGGTATACTTCGCGCTGCGCCCGTCATTCTGCGAATCCGCCGGGCTGCGGTTATCCCGTCCATGCCGGGCATCTGTATATCCATAAGGATCACATCGAAAGCAGCTCTGTCCTCCAGCGCATCGATGGCCTCCTGTGCTGAGGCAAAACTCGTCACGGTGTGTCCAGATGCCGACAGGCCGATTTCAACAAGCGCCCGGTTCATCTCGACATCGTCGACAACCATGACGCGCGCGCCGACAGGCGCCTTGCCGTTGTCGTTCGGTATTCCTGCCTCGACGTCTCTTTTGCGGCGCTCTGCAAGGTAGGGCAGCGTCAGGATTGCATTGGTTCCCTCACCCGGCGTGCTGACTAGCGTGAGGTCACCCTGCATAAGCCTGGCGAGAGACTTGCTGATCGACAACCCGAGGCCCGTGCCGCCGAACCGGCGGTTGATTGAGCTGTCGGCTTGGGAAAATCCGGTAAAAACATGCTCCAGTTTTTCCGCAGGGATGCCTGGCCCGGTATCGGCAACGATCAGGCACAGCTCGTTTGAACGCAGTCTCGCGTCCAGCCGAACATGACCTGCTTCCGTAAATTTCGCGGCGTTGCCTAAGAGATTGATGAGGATCTGACGAAGGCGCGTTTCGTCGCCAGCCACTTTCGCTGCAATATCAGGGGAAACCCCGAAGGAGATTTTGACCCTCGGGTTTGGCTGCGCCACGGAGATCAACGAGACAACGTCTTCAATCAAAGACCGGAGATCAAAAGGCCGCAGTTCCAAGTCCATGCGGCCCGCGTCGATTTTGGAGAAATCGAGAACGTCATTGATGATCTGGAGCAAAGAACGGCTCGCCGATGTGATCCGATGGACATAGGACGCCTGTTCCGCCGACAGCGCTGTCGTCCGCAAGATATCCGAGAAGCCGATCACGCCATTCAGCGGCGTGCGGATTTCATGACTCATGTTGGAAAGGAAGTCCGCCTTGGCACGAGCGGCACTCTCGGCTCTCGACTGTGCTTCGGCAATAGCCGTTACATCGCTTACAAGAACATAGAACCCTTGAGTTTGACCCGAAGCGTCAATGTCAGGGATGTAGTTTGTCAAGGCGCAGGTGGCCTGCCCACCCGGCTTAACTAAAGTCTGAGAAAAAGACTGGCGCTCGCCGGCCAGCGCTCCGCGGATATTTTTTTCGTTTCTTGAAAATAGCTCAGGGCCTAACAGCGCCGGAAGGGTCAGTGTGAGCATTTCTTCGGGCGAGCGTCCGAACCAGTCTTCATACGCAGCATTCGCAAACTTGCAGCGCAGCGCCGTGTCCCAGTAGCCGACCGGACCGGGCAGGTTGTCAGTCAGGGTACGGACAAATTTTCCCGAAGCAACATGCTCCGTGACGTCTTGAAATGTTCCCGTCAAGCCAATGATCGCGCCAGAGCCATCCTGGCGGCCCGCTCCGCGGGCAACTACATGGCGCTCTTCGCCGTCCGGTCTGTAAATGCGCGCGGTCAATGCATAGCGTTGCCCCTCATCCAGCGCCCGCTGAATAAGGCCCGACAGCATCTTCGCGTCGTTTGGATGATATCGCTCGAGTACGCCAGCCAGAGGCGGCGCTTCGGTGCCAGCCGCATAGCCGTGAATGTGATATACTTGGTTAGACCAAGTCGTGCGATCCCCTACTGCATCCCAAGACCAGGTTCCAACACCGGCCATTTCCTCGGCTTGTGTGAGAAGTTCAGCCTGGTCTGCTGCAATGACTGCGATGCGTTCTCGCTCTCGACTTTCGAGCCTCCAGACCAAAGCTTGCATGACGCTCTTTGCGATCGCAGCCAGGCGCAACGCATCCCGTGACGAGAACACCCGGGGCATCGTGTCGATGATGGATAGGGTTCCGAGGCGTTGACCTTCGGGCGTAATCAAAGGTGCACCGGCATAGAAACGAATGCCAGGCGCGCCCACCACCAGCGGGTTCTTGCAAAAACGCTCGTCTGCGGCGGCGTCGTGAACCACCATTACATCATCGGAGACGATAGCGTGCTGACAGAATGAAATGTTCCGCTCGGTGTGATCCACGTCGAGCCCGACGCAGGCCTTGAACCACTGACGTTCCCGATCAACCAAAGAAATCAGCGCAATTGGCACGCTAAAGGTTTGCGCGGCCAGTTCTGTGAGACTGTCGAAAAGCGGCTCTGCCGGAGTATCAAGAACCTCGAGCCGATCCAATGCCGCCAGCCGTTCAAGTTCAATCAGATCACGCACTTGAACACATCCTGTCGTCTAATCTGCAAATTAGTCCGACAGCTTTGAATACGCATCGGCTTAATTCACGCCCCTGGCATGGGCGCGGGTTCCGGCAGAATCCGAAGCCGAATTGCAACTTAGAGGACAGAAATTGATAGATACTTACCCGTCACTGACGGGCCGCGACCGGCAGTTTCGGGTCAGGCAGGCCCTGATCGAGACCGTCTGCGGCACGCAAGGTCAATCCGATCGTGTCATTTGACCGCGTCGCCGACCCCAGGCGGGATTTCGCCGAGAACGGTCACTGGCGTTGCATCCAATCCATTCCGGCCGCGCAGGCTTAAATCGACGTCAATGACGAAATGAAGCGCAGCGCTGCTGAACTGATCTGAGGCTTAGCGGCATTCAACGCAACAGGCGCAGAACCCGAGTAATTCAAATCAGAATGACCGATCGCTCTCTGAGCGGCGACGCCCGATACTATTTGATGTTCTGGACAACCGATGATGACGTGTCTGAGGCCTTTTTCATAACATTCGATAAGGTCGTTTGCATCTTGGACAGCCGATCCATCGCCATCTGAAGCTTGAGGGACTGCATTTCGCCCATCTCGCTCATCGAATCTAGATCTTGCTGGAGCGCGTCCATCTGCTGATCGATCTCCGCTCGTTCACCATTTTCCATGGGCATCCCGGCCAGTTTCGCTTGCACCCGGTCGATGCAGATGCGCCAGGAAGCCACATTCTGGCCTGTGCAAGGGTTGGCAGCAACTCCTGCATCGGAAGCAGTAGCGCGCGGATTAAGCGCGGTCTTGGCGCCAAGCTGCTGTTGGCGGGAATTTGCCGCCTTTACCTGCGCCATAATGCTTTTCAAGTCTTCCCGTGCAGACTTTGAAGTCTCCAGCACAATGCTTGAGTTCACAGTTTTGAGCCCCTGCGCCTCCAGCGGCTTGCCAACCAGTTTTGGTTCTATTCGTTGGGGCTCACACCATGCGGTTAGTGAGAAAGCTGCGATCGAAAAGCCTATCAGAAGCATGCGCATGGCGGGCGCCTCCATATGTTCCACTGACAGCAGATTACACCCAAAGCGGTTGGGCTGTCGATTGTCGGGCTCGCTCAGTTTGCTTTGACCTTTGCAGGCAAATTTGGTTCGCACCGGCCATCACAACACAATCGATCCAAACCCGCTTGTACACCGCGTTGTCGGTGGCGCGTAGTATCGGTCATTGCCATTCGACAGTCGGTTTCCAGCCGGCAGAATTTCGCCGACAACTGTCATTGATGCATCATCGATTCACGAGGTCTCGCAGAGGGCATTAATCTACTCATCCTGCGACCAACAGCTGTTCAAACAAACCGATCCATCTCCGCAACAGCCCTGATTACGGTGGCGAGGGTTGCGCATCCATTTGATCACGAAGAGGTTCACTTGCTAGAATACTCGATGGAGACGTCAGCTTGCGCATCGGAACATGGAACGTCGAGTATGCCTATCCAAAGAGGCTGGAGGCGATCCGGCAAGTGTTAGCGACGCACCCGGCCGACATTTGGATTCTCACCGAGACACACGACGATCTCACGCCGGCCGGCTGTTCTCACAGGGCGCACTCCCTGCCGCGTCCGAAAAACTGGAACGGCATCCGATCAGGCAGCCGCTGGGTGTCCATTTGGAGCACATTCCCCATTCTTGAGACAATTGCGCTCGAAGGCTCCGATAGGGAGCGCACGCTCGTCGTGAAGCTCGCTACTGGCTCGGACCGACCGCTACTGGTCTATGGAACGGTACTTCCTTGGAAAGGTGATCGCGGCGCGTTCAATTGGGACGAACATCACCGGGTTATCCAGCAACAAAGTCTTGAGTGGCAAGCTATCGCGGCACAATTTCCTGATGCCGACCTAGTGATCGCTGGCGATTACAACACCGACATGGGGACGGGGCGCCACTACGGAACGAAGCGCGGCATCGCAGATCTCAATCGAAACCTGTCCGAATGCAAATTGTATTGTGCGACTGCGCCAGAGCATTTGCCGCCTGACATCCTGCCCTATCCACCGATCGACCATATCGCTTTGCCATCAGCGTGGCGGGGTCGGACGAGAATTGCTTCAGCCTGGCCGGCGGATCGAAAGACTCACTCAGATCACAGCGGTTTAGTTTTGCAGATAGACGATTATTAGTCAGGCCAGCCAATTGCTGGCGACCGGCAGGGAAACTTCAATCCTGTCATTCGGTTGCATCGCCAGCACCGGGCCGGACTTCGCCGAAATGCGTCAGTCGGCCAATAGGATCTCGAACTCCGTCCGAAGCTCAGCGTGATGGCCCAGAAGAAGGTGGCCACCCCGATCAAATGCTAACAAGCGATTTTTTGGGATGCGGGCCGCCATTGCGACGCCTACCGCGAAAGGGTTCAATTTGTCATCGCGCGCATGCACGATAAGAACTTTGGCACGAATGGCCTCAAGTTCGTAGGCCGCCGCAGGATCAACTGCTGCGCCCTCGTTGTTGACCCCGCCCAGACGTCGCGATGCTGGGAGAAACGTGTCGATAAGACCGCTGACGAAAAGCGCCTCATTTTCTGAAAGCCCCTCACGAAGTTCGGCGCGGGCGTCGAACGCCTCCGCCAAATGATCGCGCGCTACCTTTGTCAGCGCCCAATAGACCACATCATTTCCGAGAAGCGCCGAATACGCCCAAGTCGGAATCGGCCGATCTTCCACGTCGGGCGTGAATGGCGTGAACGGCGCCGAAGACAACAACATCATCCGGTCGACCCGTTCGGGAAACATCTCCGCGAACTTGAGCGTTGGAGGAACGCCGCCCGACATAGCGAGGACGCTGACGCGTTCCATGCTCAGCGCATCCAGCAGATCGACGAAGGCCTCTGCCTGCGCCGCGGTCGACGCCGCATCTGGCAGGGCGCTGCCGAGGTATCCGAAACGTGAAATCGCGATCCATCGGTACCCGTCGCCGCCGATCGCTTGCGCGAGCAGGCGACCCTGATCAAATCCGCCGCCGGCGCCATGGACGACCAGTACAGGCGGCCCACTTCCCCAGCTTATAAACTCAATCTGCCCATGCCGGGTGTGCGCAAGCGAACGCTCTGCGTCCAACGAAGCTATCCGCTGCCGGGTCTCTGTGCCCGCGACGATGGAGAGCGCCAGCGTGGCCAGTATAAGAAACGCACCGGCAATCAGAAAGAATCGGAAAGAGCTCATCGACAGGTGCGAACGTTTTCAATCAACTTGATCGCCGGACGCCTTGGCTTTGTCCCGTAGCATAGCCTCAGAGTTGTCCAGCCAGTCGCGGTCGAATACTCGCCCGGCTGCAATAACGATCTCAAGGTCCCGCACAGCCGAAATGTCAGCAAGCGGATTCGCTCTCAGCAGGATCATGTCGGCTCTTTGACCCGCCTCTATGCGCCCAGTTTCTCCGCCTTCACCAAACAGGCGTGCAGGATTGTGGGTTGCAGTCGCCAACGCAGACTGCGGCGGCAGCCCGATCGCCACGTAGCGCTCCAACTCGTCGACAAGTGTCGCCCCATGGAATAGAAACGGATTGAGAAATGCTGCGTCCGAAGAGGCGAGCATCATCACACCTGCCTCGTGCGCAAGCCTGAACGTCTCCCAGTCCTGCCTGACCGCAGCGGGTGCAATGGCAAGCATTTCCGGCGTCATGGCCGCACGCCTGAAGTCTGTTTCGCCCCATTGGGCTCGAACGGCTAGCGGCACGGTCTGCATCCGCGGATCATTGGGGGGCGGATCTTTTCCGAGATAAAAGTCCGACACCATCAATGTGGGCGCAACCGCAATTCCAGCGTCCGCGATCTTCTGGACTGTCTCTTCACACAGCGCTGCGTTCCAGGTTTCGAAAGATGTCATAGTATGAGTTGCCATTTCGAACATCAGTGCTTGAAACGGATCATCGGAGGCAAGAGCGGCCCTTGCGCCATCGATCATCTCCCGTTCTTCAGTTGAGCAGGCCTTCGTCACACGGCCGAAATGCTCGATCACATCGTGCCCGGCTGCGATGGCATCTGCCAAAGTGACGCCTTCAGGCACATGGCCATACAGCGGCAGCGCGAGCGTTTCTGCTTCCTCTGCGATCGCAAGATAGGTCTCTCTGTCCAGCAGCGAGTAGGCCTTCACTGAAGTCCAACCAAGCGCGGCGGCCTCGCGAACGCGGGCGCGGCCTTCCTGCGGTGTTGCGGCCACCATCTGCCCAGGCCAGGAACCTGGCGGCCCATCGATCATGGCGCCTGCGTTGATAATCCGCGGGCCGACCCTGTCGCCGGATTCGATTTCGGTATTTACCTTTATCTGGTCGTCCAGCGAGATCAGAGCGCCCATGTCCCGGATACTTGTCACACCGTTCAGAATGTAAAGTTCAAGGGCGAAATCCGGTTCGCCTTCCGCCGAAAAGATGTGGACGTGGGAATCCCAGAGACCGGGCATCAGAAACAAGCCTTCGCCTTGAATGTTCAAGCCTGCGTCCGGCAGAGCCGAGGTGCCTGCCGGTCCCACCCATTCGATGCGTGCTCCGCGGACGAAAACATCCTGATCCGGAACAGTCACGCCGGTTCCGACATCAACAATGGTGATATCCTGAATGCGGATCAGATTGGAGCGATCTGGCTCGGCGGTTTGGCATGACGCGGTCACGATGAAGGAGAAGGCGGCGAGCCATAGTCTCAAAGAGTCTATCATCTGCGCCATCCTTCAGACCACGATCACGTTATCGAACGCGCGCCGCATCGACATCGGCATAGGTGGCGCCCTGCCGAAGCGGATCACGAGATTTGGACGCTGCCCCGGCATACCAAGCCAATCTGCGAACGCGGGTCGCAGTGCGGCGACCTCGATTGGCATGTTCATGTGCGCATGACGGATGCCTAGAACAGTCGCCTGTAGTGCGAACCGTTCAAAACTCCTGCCAACCTGTATCCAGCCTTCGGGCGTATTGGTTTCGGCAACGAAAACTACAACACCCGCTGACGATCGCATCTGTCTTGTGATTTTCTTGTTCTCGGCCTCCTTGGTGAAGACCCGGTCGAACATGAAGCTGCCTGCCCATGTTGGTAATGCCGGGTTGCCGGAGCATTTCGCGAAAAGCCCGTCACCGGTTTCAATCGCACTGTCTGCATTGAACCGGAGCCAGCTCTTCAACTCACGGACAAAGGCTGCATCATCAACCTGTGCGCTGTTACCTTGAACAATGAATTCAAGAACCGCCTCAAGCTTCGATTGTTCAGTGAGAAAGAGTGCCTGAACACCCGGCATCAATGCTGAGTGTGCAAGCTTTGCCAGTTCTTCCGCTCCAACTCCGTTTCCATCATAGTCGGACCGGGTGGATTGCCGGGCAGGGATTGCGCTGCAAAGCTCCTTCTCATTCGGTATCCCGCGGCCGAGCGAAACCCTGATGTGGGTGTCCGGCTCTCCTGTCTCAACACTGATGTCGGCAGGCCGTCCGCTGGCATTTGCGGCGATCAGGAGATTCTCGGCTGCGCAGCCAAGCGTGACGAAGATATGATGATCGTCCGGATCGACGGCCGGTGTGCGACGCGAAAAGTCTGGAAGGATATCAATCGCGTCTTCTGTAAGCCGGAACTTCCACGGTTGGGTATTGTGGGAATTGGGCGCGAGCGTCGCAAACCGAACAAGGTCACGAAGGCTCGGCTCAGAAGGGAGCGGCGCTCTTATCGCGCTGGTTGCCTGTTCATAGGTTGTCATATCACTCCTTCCACATCCACTGAGTAGCACCGTTGCCGATGCCGCGCCGCCTGAAACTAGCAATTCTCGTCTGGACCACATGTCTGACTACTCCGCCTGCTGACCCTCAAAAATGACGTGCGCCAAACGCCGCTCTAGTTCGACCATCACTGGGCGCTCGCTCTCGATGAGACCGATGTCGGTGTTGATCTGGAACGCAACTGCTGTGTCGTAGCTGGGATAGTATTGGAGGCTGGAAACGTATCCCGGGATCCAACCCCGATGACCGTATATGGGACCAAAATTGCTCTCTGTACGGATAGCGATCCCAAGGCCGTAGAGCGAAACCGTATCACTGGCTGAGGCCGGAAAACCGCTTAGAGCTTCCCCGTAAGCGGCGCCAGAAAAGAGGCCCCCGGACAGAAAGGCACGTCCCCAGCTCGCGAGATCGCGGGCGTTGGCGTAGAGGCCGCCGCCCGTCCATTCGATCGCGGGGTTCCAGACCAAGAGCCCAGCGTCATCTGTCGTATACTCCGTCAGCCCAAGGCCAGAGCCTTGTTGCACATATCCCCTTGCGAGGCCCGGCAGCGCCTTGCTGTTCGACGGCCCCGTTGAGGAGAGCTTCAGCGGCGTAATAAAGCGATCGCCCACAACATCTTCGTAGGGCTGCCCAGTCACGCGCTCAATGATGAGACCGAGCAGAAGGTAGCCGGTATCTGTATAGGCCCAGCCTTGGCCGGCCGGAAACAGTGGCTCTAAATCCAGCGTCAGTGCGATCAGCTCTTCATGCGTGGCCCCATCAACCCTGTCCGGCCAAAGCCTCGCAAACGCATCCAGGTGAACATGGTCCGGCAAACCGGATCGGTGCTGAAGAAGATGCCGGATCGTGATGGCGCTGGCATTTGGAAGGCGATCGAACCAGTCTTTCTCACCCAGCCATTTGGAGACCGGATCATCCAGATCCAGTTGGCCTTCATCGCTCAGTTGCAGCAGGACAGCCGCAACAAAGGTCTTTCCGATGCTCGCGGCCAACATAGTGGTGTCCGTCGTCATGAGGCGATAGTTTTCCCGGTCCGCAAAACCCACCGCGATTGTTGTAACGCCTTCCGGACCTGCGACCGCCACAGTCATGCCTGGCAGACCATAGTCCTCCAAAAGCGCGACGGCTTCGATTGTCAGAACCCGCTCCGGATCCTCGAGGCCGTATCCGGGCTCAGTGGTGCAGGCGGACACAAACATGACCGAGCAGGCGAACGCCGAACACAGGTCCCCACTTCGCCCAAGCTGCGTCATCATCCCGAACCTCCCCGGGGCATGATTGCTGGAAGGATTTCGGTCACCGCCTTCTCACTTGAAAAGAGGGATTGCCGATTAATCCAGACGATCAGCGCCGCTGCGATCACATAAACATACATGTCGAAGGGCTGCGCGTCGGGCCAGAGCGGGTTGTTCATCTGGAAGTGAAACAGCATTGCAAGCAGGATGCTGCCGCGTGCATCATTGAAAAGCGCTGTGAGGATGACGCTGCACGCGACTGATCCCATGAAGAAAGGCAGGAATCCCCAGGCGGCTTGCGGCGTGCCGCTCAGCATGAATGCTGGCAAATGCCAAATTGCCCAGATAACGCCGAGGACGATGCCAGCCCAGAACGGCCCCAGACGCCGCTGAAGGATGGGAAGCGCAAAACCGCGCCAACCGAGCTCCTCCATCGGGCCGAGGATCAACATGAAACCGATTGCAGGCAAAATTACTGAGACCTGTTCGGTGAACATCGGCGCAGACAGGGCGTTGCCCTTGATTACTGCTCCGGCAAAGGAGATGGCCGGGAACCCGAGAACCAGGAACAGATACCACCAGAGCGAGGCCCGCCACATGAAGAGCCGTGACAGAAAGCGCCCCAGTCCGGAAAAACCAGAGGTCACGCCGACGAGCAGAAAAGCGGCGATCGCTGGCGAATAGACCGCAAGGATGAAAAGGGGGTGACGCCCGCTTAGGGCACCAAACGATTCGACGACCCAGTCGGCCGCGAAGATGAAAGCGGCAAACAGTGCCCAGGCGAGCCCGAACACGATGATCAGAAAGGGGACCAGATACGCCGAACTTATCTCGGGCGGCGCTAGGCTGCGTCTTTGGCCTCGCATTTCCAAGTCCTAACGATGCATCTGACAGCATACTGTCGTCAGGATGCTGATCGGTGTCTATAGGGGAAGTTCCTTATGTTCAGGGTACGGTGGGATGGAATTATTGTCATGGAGGGACCTACTCGCGACAGATTGCAACCGGAAGAAAGCTGGGAACAGACAATCATGCTGATCTTGCTTTGTTGCCTGATTGCAGCTGTCGTCTTTGTGCTGGCAGCTTCGATGCTGTGGCATGCGAAAGATAAAGCTCACGAGCGAAAGGCGTGGGCTCGGCTTGTCGAACCCGGGAGGACGGAAGGGGCAGTTTACGATCCAGCCCTGGTCGCCGATCTTCCCGAGCCGGCACAACGCTATTTCAACTATGCGATTCGAACGGGCGCCTCGCTTAGAAGCGTTTTTGAAATCGACATGACAGGCGAGCTTGGCTTGGGCACGCCCCGGGCGCCCGGCTACCAGCCCATGCAGGCCTTTCAAACTCTCGCGCCTCCTTACGGTCTTGTCTGGAAACTGAAAGCAGGCTTCCTCAGCGGTTCGGTTGGTGCGCTGCCAAACGCCTCGTGGACGCGTTTTTGGTTGTTAGGTGTCGTACCGGTCGTACGCGACGGCGGACCAGATCACCTTCGCTCCGCCTTCGGACGTGTCGTCGCCGAAGCCGCTTTCTGGGCCCCGGCAAGCCTTCTTCCCGGTCCCTACGTTCATTGGGAGCCGATTGACGACAACAGCGCTCGCGCTGTCTTTGCATACCGTGACTTCATCCAGGCGGTCGCGTTGACTGTTAATGTAGCCGGCGCCCCGATTGAGGTCATAATTCAGCGCTGGAGCAACGCAAATTCCGAAAACATTTACCAGGAGCAACCGTTCGGTGGCTTCCTGTCAGGGTTCAGGGAATTTGACGGATACCGGCTTCCCACACGCGTTGAGGGCGGCAACCATTTCGGCACGCCACATTACTTTCCTTTCTTCAAGGCCAGAGTTACCGCGATCCGTTTCCCCGGGAGCGAAACCGGATGACTGTGCTCGACCTTTCAGCAATAGGTCTTCAGATCATCCTGCCTCTGACATTGGTCTCGTGGCTTGCATTTGCGCCCCTGTCGAACTGGCTCAGCTTTATAATCCAGGCGACCGCGGCCGGTATCGCGCTGCTTGCCCTGCTCCTCGTGGCCGTCTGGCTGATCCCGCCCTGGTGGACGCCCTACCTCTACCTTGCACTTTGGCTTGCAGCGGTCCTCTGGCAGACATCGAGGCTGATGAAATCCAGCGACATTTCATCCGGACGAATGCTGGACTATGCTGGACTGGCCGCACTTCTGCCGCTCGCCACTTTGGCAACCTTCCTGTCCGTTCGGGCCGTCGCAGGTCATTTTCCGCCTGATGGTGAAGCGGTCATCGACATCGCCTTTCCAATGGGATCCGGCACTTACTTCGTTGCGAGTGGAGGGGCTGCTGCGACGATCAACGGTCATTTCATAACACTCGATCCGGTCACCGAACGCCAGCGCGCCTACCGCGGCCAGTCCTATGGAGCAGACCTCGTCAAACTCGATAAGTGGGGCTTGCGGGCGAGCGGCTGGCGCCCAACCGATCCAGCTGCGTACGCTGTCTTCAGCGAACCTGTCTTTGCGCCTTGTTCAGGGACCATTTTGCAAGCTAGGGACGGTATGGCGGATATGATCGTTCCGCAGACGGACGTAACGCGCCTTGAAGGTAACCATGTTTACATCGGCTGTGGAGACTTTGCCGTCCTGCTGGCCCACCTGCGCAAGAACAGCGTCCTGGTGCAGGGCGGAGACCGCGTGACGCAGGGCCAGAAGAACGGCGAGGTCGGGAATTCCGGTCAGTCTAGCGAGCCACATCTGCATGTTCACGTTCAACGGATTGCGGAGGAGACCGCCCCCATATTCTTAGCTGATCCGGTCTTTGTCACAGTTGAAGGCAATTTCCTTGTTCGCAATGAGCGCGTGAGTATCAACAAGTGAGCCGGGGCCGAGTACAAATCGCTCGCGAATCGCGATTGGGGACGCCGATGGAAAGACTTCTGATCGTGCGTTCGGGATCATCATCAATGCATGGTATGCATTGGCCGGACTTCGGTGGCCGGATGCCGACAATCAGGTGAAGGCAATGATGCGAGTTTCTGAACCACATGAGACAAACACTCACGCCCCCCTCCAACGCCTACCTGTGCGCTTCATGACCGCGCTTGTGTCCGCAATTGTCGTCATGCTGCTCGGTGTGGCTGGGCTGGTGGCCAAGTGGAGCCCAGGTCGGCCCGCGCCGCTGGTGGATGACGCCGGACAGAAGATTCAGGGCAGTCTGTCCGAACGGGTTTTTGTGGAGATCAATGGTGTTCGGCAGGGCATGATCATTCAGAGCGCCGATCCTTCGAAACCGGTGCTCCTGTTCCTTCACGGCGGTCCCGGCATGCCGACGTTCTTTCTCAACACCAGCCATCCGACGGGCCTTGAGCAGGATTTCACCGTTGTGTGGTGGGAGCAGCGCGGCGCGGGCTTGTCTTTCACTGAAGACATTCCGGCGGAAAGCATGACCGTGGATCAGCTGATAGCCGACACGGTTGCAGTTTCAGATTACCTCAGAGACCGCTTCGGCCAAGACAAGATCTATCTGCTCGGTCATTCCTGGGGCAGCTTTCTTGGGATTCAGGTTGCAGCCGAAGCGCCTGATCGCTTTCATGCCTATATCGGCATGGGTCAGCTGTCCCACCAGTTGAGTTCAGAAGTCGCCGCCCATGCCTACCTGGTTGAGGCGTATCAGGCACGAGGCGACGCTGCTATGGTCCGCAAGCTTAAGTCTGCACCGGTCAGCTTGATGGACGGGACCTCCGACGCCTGGATGCGGCTGCGCGACAAGGCAATGCATGCAATAGGCGTTGGCACCACGCGCGACATGAAGTCGGTCATCTCGGGGATGTTCCTCCCCGTATGGAAATGCCGCGCCTATACTGTGAGAGAGAAGATCGCCGTCTGGCGCGGCAAGGCCTGGTCGCGAAGTATCTTGTGGGATGAGGTCCTGCGAACCGACTTGGCTGAGCGGGTCGGCCGACTTGAGATACCGGTGTATTTTTTCTTGGGCCGGTACGATTACACCACGAGCTACGACCTTGCGCGCGACTATTTCCTGAAGCTCGATGCGTCCGTGAAGGGGTTCTACACTTTCGAGCAATCGGCCCACAGCCCGCTATTTGAAGAACCCGAGCGGGCGCGCGAGATTCTTCGACGAGACGTTCTCGAGAAGCAAACAATTTTGTCGGATCCTATGCCGGGTTGACATAATGCACCGACCCCAAAGGATGGGCTTGCGCCAAGCAGTAGATCGAGAAAGTTCCCTATGCCGCAAACTATCGATGCCGTGTTTGCCCTGGATTTCCTGCGGCGCCTGCATACTGCGGCGAGCGACCGCGACCCGGACGCGGTAGCTGCACTGTGTGCCGACGATGTAGTTTGGGAAGACCCCGCTGCGCCGTGCACTTTGCACGGGCGAGAAGCGGTGCGTTCGTTCCATCGCGATGTCATGTTCGTAGCGTTGCCGGACACACGTATTGAATTGATCGAGGGTCCTTACCTGGCGCTAGACGGGTCCGGCGTGGCAGCGCGCACGCGCATTACGGGCACGATGACCGGGCCATTGAATCCGCCTGGCTTCGCACCGACCGGTGGCCATCTTGAGTTCGAGACCGCCGAGTTTTCGCGCTTCGATAAGGGCTTACTAGTTCATCACACCGTGGTGCTGAACATGCTGGATGTGGCTCGACAGATCGGCGCGGTACCAAAGGCTGGCTCCGTGACCGATCGCGTTGGCATTTGGATGCAGCATGTGTCGGCGTTTTGGGCGCGAGCGCGCCCAGCCTGAGGTTGCCACCTGCGAAGGCAGGTCTGATCATGCTGTCAGCGAGCGGCAGTTTAGGGCCAAGTCGGCTATGATGGTCATCGGCGGCGAGCGGCAGGGTCAATCGGTTCGTGTCGTTCGGCTGCCTCACCGCCGCCAGGCCGGAGATCGCCGGTGACCGCCATTCGCAGATGAGTATCCAACGGCCGGTTTCGGCGGACCACGAAGTATTGCGCGTGATGTCAACTACCTTGGCGCTGTTCAATTGCGACGCCCTATCTTACCTGTTCAGTGCATCACATGCTATCGAATTGCCGAGATCACAGGATTTCTGGGTAGCAGCCCGCCCTCCCGCGGTATCAACGGGACCGCCCTGACCAGCCCTCCGCATTGAGCCGAGAAACATGCAGGCCTGCCCGTCGTTTCCATCACAGGCTTTTCCGAAAGCGGCTCGAGCTGCGATTTTATCTTCTGATCCGCCCTGACCGTTGGCCGCCATGTAGCCGAAGGCACGGCAGGACCCAGCATTGTTGCGCCGTTCGCAGTCGAGTTCGCGATAATTGCGATACTTCGCCTCGTCGTAGCGATCCGTGTCCGGATCGCCCCAGTGATTGGCAGCCACTCCGCAGGCGAGCGTGTCGCCCAGGTCGCAAGCTTTCGTCGCGCTTACCCCAGCAAGAAACTCGTCTTGCGGCACTCCAAGACGCCCTTCAAAATAATAGAGTGACGCAAATCGACAGCCAAAGGCAGAGCCCAGATCGCAGGACTTCTCGCCCAACTTGAGCGCTAGTGTCTTAGACGCCTCGTCTTCGTTCTTCTCATAAACGCTTGCCATAAAATCGCAGGCTTCGGTGTCGCTTTCAAAACAAGCCTGCGTGAACTGCGGATAGGCATCATAAGATGCATCCGAATTGAGTTTGCGGAGCGCTTCGGTAAAGCGTGCGTGACCAGTCAGGCCGGTGAGCGGTGGCAGTTTTCCAGCAAAGGCCTTCTGGAGGGGCGAAGCGACGGGCCCGGTGGTGCAGCTGAGCTGCCGCTCAGCCCAGGACAGCATTTCTTCCGGATAGACTTTCGTATTCATTCGGCCGGACGTGTAACCTTCACCGACAGCTTTGAAGAGCTCTTTTGCGAGCTCCTTGTGTTTCTTGCCACCGCAGACGCCATCTTGTTCAAGGCAGACAGCGAGGGCCCATTTCGCATCCTGATTGGTGTCGACTGCGTCTTTTGACCGTTCCTCCCAGAGGAGAATTGAGTAGGCTTGCAGCGTACTGGTCGCGTGGGACGACTTGTTCTTGCTTTTCTGGCCGCCCGCCGTGTTGAAGTCCGACATGGCCTTTGCAAGCGCAGTGTCGAGGTCTGCGCCTGCCGGGCAGGCGGATTGGGCCATGGCAGGTCCTGACAAAGCAGAGACGGCGATCAGCAACGCCGCTAGGGCGGCGGAAATCAGTCGAAGCATTTCAGGCCTCCCGGTTCGGATGAAGTTATGGCCAGGCATGAAGTGCCGTCAATGATCCGTTTCGGTTAAGGTCCGTCCCTGTTCGCCTCGTACGAGATAATCCGCATGCGCGCGGGCCCCGGCTTCCGGTGCCTCGGGATCAGGCGCGAGGGCAGGGGAGCTTTCAGCTCCGCTGATCTCATCGCGGCCAGCAGCGTCGCGGGCAAGGTAGCGGGTATGCGCTTTCAAAGCCGCGCCGCCGCCGCCTCCATGATTGAAGTAGTGTATCTTGACTGCCGCACGCTGGCGGAGGTCGTAGACCCCGTCGCCTCGTCCCGCAGCCTTCGCGTGGCGCATCACTGGCGCGCGGCGGTCGAGGCGGCGTGAGAGGGGTGTAAGGGAAGAATTTCCAGATCTTCCGCCATCTCCCCTGCGCGCACTGCCTGCAAGCTGGCCGTCGAGCCGGTCCGTCTCGACCGGTCTCATCAGCCGCGAGGTCTTCATCGCCGAAATGTTTTGGCCACTCGCGGCACGCGCGAGTTTCGACAAGCTCAGCAGGCGGTCAATCTTGCTATCGGACATCTGCGACTCGCATCATCTTATCCAAAATCGGAAGAGCGGCACACGGATCTAATCGCAGGCTGTGGAACGGCCTGCGGCGCAGGCTGCGGCCTGCAAAAATCTCCGCGCCGACAGGCGTCTCGCGCGGCCCGGGGGCCGCGCCTTTATCTTGCCCTCCCTTACTTTTCCGCTGCTCCATAACGAGGAGACTACCATCGCCGGGATTTCAGCGATTCCAGTTTCATTCGATGGGCGAAGAAGATCAGTCGCCTGATCAGCGAAGCGGGCGCCAGGGACCGATGAGATCAGCGCTCTCTGAGATGCCCCAGTAGCGTCCGTCAAAGCTGCCCGGATGATCGCCGAGGAGAAATACCTCGCCAGCATCTAGCGTCACGCAGCCGTTCCATGAGGGCAGGGGATTGCCAGCCTCGTCGACGTTCGCGCGCTCGGCAACCGGATCACCATTTAGCGAGATTGCGCTGCCTTCGGCGCAGACCATGTCGCCCTCCATCGCTGCTATGCGCTTCAGGAACCGGTCACCCGCATCGACGAAATCCCGCTTCGCAGCATAGTTCGGCGCAGCATTCACCGAGCGGATGGTGACAACCGATCCGCGCACCAGTTCGGAGCCGCCCCGGACATAGAAGCCTTTGGGGATCGAGTCTGACGGGTTGTAGAGGATCAGGTCGTGGGGCCGAAACACGGCCAGACCGATCCCGGCCAGCAGGCCAGCCAGGACGAGCACTTTCGCGCGACAGGAGAGCTTTGGCGCAGGCATCGCTGCGTTAACACGCAAGTCCTGCGCCATCTCAAATGCAGGAAGCCGCCCCGGAGGATTCTCCGGGGCGGCTCAGTTCAGGCTGTGGAAGGAGCTATTCCTTCGGGTTCCAGAGGATGACGTGGCGGCCTTTCTTGCCTTTGACCGGCGCTAGGTTCGCGAAGATCTTGCGGGGTCCGATCTGCGGATCCGCGAGCGTGATCGAGAGGTATTCTCGCCCTGAAGCCTTCGCTTTGCGCATCCAGCCGCCGCCGATTTCGGTCGAGGTCTCGCCGGCGAAGATGCGGTAGTCCGGCTGGCCTTCGGCGCCTTTTTCCGCGTTCTTCTCGATGCGGATCGCTGCCGAGAGGTTCATCATTGCGAGCGTGCCTTCAAAACCGGCTTTGGTTTCAGTGACATATCCAAGTGCGTTTGCCATGGGGGTCTCCTTTTCGTTTCCTTGGCTGTCTTTCGGGAACCCTTTGTTCCCGTCGACGCCGGA
>Ga0163154_10004258_pt1 | contig 18939 bp, 14 predicted proteins | sample OliLakLV19MP9P1_FD_148649 | JGI IMG/M metagenome (GOLD analysis project Ga0163154, IMG submission 148649) | Freshwater microbial mat bacterial communities from Lake Vanda, McMurdo Dry Valleys, Antarctica - Oligotrophic Lake LV.19.MP9.P1 | ecosystem: Environmental > Aquatic > Freshwater > Lake >...
GCGCTGCTCGATCGGCCCGAGCACCTCGATCGGATCCGGTCCCGAGAACGCGCCGCTCGGGCCTCGATCGAGCAGCGCAGTGCGACCGTTCGTGTCGATCTCGCCCTTGAACGTGAACGGTTGAACGAGCGCGCCGGTCGGCACGGCGAGCTCGAAGGTGCCACCCTCGACAGCCACCTCGCGCAGCGGAGGAGTGGCCTCGGACCTGTGGACGTAGAGGTGTAGTCGGCCCGACTGGGACGTGTGCTCGATCCCTTGCGCGTCCACGATCACGACACGCCCATGCACAGGGATCAGCGCGTTCGTAACGGGTTCGATCGACGGTTCCGCGACGGCGAGCGCCTCGATCGGCGCGCGCTCAGCGACGCCGTCGGCGGCCTGCACCTCCGTGGTCGCGTCGACTAATGTTGTCTCGGGCAGGACGACCAATGCGGGGCGCACGACGCGCGGCGCGTCGCCGTCGAAATCGACCCTCAGGACAAGACCGATGAGCACGAGGGCGCCCACGGCGCCGATCCAGGCTTTGGACATGAAGAGGGCTCCGATGAGCGGAAAGGTGGTCGCGCTGACTGTCATTGGCAACGCGCTCGATGGAGCCAACTCGAGACCCGGCGGCCTGGTGACTACGGCCAGCGCCGTGCACCACGCGCTGCGCTCGCCGCTGTGCGTGCCGTCGAGCTCCTTGCGCATGCGCGCGAGCCCGCGCCGCACGCAAGTTCGCAGCGTTTCGAGCGGCAGGCCGGCGCGCTCTGCGATCTCCGCGACCGTCAAGCCTTCGAAGTAGTGTAGGTGGAGCGCAGTGCGGTACGGCTCGGGCAGCGCCGTGAGCGCGGCGACGACACGCTGCGTCAGCTCGAGCCGCTCCGCGACCTGAGCGGGTGACGGCAATGAATCCGCGAGCTCGCTCGCTGCGCGCACTTCGCCGCGTCGAGCCACGGCGCGCCGCCGATCCCGCGAGAGGTTGCGCAGCGTCGTCGACAACCACGCACCCGGCCGGCGCAATGCCGCGCCGGCGCCATCCGCCTCGAAGCGTTGCGCGCGCAACCAAGTCTCCTGCACTGCGTCCTCGGCCGCGTGATCGTCGGCGATCAACGCCCTCGCCAGGGCGCGCAGCGCCTCGAACTCGCGGATCCAGGCGGCGCTCGGGGTCTCGATGGGCTCCATCGTAGGACCTGCACGACGAGCGGGGGCGCAGGCCGGGTTCAACTTTCGCGCAGGTTGTGTCGATCGCGGTCGACGCCGAGAGGCGCCGGGGGGCCCTGGTGAGCATCCAAGGAGCTGGCGCGGCCCGAGCGGGAGCGGCGCGTTCGAGAAGCGTCGTCCCTCGAGCCCGTGAGGGCGGGTTGGTGCCTAAGGAGATCGGCCTCTCTGGTCGATACAGCGGGTTCGAGCCCGAGTCACGATCACCCCGCGCGCGATGGACGCCCAGACCCTCACGAACACCCTCCCCGCCGCTGCGGAGGCCGCCCAGCCCGTGCTCGACTCCGGCGGCACCGCGTGGCTACTCGTCAGCTCGGCGCTCGTGCTCGTGATGGTGCCCGGGCTCGCGTTGTTCTACGCCGGCATGGTTCGGCGCAAGAACGTGCTCTCGACGATGATGCACTCGTTCGTCGCGATGTGCGTGATCGGCGTGCAGTGGGTCCTCTTCGGCTACTGCCTCGCGTTCGGCGAGAGCCAGGGCGGCTGGATCGGGTGGGACCCGAAGCTGCTCGGGCTGCACGGCATCGACTGGCACTCGACGCTGGGGGACAAGCAGATCCCCGAGCTCGTGTTCGTCATGTTCCAGGGCAAGTTCGCGATCATCACGCCGGCGCTGATCGCCGGCGCGGTGGCGGAGCGCATCAAGCTCTCGTCGTACGTGCTGTTCATCCTCGCGTGGTCGACGTTCGTGTACTGCCCGCTCGCGCACTGGGTGTGGTCGCCGGAGGGGTGGCTCTTCCAGAAGGGCGTGCTCGACTTCGCGGGCGGCACGGTCGTGCACATCTCGGCGGGCTTTTCTGCGCTCGTGCTGGCGTGGCTCGTCGGGCCGCGGCGTGACTATCGACCAGGCATCGACCGCGCGGGTTACGCGATCCTGCCACACAACCTGACGATGACGCTGCTGGGCGCGGGGCTCCTCTGGTTCGGCTGGTTCGGTTTCAACGCGGGCTCGGCCGTCGCGGTCGAGTTCCCCGTCGCCGGCTTCACCGCGGGCCTCGCGTTCACGACGACGCAGACCGCCGCCGCGGCGGGCGGCCTCGCGTGGCTCGCGATCGAGTGGTTCCACCACGGCAAGGCGACGAGCCTCGGCCTCGCCTCGGGCGTCGTCGCGGGCCTCGTGGCGATCACCCCCGCGGCCGGCCACGTCGAGCCGTGGAGCGCGATCGTGCTGGGCGTCGTCGCTTCGTTCGTGTGCTTCGTCGCGGTGCGCGCGAAGTCGCGCCTCGGTTACGACGACACACTCGATGCGTTCGGGGTGCATGGCATCGGTGGCCTCGTCGGAGCGCTGCTGACAGGCGTGTTCTGCGTCTCGCACACGGCGCACCCGGGGCTCTTGTACGGCGGCGGGTTCACGCAACTCGGCCTGCAGGCGCTGGGTTGCGCCGCTGGGATCGTGTACGCGGTCATCGGCACGCTGCTCATCGGCGGGCTCTTGAAGGTCACGCGTGGCCTGCGCGTCTCCGACGTCGAAGAGCGCAATGGCCTCGACATCACGCTCCATGGTGAGCGCGGTTACCACCACGAGTTCGCGGGTTGAGGCCCTGAGGGAGACTCTGAGGCAAGACGATGAAGCTGATCCTCGCTGTGATCCGACCCGAGCGCCTCGAGCCCGTGCAGGAGGCCTTGTGCAAGGTGCTCGACGAGCACGACAACTACCGGCTGACCGTGCAGCCCGTCGAGGGTCACGGCGCACAGCAAGGTGAGATCGAGTTCTTCCGCGGCCAGCCCGTGCGCCCGCGCCTCATCCAGAAGCTGCAGGTGACACTGGCGGTCAACGACCCCTACGTGGATGTGGCGGTCGATGCCATTCTGCAGGCGGCGCGCACGGGTGCGGTCGGCGACGGGAAGGTCTTCGTGCTGCCGCTGGACGACTGCATTCGGATTCGCACGGGCGAGCGCGGCGCGGCCGCGATCTGAACGCGACGGGGCGCGGCACGACGTGACCCGGAGTACGCACTCTCGGGGCACGGGTTCGGCGGGGCCCGTCGTGGGGGGCGCGCAAGCCGGCGCCGACCCACAGCCATGTGAAGGCGGATACTTGGCGGCAACGGCGGATGCGACGGAACTCTTACCTATGGGTTTCGGGGTCTTTTCGCGAGACCCCCACTCTCCTTCGTTTCGGAACACTCTCGCAACCAAGTCCTTCAAGTACACCCTCCTCGCCGCACTCGCCCTCGCAGGCAGCGCCTTCGCTCAAGGCGTCGGCACGAATTACTGCACACGGAGCTCTCGCTCCATCGAGAGCGTGAGCCCCGTCTGCCATTCTCCGGGCTGCGGTTACTTCGGCGGCTTCTTGCCGAATACACCCTTCAAGAGGTCCTTCGCGCCCTCCTCGACGCCCTTGGCCGCGTCACCGCCGAGCGCCTCCGGCAGTTTGAGCCCGGACTTCTCCTGGATGCCCTTCAATTGGTCGCCGAGCGCACCGTCGAGGTGTTTGTCGAGTTCGCTCTGGAGCCGGTTCGAGAGCTCCGCTTTGCCCGCATCCTTTAGCGCCTTGGTCAGCGCGCCGCTGTCGAACTTCACGACGAGCGCGTCGAGCGGCCCCGATAACCCGATCGGCAGCGTGAACGCGTCGACCGTCGTCGGCTGCATGCCCTGCACGGCAAACGTCGTCCCGCGGAACGTTGCGCGCAGCGGCAGATCCAGCACACCGATCGCGCCGTTCGCCCAGCCGCCGTCGAGCTCGAGGTCGAGCGTGCCGCCGGACATCGGCGCCTTTCCGCTGAGCTTCAGCAGCCCGAGCGCGTCGTCGACGGCGAGGCCCTTCCAGTGCATACGTAGGCCGCCGTTGCCGCCCGCCTTCGACGCTGGCGCGAGGTCGACGTGGAAGCCGAGCGTGCCATCACGTGAGGTGACCGTCAGCTTCGGCGCCCCATCCAGGAGCCACGGCTGCGTCGAGAGGTTCGTGCCACGCACGTCGAGGAGCTGGCCCGGGAGCCATTCCGCGACGAGGCCATCCACGACGAGCTCCGACAGCGTCAACGTCGGCGCCTCGTCGACGAGGTGACCGGCTTCGACGTTGTACCAACCGGCCTGGCGCGCCTTGCGGGCGGCGCGTTCGGAGTAGTCCTCGTCTCCCGGCTCTGGCTTGTCGCCGGCGACCTTCTCGAGCATGCGCTTCGCCTGCTCGAGCCGGCCCTTCCACAGCTCGGCCTCGGCGAGCACTTCGTCGAGCGACCACAGGCCGTCGTCCTCGCCGGGCTTCGGCCCCTCGGGCGCGGGCTCCGTCGGCAACGTCGGCTTCAGCGTGCCGGGCGTCGTGCGCGCTGCGCCGCTCCGCGCGCCCGACACGACGAGCTTCGCCATGTGCACACGGCGCTTCAGGATGTCGACCTGGTCGAAGTCGGCGGCGAGTTCGTCCGCGCGGAAGAGGTCCTGCGCGAGCGCCTCGGGATCGGCGAGCGCGAGTGACTCGAGGCCAAAGCGCCCAGCGCCGATATCGAGCGTCACCGCGCCGACATCCGCGGTGGCTCCGTTGACCTGCTCGAGGCGCAGCGCGAGGCTGTCCTTTGCCCAGGTGCGCGTGAGATAACCGTGGCCGAGCCACAGGCCCGCGCCGAGCACCGCGACGATCACGACGCCGAGCACACGGATCGGATTGCCGACCTTCTTCGCGAGGATGTCGTCCCACGTGCCCTTCGCTCGGCCGCCGAAGAAGACCCACGTCAGCGCCTTCGCCCAGCCCTTGCCAGCGAGCTCGTTCAGCTTCGACGGGTTGTTCGCGGATGCGGCCATGCGGCGTTGGAAGGCGCGCACCGACCGCGCGAGCACGAGGCCCAGCACGAGGCCCGCCACGAACCCCAACGCTTGCCCACCCGCGACCGCGTAGTAGGACAGCCCGCACCACGCGAAGATCGGCGCGTTGACGATGACGCGCGCGAGGCCCGTCGCAGGGCCGTCGAGCAGGAACTGCCCGACCTCGAACGATACGGGCGCTGCGATCAACGAGAGGAGCTTCGCGGGCCCAGCGACGAGCAACGCGAGCCCGAGGTTCGCGTTGATGACGAGCAGCGACCCGACGAGCAGCGCGTAGAGCCCAGGCGCCTGCCGCACCTCGGGCGCGAACCCGAGCATGCCTCCGAGCACGCACGCGGCGACGATCTGGAACGGGGTCGCCTTCCCACGCAGGAGGGCACCGAGCTTACGGGTGATCATGGCGCGGACTCTATCCGACGTGGGGTGTGTAGCGCCCGAGCTTCGCGGCCGCCACGATGTGCGTCCGCGAGATGAAGCGTCCACCGTCCGCCCTCTGGCTCGTGCACAAGCCCATCGGGGCGACGAGCGCGTCGCTCGTCGACGAGCTCCGCCGCGAGCTCGCCGGGGACCGTCCTTTGAAGGTCTCGCACGGTGGCGTACTCGATCCGTTCGCGGAGGGCCTCGTCATCCTGCTCGTCGGCGCGGCGAACAAGCTGTTCGAGCGTTTGCACGAGGTCCCAAAGGTCTATCGCGCCGAGGTCGTGTGGGGCGTCGAGACGGACACGTGCGACGCCGGCGGGCAGCGCGTGTCGATGACTGGCGCGGCACACGTGGCGCCCACGCCAGCCGCGCTGGAGGCCGCGCTCGGCCCGTTTCTCGGCTGGACCGAGCAAGTCCCACCGAACACGAGCAATAAGTGGGTAGACGGCGAGCGCGCCTACGTACGCGCGCACCGGGGCGAGCAGTTCACGCTCCCCGCGCAGCAGGTGTACTGCCACGCGGCGCGCTGGCTGACACACGACCTGCCGCGCGCCAGCACGCTCGAGGTCTCGGTGCGCGGCGGTTTCTACGTGCGCAGTCTCGCGCGCGACCTCGGGCGGGCGCTGGGCTGTGGCGCGCACCTCGCGCAGCTCGCGCGCACGACGGTCGGGCCGTGGTCCGTGCCGCGTCCGGGCGAGCCGGTGCAGCTCACCGGCGCCGACGTCCTGCCGTGGCTGCCGTCGCTCGAACTCACGGACGACGAATGGGGCCGCGTGCGGCGCGGGGCAGCCCTGCCGACGCGCGCGCCACACCCTCCGACGTGGCCCATGCCCCTTGGCTTCCCGGGCGCGCCGTGGCTGCGCGCGCTGCGCAACGGGCGGTTGGTGGCGGTCCAGGGGGACGCCGCGCCGGTGCTGCTGCCGGGCGGGGTCTGAGCACTCTTCGCGCGCCTCGTGACTTCGGACGTGACGGCGCCGGTTTGGCCCGGTTGGTACGAATGAGCGCTGGGGTTCGTCCGTAGAAGACCCTAACGCTGCCATGGAAGTCCTCGTGTACCTCGTCCTCGGCCTGTCGATCTGGATCCTCGTCCCGAGCGAGCGGGCGACGATTCTCGAGCGCGCGGCCGAGCGGAGCGCGCAGGGAGAAGGGCGCCCAGCGACCACTGAGGACGCCGAAGAGGCCCATCCCGAGCGCGCGCTGGAGACCCGCGACCGTTGACCACGGCCCCTGCGCGGGGTCCCCATCCCGGCCAGGATTGATGCCGCGATTGGTGTAGGTTATGGCTCACGGATGCCGACTCAGTCGGTGTCCTGGTCCAGTACGCACCTCCGCGCATGAAGCTCTCGACGCGCATCCTGCTCGCCTTCGGCCTTTTCCTGGGCGGGGTCACATTCCTGCATGGGGGGCTGAACCACGGCTGGTTCGCCGATCGTTCGCGCCCTCGTCTCGCGGTGGCACACCTGCCGGTGACATGACACCTGACGTGCCCGGTCACCAGTTGGGTGACCGAACACTCGGCGTCCGGGACGCTCTTCGCGTCGAAGCGCTACACGAACTTCCCCTCGATGGTGGAGGACATGCAAGCGGGCAACTTGCACGCGAGTTTCCTCCTCGCGCCGCTCGCCATGGTGCTCGCGCGGGAGGGCACGAAGCCGGTCAAGATCGTGCACCTCGGCCACCGCGACGGAACGTGCATCGTCGTCGGCAAGGATTCGCCGTACCACACGTTCGCTGACCTGCGCGGGACGCGCATCGCGATTCCGCACCGCTTTGCGAACCAGCGCATCCTCATCGAGCGGTTGAAGGAGCAAGCGGGCTTCACCGACGGCGACGTCACATTGATCGACTTTCCACCGCCCGAGATGCCCGCGGGTCTGAAGGCCGGACAGTTCGAGGCCTACATCGTGGGCGAACCGCACGCCGCGCGCGCCGAGCTCGAGGACTTCGGCCGCATCCTCTATTACACGAAGGACATCTGGCCGAACTTCATCTCGTGCGTCCTCGTCGTCACGCAGGAGCTGATCGACACGCAGCCCGAGCTCGTGCAAGAGCTCGTCTCGGGCATCACCGCCTCCGGCGAATGGATCGACCAGGGGCCAGAGGACAAGCTCATGGCAGGGATCTACCTCGAAGGCGAAGCGCTGCCCGAGGGATGGAGCGGCTCGACCGTCGAAGGCGCGCTGCCGAGCACGATCGTCCTTCCGAGCGAATTTGGCGTCTCGCCGCGGATGCAGGCCGCGCAGATCGGCGGGCTCTATTACGGCCAAGCGCCGGCGCTGCTCAAGTACGTGCTGTCGAAGCCACCCGACCGCGTCAAGTACACCGACCTCATGCTGAACCGCGAGGAATTCGCGGAGATCCAGCGTTACGCCGAGCGCCTCGGCTTCTTCTCGAAGCGCCCCGTGACCCCCGAGGACCCGTTCGGGTTCGACGACTACTGCGACAACCGCTTCGAGCTCGGCACGCACCGCACGATGCCGCTGCGGTCGGCGTCGGTCACGACGACGGGAGACCAGCGATGAGCGCGAGCGCATTGCCCGCGACCTGGCCGCGCAAGCTCGTGCTCGGCGCCCTCGGCTTCGCCGTCTTCCTCGCGCTTTGGCAGGTCGCGACGTGGGGCAACGACATCACGGACGTGCCGGGACCCGTGCTGACGCTGAAAGGTCTGGTGGAGCTCGCGACCGCGGGTGTCCTGTGGAGAAACATAATCGCCTCGGTGTTCCGCGTCGCGTGGGGCTTCTGCCTCGCGGCCGCCGTCGGGATCCCTCTCGGGGTGCTCATGGGCTGGAACCGTGACGTCGCGCTCTTCTCGAACCCGATGATCCAGATGCTGCGGCCGATCTCACCGATCGCGTGGATCCCGTTCGCGGTCGTGATCTTTGGCGGCGCGAACTTCGAGCTCAGGGGGCGCGTCCTGTTCGACGCGTCCGACTCGTCCGCGATCTTCTTGATCTTCCTCGCCAGCTTCTTCCCGATCGTCACCGCGACGACCTCGGCGGTGCGCTCGATCGAGCTGAAGTATCTACGTTCCGCCGCGAATTTTGGCGTTCGCGGCCTCGGCCTCTTTCGGCGCGTGATCTTGCCGGCGGCGATGCCGCAGATCCTGACCGGACTGCGCCTCGCGCTCGGCATCGCATGGGTCGTGATCGTCGCCGCCGAGATGCTGGGCGTGACGAGCGGCCTCGGGTTCCAGGTCAACGACTCGCGCAACAATCTGCGCATGGACTACGTCTCGGCGGCGATGGTCGTGATCGGCGTCGTGGGGCTCCTCTTGGACACGGCCATGTCGAACCTCGAAGCGTCGGCGCTCGCGCGCCGAGGGATGTCGCGTCGATGAGCGCATTGCCTGCGCGCCGCGCGAAGATCGAGGTCAAGAGCGTCCACAAGACGTTCTCGACCGAGAAGGGCGCCGTACACGTCCTCGACGAGGTGAACCTCACCGTGCGCGAGGGTGAGTTCCTGGCGATCGTCGGCCCGTCGGGCTGTGGGAAGTCGACGCTGCTCAATTGCATGGCGGGTTTCGAGCGCATCACGAGCGGCTCGATCACGATCGACGGCAAGGAGGTCGACCACCCCGACCCGAAGCGCGTCTTCGTGTTCCAGGAGACCGGAATCTTCCCGTGGTACAGCGTCTGGGACAACGTGGGCTTTGGCCTCAACGGCATGCCGTTCGACGCCAAGCACGAGCACGTGATGAAGTTCATCCACCTCGTAGGCCTCGAGGGCTTCGAGCGCGCGTTCCCCGCTGAGCTGTCCGGGGGCATGAAGCAGCGCGTCGAGTTCGCGCGCGCGCTGGCCGTCGAGCCCGATGTGCTGTACCTGGACGAGCCGTTCGGAGCGCTCGATGCATTCACGCGCATCGAGATGCGGCGCGAGATCGTGCGCATCTGGCGCGAGACCGGGAAGACCTGCATCCTCGTCACGCACGACGTGTCGGAGGCGCTCGAGCTCGCGGACCGCGTCGCGATCATGACACGCCGCCCGGCGACGTTGCACTCCGTGCTGAACGTCGACATGCCGCGGCCCCGCGACTCGGACGACCCGCCCTTCCGGGCGATGAAGGACGAGATCTTCAAAGTGCTGGGCGTCGAGCGGCGGGTGTAGGCGGCGATCCGCGGCGTCAACGGACCGGGATCGGCCGAGCGTCGCGCAGCACTCCCATAAATTTTCCGGGAGAGCGAGGCGCGGCCGCTCCACCGGTGCGCGAGTTGGGTAACCTCGTACGCAACCACCCCCGGAGACCACCCCATGCGCACCGCGCTCGTCCTTGCGCTGCTCGTCCTCGCGCCGCAGTTGTCCGCCGCCAGTCAAAAGGCGCGCGACAAGCAGCCCAACGACCCGAAGTATGGCGCCGATGTCGTGCACCTCCTCGACCGGTTCGAGGCCGAGGCCGGCGAGCTCCTGAAGCTGAAAGGGATCGCTTGGGCCGCGGTGCGCAGGGAGTTCACGCAGGCCGCCAAGGACGTCGCGTCCGATCAGGAGCACGTCGAGCTGTGCGCGCGCCTCGTCGCGCGCCTGCAGGACGGGCACGCGGGCTTCACACGGGTCGACGTCGACATGCAGGGCCGCGCGCCCGATGAGACTTACGGCTGCGGCCTGGAGCTCGTCGAGGTGGGCTCGAAGCTGTTTGTCAAGCGCGCCTTCGGCAGCGCCGCTGCGAGCGGCGTCGACGCGGGCTCGGAGGTCGTCAAGATCGACGGCCAGAAGGCGGACAAGTGGTTCGAGTCCGCGGTCGCGAAGCTCCGCGACACCAAGGGCTTCTCGACGACCCACGCCGCGCGCTGGGCCGCGTGCACATGGGGCCTGACGGGGCCCGCCGGCGAGCGCCTCGAGCTCGAGCTGAAGAAGCCCAAGGGCGGCGCCAAGAAGGCGACGCTGATGTTCGCAAGGACGGCGGCGAGGGTCGCCTCGTCGGGCCCGTTGTCTTCCCCGAGGGCCTCACGACGCTCGGGCGCGAGATCGCATGGGCGAAGCTACCCAGCGGGCACGGTTATGTGTGGATCGGGCGTGTGCCCGAGGACCTGACCGCGCTCGTCGATCAGGCGCTCGCCGGGCTCGGCGATGTGCCAGGCATCGTGCTGGACTTCCGCGCGAATCGTGGCGGCGGGTACGACCGGGATCAATTACTCGGGCGCTTCGTGCCGCCGGGCGAGACGTTCGGCGCCGAGGCGAGCGCGGGCCCGAATCCCTACGGCGGGCCGCTCGTGCTGCTCGCGGACGCCGCGACGATCTCGGCCGGCGAGACGATCGTCGGCGAGCTGGCCGAGGAGGGCCGCGCGTACCTCATCGGTCCAGGTCCGACACATGGCGCGTCGGGTTCGAAGATGCTCGTCGAGCCGCCCAGCAAGCTGTTCGAGGTGCGCATCGTCGTCGCTAGCAACAAGCAGCGCTTCAACGGCGGCCGCGGCGTCGAGGGGATCGGGATCCCGCCGCACGAGGTCGTCGTGTACGACCCGAAGCAGCTCGCCGCGGGCGTCGACCCGTGCATCGCGCGGGCGGTCGAGCTCTTGGCGAAGCCGCTGCCGAAGGCCCACGTGCGCTACGTGCCGCCCGCGTCGCGTTGAGCGATCCCTGCGCGCCCGCCATGCGCACGCAAACGCTCTCGATCCTGATCTCCGACCTCCAGGGGTACACGGAGCGTCAGGCGCGCTCGTCGCGCGCGGCGATCGCCGCGGACCTCGAGCGCTACGCCGCGCTCCTGCGCGCGATCTTCGCCGCGTTCGACGGTGAGCTCGTGAAGTCGATGGGGGAGGCGTTCCTGGTTTGCTTCGACAGCCCCACGAACGCTGTCCTGGCAGCCATCCAGGTGCAGAAGCGCCTGGAGCTGCACAACCAGGCGTTGCCCGAGGGCGAGGCCCCGATGCGCGTGCGCATCGGCATTGCGACGGGCGAGGTCTCGCGGGACGACGCGGGTGACGTCTTCGGCGACCCCGTCAATCTCGCTGCGCGGCTGCAGTCCAGCGCGGACTCGTCCGCCATCTGGTTGGCCGAGACGACGTTCCTGTCGATGAACAAGAACGAGGTGCAGGCCCTCGAGGTCGGCGCGCGTGTGTTCAAGGGCGTGCCGGGCGAGGTCAAGGTCTACCGCGTGCTGGACACGTGCATCGCGTCCGCGCGGGCCCTGACCGAGGCCGATTTGGAGCGCCGCTTGACGCCGCTAAAGCGCGACGCGACGCGTAGCCGGCGCGTCGCGTTCACCGCGCTCGCGGTCGCGTTGGGCGTCGCGTCGGCCGTCGCGGCGGCCTTTTTCTTCGTCCAGGGTCCACGCGACGAGCTCAGCGCCGAAACGCGCTTCGGCGCGGACATGCACGACGTCGCCAGCGGAGACGCCTGGATGGACGAGCTGGCGACGCAGGTCTACGACGCGGATGAAGGCGAGCTGCAGCGCCTCTATCGCGAGGAGACGATCGAGGCCCACCTGCAGCGCGCGCGGCCGGCGCTGCGTGGGCGCCCGTCGTTTGTCCGCGCTCGGCTCGTGTGGGACATGGCCTCCGCGCCCTTGCAGGACGGCCTCGCGGAGGCCGTCCAGGAGAGCGTCGCCCGCCACGCGTTGTTGCGCGCGGACCCGCGCTTCATGAAGCTGCTGCGCGACACGGTCGACTACGCGCTGCGCGACGAGGAGCGCCACGCGGCCTACCAGCGCGCGCTGGCGGCGGCCGAGGTGCGTCGACCGCTGCGTTGCGGCGCTCAGATCTTGAACGCTGGGTCGCGCAGCGTCCCGACGACGGCGCCGATGAGGGCGGAGAGGCCGGGCGCCATGACCGGCGCGATCGGTCCGCCCATCCATGCTGCCGCCGCGATTCCGAAGACGAGGCCAGCGATCACCCACACGAACACGCCTTCCCCGAGGCGATGCACGACCCACCCGAGCGCGAGGCCCAGCGCCAACGCGGCCAGGAGCGGCTTGGGCGCGAAGCCCGTGAACATGAGCTGGACGCCCAGCGCGTGCAACGCCGACGCGCGCAGCGTGTCCCGCAGCAGGCAGAGCTCGACCCCTTGGATCCGCGCATCGAGCGCCTCCTCGTCGGCGAGCCTCTGACGGCGCAGGAGCTCGTGCTCCGGCGGCTTCGTCAGCCACTCGGGGATGATGGCACGCAGGTGTCTCTCTTGATCTGAGCGCGGGACATCGACCATCGCTCCGAGCCATCGGCCAAACTACATCAGGCACCGGAGCCCCAGCCCGGGACGGCGCGCTCGAATCGCGCGGGAAGCCTGCATTTTCGCGGGAAGCTCGCACCGTCGGGGCTGCGCCGCGTTCTCGGGCAATTCCTGCACCCTCGCTGGCACGCCCGGTGTCTCACTGGATGACGCCCCGCCATGTCCCAGCCCCCGCTCGACCTCCCGGACCTCGCGCGCCAGCACCGGCGCTTGCAGCGCCTCGTCGTGGCGCTCGTCGGTGACGAGCACGGCGCCGAGGACGTTGTGCAGGACGCGTGGCTGCGTGCCTTGCAGCACGGACCGCGCGAGCCGCGGGCGCTCGGCGCGTGGCTCGGTACGGTGACTCGGCGGCTCGCGTCGAACGTGCGCCGCGGCCAGCGGCGACGTCATGAGCGCGAGGAGGACGCCGCGCGCGCGGAGGCGCTGCCGTCGTCCCAGGAGATCGCGCCGCGGCTCGAGCTCGAGGCGCGTGTGCTGGCGCTCGTCGACGCGCTCGAGGAGCCGCATCGGACTGTGTTGCGCGACCGCTACCTGGGTGAGCTCACGCCGATGGAAATCGCGCGCCGCGACGGGGTGCCGCTGGACACCGTGAAGGCGCGCCTCGCGCGGGCACGTGCGGAGCTGCGTGCGAAGCTCGAGCGCGCGGGGTTCGGGCGCGACGTCCACTGGACCGCGGCCATCGCGCCGTTGCTCGTCGCGCGTGATGCGTGGCACCTCGTACCCGCGGCCGAGGCGGCGAACCTGACTGCCTCGCTCACGCCGCTCTCGGGCGCAACGGCGCTGGGTTTACCCGAGTTGGGCGCGTCGGCGCTCGGGAGCGCATTTGTCATGAAGAAGCTGATTCTCGCCGGAGTCGCCCTCGTCGTCGGGCTGGCAACCTGGAGGGTGCTCCAACCGCCCAGCACCGCTCTTGTCGAGCGACCGCTTGTATCCGCGGACGGGGCCGCGCCGAGCGCCGCGCTCGTGCCGGCTGCAATGGATCTGGACGACGCGGAGCGCGCGCCACTCGCGGATTCCGCGCCATTCGGAGCCCGCTCGGCTAGCCCGACACCCGTGGCCGGGAGCGCTCCCGTTTGGATCGTCCAAGGCCGCGCGCGACGCGCAGGGAGCGGCGGCGCGGCGCCCTTTGCGGGGCTCGAGATCGAGCTCGCGCTCTACGACGGCTATACACCAGAGGGCGAGCCGTGGCACCGCGCGACCGTCGTCTCCGGCGCGGATGGCTCGTTCTCGCTGGCGCTCGACGATCCGTTGCGCACGGTGGTGTTGACGGTGAAGGCCGAGGACAACGGCGAGCGCGCTGTCGTAACGTACGGGCCGTACGTCTCCGTGCGCGACGAAGCGCCGCCAGGCCCTGTCGACGCGCTCGTCTTCCCGCGCGACGCGCGCATCGTCGGGCGCGTGCTGGACGAGCGCGACCAACCCGTGCACGCGTGTCGCGTCGCCGGTTTGTACGGGGCCGCCGAGACGGACCACGCGGGTTGCTACGAGCTGACGATCGCCTCCAGCGCGTGGGGCGGGCTGACCGCGACGGCCTCGGGATTTGGCGAAGAGCTGAAGGAATTCGAGGGTCTCCAGCTCGGCAGCGAGACCACGGTCGACTTCGTGCTGCGACCCGGCGGGGTATTCGAAGGCATCGTGCGCGACGAGCAAGGCATTCCGCTCGCAGGTGTCCAAGTTGCGACGATGTCGATGTCGCGCCGCAGCGTCACGACGGACCGATCAGGGCGGTACAAGCTCGACTGGCTACGCCTCGTCGAAGGCGACTGGGTCAGCATCACGGTGGAGGCTGAGGGTTACGTGCGTATCCACTATGGATTCGAGATCCCGGCCGACACGGCGCAATTCACTCATGACTTCGTGCTGGAGCGCGGCGCCGTGGTCAGCGGGCGTGTCGTCGATCCGGCTGGAACGCCCGTGCGCGGCGCGCGCGTCTGGTTGGGCTACGGACGGCACGCATGGAATCTCTGTGAGGGTCACGCTGACGATCAAGGTCGGTTCGTGTTCCAGCATGCGCCGGTGGGGGCCAGCCTCATGGGCGCCGAGAAGGCGGGCTTCGCTGGCGCGTCCATCACCGTCGAGGTGTCCCGCGACGATGGCGCGCGCGACCTCGTCATCGCGCTCGGGCGCACGCGCATACTCCGCGGGACGGTCCAGGACGAGCACGGTGAGCCGCTCGCGGGGGTGTCGGTCTCGGCGCGCAGTGGCCAAGAGTACGTGGGGGAGCGCGGGCTTTCGGATGCGTCGGGCGCCTTCGAGGTCGTCGACCTCCCGGCCGGCCGGTTGACGATCGAGGCGTTCGCCCGCGGACTCGTGCGCACAGAATTGCAACTCACGGAGGATCAAACCGAGGTCGACGTCAGCATGCGGCGCGCGGGAGCGCTGCGCGGCCGCGTCGTCGACGCGTCGACGGGCGAGCCCGTTCCTTTTTTCACCGTGCGTTTTGTGCGGCCCGACGACCTCACGGTGCAGCCGATGGTGTCGGGCTACAGTAGCTCGTGGAGCGACCCCGGCAAGACCTTCGTCTCGCCCGAAGGCACGTGGGCCACCGATGAGTTCGACGAGCTGCAGCCTGGAGCTTGGATTGGTGTCGAAGTCACTGCGCCCGGCTACGCGCCGCGCCTGATCGGCCTCGTGCGTGTCGCCGGCCCGGAAGATGATGCGGAGCTCGTACACGAGCTCCTGAGGCCCGTCGAGGTCGAGTGCTCCGTCGTGTTTCGGGGGAACGGTCAGCCAGTTGCCGACGCCGCGCTTCTCGCAGGCTCGACACGCCGCTTGGGTGAGGAGGACCCGCGCTGGAGCGCGCGCTCGGACGCCGCCGGCCTCGCGGTGCTGACGGACGTCGCGCCCGGACCTCTGTACGTGCGGGTCTCGCGGGCGGGCCGCGTGCCGATCATCCTCGGGCCCTACGAGGTGCCGGGCAGTGGGCGGCGGGGGGTTGTCGTCGTCGAGGTGCCAGGCGGCGCGACCGTCGACGTGACGCTGATGGACGAGCACGGTGCGCCGGTGCCCGGGCGCACGGTGACTCTAACGACGCAGGACGTCGCGGGCCTCGCCGGAGACGAACGGGTGAGCGCCGTTACCGACCACGCAGGTCGCGCGCGCTTCGAGGACGTGCTGCCCGGCCGGTGGCAGGTCGCGCGTCTGATTCGCGACGGCGAGCACGAGACGCAGGACTTGTGGCGCACGCTCGAGGTGCCCGCCGACCTCGCCGACGTCGAATGCGAACTCCGCGCGCCGGGCTCGACGGTCCTGCGCGGCACGGTCGAGTGCGCGCTGGCGTTACCGGATGACCTCGTCGTGTCCGTCCTCGCACGCGACGGCGGCCCGTCCCACGCGGCCTTCGTGCGCGCAGGCCGCTTCGAGGTGCGCGGCCTCGCGCTGGGCAGTTACCTCGTCTCCGCGACGTTCTGGGAGCAAGTATCGGACCGCACCGCGATGGGCCTCGCGGAGTTGATCATCGAGCCAAACGAGCGCGAGGTCGAGGTCGCGCTGACTCTGGTGCCGCGGTCGTGAGGGTGCTCGACTACGACCTCCTAGCGATCTCGCATACCGCCCCGACGCTCACGGTCCAGCGGACGCTCTCCGCCGTCACGGGGTCGGCGCTTCGAGTTGCCACGGGTCGGGCCAAATGCACTAGTCTTCCGTGCACTCTCGCCCTCGCACAGGACGATCGACCCCAAAACGAAGCAGTCATGGATCGAAAATCCCCCCTTCACATGCATCGATTGGCGCCATTCGCGGAGCACGCGTATGCGCTCCTGCGCGTCGTGGCGGGCGCGATGTTCATGTTCCACGGCGTGCAGAAGGTCCTCGGCGTCCTGGGCGAAATGCAGCCGGTGGGCTCGCAGCTCTGGATCGGAGGAGTGCTCGAGCTCGTCTGCGGCGCCGCGATCGCGCTCGGCCTCTTCACGCGGTTGGCTGCGTTCTTGGCGAGCGGGGTGATGGCTGTGGCCTACATCCAGTTCCACTGGAAGTTCCAGTTCGGCGCTGCGTTCTTTCCCGCGGTGAATCAGGGCGAGCTCGCGGTCCTCTACTGCTTCGTCTTCCTGTACATCGCCTGCAAGGGTGGTGGGCGGTGCAGTCTCGACAACCGACGACCCCGCGTGTCCTGAGCCGGGTCGCGCGCACAGCGCGCGCTCGTCAGAGCGCCGGCAGGACCAGGTCGACGATGTGCAGCACGCCGTTGGTCGCGTAGTAGTCGCCGCTGGCGACTGGAATCCCTCCGATGGTGAGGGCCGCGGTGGAATCGATGACAAAGAGCTGGCCGTTCGACATCGGGAGCTCGTCGAGGCGCGCGATCTCCTCCTGCTGCAACGCGTCCAGCGAGAGATGGCGCTGGAGGAACTCGAGCCGCTGCGCCTGATTGACCGGATCGAGCAGCGCCGCGAGCTCACCCGGCGGCAGCGCAGCGAGCGCAGCCTCGGAAGGCGCGATCACGGTGAACGTGCCTTGCGCCGACAAGGCGACGTCGAGGCCGGCGAGGACGATCAGGTCACTCAACGTCGTGAGCCCGAGGTCCGCGATCACCTGCGTCAGAGGGGTCGTCCGCGTCAGGACCTCGTCGACGATGTGCAGCAGCCCGTCCGTCGCAGGGATGTTGAAGCGCGGGCAGCGCTCGCCGTTGATCTGGACCATATGGTCCTCGACCGACGCGAACAATAGGTCGCCGCCGAGGTTCTGCGTGTCTCCCGCGAGGAGGAGCTCGAGCGCCGGGCGCCGGCCCGGGAGAACATGGAACGTCAAGAGGTCAGTGAGCTCGGCGACGTTCGCAGGATCACGGAGGTAGTCCAGTCGACCTGCCGGCAGCGCCTGGAACGCTGCGTCGGTCGGCGCGGCGAGCGTCAGGTTGCCCCCGGTGAGGGCGCCCGCGAGGCTCGCGAGATCGATCAGCTCCCGGAGGATCGTGAAGCCGCGCGCCTCGAGGGTCTCCAGGAGGCTGACGGGCGGCCGCAACAGGGCATTGACCTCGTGCAGAACACCGTTGGTGGCCCACACGTTGCTGACGCCCACGCGGGCTTCGTTGACGAACAGGACGTCGCCCGGCAAATCGATCAAGAGATCGGAGCCCTCGCTCGTCATGAGCGAGCCGATCGCCTTGAGCGTGGGGGTCTCGATCCTGGTGTCGACCAGGTGGTACTCGAGCAGTGCGCGCAGCTCGGCCAAGTTGGCGGGGTCGAGCAGGCGCTGCAGCTCGCCCGCGGGGAGCGTCGCAAACGCGGCGTTCGTCGGCGCGAACAGGGTCAGCGAGCCGGGCGCGGCGAGGGTCGCATCGAGCCCCGCGGCGGTGACGGCTTGCTCGAGCGTCGTGAGGCCGCGGAGCTCGAGGAGCCTCAGCAGCGTGAGCTCCGGCGGGGTGCCCCCGCCGCTGCTCGAGTCGCTGGAGCTGCTGCAGCCAGCGAGACAGAGCGTCGCGAAAAGAGTCAGGGAGCGGGAGTGATGGCGAGCGCGGCGTGTGTGAGCGGTATTCATATCAACCTCCAACGAATCCTGCCCGCGTTTGGCGCGTGAGGTCGTGGGCTTCGCCCGCGTCTCGCCGCGAGAGCCCCGCGCGGTCACGGCACGCCGCCGGCTCGTCGAGGCGCGGTCCCCGTGTCACACATCGAGTCGATTCAACTGCCCGCGCTGCAGCGCGAGCGGCACGCGACGCACTTCCTTGCCCTCACGCTGGAGCACGAGTGTCGCCGAGCTGTCGTCCACAGTGAGCACCTCCGAGCGTCCGTCTACGAGCGGCATCACTTCGTGCTCGCGGCGCGAGCCTGCCTGGATCTGGTTGATCACGATGGGCACGCCCTCGGCAGTGAGGACACGCAACGTGTCCGCCTCGCTCGGGTCGGCGAGGTGCGCCTGCATGTGCACCCGCAGTCGAACGACGACCTCCAGCTCTTCGACACGGCCGTCCGAGAGGGCCGCGATCCCGCCTTCGACGCTGCGACCATAGTCGCCGGAGATGACGTCCTCGCCGTCGATGCGCAAATAGACGGGTTCGCGCGGCATGTTCGCGAGCTCGAAGCGCCCCTCCTCTCCCGACACCGTGCCGCGCGGCTGCCCCGCGTGGTTCGTCGACACGACCCGCCCCTGGTAACGCATGAAGAACGCATCGGTCATCGGATGCAAGCGGACCCCCGGCACCGGGCGGCCCGTTCGATCGACGACTTTGCCGGCGACGCGCCGCCAGAGCTGACTCGAGTCCATGACGAGCGTCACGGACATAGAACCCGCCCGCACCTCGCGCTCGACGCGCAGCAGCGTGTCCGGGTCGTGCGCCGCGACGACGTAGTCCGCGTCGACGAGCCCACTCAGCACGAAGCGTCCGTCGTCGTCGGTCGACGTCGGCTCCCAGTTCGTCTCTCGACCGGCAAGCACCGCCTCGATGCTGCGCCCGCCCTCGCGGCCGAACTCCAGTAC